>Ga0302178_10000052_pt1 | contig 107163 bp, 99 predicted proteins | sample I_Palsa_E1_3_FD_198790 | JGI IMG/M metagenome (GOLD analysis project Ga0302178, IMG submission 198790) | Peat permafrost microbial communities from Stordalen Mire near Abisko, Sweden - I_Palsa_E1_3 | ecosystem: Environmental > Terrestrial > Soil > Palsa > Peat permafrost | place: Sweden...
GTCGCCCGGGTGCCCAATCCCGATGCGCAGCCGCCAGAAGCCATCGCCCATCTGCGCGATGACGTCGCGCATGCCGTTGTGGCCGGCGGCGCCGCCGCCCTGCTTCATGCGCACCACGCCAGCGGGAAAATCCAACTCATCGTAGGCAACCAGCAGCGCCGCCGGCGCCACCTTGTAGAAGCTGGCAACGCTGCGGACCGGATCACCGCTGTGGTTCATGTAACTCATCGGCTTGAGCAGCCACAGGTCGGCATCGCCGATCCTCGCCCGCGCCAGCTCCGCGCGGTGCCGCGGCTCGCTGCGGAAGGTTGCGCCGTAGCGCCGTGCCAGCTCGTCGATAAACTGGAACCCCGCGTTATGGCGCGTGCGCGCGTACTCGGTGCCCGGATTCCCGAGACCAACGATCAGCTTGAGCGGCTCACCTGCCATAACATTAGTTCCCGGCCACAAATGCCGCCAGCCGCTGTGCGGAGGCGATGCCTCCGCAGCGGCTGGCGGGCAGTCGGACGGCTGCTGCCGATGCGGCTACTTCTTGCCGCCTTCCTTCTTGGCGGGAGCCGCGTCCTTCTTCTCCTCGCCCTTCCTGGCGTCGCCGGCCGCAGCGGGTACGCCAGCGGCCCCCGGGGCAGCGGCTGCACTGGCGGCGGCTGCGGCACCTTCGACCGGCACGGCAGCGACCTCGGCAGCCACCGGCTCCGGCTCCTCGGCACGCGGGGCGTGGATCGAGACCACCGGGGCGTTACGGTGCGCAAGCTCCGGGATGGTCACGCCGGGGGGAACCGGGACATCGGCGAGGAACTTGGTCTCGTTCAGGTGCATGCCCGAAAGATCGATCTCCAGGAACTCCGGCAGGTCCTTCGGCAGGCAGGTGATCTCCACATCCGAGAGCATGTGCGAAACGACACCACCCTCGGTCTTCACGCCCGGGGAGATGCTCTCGCCCTTGAAGTGGATCGGCAGGCGGATACGGATCTCCTCGTTCTCCATGACACGCTGCAGATCCACGTGCACGACCAGGTTCTTGGCCGGGTGCATCTGCACGTCCTTGACGATCGCCTCCTGCGTGGCGTCGCCGATCTTCAGGCGCACGATCGAGGAATAGAAACGCTCGTCAGCAATCATCGTGAGCAGGTTCTGCTGATCGAGCACCAAAGCCTGGGCGTCCTTATGAGCGCCGTACAGGATGGCGGGGACTTTTCCCGTGTGACGCAGGCGGCGGCTCGCACCTTTGCCTTGCGTCCCGCGGGCGTCCGCGCCGAACGTGAATGAAATACGCATGACTCAAGATCTCCAGTAGTTACTAACAACGCGTGCCGGATTCGCGACCAAACCAGCACATCCCAAAAAACTGCCCGAGCACCAGCCGACTTCAGTCGACGTACAGCGAGCTCACCGACTCCTCATCGCGGATGCGACGGATCGTCTCCGCCAGCAGCGCCGCTACCGACAGCTGGCGGATGCGGCTCGAGCCATTGGCGGCGACGCCCAGCGGGATCGTGTCCGTCACGATCAGCTCATCGAGCGCCGACTTCGAAATCCTCTCTACCGCGCCCCCCGAGAGCACCGGGTGCGTAATGTAGGCGACCACCTTGATGGCGCCCTCGTCCTTCAGTGCCTGCGCCGCCTGGCACAGCGTGCCGGCGGTATCGACCATGTCATCGATCAGGATGCAGGTGCGGCCCTCCACGTCGCCGATGATGTTCATCACCTTCGACTCGTTCGGGCGCGGCCGCCGCTTGTCGATGATCGCCAGTTCCGTGTCGTCCAGGCGCTTCGCGAAGGCCCGCGCACGCGCCACGCCGCCGACATCCGGCGACACGACGATCACGTCCTTGTACGCCTGCCGCCAGGCGTCCCCGAGCAGCACCGGCGAGGCGTACACGTTGTCGACCGGGATGTCGAAGAAGCCCTGGATCTGATCCGAATGCAGATCGACCGTCAGCAGGCGGTTCACTCCCGCGCTCGACACCATGTTGGCTACCAGCTTGGCCGTGATCGCCGAGCGGGTCGCACGCGGCCGGCGGTCCTGGCGCGAGTACCCGAAGTACGGCACCACCGCGGTGATGCGTGCCGCGGAGGCGCGCCGGCAGGCATCGACCATCACCAGCAGCTCCATCAGACTGTCGTTCGCCGGCGGACAGGTCGACTGCAGGATGAACACGTCGCGCCCGCGCACGTTCTCCATCAGCTCGACATTGATCTCGCCATCACTGAAGCGCCCGACATACGCACGTCCGAGCGGGGTCTGCAGGTGCTTGGCGATGTCCAGTGCCAGCGCCGGATTCGCGTTACCTGCAAACAGTGCCAGTGTGTCGCTCGTACTCATAGTCTATGTGCGCGCAGCTTCCACCGGCGCCGGCGCCGGAGCGTAGCGGCACCCTCAAGGCGCCGGCCCCATGAACTGGCTGGGGTGGAAGGATTCGAACCTCCGAATGGCGGGATCAAAACCCGCTGCCTTACCACTTGGCGACACCCCAGCATCTGTCCGCCCGCGGAAAAGCGTGCGGGCGCGCATCTTACAGCCGTGTCAGTCCCGCCGCCCGTGCTTGAGAAGTTGATGCACGGGCGAGGTATTAAGGCCCCGCGCGACGTAACTTTTCCAGCGCTCCGGTACCCGCGCCGCCAGCTGTTCGGCCTCCGCCGCGCTCGCGCAGGACGCGAACACGCAGGCACCGGTCCCGGTCAGGCGCGCCGGAGCGAAGCGTCCGAGCCACTCCAGTGCCTCGGCAACTTCCGGAAACTGCGCGCGCACCACCGGCTCGCAGTCGTTGCGGCCACCCGACTCAAAAAAGGCGCGTATTGTGATCAGGGAGGAATTTCGTGTCAATTCAGGGCTCTGGAACACCTGAGCCGTACTGACGTGGATCTGCGGGTGGATGATCACATACCAGGCGGGCGGCAGTTCCACGGGCACCAGCCGCTCGCCTACACCCTCCCCCCAGGCGGATGAACCCCCAATGAAAACAGGCACATCCGCGCCGAGAGGCAAGCCGATCGCAGCCAATTGCGGGAGCGATTGCCGGCAGCCCCAGAGCTCGTTCAGGGCCAGGAGCGTGGTGGCAGCGTCCGAGCTCCCACCTCCCAGCCCGCCCCCGAGCGGAATGCGTTTGTAGACCTCGATGTGGACGCCCAGGGCGCTCCCGGTGGCGGCTTTGAGGGCCCGGGCCGCCCGGACCACCAGGTCCTGCTCCTCCGGCACGCCCGGGGCGCCCCGCGGCCGGCCGATCTCTCCGTCCGCGCGCACCGAGAAAGTGATCTCGTCGGCCAGGTCGACCAGCTGAAAGAGCGTCTGCAGCTCATGGTAGCCGTCAGGCCGGCGGCCGGTCACGTGCAGGAACAGGTTAAGTTTCGCGGGTGCCGGCCAGCGCTGTGGCAGCGGGCGCATGGCGCCCGGAACCGCAGTCACAGCCGCCAGTCCTCGACCAGCAGCCGCACCCGCACGGCCTCGCGCTCAAGCGTCATGCGGGCGGGAAGCGTCTGCCCTGCGGCGCTTTGGTATTCGTCGTACTCGATATGCCAGCCATCCTGTACGAGGCTCGCCAGGTGCTGGCCGGAGCCATCGAGCGACTCCTCGGCGGGCTGCGCCGGGTCAGGCGCACCGAGCACCCAGTACCGCAGGCTCTCGATCGGCACGTCGAACCCCAGCCGCGCGGTGAGTTCCGCATGGGCGGCCTGGTTGGAGATGCGCTCACCGTGAGGCGTGACGATGTCCAGATCGCTGCCGTTGGCGATGATCTGCATGCCGCCGACGCCCAGGGGTCCCTCGAGTGCGATCTGGGAGCGTGCCTGCTCCTGCGACCAGCGCAGGTTGGCGTTGAAGCCATTCCCCGAGGCAGACAGAGCCACGCGCCCCTTTAGCTGAAAGTGCGCCAGCGCCTGCAGCTGCGGGCGGCGCTCCGGCCATGGTGCGGATATGCCCGGTGTTGGGGTTGGCAGGGTGCGGCAGCCGGCCAGCGCGGCCAGGGTCAGGAGCATCCCGACCCACGGTCCCCTACTGCGCATCGGGCAGGAACCGCTTGAGCGTCGCCTTCAGCGGCTTGGAATCGGGCTCACGCGCCAGCGCGGCGGCCCAGACACGGCGCGCCTCGGCCTTGTTACCGCTGCTCCACAGCGCCTCGCCCCAGTGTGCCGCGATCTCCCCGTCATGACCGAGCGAGTAGGCGCGCTCCAGGGTGCTGGTCGCGCCCTTCATGTCGCCTGAGCGGAACCGCACCCAGCCGAGACTGTCCAGGGCAGCCGGGCTGTCCGGCATCACGGTGAGCGCGCGGCGGATCAAAGTCTCCGCATGCGGCAGCTCCATCGAATGGTCGGCGAGCGTGTAGCCGAGCGCGTTGAGGAGCGTCGGATCGTCCGGGCGCGCTTCCAGCAGGTGCTCTAGCGCCTCCACGGATTCGTGCACGTGGCCGCCCTGCTCGAGGATGACGGCGCGGTCGTACTCGATTGAGGGATGCTGCGGGTGGCGCACCAGTTCCGCGCTGAGAATCTCCAGTCCCGCGTCCGCCTCACCGTGGTCCGCGAGCAGCCGCGCCTTGGCGAGGGTCAGATCGAGCTCGTCCTCGGGGTGATCGGCCGCGTAGTCATCCAGGAGCGCGAGAGCCTCCGTGCGCGAGTGCCGGTCGAGGAGGAGCGAGGCGGCCCGCGAACGCGCGCTCAACGCGACCGAGGAGTCATAGAGGCGCCGGTAGGCAGCGATGGCACCGTCCGGATCCCCATCGCGCGCGGCGATGTCCGCAAGATACAGCTGCGCGCCCTCGTTTCCCTCACCGCTGGAGGCGAGCTCACTGAAGCGCTGCTTGGCTTCCTTGTAGTCACCGGAGTTGTAGGCGAGGAGCGCCAGCCTGCGGTCGATCTCGGCCTGCGGCCCGCCGGTGGCGCGCAGCTGCTCGAGCTCCTGGTGCGCCTCCTCGCTGCGATCGAGCGAGGCCAGGATCTCTGCAAGTTCCATCCCGCCGCGCTGCGCGTCGTGAATCTTGGCCTGACGCGCGGTGGCGAGAGCCTGCGGCGCATCCCCGCGCATGACGTAGGCGCGCGCGAGTATGCGCGTCGCCGCGATATCCTGCGGATCGTGCTGGAGCGCCTGCTGCGCGTAGCGCGTCGCCCGCTGGCCGTCGTAGGCCGCGAGCGCCAGCTCCCCGAGGAGTGTCAGCGTATCGGTCGAATTGGCGCTGGGTTCTAGCGCACCGCTCATCGCGATGAGCACCGCTGAAGCGTCCGATTCCTCCAGCAGCAGCGCCGTCAGCTCCGTCATGCTGCGCGCCGTGCGTTCCTCGGCATGATGCGGTATTGGGGAGGCAGCGCTGTCGGCCTTCGGGGCGGGAGCGGCGTTCGTCTGTTCCTCTACACGCCAGAACTCGTGGATGGCCACGCGCGCATCGGCGGTGCGGTAGAGCTTGAGCGCGATGGCCGCATAGAGGGCGTTGGCCTCACGGTCACTCGGCGCGAGCGCGCGCCAGCGGCTGGCGGCCTGCCAGGCAGCGGGCAGGTGTTCACAGGCCATGGTGACCTGCGTGGCGCGGCGGGCCAGCTGCACGTCCCCGCCGGCCGCCGCCTTGGCATAGGACTCGGAGGCCTCGCGGCAGTCCCCACGCTTCAGGGCCGCATCGGCGCTTGCAGTAAGGGCCACGGTGTCGCCCGCGGGTGCCTTGGACGGGACGGGCTGGTCCCCGGCGGGCCGGTGGGCCGCGCAGGCGCCGATCAGGGTGGCGCACAGCAGCGGCAGTATTAAGTTACGCAAGCGATTGATCATACTGAAAACCACTATAGACGGTGTGCCTGGGGCGCGCATTGCGCAACTTGTCACAAAGTACGGACATCCCGGAGAATGCGCGACCCCCTACACCCATGAAGGAATCCATCCGACAGCGCCTGCAGAAACTCTCCGATCGGTTCGAGGAGGTGGGCCGCCTGCTGGCTACTGATGAGATCGCCGGGGGCTCCCAGCAGTTCCGTGAGCTATCGATGGAATATTCACGCCTGCAGCCGCTCGCCGAGCGCTTCGGCAGCTACCACGGGCTCGAGCGAGACCTCGCCGCCGCCCAAGACCTACAGGCCGATTCCGACCCCGGAATGCGCGTGCTCGGCGACGAGGAGGTAGTGCGGCTGCGCGCGGCTATCGGCGCCGAGCAAGAGGAGTTGCGCAAGCTCCTGCTGCCGAAGGATGCGCGCGACGACAAGAGCATCTTCCTCGAGGTGCGCGCCGGCACCGGCGGCGATGAGGCGGCGATCTTCGCCGGCGATCTGTACCGCATGTACGCACGCTACGCGGAATCCAAGGGGCTCGTGCCAGAGGTGCTGAGCGAAAGCGCGGGTGAACACGGCGGCTACAAGGAAATCATCAGCCGCATCGCCGGCAAGGGCGCCTTCTCGCGCCTGAAGTTCGAATCGGGCACGCATCGCGTGCAGCGTGTGCCGGCGACCGAGGCGCAGGGCCGCATCCATACCTCGGCGGTGACGGTGGCGATCCTGCCGGAGATCGACGAGGTAGATGAGGTGGAGATCAACCCGGCGGACCTGCGCATCGACACCTACCGCTCCTCCGGTGCCGGCGGCCAGCACGTCAACAAGACCGACTCCGCGGTGCGCATCACCCACCTGCCGAGCGGCATCGTGGTGGAATGCCAGGATGAGCGCTCCCAGCACAAGAACCGTTCGCGTGCCATGGCGCTGCTGAAGGCGCGGCTGCTGGCCGCCGAGCAGGAAAAGCAGCAGAGCGCCCAGGCCCAGTCGCGGCGGCTGCAGGTCGGCAGCGGCGACCGCTCCGAGCGCATCCGCACCTACAATTTCCCGCAGGGGCGCGTGACCGACCATCGCATCAACCTGACCCTGTACAAATTGCAGCAGATCATGGACGGACAGCTCGATGAGCTGATCGAGGCTCTGCAGCAGGAGTACCAGGCGGAGCAGCTGGCGGACGAAGCGTGAGCGGGGAGTTCGCCCCGGAGCTGAGCGTCGAGAGCGTCACCGGGATCGACGTCTCGCTTCCGGTCGCCGGGCCCGGTGCGCGCTCCTACGCGTTCGTCATCGACTGGCACATCAGACTGATCCTGGCACTGACCTGGTACGTGGTCGGCGCGATCATCTATAACGGCCGCCTCGCGCTGAATGCGCCGCTCAATAACAGCGGCCGGTGGTTCGGCCTCGTGCTGCTGCCCGCGATGGCAATTTACTTCCTCTATCATCCGCTGGTGGAGTTGGCGATGCGCGGACGCACGCCCGGTAAGCGCCGCGCCGGCATTCGTGTGGTAACGCGTCAAGGCGCCCCGCCCTCAGCGGGCGCCCTGCTGGTCCGCAACGTCTTTCGCCTCATCGACTGCCTCCCCGGTTTCTACGGCGTTGGCCTCGGCGTCATGATGTTCTCGGACCAGAGTCTGCGCGTCGGCGACATGGCGGCCGGCACCGTGCTGGTGTACGAGCGCGAGGTGCGCGACGAGCCACCCCCGCAGGCCGCAGCGCAGCGCCTAGGCGCCCTTGACGCCGACGGCGCCGAAATCGCCGCCGACCTTCTGGAGCGCTGGCCGAGCCTGGAGCCACAGGCGCGCAAGCGCCTCGCCCGCCAGTTACTGCAGCGCTACCTGGGTGCGCAGGCGGAGCTTACGGACGGCGACGAGCTGCAGTGGCGAGCACGCCTCGAGCGCCTGGCACGGCCGGGATCCTAGCGACGTGGACGACAGCGCCCGCCGCAAAGCCCTCGCCGCCGCACTACTGGCACGTGCTCCCGCCTGGCAAGAGGCGCGGGAGCGTGCGCGGCGGCTCGCACACACGCGTACCGATGACATCGCCGACGCCGCACGGCTCGCCGATGACTACCGCCTGCTGGCACATGACCTGGCGCGCGCGCGCGAGCTCATGCCCGCCAGCCGGACGCGCGAGTATCTGGAAAACACTTACGCGCAGATCCATGCAGCCCTGCACCAAGGAGCGCAGCACCTGGGCAGCGCTGCGCACCGTCTGTTGCGCGAGGACTTGCCCGCGGCCATGCGCTGGCTGCTGCCGTACCTGTGGTGGACGACGCTGATTTTCGTGCTGGCCGCGCTCGCCGGCTATCTTCTGGTCGAGCGGTATCCGGATCTCATCGCGCTGGTCGCGGGCCCGGACATGATCGCGAGCGTCGAGCGCGGCAAGCTTTGGACCGACGGGCTGCTCAATATCGTCCCATCTTCGGTGCTGTCGGTGCAGATACTCGCCAACAACATCGTGGTCAGCCTGTTTGCCTATTGCCTCGGGTTCCTGTTCGGGCTCGGCACACTCTACATCCTCGGCCTCAACGGTCTCATGCTCGGCGCCGTATTCGCCTTCGTCGGTCAGCACGGACTTGCGGGCGAGCTCTTCCGGTTCATAGTGGCGCACGGCTGCGTCGAGCTGTCCGTGATGTGCCTGTCGGGTGCCGCCGGCGCCGCGGTCGGCGATGCGCTGGTGCGACCGGGGGGCGCCGGGCGCATGGAATCGTTCCGCGCGGCAGCGATGCGCTCCGGCGTGGTGTTGCTCGCATGCGCGCTGCTGCTGGTCGGAGCCGGGCTCATCGAGGGATTCGTATCGCCGAATCCGCGCTTCGCTCTCGGGGCGCGCGTCGCGATCGGTGTCGGCTACTGGCTGCTGATGGTGCTGCTGCTCAGCGGCCGGCTGTTCGGACCCCGCGCGCTGCGGGGTGTGTAAAGTCTAGACGCGCCGCGCACGCCGCAACGCTTCATAGCGCTCGAACAGCGCCCCCTGCAGGCCACTGGCAGAGGCAGCCACCACCTCAACACCGCGACGCCGCAGCAGCGCACGCTGAAGCAGCGCGCGCTTTTCGTGTTCGCTCGCCGCGAGCGCGATCCAGGGATCCCGCCATTCGTGCGCCTCAGTGCGCACCAGGGCGTCTACCTCGCCGCTGTGGACGCCGGCGACCATCACCAGGTGCGGCGGGGCCAGCAGACGTACCGCCCGCAGCAGTGCTGCAGATACGTTGGCGTCATCCAGGTCGGTGAGTACCACCACGAGCGCGCGCTGGCGCAACAGGCGCCGTATGCTGACCGCCGCGGCCGTCGGGTCCGACTCTGCGGGCCGCACCGCGAGATTCTCGAGCGTCCGCCGCACCCGGGTGACCGCCGGCAGGCCGCGCGCCGGAGCGCAGCTGGCCAGAACCTGATCGGCGTACACGACAAGGCCGATACGGTCATCATTGCGCGTGACCAGCTCGGCGAAACTCGCCGTCACGTTGCTGTAGATTCCCAGGCGATCGAGACTGCCGTCGCGTACGCGACTTAGCCGCCCGGCGTCGATCGCCACGAAAATATCGAGGTGTTGGTCCTCGCTGTACTCACGCGTCACGATTGCGCGGCTGCGCGCGGTTGCCTTCCAGTCGATCCGCGCCAGTGGATCACCGCGCACGTAGCCGCGCAGCTGATGCAACTCCTGACCTGCGCCTGCGACACGGCGGGTGCGCGCGCCGCCGACCAGGCCGCGCAAGCGCGTGCCACTGTGCAGGACCTCGGGGGCAACCTGCAGCTGCGCGCTCAGCCCAAGTGATGCGCTCCACCATGCCAGGGACAGCGGCCCAAGTACCCGGGCTGGCAGCGCAGCCCAACGCTGTACGCCGAGCCTGACCGGCAGCAACGTGACCTCATCCTCGCAGGTAAGGCCCGGCCCGATGCTGACACGCCGCACTCCGGCCTCTGACTCCACGCCCGGCGGCATTACCGGCGCATATTCGAGTGACAGGACGCGCGTACTGCCATTGGCAAACTCAAACCTTGCCCGCTGACGGCGTCCCAGAAATGCCCGCGCCGCGGTGGCGAGTCGCACCTGCGGCCGCAGCCGCCGTACCAGGGCGCCTTCGATGGCCAGGCCGAGCAACAACAGCAGCACTGGAATGCGCCACAGATAGGCGAAATCACGCTCATCGGACCAGATGCCGAGTACCGCCAACACGGCGGCGAGCATCACCAGCACGTAGCTGCGGCGTGCGAGATGCAAGCGTGACCCCTCAGCGCGGCACGGGCGTCGTTGTGAGCAGGTCGCTCACAACTTCGGCGTCTGTCGCGCCCTCGAGGGCCGCCTCCGGTGTCAATACGATGCGGTGCGCGATGATCCACGGTGCGACCTGCTTGACGTCATCGGGAGTCACAAAGTCAGCACCGCGCAGGCCGGCAGCCACGCGCGCGGCCCGAATGAGCGACAGCGCGCCGCGCGTTGAAAGCCCCAGACTCAGCCGCGGGTGCTCGCGCGTTGCCCGCGCCAGATCGAGCACGTAGCCGCTGAGGGGCTCGGCGACATGGATGCGCTCGGCTTCCGCCCGGGCCTCGCCGAGGAGCGCGCGCTCGATGACGGTGACGGATTGCAGCGCGTTCTGTGCGGCGCTGAGCACGCCGCCGTAGCGGGCGATAATCTCGCTCTCGGCCCCGCGCTCGGGGTAGGAAATGTCGATGCGCAGCATGAAGCGGTCCAGCTGCGACTCCGGCAGGGGAAACGTGCCCTCGAATTCGCGCGGATTCTGCGTTGCCAGTACCAGAAAGTCAGGCGGCAGTTCCCACACGGCGCGCTCCACGCTCACCTGGCGCTCTTCCATAGCTTCCAGCAGCGCAGACTGAGTCTTAGGTCCGGCACGATTGATCTCGTCTACCAGCACGACGTCCGCGAACAGCGGTCCGGGGCGGAACACGAAGTTGCGCGCCGCCTCATCGAACACGTGCACGCCGATGATGTCGCTGGGCATCAGATCGGCCGTTCCCTGAATGCGTTTGAATTCTCCGCCGAGCGTACGAGCCAGCGTCTTCGCCAGCAGTGTCTTGCCAAGTCCCGGCACGCCCTGCACCAGGACATGACCACGCGCGAGCAGCGCGATGACCAGCGCGTCCACGGTTGATTCAGTGCCGACTACCACGCGCCCGAGTTCACGCTTGAGCAGACTCTGCAGCTGGCGGATTGGGGTGCTCATGCGGCAATTTGCCTTTCGGTCGAGAGGATAAGATTGTGCAGACGCACCAAGGGGACTCGCTGATCCGCATAGGCCGCCGTGTACCATCGCTGCAGCTGCTGCACGTCGGCACGCGCCACGCGCGGGTGGTTTTCAAGCCACGTCCACAGCGTGCCAGGCTCCGGCCGCCCGAGATGCGCGCCGAGACGCAGCTGCCGGAAGAAATGCTCGAACATGTGCCGCGCTGCTGCCGCCGGCCGCAACACGCGCGCGAGAAACAGCCCGGTCGTGCGCACCAGGTCAGCTTCGCGCGGAGCCCTGCGGCTTGCGCCGCCCATCTTCAGGCGTGTGGCTCCCAGCACCCAGACCAGCCACGTGGCTGCGAGCACGCCGACGGTCTTGTAGAGCCGCGGATCCTGATAGAACTTCACCGGGTCATACGCGGCGGTCAGTCCCTGGTGCTGATCGTCAAACAACACCACTCCCTGCGGCCCGAGACTCGCGGCGACGATGTTCGCAAGCAGCCGCGCGTTGTCGGCGGCACCGAGCGCCCGGTTCGTGAATAAGGTCGAGAAGCCGCTCACCATGATCGAGCCTGCGCCGTCCGCGCGCAGCCAGAACGCGGACTCGCCGCTTGCGGCTGCACGCGCAAGCGCGAGCGCGAAGCCGTCACGCGGCACGGCGAGTGTGCTCGTGTACGCGGTGTAGTCGGAAAACGCAGCGGCGCTGGTCACGTGCTCGAAGTAGCGGTGAGCACGATTGGGCACGAGGGACAGGCGTTGCGGCTCCAACAGCGGCTCATCGGGAAGTCGCACCACCGCACCCGGTGCCGCGGCGGCCCCGGGGTCAGACAGCGGTGGTTCCCTGGCGCCGGGCGCCGCTCTTTCCTCGCTGTGACGCACCGACTCAAGGCCGGTCAGCAGCTGCAGATCCTGGTCCATCAGGTGCGGCGAGGGTGCCCAGCGCGGCCGGTCCTGCAGCGCCGCGAGCACCATCAGCGTGTTGCCGCTGCGGATCCAATTGTCGAGGGCTACGACCTCAGGGTTACCGTAGCTGCTCGACGCCGGCAGGGTCAGGATCATGAGGTTCCCGGTGGGCGGCAGCTCGCGCTTGCCGACCAGCGCGCTGAAGCGTTCACGCAGCGAAAGCGTGCGCACCCCCTCCCCCTGCAGCCAGCTCATGGCCCCCAAGAGCCCGTTGTCGCCGCGCTCCGCGGTCGTAGGCCGCGACACCCGCTCCTCGGAGCTGTCCTTGCCGTGCCAGAAGAGAGTCACGAACACCGCCAGCGCTCCGAGGGCGCACACTAGGGTAATCAGTCGCTCGCGCATGCTCAGGCGCTCGCGGCGGCGGAAGCTGCAACCGCATCCAACGCGGCCAGCACGCTGCGGCCGTTGAGGACTGCCGTTGTGATACTCGCGGGCGGCACCGCCACCTGCGAGAATCGCAGGCGCTCGCACACCCCCGCGAGTTCGGCCAGATGCGCACGAGCCCCCTCATCGGGAAGGCGGGCCCGGCGCCATAGTTCGCCGGCGGTCAGCGCTCTTGTCGCCGGCAGGCATTGTTCGGTCGCGAGGCGCGTCGCAATGAGCTCAAGCAACAGGCTCGGCCGGGCTGCGGCCTCCGCCGCCTCGATATCGCTCAGGCCGACGCCGCTGCGCTCCGCAAACAAATGCGTCCGGCTGCGGGCTCGCCGTGCGCGCGGCGCAAGCAGGCCCGCCACCCGCAGTTCGTTCAGGATGACGCTCACCGCGATCCCCACCACGAGCGCGAGTGCCGTCCAGCCAATCACGCGGCGCGCCGCCCTGGACAGGTTCAGCTGTGCGGCCCAGCGCTGCAGCCAGCTCTCATCGGCCGAGCGCTGATGCGGAGTCAGCGCCTCATGCAACCAGGCCTTGAGCCGCGCCCACCAGCTGCGGTGGGTCGGTTCGCTGTCGGTCACAGCTTCAAGCACCGCGGCAACGCGCTGGGTATCCGGGGCCGGACGCGCCGCGTGCGTGGCCAGTTCGCGCACCAGCAATGCGCGCAGGTCGCCGAGGCTGCGTGAGGAGAGCGCGTTGCCGGGCTGTTTCCAATCCGCCGGTAGCCATGCTGCGGCCGGGCTCCCCGACAACGCCGGCGTCAGGGCCGGGCAACGTGCCGAGATGCGTTCGTAGCCCACGTCGGCGGCGCCGTCAATGTGGGCAAGGCAGTCATCAATGGCCTGAAGTGCATCGCTCGCGTGCGCGCCGGTCGTTCCGAAAAGCAGCATCAACAGTCCAGGGAGGCGGTGCCGCACTGGGTCACGCCGCAGCGGCGATTCGCTGCTCGATGTCGGTGCCTTCCCTGCGTACCTTCAGATCACCGAGGATCGCGATGGAAAGCGCGGTGTAGAACGGCACGACAAGGGCGCCAAGGGCAACTCCCAGCACCGCTTGCGACGCCGTCATGACAGCAATATCTCCCCTGCCGAGGACCACCGCGAGCATCCCGATGCCAAACAGGAGAACGAAGTAGATCGCCAGCAGTATCACCGACGCGACAAAGTAGATGAGGCTCAGACGCCAGAAGCTGCCGTAGGTCAGCCGCCAGCTGCGTTGGTAGCTGATCAGTGGGCCTGCGCGCTCGGTCAGGAGAATGGTGTGAGCCGACAGCAATGCTACGACGACGTAACTCACCGCCACGAACCCGATGAGTATGAAGAGCGCACGCAGCGCACCACCCACGAGTACCGGGAGGAAGCAGGCGCCGCAGGTCAGCGTGAAGAGTATTCCCAGGGTGATGATCGCAGGCAGCCGCCGCGTAGCCTCAGCCACCTCGCCCCCGGATTCCGCCCCGTTGATGAGGCGGAACTGGCGCAGTATGACCGCCGAAATCAGCGCCGTCTGAACCAGCACACCTACGATGTACAGCGTAAAGAATCGCGGATCCCGAGCTAGTGCCAGCAGCGACTGCAGGTTCGTCAGCTGCAGTCCACGCACGAGCGCGTAGATGCGCCACAGCTGGCTTGCTAGCACGCCCAAGCCAGCGAGCAGCATGCAGCGCACGACGGTAGTGCGGTAGATGCGGAAGGTAAGGTCCAATACTTCGCCCACTGACAGCGGTCGGACGGGCGGGTAGGCTATGTTAGGCATGCCAGTATCTTAGCGCTGCCGCGCTTGGGAAGCCCATGACCGCAGTGTTAAATGTCGCCACCCTGCTCGCGCAACCCCACTCTTCTATTTCGCCGACTGCTGCTCTCCACATCAGCTCCGAAACGCCGGCCCTCGATGCCGAACTTCTGCTCGCCCACGTATTGGGCATCGAACGCTGGCGTCTGAGCGCTTACCCGGAACGCAGTGTGAGCCCGGCCGAGGCCGCGCGCTTTCGCGCGCTGCTCGCACGCCGCGCAGACGGCGAACCTATCGCCTACCTGACCGGACGGCGTGAATTCTGGTCACTCGATTTCGCCGTGACCCCGGCTGTGCTGGTGCCGCGACCGGAGACGGAGCTGCTCATCGAGCGCGCGCTGGCGTTGCGGCCGGAGGCGGCGGCACGCATCGTTGACCTTGGTACCGGCGCGGGCGCGATCGCTATCGCGCTCGCACGGGAGCGGCCGCAGTGGCAGGTAGTAGCGACCGATGCTTCCCTGGCCGCGCTCGCCGTGGCGCGCGACAACAGCGCCGCGCTTGGTGCACGGGTCGAGTTTCGCCACGGCGACTGGTACGGCCCCCTGGGAGGCGAACGTTTTGATCTGCTGCTCAGCAACCCCCCCTACGTGGCGGCCGACGACCCGGCGATGCAGGCGCTGCGGCACGAGCCTGCAATGGCCCTGACACCGGGCGCCGACGCGCTAAGCTGCCTGCGCACCCTGGCGCGGGGCGCGACGCAGCATCTGCTGCCTGGCGGGTGGCTGATCCTGGAACACGGAAGCGCTCAGGGTGCACAGCTGCGGGACGAGCTTGTCCTCGCCGGCTTGCGTCACGTACGCTCGCACCGCGACCTCGGCGGACACGAGCGCACTACGGAAGGACAACGAAGATGATCAGATTTGAGACCTCCCACGGCCCCTTCACGATCGAGCTATTCCCCAAGGAGGCTCCGGTCAGCGTGGAGAACTTCCTGCGTTACGTCGACGACGGTTTCTTCGATGGCACCATCTTCCATCGCATCGTGCCGGGCTTCGTGATCCAGGGCGGCGGCCTGACCACGGATTTCAGCAATAAGCAGACCCGTGCTCCCATCAGCAACGAGGCCAAGAACGGCCTGAAGAATACCCGTGGCAGCCTGTCGATGGCGCGTACCAGCGATATCAACAGCGCGACCTCGCAGTTCTTCGTGAACCTCACCGACAACGCGTTCCTCGATAACAGTGCGCGCGACTACGGCTACGCGGTATTCGGGCGTGTCACCGAGGGGATGGATGTGATCGACAAGATCGCCAAGGTCAGCACCGGGCGCCGCAAGGGCTACACCGATGCTCCGCTCGAGGACGTAGTGATCACCTCAGCGCGGCGTCTTGCCGAGAAATAGTTCCAGTACCGGCTGCCTTGACGAGCCGCACGCCCAAGAAGTGCCGGCGGCGTCAGCCGCTGCGCCTGCCCGTCCGCCAGCGAGGCGGCGTCGCCGTGCGGCTGCTCAAGTGGCTGACGGCGGCGCTGCTGGCGTGGCTGCTGTTCACAAGTCTCGCGGTGCTGCTGCTGCGCTGGTTCAACCCGCTCACGAGCGCGGTGATGGCGGAGGCGCGTGTCGGCGCCTGGGCCGAGCAGCAGCATGACTACCGCACCGACTTCCGCTGGGCGAGCCTCGAGCAGATCTCGCCCAGTGCCGCCATCGCCGTGATCGCCTCCGAGGATCAGCTGTTCCCGTTTCACGCTGGCTTCGATTTCAACTCTATCCGCGAGGCAGTGCGCGCCAGCGAGCGCGGCAAGCGCCTGCGCGGCGCCAGCACCATCTCGCAGCAGGTGGCCAAGAATTTGTTCCTGTGGCCGGGCCACAGCTTCGTGCGCAAGGCACTCGAGGCGTACTTCACGGTGCTCATCGAGGCACTGTGGCCGAAGGAGCGGATCCTGGAGATGTACCTGAACATCGCACAGTTCGGGGACGGCATCTACGGGGTGCAGGCAGCGGCCGAGCGCTTCTGGCATAAGCCCGCGCTGGCCCTGAGCTCCTCGGAATCAGCGCTGCTGGCCGCCGTCCTGCCGAATCCGCTGCGGTTACGCGCCGAGCGCCCGTCACGCTACGTACTGCAGCGCCGGGACTGGATACTCGGCCAGATGCGCGATCTCGGCGGCGCCGCCTATCTTAAAGCGCTGGAGAAGGAACGGCCGCACCCGCTGTGAAGGGTCCGCCGGCTACTCATGGGTCGTAGCCGAGCACCGGTGCCAGCCAGCGCTCCGCTTCCGCGCTGCTCCAGCCCTTGCGGCGTGCGTAGTCCTGCACCTGGTCGCGATCGATCTTGCCGAGCGCGAAGTAACGCGCCAGGGGGTGCCCGATGTACCAGCCGCTCACCGCGGACGTCGGGTACATCGCGTAGGAGTCGGTCAGGCGAATGCCGGCGTTGCGATCTACGTCGAGCAGTTCCCACAGCTTGCGCTTCTCGGTGTGATCGGGGCAGGCGGGGTAGCCGGGGGCCGGACGAATGCCACGGTATTCTTCGCGCACCAGCTGCTCGTTGGTGAACGTCTCAGTGCTCGCATAGCCCCACAACTCCCGGCGTACACGCTCGTGAAAGTGCTCGGCGGCCGCCTCGGCCAGGCGATCCGCCAGAGCCTTCAGCATGATGGACGAGTAATCATCGTGAGCCCGCTCGAAGCGCGCCAGATGCTCCTCGATGCCGACGCCGGTGGTGACCGCGAATGCACCGAAGTAGTCGCCGACGCCGCTAGCCCGCGGGGCGACGTAATCGGCGAGGCACTCGTGCGGCTGACCATCCGGTTTACCCTTCTGCTGACGCAGGAAGTTCAGCGTGGTGAGCACCCGTTCGCGCGATTCGCCGTCGTACAGCTCGACGTCATCCCCTACGGCATTGGCCGGAAACAGACCCATCACGACGCGCGCCTGCAACCAGCGCTCCGTGATCAGCGTCTTGAGCATCCGCCGGGCATCGGCATAGAGGTTGCCCGCAGCCTCACCCACGACCGGATCGGTCAGAATGTCCGGGAACCTGCCGGCAAATTCCCAGGCATTGAAGAATGGCATCCAGTCGATATAGCCGAGCAGCTCCGCGAGCGGGTAGTCATCGAAGTGCTGGATCCCGGGCACGCGCGGCGCCAAGGGCGCATAGGAATTCCAGTCGATGACGCGCCGGTTAGCGCGCGCCGCGGCCAGCGACAACTCCGGTACCTTGACGGTCTTGGCCGCGTGCTGCTCGCGCCGCCGCTGGTGCTCCTCGCCGACCTTGGCAATAAACGCGCCCCGTTCCCGCGGTTGCGTCAACGTCTGGCACACCCCGACGGCGCGCGAGGCGTCCTTGACGTAGATGGCAGCGCAGGCGTACTGCGGCGCGATCTTCACCGAGGTGTGCGCCGGAGACGTGGTGGCGCCGCCGATCAGCAGCGGCACCTGAAACCCCTGGCGCTGCATCTCCTTGGCGACGTGGACCATTTCATCGAGCGAGGGTGTGATGAGACCGGACAGGCCGATGAAGTCCACCTGCTCGCGCCGCGCGGTGTCGAGGATCTTCTCGCACGGCACCATGACGCCCAGGTCAATGACCTCGAAGTTATTACACTGCAGCACCACGCCGACGATGTTCTTGCCGATGTCGTGTACGTCCCCCTTGACGGTGGCCATGACGATGCGCCCGTTACTGCGGCGGCCGCCGCCGTCCTTGCTCGCCTCGATGAAGGGCACGAGATGGGCCACGGCGCGTTTCATGACGCGCGCGCTCTTCACGACCTGGGGCAGGAACATCTTGCCGGCTCCGAACAGGTCGCCGACGACGTTCATGCCGTCCATGAGCGGCCCTTCGATGACCTGCAGCGGCCGCTCGAAGCTCAGGCGCGCGGCCTCGGTGTCCTCGATGATGTAGTCGTCGATGCCCTTGATGAGAGCGTGCTCGAGGCGCTTGCCGACCGGCAGTTCGCGCCAGGCGAGATCCTCGATGCGCCGTGCCCCGCCCTCGCCCTTGAAGCGCGCCGCCAGCTCCAGCAGTCGTTCGGTGGCATCGGGGCGGCGGTTGAGGATGACGTCCTCGCACGCGCTGCGCAGCTCGGGTTGTATCTGCTCATAGATCGCCAGCTGCCCGGCATTGACGATACCCATATCCATGCCGGCAGCAATGGCGTGGTAGAGGAACACGGAGTGCATCGCCTCGCGCACCGAGTCGTTGCCGCGGAACGAGAACGACACATTGCTAACGCCGCCGCTCACCAGAGCGTACGGCAGCTGCGCCTTGATCTGCCGGGTGGCCTCGATGAAGGCGAGGCCGTAGCCGTTGTGTTCCTCGATCCCGGTCGCGACCGCGAAGATATTGGGGTCGAAGATGATGTCTTCGGGCGCAAGTCCCACGCGCTCGCTGAGGATCGTATAGGCACGCGCGCAAATCGCCACGCGTCGCTCGACGGTGTCGGCCTGGCCCTGCTCGTCGAACGCCATGATCACGGCAGCGGCGCCGTAGCGGCGTACCTTGCGGGCGTGCTCGATGAAGACCTCCTCGCCCTCCTTCAGGCTGATCGAGTTGACGATGGCCTTGCCCTGCACGCACTTGAGGCCCGCCTCGATCACGCTCCACTTCGAGGAATCGAGCATGACCGGCACGCGCGCGATATCAGGCTCCGCGGCGATCAGGTTGAGGAATCGCACCATGGCGGCCTGCGAATCGAGCATGCCCTCGTCCATGTTGATATCGATGACCTGCGCGCCACTTGCGACCTGCTGCCGGGCGACGTCCAGCGCCGCGGCATAGTCGCCGGCCTCGATCAGCTTGCGGAACTTGGCGGAGCCCGTGACGTTGGTGCGCTCGCCGACGTTCACGAACAGGCTGTCGGTATCGATGTTCAGTGGCTCGAGCCCGGCAAGGCGGCACTTGAGCACGCGCGCCGGCAGTGGGCGCGGGGCGCGTCCCCGCAGGCCTTCGCCAATCTGCCTGATGTGCTCCGGGGTCGTGCCGCAGCAGCCGCCCACGATGTTGATGAGCCCCGATTCGCCGTACTCGCGCAGGATCTCGGCGGTCTCGGCCGGCCCCTCGTCGTATTCGCCGAACGCATTGGGTAGCCCGGCGTTCGGATAGGCGCATACGTAGGTGTCGGCGACGCGTGCCAGCTCCTCCACGTACGGCCGCAGCAGCCTGCCGCCGAGCGCGCAGTTCAGGCCCACGAACAAGGGCTGCGCGTGGCGGATGGAGTTCCAGAAGGCCTCCGCCGTCTGGCCCGAGAGGACGCGCCCGGAGGCATCGGTGATGGTGCCCGACACCGCAAGCGGCAGCGTTATACCGGTCTCATCGAACAGCGAGAATGCTGCGTAGATGGCCGCCTTGGCGTTCAGCGTATCGATCACCGTCTCAATCAGCAGAAAGTCGGCGCCTCCCAGCAGCAGCCCGCGCGCCGCCTCGAGGTACCCGGCGACGAGGTCGTCGAAGGTGACGGCACGGTAGCCCGGGTCATTGACGTCCGGGGACATGGATGCCATGCGGTTGGTGGGTCCGAGGGCACCAGCGACGAAGCGCGGCGTGCCGGTACGCTGCGCGAACTCATCGGCGACGCTGCGCGCGAGCCGCGCGGCGCGGTAGTTCAGTTCCGGCACGAGCGCCCCGGTACCGTAGTCGGCCTGCGACACCGCATTCGAATTGAAGGTGTTGGTCTCGATGATGTCGGCGCCCGCCTCCAGATAGGCGCTGTGCACCGCGACGATCACCTCCGGCCGTGTGAGGGTCAGAATGTCGTTGTTGCCCTTGAGGTCGCGAGCGTGGGCGCGCAGGCGCTCCCCGCGAAAGCCGGCCTCATCGAGGCGGTGCTGCTGCACCATGGTGCCCATGGCGCCATCCAGGAGTACCACGCGCTCGCCGGGAAGCTCGCGGAGGCGCTCGATGCGCGTGCGCCGCGCGGTCTCATCGACGGGCTGGACCGCGTAAGGCGCAGCCGTGGCCTGCGCTGCAGCGGCCGTGTGCTCGCGGTCAGCACGCAGCGCAGCCGCAGCGTGCGCACCGTGCCCGCAGGAACTCATGCGCGCGCCAGCCGGGGCGGAAGAGTCTCACGGGCACGCGGGCGCAGCCCGAGTGCGTGGCAGATCGCGTAGCTGAGCTCGGCGCGATTGAGGGTATAGAAGTGAAACTCACTGACGCCGTGAGCCTTCAGCTCCTGCACCTGCTCGATCGCGACACTGGCGGCGATCATGCGGCGGGTCTCGGCATCATCGTCGAGCCCCTCAAAGCGTTCGCGCAGCCATGCCGGGATGCTGGCACCGCAACGCTGTGCGAAGCGGGTCACCTGAGCGAAGCGCGTGATGGGCAGCACACCGGGAACGATGGCGGCGGCTATGCCCGCGGCCGCGCAGCGGTCACGGAAGCGCAGGAACGCCGCCGTGTCGTAGAAGAACTGCGTGATGGCACGGCTGGCACCGGCGTCGATCTTGCGCTTAAGGTTCTCAAGATCCGCCTGCGCAGAAGATGCCTCGGGGTGTACCTCGGGATAGGCGGCCACCGAGATCTCAAAGGGCGCGAGCCGCGCCAGGGCGCCGACCAGCTCGGAGGCGAAACTGAAGCCGCCGGCCGGTGCACGATACCCCGCATCCTGCGGCAGGTCGCCGCGCAGCGCGACGATGTGACGGATGCCTTCATCCCAGTAGGCGCGCGCAGTCTCCAGGATCTCCGCGCGCGTCGCGCCAATGCAGGTGAGGTGCGGCGCTCCGGTGAGTGTGGTCTCGCGCTGGATGCGGCTGACGACGCGATGGGTGCGCTCGCGCGTCGAGCCATCCGCTCCGTAGGTGACCGACACGAAGGACGGTGCCAGCGGGCCGAGGCGCTCGATGGAACTCCACAGGGTGTCCTCCATCTGCCCGTCCGCCGGCGGGAAAAACTCGAACGAGACACGCAGTGGTGCACTCACGCTGACGCGCTCCCGCGCCCATCTTGCTGCGTGCTGAGCGCCACGGCGCGGCGCGCGCTCGCGGCCAGTACGTGTTCGCCGTCGGCCTCCAGAGGACTGATACGGTCGCACCTGAATCCGCTGTCGTGCAAAAGGCGCCGCAGGCGCGCGAGCGGGTGTTCGACGACACGCTCGCGCGCGTTCTCGAGCGTTTCGTAGCCCTCGAACAGCCACAGGCGTCCCTCGGCTGACAACGCGCGCCGCGCCACATCGAGCGTGCGCGCCAGCGCCACGTCATCGGCCGCCGGGCGGTCAAGGAGGATGAGATCGAAGCGCCCGCCAGCGCGCGCGACGTCGGTGTCCGTGAGTCCCGCGCCCGGGCTTGCCTCGAGCACGTGACAGACAAATCCGCAGCGCTCGACGTACGCACGTGCCGCCTGCGCAGCGCGGCGCGAACCTGCGAATGCGACGCACGATCTGGCCGCCGGTGCACTCGCCTGGAGCAGTTCCGGGTGCGTGACCCCAACCACCAGCGCCGCGCCGCGGCTTGCGGCCGGCTCCGCCGCAACCAAGGCAGCCAGTGCCCGTCCCAGCCGCGATTCGCTGCTCGCCCCGGCACCGTCCGCAACGAGAGCCAGGCGCGCCGCCGACCGGTCCTGCGCGAGTCGCTCATCGCGCCGGTCGAGCTGCGCGAGAAGTCCGCGCACGAAGCTCGTGGCCTCGGGGGCCGCAGCGCTCCGATAGTGGACCCACTGGCCCTGTCGCTGCCGCTCGATCAGGCCGGCCTCGGCGAGTATTCGCAGATGGCGCGACACCCGCGCCTCGCTCTGGCCGATGGCTGCCGCGAGATCCGAAACGCTCAACTCGCCCTGGGCGATCAATGCCAGCAGGCGCAGCCGCGTGGGCTCACCCGCGGCGCGCAGCCACTCGATCATCGTCGGCGCATGCACCAGATCCATCTAATTATTCTACAAGTCTTTGAATAAGACCTCAATGAACCTAAACTGATGCTATTATTGCTAAAAAAGGCCCTATTGTCTTACTGGAGAGACGATTGTCAGTGAACGGCGGGCGGTTGCCCGAGTTCAGGCGTATCGGTGAACAGGGCTTCGATATCTATACAGTCAAACTGATACGGACGCTGACAGAACTCGCAGGTCACGGTTACAGATCCCTGCTCGCGCAGCAGGTCCCGTATCTCTCCGGCGCCAAGGGCCTTGAGCACCCCGGCGACCCGACCCGGACTGCAACGGCACTCAAAGCTCACCGGGGAGCCGCGGAAGACCCGCAGATCGAGTCCGGCAAACGCGTGTGCCAGCAAGACCTCCATCGGAGAGTTCAGCAATTCCCGCCCTGGGGCCCGGCCGAGGGTGGCCTGCGCCTCCTGCCAGGCGCCCCTCCCGTCCTCGTCGGCATCCGCTTCCTTTCCCGGCAGCTTCTGAACCAGGAGTCCCGCAGCGTGCTCCGCGTCGGCCGCCAGCACCACGCGTGTGGGCAGCTGCTCTGAGGTGGCGAAGTAGGCCTCGAGGGACTCGGCCAGAGAATCTCCGGCGAGCGGCACGATGCCCTGGTAGCGCGTGCTCTTGTCCTCGGACTCGATGGTCACGGTGACGCGTCCATCGGCGCCGACGAGCTCGTGGAACACGGTTCCGAAAGGCTCTCCCGCCTTCAGCAGGGCAAGCGCGGTCGCATCCCAGCGCGCCACCGCACGCAGGTGAAAGTCGTGTGTGCATTGCGCGACCAGCAGATTGACCGCGCCGGTTCCCTGCAGCTGAAACGTCAGGGTGCCGCGGAACTTGAGCGTGGCAGAGAGCAGCACTACGGCAGCCACGGCCTGTCCCAGCAGCTCGTTCACAGGCGTCGGGTAGCTCGCATGCGCACGCAGCTCGCGCCAGGCACTGTCCAGGTGCACCCACTGTCCGCGCACCGGACGCTGCTCGAGGATAAAACGACGCACCTGGTCGCTGATCAGGGGAGTGTCGGTTTGCATGGCCGGAACAATGGGGCCCGCCGCGTTCAACTCAATGCTTTGTCGCCGGGCCCCGACGATGCGGATCAGCTGCCCAGCTTCTTCTTCAACAGCTCATTCAGCTGGCCCGGATTGGCCTTGCCACCGGTTGCCTTCATCACCTGGCCGACGAAGAAGCCAAACAGCTTGTCCTTGCCGGAGCGGTAATCGGCGAGCTGGCCGGGGTTCCTGGCCAGTACCTCATCGATTACCCGCTCGATCGCCGACGTGTCGGTGATCTGCTGCAGGCCCTTGGCCGCAATCACCTCATCGGCGCTTCCGCCCTCGTTCCACATCGCCTCGAACACCTCCTTGGCGATCTTGCCGGAGATGGTCTGGTCGGCCACGCGCTTGAGCAGGCCGCCGAGGCGCGCCGCGGAGATCTTGCTGGTGGACACGTCGAGGTTCTCGCGGTTGAGCGCCGCCGCCAGATCCCCGGTAACCATGTTCGCGGCGAGCTTCGAGTGTCCCGGCACCTCGCCGACGACGCTCTCATAGAAGTCGGCGTAGTCGCGGCTGGCGGTCAGCACCCCGGCGTCGTAGGCGGACAGCCCGTACTGCGCGGCGAAGCGCGCCGCCTTCTGATCCGGCAGCTCCGGGAGGGTAGCGCGCACGGCCGCGATGAAGGCCTCGTCGAGCTCGACCGGCAACAGGTCCGGGTCCGGAAAGTAGCGGTAGTCGTTGGCCTCTTCCTTGGAGCGCATCGCACGCGTCTCGCCCTTGTCCGGGTCGTAGAGGCGCGTCTCCTGCACTACCTTCCCCCCCGACTCGAGCAGCTCGATCTGACGCTCCACCTCGTAGTTGATCGCACGCTCGACGAAGCGGAAGGAATTGAGATTCTTGATCTCGGCGCGGGTGCCGAACTTCTCGGCCCCGACCTTGCGCACCGAGACGTTGGCGTCGCATCGGAACGAGCCTTCCTGCATGTTACCGTCGCAGATCTCCAGGTAGCGCACCAACGTGTGCACTTTCTTCATGTACGCCACCGCCTCCTTGGCGGAGCGCAGGTCTGGCTCGGAGACGATCTCAACGAGCGGCGTACCGGCGCGGTTGAGGTCGATGCCCGTCACCCCGGGCAGGCCCTCGTGCAGACTCTTGCCGGCATCCTCCTCCAGGTGCGCGCGCGTGACGCCGATGCGCTTGGCGCTGCCGTCCTCGAGCACGATCTCGAGCACGCCGTTGGCGACGATCGGCAGCTCGTACTGGCTGATCTGGTAACCCTTGGGAAGGTCGGGATAGAAGTAGTTCTTGCGCGCGAACACCGAGTGGGTAGCAACGCGGGCATTCAGGGCCAGCCCGAGTTTGACGGCCATGCGCACGGCCTCACCGTTGAGCACCGGCAGCACCCCGGGATAGCCGAGGTCAATGAGGTCAGCCTGGGCGTTCGGCGGCGCGCCGTAGCGGGTCGCAGAGCCGGAGAAGATCTTCGAGCGCGTGGCGAGCTGGGCGTGGATCTCCAGGCCGATGACCGTCTCCCAGGCGCTCATGCGTAGCCCTGCGGCACGCGCGTGTGCCAGTCGGTGGCACGCTGGAAGGCGTGCGCCACGGCCAGTACGCGCGCCTCGGCGAAGTGCGGTCCGACCACCTGCAGGCCAACCGGCAGGTCGTTGACGAATCCGCAGGGAATGGATGCCGCCGGCAGTCCCGCAAGATTGGCGCCGATGGTATAGATATCGTTCAGGTACATCGTGATCGGGTCTTCGGTCTTCGCCCCGATCGGGAACGCCGGCGTCGGCGTCGTCGGCCCGATGAGCACGTCCACGCTCTTGAAGGCGCGGATGAAGTCGGCGTTGATCAGCGCACGCACGCGCTGCGCCTTGAGATAGTAAGCGTCGTAGTACCCGGCCGACAGCACGTAGGTGCCGGTCATGATGCGACGCTTGACCTCGGCCCCGAAGCCCTCGCCGCGCGAGCGCCGGTACAGGTCCTGCAGGTCCTTCGGGTTCTCGCAGCGGTGCCCGAAACGCACACCGTCGAAGCGCGCCAGATTCGAAGAGCATTCTGCCGGAGCCACGACGTAATAGACCGGCACCGACAGCGGCAGGTTCGGCAGGCTCACCTCGGTGAGCCTCGCGCCGAGGCCCTCGTAGATGCGCAGCGCATCGCGGATGCGCTGCTCGTTCTGAGGCTCCAGGCCCTTGTCGAAGAACTCCTTGAGCAGCCCGACCTTGAGCCCGGCGAGCGGCTGCTCCAGCTGCGCCACGTAGTCCGGAACCGGCGCATCGACGCTGGTGGAGTCGTTGGGGTCGAAGCCGGCCATCTCCCGCAGCACGAGCGCTGCGTCCGCGACCGTGGTACTGAGCACGCCCGCCTGGTCGAGGCTCGAGGCGAAGGCGACCATGCCGTAGCGCGAGACACGCCCGTAAGTGGGCTTGATGCCGGTGACGCCGCACAGCGCGGCCGGCTGGCGGATCGAGCCGCCGGTATCGGTGGCGGTCGCCGCCGGCGCCAGACGCGCCGCGACCGCCGCCGCCGAGCCGCCCGAGGAGCCGCCGGGCACGAGCGCCGGGTTCCAGGGATTGCGCACCGGACCGTAGAAGCTGGTCTCGCTGGAGGAGCCCATCGCGAACTCATCCATGTTCGTCTTGCCGAGCATGACCGCCCCGGCCGCCCTGAGCTTCGCGACGACGGTGGCGTCATAGGGGGAGACGAAGTTATCGAGCATGCGCGAGCCGCAGGTGGTGCGCACGCCCTGGGTGCAGAAGATGTCCTTGTGGGCGATCGGCACCCCGGTGAGCGCGCCGCCGCCCCCGGCGGCGAGCACGCGGTCGGCCGCCTGCGCATCCTTGAGCGCCTGCTCGCGTGTCACGGAGATAAAGGCGTTCAGCGCCCCCTGGTGCTGGTCGATGCGCTCAAGATAGGTGCGCACCAGCTCGGCGCTCGAGAAGCGCCGGGCGCGCAGACCGGCGATGAGCTCGGTCAGTGAGGCGCGGGGCGGATCGCTCACGGCCGCCTCACTCGATGACCTTGGGCACGAGGTAGAGCCCCGCGGCCACCTGTGGTGCATTGGCCTGGTAGGCCTCGTGGTGGTCGCTCTCGGTGACTACATCCGCCCGCAGGCGCTGCGAGAGCCCCGGCAGCGGGTGCGCCATGGGATTGACGTCCGCGGTGTCCACCGCGTCGAGTGCGCCGATGAAATCGAGGATGCTCGAGAGGCTCTGCTGGTACACGGGGATCTCGGCGGCACTGAGATCGAGGCGCGCCAGGGTGGCGATGCTTGCGAGCTGCGCGCGGGTCAGGGACATAGGGGGTTCGCGATATGCGCGGTGAACTGAGAAAACCAGCGCAAAATCATACATGTTGCCTTGCTGAATGTCCTGTCGGTTGCTAGATTACGCGCCACTTTCTGGGGTCTCCCGCCGCACACTTTCCGGTCGCTTCATGTTCAAACGCTTGCGCGGATATTTCTCCAGCGATCTGTCGATCGATCTGGGGACAGCCAACACGCTCATCTACGTGCGCGAGAAGGGCATCGTGCTCAACGAGCCCTCGGTCGTGGCCGTCCAGGACGAGCCCTCGCGCGGCGGCAAGGTGATCGTCGCGGTCGGTACCGAGGCCAAGGCCATGCTCGGGCGCACTCCGGGGCACATCACCGCCGTGCGGCCCATGAAGGACGGCGTGATCGCCGACTTCACCTACACCGAGAAGATGCTGCAGTTCTTCATTAATAAGGTGCACGGCAACCGCATGCTCAAGCCCTCGCCGCGCGTGCTGGTGTGCGTGCCGTTCGGGTCGACCCAGGTGGAACGGCGCGCCATCCGCGAGTCCGCCGAGGGCGCCGGCGCGCGCAACGTCGCGATCGTGAGCGAGCCGATGGCCGCGGCCGTCGGCGCGGGCCTGCCGGTGCACGAGGCGCGCGGCTCGATGGTACTCGACATCGGCGGGGGCACCTCCGAGGTGGCCGTACTGTCGCTGAATGGCGTCGTGTACGCGAACTCCGCGCGCATTGGCGGCGACCGCTTCGATGAGGCGATCATGAACTACGTGCGCCGCAACTACGGGATCCTCATCGGCGAGGCCACCGCCGAGCGCATCAAGATCGAGATCGGCTCCGCCTATCCGGGCCAGCAGGTGCGCGAGCTCTCGGTCAAGGGACGCAACCTCTCCGAGGGCGTGCCGCGCAGCTTCACGCTCAACAGCAACGAGATCCTCGAGGCCCTGCAGGAGCCCCTGCAGAGCATCGTCAGTGCCGTGAAGCAGGCACTCGAGCAGACCCCCCCGGAACTGGGCGCCGACGTCGCCGAGCGCGGCATCGTGCTCACCGGTGGCGGCGCGCTGCTGCGGGACATCGACAAGCTCCTCACCGAGGAGACAGGCCTGCCGGTGGTGGTCTCCGACGACCCGCTCACCTGCGTGGCGCGCGGCGGCGGCCGCATCCTGGAGCTGATGGACGAGCTGGGCCCGGGGCACTTCGGCCTTGAGTAGCGCAAGGAGCGCGCAAGCCTAAAGTGGCGGCCTTCGGGACAGGAGCCAGCAGACCGCTGCAGCGGGGTGGCTCCGGCTTTCGCTTCACCGTCTACGCCGTGCTCTCGGTCGTGTGCATGTACTTCGACCAGCGCGGGCACTACCTCGAGCAGGTGCGCTACGTCCTGCAGGGCGCGGCCTACCCCATCCAGCTCGCCGTGAGTTCCCCGCCCGCCGCCTGGCGCTGGCTGAAGGAGAGCTTCCAGACCCGCGAGGCGCTGCAGGCGGAGAACAGCCGGCTGCGCAACGCGCAACGCGATCTGGAACTGCGCGCGATGCGCTACGAGGCGCTCGCACACGAGAATGGCGAGCTGCGGGGCCTCGCGGGCGCGCTGCCGCCGGTCGCCGACCGCTGGCTCGCCGCCGAGATCGTGACCGTGCAGGTGAATGGCCTGCGGCAGCGGCTGCTGCTGAATCGCGGGCAGACCAACGGGGTGTTCAAGGGCCAGGCGGTCCTCGATGACAAGGGCTTGATCGGCCAGACGGTGCACGTCGGACCCTGGAGCGCGGAAGTCATCCTGATCACCGATCCTGAGCATGCCGTGCCGGTGCGGATCGAGCGCACCGGGCTGCGCACCATCGCCGTCGGCGCCGGCGATACGACCTCGCTCGCGCTGCCCTACCTGCCGGGCAATGCGGACATCAAGAGCGGCGACCTCCTGGTGACTTCCGGGCTCGGCGGGGTGTTCCCGGAAGGCTATCCGGTCGCGCGCGTCACGAGCGTGAACCGCGATGCCATCACACCCCTCGCCCAGGTCAAGGCAGCACCGCTTGCGCATCTGGACACCGACAGCGAGGTGATGCTGGTGTGGTTCCGCGCCGACCATCCCGCCGCGCCGGCCACTCCGGTGCTCAGTGGCAAGGGCAATGCCCTGGGCGAGCTCAGCAGCGGGGACCCGGCCATGCAGCCCCAGGTGGCCAAGCATGCTGCGCCACCAGCGCCGGCGGCGCTCGTCCCTGCCGCGGCAGGGACGAGCGCACCCGCCGGGGCGCAGCCCGCACCGCAGTCCCCGCCGGCCGCTCCGGTCCCCGCAGCCCCGAAGCCCGAAGCCGCGCCCGGGCAGACCCCATGAGCGCCAACTCCCTGGGCAGGCTGCTGCTGAGCGCACTCGTGGCACTCGTGCTGACGGTGCTGCCGCTACCCTCGTGGGCGGATCTGGTGCGCCCGCAGTTCCTGGTGCTCGCGGTGCTCTACTGGTCGGTGAATGCGCCGCGCACCGGGGGCATTGCCTTCGGGTTCTTCGCCGGCCTGATGCTGGATATCTTTCAGGGTCCGGTACTCGGGGAGCACGCGCTGGCACTCTCGCTCGCCGCCTACATTTTCGTACGCGAGCATCAGCGCATCCGCTCCAAGCCCATGTTCCAGCAGGCGCTGATCGTGTTCGCGGCCCTGGTGGCCTACGAGGTCGTGCTGTTCGCCATCGACGGCTGGACCGGGCATCCGGTGACGAGCCTGTTGCGCTGGATTCACACCGTGACCGGGGCCCTGATCTGGCCGGTGGCAGCCGCTATCCTCGCCTATGGCGCGGGCCGGCGCGCGTGAGTGGCACTATTGGCCGGCGGCGTACTCTGAGCTACTGAAACCATGCCGGCCGTGCGCATCAAGGACCACTGGCGCGAGCAGCGCCTCTTCGATCAGCGCTCGCTGGTGTGCGCCGTGATCATGGCGCTCGCCACCGTGGGCCTGATCGCGCGCCTCTACCTGCTGCAGGTGACGCGCCACGACCTGTACTCGGACCTGTCGCAGGGCAACCGGGTGCGCACCGAGCCGATCCCGGCGGCGCGCGGCCTGATCCTGGACCGCGCCGGGGAAGTGATCGCCGGCAACCAGCCGGCCTACCAGCTCGAGCTCGTGCCCGAGGAGGTGCCCGACATCGCCAAGACGCTGCAGAGCCTGGTCGAGATCGGGCTGATCCGCGCCGAGGACGTCGATGAGCTCGAACGCACCATCGACTCCAGCCGCAGCTTCGACAGCGTTCCGATCCGGCTGCGCATGTCGGATGAGGACGTCGCGCGCTTTGCCGTGCGGCGCTTCGAGTTCCCCGGCCTCGACATCAAGACCCGCCAGACGCGCTGGTACCCGAACGGCAACCTCGCGGTGCATGCGCTCGGCTACGTGGGGGCGATCAGCGAACAGGACCTCAAGCACATCGACCGCGCCACCTACGCCGGCACCTCGCTCATCGGCAAGCTCGGCGTGGAGAGCGCCTACGAGCAGAAACTGCATGGGACCAACGGCTCGCGCGAAGTGCTGGTCAATGCCCAGGGCCGCTCGGTGGATCGCCAGGGCGCTTTCGTGCCCAAGCTCCACACCAAGGCGCCGGTGGCCGGCGATGACCTGGTGCTCTCGATCGACCTCAAGATCCAGCGGGTCGCCGAGACCGCGCTCGCCGGGCACCGCGGCGCGGTAGTAGCGATCGATCCGAACAACGGCGACGTCCTGGCACTGGTCTCGCTGCCGGGCTTCGACCCGACGCTGTTCGGCCGCGGGATCACCGCCGCTGAGTACGGCACCCTGCAGAATGATATCGACCGGCCGCTGTTCAACCGTGCACTGCGCGGCACCTACCCGCCCGGCTCCACCATCAAGCCCGGCATCGCGCTCGCCGGCCTCACCTACCACGTGGTCGACCCGGCGGCACGCAAGTACTGCGCCGGCGCCTTCCACCTGCCCGGCAGCTCGCGCATGTTCCGCGAGTACCACAACGAGAAGCACGGCTGGGTCGATTTGGACGATGCTATCGCACGCTCCTGCGACGTCTACTTCTACGGGCTCGCCGACGTCCTCGGTGTCGATCGCATCGCCGCCTTTCTCGCCCCGTTCGGCTTCGGCCGGACGACCGGCATCGACATCAGCGGTGAGAAGGGGGGCATCCTGCCCTCGCGCGAGTGGAAGGCCAAGGTCTTCACCAAGCCCGCCGATCAGATGTGGTTCCCGGGCGAGACGGTCAACTTCGGCATCGGCCAGGGGTACCTGTCGGTAACGCCGCTGCAGCTTGCGCACTACGCCAGCATCATCGCCATGCGCGGCAAGATCTGGAAGCCGCGCCTGGTGGCGGCCTACCGCGATCCGCACACCGGCGCGATGAAGGCCGTGCCCCCGGAAGCCGAGGGCGAGGTCAACGGGGTCTCCGACGAGGACTGGCAGCGCGTCGTGCACGGCATGATCGGCGTCACGCAGCACGGCACCGCCGCGGCGATCGGGCTGCATGCGCCCTACACCTTCGCCGGCAAGACCGGCACCGCGCAGGTTTTCACGGTGGCCCAGAACGAGAAGTACAACGCCAGCAAGATCAATGAGCGGCTGCGCGATCATTCCTGGTTCATCGCCTTCGCACCCGCCGACGAGCCGCGCATCGCGGTCGCGGTGCTGCAGGAAAATGGCGGCGCGGGCGCCAGCGCCGCCGCGCCCATCGCGCGTAAGGTGCTGGATGCCTACCTGCTCGATGCCGACGGCAAGGTGAAACCCGCCACATGATGTACGAGGAGGTCGCCACCGGCTCGCGCACGCGGCGCACCCTGACCGGGGCGGCGCGGGTGCTGTTCGCGCTGAAGATCGACGGGCCACTCGTCATCGGCCTCGCCCTCATCGCCGCCTACGGGCTGGTGGTGCTCTACAGCGCCTCCGGCCAGAGCATGCCGACGGTGCTGCGCACCGTGGCGCGTCTTGCGCTCGGCACGGCGGCCATGCTGTTGCTGGCGCAGATCAACCCCAACTTCCTGCGCCGCTCGACGCCGTGGCTGTACGCGGCCGGGTGCTTGCTCTTGCTGGTGGTCGCCGCCATCGGCCACATTGGCCTCGGCGCGCAGCGCTGGCTCGACCTTGGAGTGTTCCGCTTCCAGCCCTCCGAGCTCATGAAGCTCGCCGTGCCGATGATGTGCGCCTGGTACCTGCACGAGCGCGCGCTGCCCCCGAGCTGGACGTCGCTCGCGGTGCTGGCTGCTCTCATCACGGTGCCGGTGGCGCTCGTCGTGGTGCAGCCGGACCTCGGCACGGCGGCGCTCATCGCCGCCGGCGGGGCGCTCGTCATCGTGCTCGCGGGCCTGCGCCTGCGCGTCATGGGGGCACTGCTGGTGCTCGCCGCCGTCGGCGCCTGGTTCGGCTGGAGCTTCATGCACGAGTACCAGAGGAAGCGTGTACTCACCTTCCTCAACCCGCAGACCGACCCGCTCGGTGCCGGCTATCACATCATCCAGTCGCAGATCGCGATCGGCTCGGGCGGGGTGTTCGGCAAGGGCTGGATGAATGGCAGCCAGTCGCAGCTTGAGTTCCTGCCCGAGCGCTCCACCGACTTCATCTTCGCGGTCATCGGCGAGGAGTTCGGGCTGCTCGGGCTCCTGGTACTCCTTATTCTCTACGTGTTCGTGGTGGCGCGCGCGGTGTACCTCTCGACGCAGACGCAGGACACCTTCGCGCGCCTGCTCGCCGGCAGCCTTGCGCTTACCTTCTTCGTCTACGTGTTCATCAACGCCGGCATGGTGACGGGCCTCTTGCCGGTGGTGGGCGTGCCGCTGCCGCTGGTGAGCTACGGGGGCAGTTCGGTCGTGACGCTACTGGCCGGGTTCGGTATTCTCATGGCGCTGTATTCACGGCGCAAACTCATCGGATCTTAGTGAAAGTAATCCGTCTCGCGCTGCTGGCCGCCCTTGGGTGCGCGCCGGCACTCGCCCAGCCGGCCAGCGCGCCGGCCTTCGACCTCAAGCGCCCCGAGATCGCCGCGTTCATCAACGAGGTGGCCGCGCGCGACGGCTACAGCAAGAAGGAAGTGCGGGCGCTGCTGAAAGCGGCGCAGCCTCAGCCGAAGATCATCGAGCTCATGAACCGCCCGCTGGAAAAGGCCGCGCCCTGGTTCGAGTACCGCGATCATTTCCTGACCCCCGAGCGCATTGACGAGGGCGTGCAGTTCTGGAGCGAGCACCGCGACTCCCTCGAGCGCTTCGCCGCGCAGTATCAGGTGCCCCCGGAATACATCGTCGCGATCCTCGGCGTCGAGACCAAATACGGGCGCGTGCTCGGCAAGTTCCGGGTACTCGATTCCCTGAGCACGCTCGCCTTCGACTACCCGTCGCGCCAGGCGTTCTTCAAAAGCGAGCTCGAGCAGTTCCTGATCCTCGCCCGGGAGAACAAGCTCGATCCGCTCACGCTGGTCGGCTCCTACGCCGGTGCCATCGGTGCGCCGCAGTTCATGCCCTCGAGCTACCGGCGCTACGCGGTGGACGCCGACGGCGACTCGAAGCGCGACCTGTGGGGCGACTGGGACGATGTGATCGCGAGCGTCGCCAACTACCTGCGCGAGCACGGCTGGACGCCCGGTGCGCCGGTGCTGACCGAGGCGACGCTGGAGCCGGACCCGTCCTTCCAGATCGACCCGCACAACCTGGAGCTGAACGAGACCGTAGCGAGCCTCGCGAGCCGCGGGATCAGGCTCGACACGGAGCTGCCCGCCGATACCCCGGTGGTGCTCATCTCCGCCGAGCAGCGCGACGGACCGGCCTATCGTGTGGGCTTCCACAACTTCTACGTGATCAGCCGCTACAACGCGAGTGCCCGTTACGTCATGGCCGTGCATGACCTGGCGCAGGCGGTCGCGCAGCGCGTGCGCCACGCGGCCGCGACCCCGTGAGGGCTGCGACACTGGCGCTGCTCGCGGCCGCCGCGCTCACCATGAGCGGCTGCTCGCTCGGGCCGCGCCGCGGCGCGCCCGCGGCGCCCGTGCCGCCCGCCCCCGCCACTGCCACGCCTGCGCCGCCTGCTAATCCGGACGCCATCCCGGATGCGGTGCCGCGCCAGGAGCCGCGCAGTGCGCATGGCAACCCGCCCTTCTACGACGTGCTGGGGCAGCGCTACTTCGTGCTGGCCGGCGCCGATGGTTATGTGGAGCGCGGCGTCGCCTCCTGGTACGGCCCCACCTTTCATGGCGGCAGCACCTCGAGCGGCGAGCAGTACGACATGTACGGCATGACTGCCGCGCACAAGACGCTGCCGCTGCCGACTTACGTGCGCGTCACGAACCTCAGGAACGGCAGGAGTGTCGTGGTGCGGGTGAACGACCGCGGCCCGTTCGTCGCCAACCGCCTGATCGACCTGTCCTACACCGCGGCGGCCAAGCTCGACATGCTGCGCGAGGGCACGACGCTGGTCGAGGTGCGCGCCCTGGTGCCGGGCGTCCCCGATGACCTCACGCGCTCATCGCAGCTACCGCCGCCGACGCTTTACGTGCAGGCCGGCGCCTTCTCCGATCAGCAGAACGCCGAGCGCCTGAACGAGCGGCTGCACGGCGCCGGACTCGCGAGCGCCTCCGTGCTCTCCCCGCTCGAGGGCAAGTCGCATCTCTACCGCGTGCGCCTGGGACCGGTGGCAAGCGTTGCGGACTTCGACCAGCTGGCTGCGCGCCTCGCGGCACTCGGCATCCGCGACGCACGTCTCGCGAGTGACTGAGGCTTCAGGCACCGGCCCCTCGCCGGCGGCGGGCCTCGGCTAAGATACGCAGTTCTCGGACTTCGACCACTTAAGGAACCCGCACCCGTGCTTCGTTCATGCCTCAGCGCGCTCATTGCCCTCCTGACCACCGCCGCCCTGGCGGCCCCCGCGACCCCGCCAGCCGCCCCCGCCGCGCCGACCGCCAGCGCGGCGCCGGCACCCGCCGCCGCTGCCGCCACCAGCGGCGCGCCGATCCCCCCGCCGCCGAGCGTCGATGCGCATGCCTACATCCTGGTGGACTTCCAGAGCGGACGGGTGCTGGCGCAGTCGCACATGGACGACCGCGCCGAGCCTGCGAGCCTTACCAAGCTCATGACCGCGTATGTGGTCTTCAGAGCGCTCGAGGAAAACCGTCTGAAGCTCACCGACATGATCACCATCAGCGAGCACGCCTGGCGCGCGGAAGGCTCGCGCACCTTTGTGCAGGTCGGCACGCAGATCCCCGCCGACATCCTCATCAAGGGCATGATCGTGCAGTCCGGCAACGACGCCACCATCGCCCTTGCCGAGCGCGTCGGCGGCACCGAGGCGGCCTTTGCGCAGATGATGAACGAGTACGCGCATCGCCTCGGCATGACCAACAGCAACTTCGAGAACAGCGACGGGCTGCCGTCCGCGAACCACTACAGCAGCGCGCGCGACATCGCCACGCTCGCCGCCGCACTGATCCGCGAGTTCCCGCAGTACTACTCGCTCTTCAGCCTCAAGCAGTTCATGTGGAACAACATCCGCCAGGACAACCGCAACGGCCTGCTCAGCAAGGACCCCACGGTCGATGGGCTCAAGACCGGCCACACCGACAGCGCCGGCTTCTGTCTGGCAACTTCCGCCAACCGCAACGGCATGCGCCTGATCTCGGTCGTGATGGGGGCACCGAGCATCAAGGCGCGCGAGGATGCGAGCGCCGCGCTCCTCAACTATGGCTACACCTTCTTCGAGACGCTGCGCGTGAAGGCGGCCAAGGAAACCATCCTCAAACCCCGGGTCTACAAGTCGCCCAATGAGTTCGCCGATCTCGGCGTGCCGTTCGCGGTCTACGCCACGGTCGGCCGCGGCCAGGGCGCCTCGCTCAAGACCGCCACCAACCTCAATGCCGAGCCACTGATCGCGCCGCTCACCGCCGGCAAGCCCGTGGGTGAATTCACCGTCGCCGATGCCACGGGCGCCGTGATCGCACGCGCCCCGCTGGTGCCGCTCACCGACGTGCCCTTAGGGGGCCTGTGGACGCGCATGACCGACAGCATCGCCCTCTGGTTCCACTGACCGGGTCGGCGCTTAGGGCCATGGGTGAGCCGCTGCCGATCTGCTACCTGAACGGGGAGTACCTGCCCCTCAGGGAGGCGCGCGTCTCACCCCTCGACCGCGCCTTCCTGTACGCGGACGCGGTCTACGAGGTGATGCCGGTCTACGGCGGACGCGCCTTCCGCTTCGATGCGCACCTGGCGCGACTGGCGCATAGTCTCGCGGGCATCGGCATGGAAAACCCGCACCCGCGCGAGGTGTGGCGTACGCTCTTCGCCACCCTTATCGAGAGGAACGGCGGCGGCGACCAGTACCTTTACTGGCAGGTGACGCGCGGCGCCGAGTACGGGCGCAACCACGCGCCCCTGCCGCACCTGCCGCGCACCGTGTTTGCCTTCGCCGCGCCGCTGCCGCTGAACTCACCGGCGGTGCTTCAGGAGGGCGTCGCGTGCATCACCGCCACCGACACGCGCTGGGCGCGCTGCGACATCAAGTCGACCGCGCTCCTGGCGAACGTGCTGCTGCGCCAGCTGGCCGCCGACAGCGGCGCCACCGAGACCCTCCTGCTGCGCGAGGGGGAACTCACCGAGGCCGCCGCTGCCTCGGTGCACGTGGTGCAGTCAGGCACGGTGCTAGTGCCGCCGAACTCACAGCGCATCCTGCCCGGCACCACGCGCTCGACGGTGGAGGAACTCGCCGCGCGCGCCGGCATTCCCTGCCGCACCACCCAGGTGAGCGAGGCGCAGCTGCGTGCCGCGGATGAGATCTGGCTCGCTGCCGCCACGCGCGAGCTGCAGCCGGTCACCCGCCTCGACGGCCACGCGGTCGGCCAGGGTAAGCCCGGGCCGCTCTTCGCGCGCATGTACGGGGAGCTGCAGCGCTACAAGGCGCAGCTGGCAGGCACGCCTTGGTGAGCGAGCCGTTAGGGTTGACCTTCCCCACCGACTACCCGGTGAAGATCCTCGGGCGTCCTGGAGATGAGTTCCGCAAGCGCGTGCACGCGATCGTGCTGCGGCACGCGCCGGCACACGACCCGGCGCGCGTCAGCGAGCGCCTGAGCGCCAATGGCAACTTCCTCTCCATTTCGTATCTGCTCACCGCGCACAGCCGCGAGCAGATCGAGGCGCTGGTGGCGGAGCTTAAGGCCTGCGACGGGGTCCTGATGCTGCTGTAAGGAGACGTACCCCTGTAACCGCTTTGTTACCGGGCGGCAGTGACCCCAAGCACTGACGCCGCGGCCAAGGCCCGGTAGCATCGCGCGCATGTCCATCACTCTCGACCAGGTCACCAAACACTACGGCGGCGTGCCGGTTGTCAACGACGTCTCCCTCGACATCGGTGATGGGGAATTCTTCGTGCTGCTGGGGCCAAGCGGCAGCGGCAAGAGCACGCTGCTGCGGGCGATCGCAGGTCTCTCCGGGGTCGATCACGGCCGCATCGCGCTGCACGGGCGCGACGTCACCCACGTCGCCGCGCGCAAGCGCGGCGTGGGCCTGGTGTTCCAGAACTACGCCCTGTTCCGCCACATGACCGTGGCCGAGAACATCGAGTTCGCGCTGCGCGTGCGGCATATGCGCGCCCGCGCGCGCCGCCAGCGTCGCCAGGAGCTGCTGCGCCTGGTGGCGCTCGAGGGGCTCGATGAGCGCCTGCCGGCCCAGCTCTCCGGCGGTCAGCAGCAACGCGTGGCGGTGGCGCGAGCGCTCGCCCACAAGCCCGAGGTGCTGCTCCTCGATGAACCCTTCGGGGCGCTCGATGCCAAGATCCGCGAGGAACTGCGGCGCACCATCCGCCAGGTGCAGCGCGAACTCGGCATCACCACCGTGCTCGTCACCCACGACCAGGAGGAGGCGTTCGCGATGGCCGATCGCATCGGCATCATGAACCTCGGGCGTCTCTTGGAGATGGGTGCCCCGCACGACCTGTACTCGCGCCCCGCGACGCGCTTCGTCGCCACCTTCCTCGGCGCCGCCAACCTGATCCTGGCGCGCCGTACGCCCGATGGCATCCAAGTGGGCGCCACCACGGTCGCGCCCGCCGAGCGCGCCGCCGGCGCGCGCGAGAACGAGGTCGTGGCGGTGGTACGCCCGGAGGAGATCGAGGTCGCCGCCAGCCGCGAGGAACTCAGCTCCGGGTACCTGGCGCGTGCGGTGGCGGACGAGGTGGTGTTCACCGGGGCGCTGGAGCGGCTGCGGCTGCGCCTGGAGGATGGCGCCCTCACCCCGCTCCTCGCCTACGGTGACGGGGAGGCGAATGCGGCGCTGCTGGTGACCCGCACCCAGCACGAGCAGCGCGGCTTCGAAGTACGCCCCGGCCAGACCGTCGCGGTCGGCGTGCGCCGCGTGCACGTGCTGCCGACGCCGCTGTCGAGCTTCACCGCCTGCGCCGCGAGTGCGCCGCAGGCGGAAGCCTTGAGCCGTCAGCCGCTGCTCACCGAACTCGCCGCGCGCATGAAGACCCGCATCGCCACCCGCGTCGAGCCGCAGCTCGGGCTCGCCGAGGCTCCCTGCCAGGGGGAGGACACTTTCGTCGGCACCACCGTGATCGCAGCCGACGCCGCGGCCGCGCAGGCCGCCGAGTGGCTGCTGCGCCGCGGGGCCCGCGACCTGCTGGTGCTGCCCGATGGCGCCCGCGCCCCGCAGCGCGTCCTCATCCATTGGATCGGCGAGGCCGCGCGCAGCGCAACGCTTGCGGTGTCGGCGAGCGTCCTGCGGCACGTGCCGGCGGAGGCGGTGTACGTGGGGATCTTCGCCGGCCCTGAAGGCAGCGCCCCGCCCCAGGGAATGCGCGAGCTGCTCGATGCGCGCTCGGAGGCGCAGGCCGCGCACGGCCTGGAGATGCGTACGGAGCTGCATTTCGGGGACGCCGAGCAGCAGCTCGCGCGGCGCCTCGCCGAGAGTCCGGGGCAGATGCTCATCATCGGCGTGAGCCACCTCGGTGAGTTCGCCGCGCGCTTCCGCACGCTGCTGCAAGGCGGCCGCTGGCCGGTGCTCATCGTGCACCGGGGTGCCGCATGAGCTTCCGGAGCCCGAGCATCCTCCCCGGCTTCGGCCTCACTTTCGGGTTCACGACCTTTTTCCTAAGCACCATCGTGCTGCTGCCGCTCGCCGCCCTGGTGCTGTCGGCCACCTCCATGCACTGGAGCGACTTCGTCAGCACGGTGTTCTCAGCGCGCGCGCTCGGCTCCTACCGCCTCTCCTTCGGTGCCTCGCTGCTGGCGGCCTCGATCAATCTGGTGTTCGGCTTCATCATCGCCTGGACGCTGGTGCGCTACGAGTTCCCGGGGCGCAAGCTGGTCGATGCGCTCATCGACATGCCCTTCGCGCTGCCCACCGCGGTCTCGGGCATCGCACTCACGACCGTGTTCGCACAGAACGGCTGGATCGGGCGTTACCTTGAGCCGCTCGGGATCAAGGTGGCCTATACGTGGCTTGGCGTCACCCTGGCGCTCACCCTGATCAGCATGCCCTTCGCGGTGCGCGCGGTGCAGCCGGCGCTGCTCGAGGTGCAGCGCGACCTCGAGGAAGCTGCCGAGACCCTCGGCGCCGGGCGCTTCTACGTGTTCCGCCGCATCATCCTGCCGACCATCCTGCCCGCGCTCCTCACCGGCTTCACGCTCGCCTTCGCGCGCGCCGTGGGCGAGTACGGATCGGTCATCTTCATCTCCGGCAACCTGCCGATGAAGACCGAGATCACGCCGCTCCTGATCGTCGTGCACCTGGAGCAGTTCGACTACCAGGGCGCCGCGGCGCTGGGTCTCGTGATGCTCGTCATCTCCTTCGTGATGCTCCTGACGATCAACCTGCTGCAGGCCTGGGGCCGGCGCAGCCAGGTGCGGGCGGCGAACTGATGGCCGCCACCGACACCTACGCCGAGGAAGTCAGCCGCCCGGGGCAGCACACCTGGGTGCAGGCGCTGGTGCGCTGGCTGTGCATCACGGTCTCACTCGCCTTCCTCGCCGCGGTGCTGCTGGCGCCGCTCGCCACCGTGTTCGTCATGGCGCTCTCCAAGGGCATCGGCACCTACCTGCACAGCTTCGCCGACCCGGACACGCTGGCGGCAATCCGCCTCACCCTGATCACCGCCGCCGTCGTGGTGCCGATCAATACGGTGTTCGGACTGGCGGCCGCCTGGGCGATCGCCAAGTTCGAGTTCCGCGGCAAGAGCATCCTCATCACGCTCATCGACCTGCCGCTGGCGATCTCACCGGTGATCTCCGGCATGATTTTCGTGCTCCTGTTCGGCCTGCACGGCTGGTTCGGGTTGTGGCTGCAGGCCCATGACATCAGCATCATCTTCGCCCTCCCCGGCATCATGCTGGCAACCATGTTCGTGACCTTCCCGTACGTGGCGCGCGAGCTCATCCCGCTGATGCAGCAGCTGGGGAATGACGAGGAGGAAGCCGCCATCACGCTCGGCGCCGGCGGCTGGATGACCTTCTTCCGCGTCACGCTGCCGAAGGTGCGCTGGGGCCTGGTGTACGGCATGGTGCTCTGCAACGCGCGCGCCATGGGCGAGTTCGGCGCAGTCTCGGTGGTGTCCGGACACATCCGCGGGCTCACCAACACCATGCCGCTGCACATCGAGATCCTCTACAACGAGTACAACTTCGTCGGCGCCTTTGCGGTCGCCTCCCTCCTGACCCTGCTCGCCGCGCTCACGCTGCTCGTGAAGACGCTGGTGGAGCGCACCGGCTACCGGCGGCGCTAGGGTCATGCTGCGCACCCTCGTGCAATGGCTCAGAGCCCGCCTGCCGGACCCGGAGCGCACCGGACTCGGCTGGTGGCTGACGGCGATCCAGCTCGCGCTCGTGCTGTTCGTCGGCGGCGGCATCGCCTGGTACGCGAGCGGCATGCTGCACGACCTCGCCGACCAGCAGGGCAAGGCACGCGTACAGCTCGCCGCCACCACCGCGCGCGAGGACTTGAGGCGCATCGGCGAAGATGCCCACGCGACCGCGCGCGCACTCGCCGACCGGCCGACGCTGCAGCGCCTGCTGGCGGAAGGCCAGAGCGAGGCGCTGCCGCCGTTCCTGAGGCACTGGTGCGAGGCTGGCGGGGTCGATGCGTGCGCGGTGCTCTCCGGGAAAACCGTGATCGCGGTCTCGGGTCCTGCGCTTGACTGGCAGCAGATCGTCACCGCGGGCGTCGAGCAGGGCGGCACGTTCATGGCGCTGCCCGCCACCGAGCGGGTGCCGCTGCTCGGGGCGCGCGCGAGCCTCCCCGACGGCGGCCTCACCGTCTACGTCGTGCGGCGCCTGGATGAGCGCCTGGCGCGCGCTCTCGGCGCACAGGTCGGCGCGGAGGTGCGCCTCATCGACTACCGCGATTACATCAGCGCCCCGGTGAACGCCTTCACCGCGCTCTACTCCGCCGCACTCGCTGACGGGCATTCCGCGGTGCAGCGCATCGATGCGCAGGACGTCTATGCCGCAAGCGTGCCGGTGTCGGCCCCGAGCGGCGAGGCCATCGCGCTCATCGTGGCCCTGCTGCCGACGAGTGCCGTCGACGCACCCGCGCGGCACCTGGTGCACAAGCTCCTGATCGCGGCCCTGGTGCTGGCGCTGCTCGCGCTGCTGGCCGGCGCGGTGCTCGGAGAGATGGCCGTGGGTCCGGTGCGCGCGCTCACCGCCGCCGCGCGCCGCCTCGGGGCGGGCGACTTCTCCGCCTCCATTCCGCCGGGCGGCGCGGCCGAGGTTGGCACGCTTGCGCACACGATGGAGGATATGCGCCGCAACCTGATCGAGCTCACCAGCACCCTCAGGCGGCGCGAGGCCGAGGCGCAGGCGGTGCTTTCCGGGATCGTGGAGGGCGTGTACGCGGTCGACAAGAACCGCCACATCCGCTACCTGAATCCGCGCGCCGCCAAGCTCCTCGGCGTCACCCCCGAGGCGGCCGTCGGCCGCTTCTGCGGCGACGTGCTCAAGCCGCGCCTCGAGGATGGGCGGCGCCCGTGCGCGTTCCGCTGCCCGATCATCGCCGCGCGCGCGGCCGGCAGCGCCACCGCCGTGGAGCTGCTGGACGCGGCGGGTGAGGCCCGCACCACCGTCATCACGAGCGCCGCCCAGGTTGATGGCCTGCAGGTGCAGGTGATTCGCGATGAGACCGAGCTTGAGGCCGTGCGGCGCGCGCGCGACTCGGTGCTCGCCAACATCAGCCACGAGTTCCGCACGCCGCTCGCCGCCCAGCTGGCCTCGATCGAGCTGCTGTCCGCGGGCCTCGATACGCTGCCGCCGCTGAAGCTGCGCGAGCTGGTCGCCTCCCTCGAGCGCGGCACGCAGCGCCTGACGCAGCTGATCGACAACCTGCTGGAGAGCGTGCGCATCGAGTCCGGGCAGCTCGCCATCCGCAGCCAGCGCGTGGACCTGATGGAAGTGGTGGAGGACGCGCAGGCACTGGTCGGCTCCCTGCTCGCGCAGCGCGGGCAAGTTCTCGCCCTGGAGCTGCCCGCGCAGCTGCCGATCCTCGACGCCGACAAGACGCGCCTCACCCAGGTGTTCGTCAATCTGCTCGCCAACGCCAACAAGTTCTCCCCCGAGGGCAGCACGGTGCACGTCGGCGCGGTGGCCGAGGGCGCAACCCTGCGCGCCTGGGTCGAAGACGAGGGCCCGGGCCCCCTCGCCGACGAAGGCGCGGCTCTCTTCGACCGCTTCCGTCGCGGCGGCACGGAACCTGAGCCGGCCGGCATGGGCCTGGGGTTGTGGCTGGTGAAATCGATCATCGAGCGCCACGGCGGAAGCGTCGCCTTCGAGCGCACGGGCGCCGCACGCACGCGCTTCACGCTGATACTGCCCCTAGGAGAGCCCCTGACATGAAGGTACTGATCGCCGATGACGACGCCGACCTGCGCGAGCTTATCGGCTTCACGCTCGCCCAGGCCGGCTACCTCGTCATCAAGGCGCACGACGGGACCAGCGCGCTCAAGCGCTTCGAGGAGGAGTCCCCGGACCTCGTGGTGCTCGACATCAACATGCCCGGGCTGACGGGCTTCCAGGTGTGCGAGGCCATCCGGCGCCGCTCGCGCGTGCCGGTAATGATGCTCACCGTGCGTGGCGAGGAAGAGGACCTGGTGCGGGCGCTCGGGCTCGGAGCGGATGACTATCTCAACAAGCCCTTCAGTCCGCGTACGCTGCTCGCGCGTATCAAGGCGCTGCTGCGGCGCGCCGGTATGGAGACGAGTGCGCCCTTGAGCGCCGGGCGCGTGGCGCTGGACCTGGAGGAATACACCGCGCGCATCGGCAGCGCCGAGCCGGTGCGCCTCACGAAGCTCGAGCTGCGCCTGCTGCAGATGCTGCTCGCCAACGCCGGGCATACCGTCAATTCCGACCGCCTGCTGGTGCAGGTGTGGGGGCACAGGAGCGGCGGGGATCGCCAGCTCCTCAAGCAGCTCGTGCACCGGCTGCGGCAGAAAATCGAGGCCGATCCTGCGGCGCCGACCCTGCTGCTGACGGCAGCCGCCGGCTACAAGCTCATCGTGGAGTAGCGGGCGCGGTGATCGAATCGAATACGCCGCCGTCCTTGAAGTGCGTGCCCTGCGCGCTCGCCCAGCCGCCGAAGTCGGCGATGGTGGCGAGCTTCAGCTGCGGAAAGCGCTGCGCGTAGCGCGCCGCGACCTCAGGATCGCGCGGCCGGTAGAAGTTCTTCGCGATGATCTCCTGGCCCTCCTTGCTGTAGAGGTAGGCCACATACGCCTGCGCCACCTCGCGGGTGCCGCGCCGCAGGACCACGGTGTCCACCACCGCCACCGGCGGCTCGGCGAGGATACTCACCGAAGGCATGACGATCTCGAACTGATCGGCTCCGAGCTGCTGGCGCGCCAGCATGGCCTCGTTCTCCCAGGCGATGAGGACGTCGCCCAAGCCGCGCTGCACGAAGGTCGTGGTGGAACCGCGTGCGCCGGTGTCGAGTACCGGGACGTTGCGGTAGAGGCGCTGCACGAAATCCCGGGCACTCGCCTCGTTCCCGCCCGGCTGCGCCAGCGCCCAGGCCCAGGCGGCGAGGTAATTCCAGCGCGCGCCCCCTGAGGTCTTCGGGTTCGGTGTGATCACCTGGATCCCGGGGCGCACCAGGTCGTCCCAGTCGTGGATCCCCTTCGGATTGCCCTTGCGTACCAGGAATACGATCGTCGAGGTATACGGGGAGCTGTTGTCCGGCAGCAGGCTCTGCCAGTTCAGCGGCAGGAGTTTGCCGGAGCTTGCGATCGCATCGATGTCACCGGCGAGTCCCAGCGTCACGACGTCCGCCTGCAGCCCATCGATCACCGAGCGCGCCTGTTTGCCCGAGCCGCCGTGCGACTGGTCGACGCGCACCTCCTGGCCGTGCGTGCTCTTCCAGTGGCGGGCAAAGGCGGCGTTGTAGTCGCTGTAGAGCTCGCGCGTGGGATCGTAGGAGACGTTCAGCAGCGTCACGCGCGAGGAGCCGGAAGCCCCGCTGCGCTCCTGGCAGCCCGCCAGCCCGAGCAGCGCGGCGGCCGCGACGAGGGCGGCAGCGAGTAAAGGCCGGCGGTGGCTGCGGGCAGTCATGCGGGCGATCTAGCCACGAAAGGCCCGCGCTGTCAGTCGCGCTGCGGTTACGCGGCGGTTACAGGCGCGAAGCCGAGCGCCTCGAGCAGCTGCGGCTCGAGCGCGCGCGCGGCTGCCGCGACGCTCACCGGGCCTGCCAGCTCGGACAGTTGCGTCATCCGCAGGCCCGCGTAGCCGCAGGGGTTGATGCGGGCGAAGGGCTCAAGATCCAGCGCCACGTTCAGCGCCAGCCCGTGGTAGCTGCCATTCCTGCGCACGCGCACTCCGACACTGGCAAGCTTGGCCTCCCCGACGTACACCCCGGGGGCACCGCTGCGGCACTCGGCGCGGATGCCGTAGCAGTGAGCGAGCCCGATCACCGCCCGCTCCAGTGCACCCACGAAGTCGCGGATCGAGAGGCCGGCGCGCTTCAGGTCGATGAGCGGATAGACGACCAGCTGCCCGGGCCCGTGGTAGGTCACCTGGCCGCCCCGGTCGATCTGCACCACCGCGATGTTGCCCGGGGCGATGAGGTGCGCGCGGCTCGCGTTCATGCCCAAGGTGAATACCGGCGGGTGCTCAAGAAACCAGATCTCATCGGCGGTCGCCGCGTCGCGCTCGGCGGTGAACTGCTGCATGCGCTGCCAGGTCGGCTCGTACGGCACGCTGCCAAGGTGACGGATGAGGGGCGCCGGGAGCGCAGCGAGCGGGGTCGGCGCCGCGGCGCAGGCAGCGACCAAGCGGCGGCTCACGCGTCGAGCGAGGCGTTGTCGAGCCCCGCGTTGTTGCGGTTGAGCGCCTGCTCGGCGCGGTAGCTCGAGCGCACCAGCGGGCCCGAGACGCACTCGAGAAAGCCGAGCGCGAGCGCGGTGGCGCGGTAGGCATCGAACTCGTTCGGGCTCACGAAGCGCTCCACCGGCAGGTGGTTCACCGTCGGCCGCAGGTACTGACCGAGCGTCACGATGTCGACACCCGCTGTGCGCAGGTCAGCGAGCGTGGCCTCGATTTCCGCCGCACTCTCCCCGAGCCCGAGCATGAGGCTGCTCTTGGTGAGGAGCCCCGGCCGGTGGGCCTTGGCGCCGGCGAGCACGGCCAGCGTCTGCTCGTAGCCGGCGCGCGCATCGCGCACCGGGTGTGTGAGGCGGCGCACCGTCTCGATATTCTGCGCGAACACCTCGACGCCCGAGTCCACCACCGTCGCCACGGCCGCAAGCACGCCGCGGAAGTCCGGCGTCAGCGCCTCCACCGCCGTGGCGGGATTCAGCCGCTTGATGGCGCGCACGCAGGCGGCGTAGTGGGCGGCGCCGCCGTCGGCAAGATCATCACGGTCCACCGAGGTCAGCACGACGTACTTGAGCTTCATGAGCTCGACCGTGCGGGCGGCGTTCTCAGGCTCGGCCGGGTCGAGCCAACCGCGCGGGTTGCCGGTATCCACCGCGCAGAAGCGGCAGGCGCGCGTACACACCGCGCCCATCAGCATCAAGGTTGCGGTGCCGGCATTCCAGCACTCCCCGATGTTCGGGCACCGCGCCTCCTCGCACACGGTCGCGAGGCGGTGCTCCTTCACCAGAGCGCTGACGGCCTGGAAACCCTGACCCGCGGGTGCGCGGGCACGCAGCCACGGGGGCTTGCGGGCGGGGGGCGCCGGACTTTGCGCCCCGCGCGCCTTTACGCCGTCACGAACGGCTGTAAAGCCTTGCGGCGTAACATATTTTTCACCGCTGCGAACGGGTGGGTGCTGCGGCACTACGGGAATGACCTTGAGGCTCGACATGGCCCTTCATTGTACCTGAGCGAGCCTGCCGTTCAGTTCGGCGAGCCTTTCGAAGGTCCCCACGTCACTCCACTGCCCGGTGAAGAGCTGGCCGCGCACCGCGCCGTCGGCGATGGCGCGCCGCAGGGGCTCCACCAGGGGAAAGCGTCCGGGCCTGCAGCCGGCGAAGAACTCGGGGCGGTAGATACCAACGTTGCCGTAGGTGAGCCGCACCTCGCCCAGCACCACGCGGTTGCCCTCGAGCCCGAAGTCACCGCGCGGGTGGTGCGGCGGGTTCGGCACCAGCACCAGGTGCGCCAGCGCTGCGGGCTCGAGCCGCAGGCCGCCGAAGTCGAGGTCCGTGAAGATGTCCGCGCTCACCACGAGGAACGGCGCGGGCCCGAGGAGTGGCAGCGCATTGAGGATGCCGCCGCCGGTCTCGAGCGCCACCGGGCCCTCGTCGCTGTACTGCAGCCTGACGCCAAAATCGCGCCCGTCGCCGAGGGCTGCGCGCAGCCGCTCGCCGAGCCAGGAGAGGTTCACCACCACGTCCGTGAAACCGGCGCGCCTGAGCGCCGCCAGCTGCCAGGCGATCAGCGCTCGCCCGCCAACCTCGATCAGGGGTTTCGGCAGCGAGTCGGTGAAGGGACGCAGCCGCGCGCCGCGTCCGGCTGCGAGCACCATGGCCTTCACGCGCGCTTCCCGGCGAGCGCTGTGGCGTTGGCCGGCGCCAGCGTTGCGACCACGTGCGCCTCGAGGTAGGAGCCGAAGGCGGTGAGCTCGGGGTAAAGCGTGCACGCCTCGCGCACGTAGGCGAGGGTGCGCGGCAGGTCACCGAGGTAGCCGGACTTGCCGTCGCGGTACCACAGGCGGCAGAAGATGCCGAGCACCTTCACGTGACGCTGCACGCCGATGAGGTCGAACCAGCGCAGGAACTGCGCCTCATCCTCCGCGGCATCGCTGGCGCCCGCCGCCAGGAGCCGCTCGCGGTAGCCCCGCACCCACCCGAGCACGCGGGTACGCGGCCAGCTGATGTAGCAGTCCTTCAAGAGCGACACCAGGTCATAGCCGATCGGGCCGCGCAGCGCGTCCTGGAAGTCGATGACCCCCGGATTGGCGCTGCCGGTGAGCATGAGGTTGCGCGAGTGGTAGTCGCGGTGCACGAATACCGCCGGCTGCGCCAGCGCCTCCGCGATTAGGAACTCGAAAGTGGCTTCAATGACGCGTGCCTCCGCGGGTGCCGGGGTGAGCCCGAGGTGGCGGCCGAGGAACCACTCGGGCATGAGCGACAGCTCGCGCGACAGCTCCGCACGACCGTAGGGCGCAAGCGCAAGGCTCGCCTGGGCCCCGCGGACTTGGATCTTCACCAGCGCCGCGAGCGCATCGGCGTAGAGGGCGTCCGGGTCATCCCCGGCCTCAAGGCGCGCGAGATACTGCGTGGTGCCCAGGTCCTCCAGCAACAGCAGGCCCTGCGCGGCATCGTGCGCGTGCACGTGCGGCACGTGCACGCCCAGGGGCTCAAGGAGCCCCGACACCTTCAGGTACGGCCGCACGTCCTCCTGCGGTGGCGGGGCGTCCATCACGATGTAGGTGGCGTCCTCGAGAAAAGCGCGGAAGTAGCGGCGGAAACTGGCGTCGCTGGATGCCGGTTCGAGGGCGCGCACCTTTAGGTGCAGCGCATCCCTCAACCAGGCGGCAATCAGCGCGAGTCGCGCGTCGGATTCAAGCATTTGGAGCGGCGAGGTTTTTCGGCCCGCGTTGCTGTGGCGCGCCATTATAATGCCGCCCTTCATGCCGCGTCCGAGCCCATTCCTGTTCGCACTGCTCGCAGCCGGCATCCTCGCCGGCAGCGCCCGCGCCGATCCGCCCTGCCCCTCGCAGCTGAACCTCGCCAGCGCCGCCCCCGCGCTCCCCGGCGCCCCGGCTGCGCCACCGGCGCCCGCCGACAGCATCGTCAACATCACCAGCGACGATGCCGTCGTGGGGGCCGACGGCAAGGCGACCCTGCGCGGCAACGTCGAAGTACAGCAGGGCAGCCGTCAGATCCACGCCAACCAGATGCAGTACGACCGTATCGCAGGCTCCATCCAGACCGACGATGCGATCGACTTCAAGGACCCGCTGGTGCACGTGACCGGGGCCAACGGCAGCTACTCCCCGACCGCCGGGGCCGCCTTCAACTCTGCGCAGTTCAGCCTCGCGCAGCGCAACGCCCGCGGCACCGCGCAGCAGATGCTGCTGACCCCCGAAGGGGTGCTCGATCTTAAGGGCGTGACCTTCACTACCTGCCCCGCCAACGACAATTCCTGGTTCCTCAAGGCCAAGGACATCACGCTCGATACGCGCACCAAGATCGGTACCGGGCGCGACGCCAGCGTCAATTTCATGGGGGTGCCGCTCCTTTACCTGCCGTGGCTGTCCTTCCCGCTCAGCAGTGATCGCAAGAGCGGCTTCCTGTTCCCGAGCATCGGCAACACCTCCACCGGGGGTGCGCAAGTGACCGTGCCCTATTACTGGAACATCGCCCCCAACGCGGACTTCACTTTCCTGCCGACCGAGTACACCAAGCGCGGCCCGGACGTCGGCGGCGACCTGCGCTTCCTCACCGACAACCAGCACGGTGAGCTCGACTGGAACTACCTGCCCTATGACAGCACCTTTGGCGCGAGCCGCAGCCGCGTGCGCCTGAGTGACGTGGCGGAGCTGCCCGCGGATCTGCGCCTGACGGTGGCTGCCGAGGACGTGAGCGACACGGAGTACTTCGAGGACTTCTCGCAGGGCCCGGAAGGGGCGAGCACGGCGTTCCTCAATCGCAGCCTCGACCTGACCTACCGCACCGAGCACTGGCGCGTCGATGGCGAAGTGCAGCAGTACCAGACCATCGACATCGTGAACCTCGCCGAATCGCAGCGTCCCTACGCGCGCCTGCCGCGCGTGATCGCCGACGCCGACTACAGCGTCGGCTCGAGCGTCGTGCTGCGCTATGGCTTCGATTCCGAGGTGGTCGACTTTCACCGCAACATCGACGGGCCGGACACCAACGGCTGGCGCGCGGACCTGATGCCGCGCGCCGCCCTCGATATCAGTGGGCCGGGCTACTTCCTGCGCCCGGCGCTCGCCTACCGCATGACGCAGTACGAGCTCGACACCCTTGGGCTCGGGCAGTACGAACGCGCGCCCTCGCGCGCGCTACCCGTGGCGAGCGTCGATGCGGGGCTGCAGTTCGAAAAGTACGCAGGCTCACGCGACCAGCGCAAGATTACCCTCGAGCCGCGCGTGCTCTACCTGTATGTCCCGTACCGCAACCAGGACCAGCTGCCGGTGTTCGACACCGCGATCCCGGACCTGAACCCGGTGGAGCTGTTCCGCGACAACCGCTACGTCGGGGCGGACCGCATGAGCGACGCCAACCAAGTGAGCGTCGGGGTCACCAGCCGCCTGCTCGACGCCGGTGACGGGCGGCAGTTCATCGCCGCCACCGTCGGCCAGTCGTATTACTTCACGACCCCGCGGGTGACGCTGCCGTTCGAGGCCCCGGCCACGGGCAAGCGCTCAGACTTCGTGGCCCAGATCTCCCTGACGGCCTTCCAGGACTGGGGGGCCGACATCGGCGTGCAGTGGGACCCGGAAAACCAGCGCAGCGAGCGCACGCTCCTGAACGTGCAGTACAAGCCCGGCGACAACAAGGTGATCAATTTCGCCTACCGCTATGAGCGCTTCCAGTACATCCAGCCCGACCCGGACCAGCCCGGGGTCACCCCCTACTGGCAGGGTTTTGACCAGCTCGAGCTCTCCGGGGCCTGGCCGATACGCAAGAACTGGGACCTTTTCCTGCGCGACGTCTATGCCCTGCGGGACTACTCCCCCATCGGCACCCAGCCCGGAGCCCCGGTCGAGGAAACTCACGGGGAACTGGAGCGCTTTGTCGGCATACAATACCGCTCCTGCTGCTGGCGGCTGCGCCTGGGCGTACGCCGTTTCGTGAACAACCACGACGGCAGCCAGGACACCGGAATCTGGCTGCAGCTGGAACTCACGGGCCTGGCGGGTGTCGGATCGGCGTCGGACGCCTTCCTCACCGAGGAAATCCGGGGCTACAGATCCCCCGATGCGGTCATCACGCGCTATCAGGGCCCGCTTCAGAGCATCAGGTAAGGAATTTAAGGACTATGCGGTTTTTCACCATTGTCACCTCCGGGCTCGCCCTGGCGCTCATCGCACTTGCGGGTAGCGCCGCCCACGCGCAGACGCGCGAACTGGCGACCCAGGGGGAGCTCCTCGACCGCGTGGTCGCCATCGTCAATGACGGGGTGGTGCTCAACAGCGACCTGGACGCGGAAGTGGCCGCGGTCACCGAGCGCCTGAAGGAACAGAAGCTCGAACTGCCGCCGCAGAACGTGCTGCGCCAGCAGGTACTCGAGCGCCTGGTGCTGCAGGAGATTCAGGTGCAGCGCGCCGGCAAGGCGGGCGTGAAGGTGTCGGATGAGAACGTCAACGCGGCGCTCCAGGACGTCGCCAAGCGCAACGGCATGACCCTGACGCAGCTGCCCGAGGCGCTCGCGCGCCAGGGCGTCGACTACCCGACCTACCGCGAAGAGATTCGTCGCGAGATCATGCTGCAGTCGCTGCGCCAGCGCGATGTGTTGCAGCACATCGCGGTGACGCCGCGCGAGATCGATCAGTTCCTCGACAAGCAGTCGAAGACGCCTTCCGCGCGCGACGAATACAACGTGTCCCACATCCTGATCGCCATCGGCCAGGAGGCCACCCAGGCGCAGCTGGATGCCGCCGCCAAGAAGGCCAATGACGTCTACGAGCGTGCCAAAGGCGGCGAGGACTTCGCCAAGCTCGCGGTGGCGTATTCCAACAGCCAGACCGCCTTCGATGGCGGCGCCCTCGGATGGCGCAAGGGCAGCGAGCTGCCCACCTTCCTCACCGACGTGGTCGCCAAGCTCAAGCCCGGTGAGGTGAGCGAGCCGCTGCGCACGCCGACCGGCTACCACATCATCCGCCTCAACGAGGTGCGCGGCGGCTCGCAGAAGGCCGAAGAGGACCAGGTGCACGTGCGCCATATCCTCATGAAGACCAACGAGCTCGCCGACGATGCCACCGTCAAACAGAAGCTCAACCAGCTGCGCGACCGCATCCTCAAGGGCGATGACTTCGCAGGCCTCGCCCAGACCACCTCCGAGGACCCCGGTTCCGCGGTCGACGGCGGGGACCTCGGCTGGTCGGGCCCGGGCACCTTCGCGCCGGAGTTCGAGCAGGCGATCAGCTCGCTCAAGGACGACGAGATCAGCGAGCCCTTCAAGACGCAGTACGGCTGGCACATCGCGCAGGTCCTCGGGCGCCGCCGCGTCGACAACACTCAGGACATGAAGCGCCGCCAGGCAATGGAAGCCATCCGCGCCGGCAAGGCGGACGAGGAGACGGAGCTGTGGCTGCGCCGCATGCGGGACGAAGCCTACGTCGAGTACAAGTCCTAAGCTGCCGCGCATCGCGCTGACCTCGGGCGAGCCGGCCGGCGTCGGGCCGGAGCTGTGTCTGGCGCTCGCCGCGCGCGCGCTGCCCTGTGAACTCATCTGCCTCGGCGATCGCACACTGCTCGCCGCGCGCGCCCGCGCGCTTGGCCTCGCCGTCGAGCTGTATCCCTACAACCCCGCGGTGGCACCTGCGCCGCACGTGCCCGGACGCCTCGCGGTGGCCCACGAGGCACTCGCGGTGCCGAGCGTTCCCGGCAGCCCCGACCGGCGCAACGCCCACTACGTGCTGCGGCTCCTGGACCTCGCCATCGATGGGGCACTGACCGGCGAATTCTCGGCGTTGGTGACGGCGCCGGTGCAGAAGAGCCTCATCAACGATGCCGGCATCGCCTTCAGCGGCCATACCGAATACCTCGCCACGCGCGTCGGCGGCGGCCCGCCGGTGATGCTCCTGACGACGGGTGAGCTGCGCGTGGCGCTCGCCACCACGCACCTGCCGCTGCGGGCGGTGGGCGATGCCCTGAGTGTCGAGTCCCTGTGCCGCACAGCTGCGACGCTCGCGCATGCCCTGAGTCGCTGGTGGGGTATCCGCGCGCCGCGCATCGCCGTGTGCGGCCTGAACCCGCACGCCGGCGAAGGCGGACACCTCGGGGACGAGGAGATCCGCATCATCGGGCCGGCGATCGAGCGCATGCGCGCCGATGGCATCCGCGCCGAGGGGCCGCTGCCGGCGGACACCGCGTTCGTGCCGCAGATTCTCAGGAAGTTCGACGCCGTGCTCGCCATGTACCACGACCAGGGGCTGCCGGTAGTGAAGTACGCAGGCTTCGAACAGGCCGTCAACGTCACGCTCGGCCTGCCGCTGCTGCGCACCTCGCCCGACCACGGCACCGCGCTCAACCTCGCCGGCACCGGCAGGGCGAGCGCCGGCAGCATCACCGCCGCGGTGGAGCTGGCAAGCCGCCTGGCCGCGCAGCGGCTCTGATGCCCGCAGCGCCCGCCGCGCCACGGCCACCGCGGCGCCGGCGCTTCGGCCAGCACTTCCTCCACGACCCCGCGGTGATCGCCCGCATGCTGGAGGCGCTCGATGCGCGCCCCGGGGACCACCTGGTCGAGATCGGCCCCGGGCCCGGCGCGCTGACGCGGGCGCTGCTGGCACTCACGGACGTGACGCTTGACGCCATCGAGATCGACCGCGACCTCAGCGCGCGGCTGGCGCCCGCCTTCGCAGCCCCGCGCCAGCGCCTGCACCAGGGGGACGCCCTCGACTTCGATTTCCAAGCCCTGGCGCTCGCGCGTGGCGGGCGCTTGCGCGTCCTCGGCAACCTTCCCTACAACATCTCCACGCCGCTCCTCTTTCACCTGGCCGCCGCCGGCGAGGCGCTCATCGACCTGCAGGTGATGCTGCAGCGAGAGGTGGTGGCGCGCATGGCCGCCACGCCGGGCGGCAAGGACTACGGACGCCTGACGATCATGCTGGCGCCGCTGTTCGAAGTGCAGCGGCTGTTCGATGTGGGACCGGGCGCCTTCCAGCCGCCGCCGAAGGTGTGGTCGGCGGTGGTGCGCCTGCGCCGCCGCGTTATGCCGCTGTTCGAGGTCAGTCCGCATTTCGCGCAGCTCGTGGCGGCCGGCTTCAGTCAGCGCCGCAAGACGCTGCGTAATGCGCTCGGTGGGTTCCTGACGCGCGAGGCGATCGCCGCCTGCGGCATCGACCCGGGCGCCCGGCCGGAGACGCTGACGCCACAGGACTTCAATACGCTCGCGCAGACCCTCGACCGCGGCGGCCCGTGAGGCTAGTCTTTGGCGGGGAGCAGGCTTTTTCAGGAGACGCGTGGTGGCTGTTTACCGTCACATCCTCTTGGTCGTGGACTTAAGCGAGGACAGCCTCGCCATCGGCCGCAAGGCGCAGGCGCTCGCCCAGGCCATGGGGGCCGAGGTCGAGCTGCTGCACGTGGTCGAGTTCGTGCCCGTGGAGCCAATGGGCGAAACGCTCATGCCCGCGGTGCAAATGCAGGATGAGCTGATCGAGCGCTCGGAGAAGCGCCTCGCGGCGCTCGCCGCGGAGCTTGGCTTGAGCGGGGCGGCGTGCCGGGTCGAAAGCGGCAACGTGAAAAGCGAGATTGTGCGCGTCGCCCGCGAGCACAAAGCCGACCTCATCGTCCTCGGCAGCCGCGAGCGTCACGGGCTCTCGATACTCGTCAACCTCACCGAGGATACGGTGCTGCATGCCGCGCCCTGCGACGTGCTGGCCATGCGCGCGACGCGCAGCTGAGGCGCCGGCGGCTTTAGGTAGAATCCAGCGCATGAGCGATGAACACAAGATCCGGGTCGACGTGGAGACCAGCTACCTCGATGAGCAGTCCGACCCGCGCGAAGCCCGCTACGTGTTCTCCTACACCATCACCATCCGCAACGAAGGCCAGGTCCCGGCGCGCCTGCTCACCCGTCACTGGGTCATCACCGATGCCAACGGCAAGGTCGAGGAAGTGCGCGGCGATGGCGTGGTCGGCGAGCAGCCCTACCTGAAGCCCGGCCAGGGGTTCCGCTATTCGAGCGGCGCCGTGATCGAGACGCCGGTGGGCTCGATGCAGGGGAGCTACCAGATGCTCGCCGATGACGGGGCGCAGTTTGATGCCCCGATCGAGCCGTTTCGCCTGGCGATGCCCGGCATCCTGCAGTGACGCGCTATGCCATCGGCGACGTACAGGGGTGCGATGCGGAGCTGCGTGCCCTGCTGAAGAGGATCGCCTTCCGCGCCGATCGTGATCAGCTGTGGTTCGTCGGCGACCTGGTCAACCGGGGGCCCGGCTCGCTCGCTACGCTGCGCTTCGTGCGCTCCCTCGGCGCCAATGCTGCCGTGGTGCTCGGCAACCATGACCTGCACCTGCTGGCGGTCGCGCACGGGGTGCAGCGGCGCCGCAAGTCCGACACCCTCGATGACATCCTCGGCGCGCCCGACCGCGAGTCACTCCTGGAGTGGCTGCTCGCCTGCCCGCTCGCGTACGCAGCCGGGAACGACCTCATGGTGCACGCAGGCCTCGTGCCGCAGTGGAGCGTGCCCCTGACGCTGCGTCTGGCGGCGCAGGTGAGCGCCGCCCTCAAGAAAGATGCGCGCGCGCTGTTCGAGAACATGTACGGGGATGAGCCTGATGAGTGGGATGAGGGACTGGAGGGCTATGAGCGGCTGCGTTTCATCATCAACGTGCTGACCCGCCTGCGGGTGTGTACGGCGGCAGGTCGCATCGACCTTGCCAACAAGGGCGAACCTGCGCCGCCCCCCTCGCCCTGGCGACCGTGGTTCGAGCACGCGCAACGCCGCAGCCGCGACGCACGGGTCATCTTCGGGCACTGGTCGGCGCTCGGGCTGGTGTTGCGGCCCGACGTCGTAGGACTGGACACCGGCTGCGTATGGGGCGGCGCCCTGACGGCCTTCGATCTCGACGAGGAGCGCGCGCCGCTCGCGGTCGGCTGCGCCGAACACCAGCGCATCAAGCGCGCCTGAACGGCCCCGTGCCGCTCCCCGGGGGCACTTACGGCGCCGTGGCCGCAGCGGCTCCCCAGCTCACGGTGAGCTGCGGCGTTTTTGGCGTGTAGACCCCGGGCGTAAGCTCAAGGTCGATTGCAGCGCCGGCGGCGCTGCTGATCGGCAGGCTCACGCGTTCATCACCGCGCACTTCGAGCGCGGCGATCGCACCGGGTCGCACCCGGAAAGCAAGCCGCACCGGCCAGGTGGTGCCCGCGGTTGGTTTCAGCGTGAGAGAGCCGGTGCCGGAGGCGGCGGAAAGATCGATGAGGAGCGTGTTGCGCTTCCAGTACTGCGGGAAACCCTCAACCCCGGGGCCGGCAAGATCCACCTCGTGGACGGGCACGGGCGGCGGGGGCGGCGCGTGGTGCCAGGGCCAGTTGAGGTGGGTACAGCCGCCGGTGAGGACCAGCGCCAGCGCCAGGGCGGTGCCGCGCACCGCGTAACCCCTTGACCGTAACCGCATCAGCACCCTCCTGCCGCTGCCTGCGGCAGCGCGTAACATACGCGAATGGCACGGAGGGCACATGGAATCCCTGCACGCTTTCAATTTCCGCCAGTGGATCGACGCCAACCGCGCGCTGCTGAAGCCCCCGGTCGGCAACAAGCGCGTGTTTCGCGACGGCGATTTCATCATCATGGTCGTCGGCGGCCCGAATGCGCGCAAGGACTACCACGTGGATCCGGGGCAGGAGTTCTTCTACCAGCTCGAAGGCGACATGGTGCTCAAGACCATCCAGGACGGGCGCCAGGTGGATCTGCCGATACGCGCCGGCGACGTGCTGCTCATCCCGCCGCGTCTGCCGCACTCCCCGCAGCGGCCGGCCAACACGGTGGGCCTGGTCATTGAGCGCGTCCGCCGGCCCGCGGAACTTGACGGCTTCCAGTGGTACTGCGAGCGCTGCGGGCACCTCCTGTACGAGGAGTTCTTCCCGCTCACCGACATCGAGAAGCAGTTCCCGCCGGTATTCGAGCGCTTCTTCGCCAGCCTGCAGAAGCGCACCTGCGCCCGCTGCGGCACGGTGATGGAGCGCGCCTAGCGATGCACGCCCGCATCGTCCTCGGCGGCCGTGAGGCGCGCATCGACCTGACGCAGCCGGTGGACTTGAGTATTGCGCTTGATTTCCATGGCGCCCAGCCACGCCACTTCGCCGCGCCCGCCGCGAGCGCAACCGCGCTGCAGGTGGGCGACTTCACCGGCGCGGTGAGTGCCGGCGCCAGTTGCAACTGTGAGGTCGTGACACTGGTCCCTCACTGCAATGGCACGCACACCGAGTGCGTCGGCCACCTGACGCGCGAGGCGCTGGACGCGTGGCGCGTCGTGCCCGCGGGGCTGCTGCCCGCGATCCTGGTCTCGGTCACCCCGGAAGCCGCCGCGCTCGAGGGCAGCGACCCGGTGGCCGCAGGCAATGATCGCCTGGTCACGCGCCGCGCGCTCGAGCGCGCCTGGCAGCGCGCACCCTTCGAACCGCGCGCCCTCATCATCCGCACGCTGCCCAACAGCGAAACCAAGCGCATCCGCGACTACTCGGGCACCACCCCGCCCTACCTGTCGCGCGAGGCGGCGGAGCTGCTGGTGGAACGCGGCATCCTGCACCTGGTCGTGGACCTGCCCTCCCTCGACCGCGAGCACGATAGCGGGCGCCTCACCGCGCACCGCCTGTTCTTTGGTCTGCTGCCGGGGGTTGGCGAGCTTGCTGCCGCCGCGCGCCCGGATGCCACGGTCACCGAACTCGCCTACGTTCCGGATGCGGCGGCCGACGGTGCCTACCTTCTTGAGCTGCAGGTACCGGCGCTGGGCGGTGATGCCGTGCCGAGCCGGCCGCTGCTGTACGCGCTCGACACCGCGGCGCGATGAGCATGTCCCCGGCACGCGAGGAAGCGCGCGCGCGTGATGCGGCTGATCCGCTGCGTGCCTTCCGCGCCCGCTTCGCGCTGCCGCACGCGCACGGCGCGCCTCTCACTTACCTGTGCGGGCATTCCCTGGGACTGATGCCCCTCGCCGCCCGCGACCGGGTGCTCGAGGAACTCGAGGACTGGGCGAACCTCGGAGTCGAGGGGCATGAGCGTGCGCGCCGTCCGTGGATCCCGTATCACGAGAACCTCACTGCGGGCCTTGCGCTCATCGCCGGGGCACGGCCCGCGGAGGTGATCGCGATGAACTCCCTGACCGCAAACCTGCACCTGATGCTCGCGAGCTTCTACCGCCCGCAAGGCCGCCGCCGCTCGATCCTCATGGAGGCCGGCGCCTTTTCCTCCGACCGCCACGCGGTCGCCTCCCAGATTGCCTGGCGGGGGCTGGATCCTGAGAGCGCGCTGATCGAACTCGCACCCGCGCCCGGGGAGGACACGGTGCCGGAGGCGGCGATCGAGGCGCTCCTGGCCGCGCGCGGCGAGGAGATCGCGCTCATCCTGTGGCCGGGGGTGCAGTTTCGCACCGGGCAGGCGTTCGACGTGGCGCGCATCGTGCGCGCCGCGCACGCCCACGGCTGCCTCGCGGGCATCGATCTTGCGCACTCGGTCGGTAACGTGCCGCTGACCATGCACGAAGCGGACGCGGACTTCGCGGTATGGTGCAGTTACAAGTACCTGAACGCAGGTCCCGGGGCGATCGGGGGCTGCTTCGTGCACCAGAGGCACGTGGATGCCCAGCCGCGCACGCGCCATAGCGGGGCGCTCCCCGGCGCGCGTCTGGCCGGCTGGTGGGGGCACGAGCAGCCCACGCGCTTTCTCATGGAGCCCAAGTTCCAGGCTGCCGCGGGAGCGGCAGCCTGGCAGCTGAGCAACCCGTCCATCCTAGCCGCGGCGCCGCTGCTGGCGTCGCTGGCGATCTTCGGTGCCGCGGGGATCGGCCCGCTGCGCGAGAAATCGGTGGCCCTCACCGGCTTCCTCGAGGCGCAGCTTGCGCCGCTGGCCGCGGACGTCGCGATCATCACCCCGCGTGAGCCGGGTGGGCGCGGCTGCCAGCTGTCGCTGCGCATCCGCGGCGGCGCGGGCCGCGGGCGCCAGGTGCTCGAGGCGCTCGGGGCGCGCGGCATCATCGTTGACTGGCGCGCCCCGGACATTATCCGGGTGGCCCCGGTGCCGCTCTACAACAGCTTCGCGGATGCCTGCAACTTCGCCACCACGCTCGCCCAGGTGCTGCGCGCTTGAGCGCTTTGCAGCGCGAGCTGAACATCGTCGGCGCAGGCCTCGCCGGCGCACTCCTGGCGGTGCTGCTGGCGCGGCGCGGCTTGGTACCGACTCTCTACGAGCGCCGCGCGGACCCGCGCCAGTCGGCCCCCGAGAGCGGCCGTTCCATCAACCTCGCGCTCGCCGCGCGCGGCATCGCGGCGCTGGAGCGCGCCGGGGTCATGGAGGCGGTGCGACCGCTGTTGATCCCGATGCGCGGCCGCATGGTGCACGAGCCGCACGCGGCCCCGGCGCTGCAACCTTACGGCCAGCGCCCCGCGGAAGTGATCTACTCGGTGGGACGCGCCGAGCTCAACCGCGTGCTGATCGCCGCCGCCACGGGCCACGCGGGCGTGCAGGTGCAGTTCAACCAGCAGTGCCTGGGAGCCGACGTGGCCGCCGACCGCCTGCGGCTGCGCGACAACGAGCGCGGCACCCTGCGCGAGATCGCACTCGCGCCCACCATCGCCGCCGACGGCGCCGGCTCCGCGGTGCGCGCGGACCTTGCGCGCACGGGTCTCATCGAGGTGCGCGAGGATTGGCTCGATCACGACTATAAGGAGCTGACGCTGCCCGCGGGCGCGCAGGCGCTCGATCCGCATGCGCTGCATATCTGGCCGCGTGGGGGCTTCATGCTCATCGCCCTGCCGAACACCGATGGCAGCTTCACCGCGACGCTGTTCCTGCCGCGCGCCGGGCAGGTGAGTTTCGCCACACTCAACACGCCGGCCGCGGTGCGCGGGTTCTTTGCGCGCGAGTTTTCGGACGTCCTCGAGCTTGCGCCGCAGCTGCTCGCCGAGTTCGCCACGCACCCGCAGGGGCAGCTCGGTACCGTGCATGCCGCGCCCTGGCAGGCCTCAGGCAAGGTGCTGCTGCTGGGTGATGCCGCGCACGCGATCGTGCCCTTCCACGGCCAGGGGATGAATGCCGCCTTCGAGGACTGCCTGGTGCTCGATGAACTCCTCGCGCAGCCGGGCGACTGGCAGTCCGCCTTTGCACGCTTCGAGAGCGCGCGGCGCCCGGACACCGAGGCCATCGCGCGCATGGCGCTCGAGAACTACACCGAAATGCGCGCGGCGGTACGCGATGCGCAGTTCCTGCGTCGCAGGGCGCTTGCCATGGAACTCGAGCGGCGCTTTCCCGAGCGCTTCATCCCGCGCTACTCGATGGTGATGTTTCACCCGGAGATCGGCTACGCGGAGGCCTTCAGGCGCGGCGCCGTGCAGTCACAGCTGCTGGAGGAGCTCGAGCGCGAGGGTGCGGATGCGGCCGGCGTGCGCGCCGCGGCGCTCGTAAGGGAGCGCCTCGCGCCACTCCCCTAGCGCGCGCACGGGCGGCAGCGCAGGCTTCGCACCTGGCGACGCTCTAGCAACAAGTGGCGCGGCCAGGAATTCCAAGCCCCCCGGCGCCCGCAAAAAGCACTTACCGGCTGATTAAACCCTGCGTCCGTTCGCAGCGTCTCACTTCGCGGGCGAACTTCAGGTGTGGACGTCGTACGGGGTCTATTGCAATGCAGCACTGGCGCCTTCTCATCGCGGGTGTGCTCATACCCTCGCTGTCGCACAGCGAGATGGGTGCGCGACCCAGTGTCGCTGCGCCCACCGAGGCGCACGTATCGATTCCGGCTCACTGGCGACCTTGTGGCAGCGCCAACGAGTCGTACGCCATCAGAAGCGAGCACGCGGTGGTCCACAGCGGCGTGGCCAGCGCATCCTTGGCATCGAGAAGCCGCGATGCACCCGCGGACCGCTTCGGCGCTTTCTGCCAGACGACGCTCGGTGAACCGTTTCGCGGACGACGCGTATCTTTCTCCGCCTACATTCGGACCGAGGCGGTGAATGGGGGTGCACGTGTGTGGCTTCGGGCTGATGCGCGCGGCGTGCCCGTCGCCTTCGACAATATGGGCGTCAACTTCATTCGCGGCACGCATGAGTGGGCTCGCTACACGGTGGCCGTCGACGTGCCGCTGGAAGCCGATCGACTTTTCTATGGAGTTGCGTTGCAAGGGGCCGGCCAGGTGTGGGTCGATGACGCCAGCTTTGCGATTGATGGCCGCGCATTACCACATGCGGACACCTTCGGTGACGATTCGCTAGGCGATCCCTCCCGACCGCTCGTGCCGGTACCCACGAACCTGGACTTCGAAGATACGATCGAGATCGGCGAATAGCGAGCCGGAGCATCGTGCTGGGCTCGCAGAGAAAGCGGAGCGAACGACCACTTTGCCAGGTCGCTGTCTCTTCACTCGAGACTCTCCAGCACGACACGGCCGTTGAGCGGCTGGGGCGGCCGCACGTCATCGGGGTACAGGCGCGCGAAGCTGGCGATCTGCTCGGCCGAGACCTCAACCGGGTGCTTGAGCACGAACCACTTCACGCCCTCAGTGCACGGCGGCGCCGTCACCGAGCCCGTATAGACGTAGTAGCCGGCGCTGCCAGGCAGCATGTCCGCGGCATTGATGCTGAGCTCAGGAGCTGCGAGCTGCCCTTCGCTTTGCGGCAGGTGCTTCCACAGCTCCCCGATCGCGGCATTCGCCTTGCCCGCCCTCAGGAGCACAGCGACGCCTGCGACCTCGCCGTCACTGGCGGTGTGCATCAGATGCAGGACCATCGCATAACGCCTGCCCGCGATGAGCTCCTCGCTCGGGCGGTGGAAGTGAAACTGCGTGAGCTGGTAGCGCTTGCCGTCAACCACCAGCGCACTGCCGGCCCCGGGTGCGTCGTGGTAGTTAACGCGGATGGTGTGCGCGTTGTTGATCACATAGCGCACCGGCTCGCTCAGGTAGTCGAACGCGAGCGGCGGCAGGTCGGCCTTGCGCGCGTTGCGGATGTCGATCGGGGACTGCTGCTTGCCGCGGTTGCACGCAGCGTACGCCGGATCGAGCTCGCTCCAGTGGGAGTGCCCGCGCTCGCCCTGGTAGTCCCAGGGCGTCTTCCACGGCGATGCGTATTGGGAGTACTGGGCCTCCTGCGCCGTGGCGGTCTGTACCGCGAGTCCGGCCGCGAGAATCAAAAGCCACAGGGGCTGTGATGCGAATTTCATGGGCACCTCGGGCAGCTCAGAACCGTTTGAACGCCAGGATTAAGCGCAGGCGGCCCCCGTCAGTGCTGGCGCGGTGCCTCGGGGGTGGTGCGCCGCTCGAGCGTCACGAAGGTGAGTGCGAAGGCGTTGCGCTCATCCGCCGGATGCGCGTCGCACTCCACGTCGACCCACTGGGTGGGATCGAAGGCCGGGAAGTAGGTGTCGCCGGGAACTTCCGCGTGCACGTGGGTGAGGTAGATGCGGCGCGCGAAGGGCATCACCAGCCGATAAATCTCCGCGCCGCCGATCACCATGAGCTCGCCGGCATCACCGGCGGCGCTGAGCGCCTCCTCCACCGTGTGCACGACGCTCACGCCGGGGGCGCTCCAGTCGGCGGCACGCGTGAGTACGATGTTCAGGCGCCCGGGGAGCGGCCGGCCGATGGACTCGTAGGTCTTGCGGCCCATGAGGAGGGGCTTGCCCATGGTGGAGGCCTTGAAGCGCCTCAAGTCCTCCGGCAGCTTCCACGGCAGGCCGTTGCCGCGGCCGATGACGCCGTTCTGCGCCATCGCCACGATGAGCGAGACGCGCGGCGCCACGGCGTTCAGATCTCCACCGCGGTGTTGAGGATCACGACGTCACGGAAAGGCATGCGGAAGAACTCCGCAGCCTGCGTGCTGTACTGCTGCATGCGCGCGAACAGGCGCCGCTGCAGACCGCGCAGGCCGGGCAGCGGGCGGGCACGCACCACGTGCCGGCCGACGAAGAAAGAGCTGTCCTCGGTGAAGACCCGCAGGCCGCGCGCCCGACAGGCCTTCAGGGACTCGGCGACGTCCGGGGTCTCCATGAAGCCGAAGCGCGCGGTGATGAAGTGCACACCCGGCACCGGCTCCTCGATCCGCAGGCGCCGCACCGGGTCCTGGCGCGGCGTATCGGCGATCTCGACGTTGAGGATAATGACGCGCTGGTGCACGACGCAGTTGTGCTCGATGTTGCGGATCAGGGCCGAGGGCACGAGGTTCGCATTGCTGGCGAGGAACACCCCGGTTCCCGGCACGCGATGCACGCCTGCGACCAGCTTGCCAAGTTCGCTGCGCGGCACCGCCATCTTCGACAGCGCCGCCCGCAGTTCCAGGCGCCCGTTGCGCCACGTCATGAAGATCAGGCACAGCACGGCACCAAGGGTGAGCGGGATCCAGCCGCCCGTGGGCACCTTGGTGAGGTTGCCGGCGACGAAGGCGAGGTCGGTGACCAGCATCAGCCCGAAGAGCCCCCCCACCTGCCACAGCGGCCAGTTCCACTGCGTCGTCGCCACGAACGCGCCGAGGATGGTGGTTACCACCATGGTGCCGACCACGGCCGCGCCGTAGGCGCCGCCGAGCGCGTCGGAGGACCCGAAGCCAACCACGAACAGGATCACGGCGGGGAACACCAGCCAGTTGACGACGGGGACGTAGATCTGGCCCTGCTCATGTGCGGAGGTCTGCAGCACACGCAGACGCGGCAGCAGGTCCAGATGCACCGCCTGACGCGCCATGGAGAACGCCCCGGAAATGGTGGCCTGTGAGGCGATCACCGCGGCGAAGGTGGCGAGTACCACCATCCACGGCAGCACCTGGGGTGAGACCAGGTGATAGAGCGGATGGGCCACGGGGTGACCCAGTTCGAGCAGCATCGCACCCTGGCCGAAGTAGTTGATGACGAGCGCAGGTCCCACGAGCACGAACCAGGCGGCGCGCACCGGCTGCTTGCCGAAGTGACCCATGTCGGCATACAGCGCCTCCCCGCCGGTGATGGCGAGGAACACCGCGCCGATGATGGCGAGCGCCACCTGCGGGCGGTGAAAGAGCAGCGCCAGGCCGTAGTAGGGATTGAGCGCCTGCAGCACCTGCGGGTTGCGGGAGAGCGGAATGGCGCCAATCACGGCGATGACGATGAACCACAGCACCATCACCGGCCCGAAGAGGCTCGCGACCCGCGCCGTGCCGCGGCTCTGGTAGGCAAACAGCGCGATGATCACGGCGATGGTCACCGGAATTACGAAGCGCTGGAAGTCCGGATCGAGGACTTCCAGGCCCTCCACCGCCCCGAGCACCGAGATCGCCGGCGTGATGAGCGCATCGCAGAAGAAGAACGCGGTGCCGGCCACCGCGAGCCCCACCGCGACCTTGCCCCAGCGGCTGCCGATGATGAGGCGGCGCTGCGCGAGCGCGAACAGCGCCAGGATACCGCCCTCGCCCTCGTTGTCGGCGCGCATGATCACCACCAGGTACTTCAGGGTGACCGAGATGGCGAGCGCCCAGAAGATCAGGGACAGCACCCCGAGGACCGAGTCGCGGTTGAAGGTGCCCGCGGCCCCCAGGGCGGTGTCGAGGGTGTAGAGCGGGCTGGTGCCGATGTCACCGTAGACGATGCCGGTGGCACCGACGATGGCCGAAAGGCTCAGGCGGCGGGTGCTGTTCATGGGCCTGGGGCGGCGAGCCTAGCGGCGCCGCGCCCGCTGCGGCGCAGGCGCACGCTTCGGCACCGGTGGCGGCCACAGCATGCTGCCACGGCAGGTCGGAGCCCCGCAGCGGCAGGCGAAGATCACGTCGATGTTGGGCGGATCGTGGGCCTCGCGCTGGATCTGGTAGTCGTAGGTGAGCTCTTCACCGGCGGCGATGTCGCGGATCGCCTCGATGAACACACGGCGCTGCTGGATGACGGACTCACAGTTGGGGTCGCAGCCATGGTTGATGAAGCGCGCTTCGTTGCCCTCGACGCCGGCATCGATGACGGTGCGCCCGTCGACGATGAAGAGGAACGTGTGGTTGTCGTTCTCGTCCTTGTCGTCGTAGCGCCGGTCAGCCTCGGCGTGCGAGACGCGCTCGCCGAGGTACTCGACCACGCGGCTGCCCTTCTTGATGCGCTTGGTGGCGAACACGCCCAGGCCGTGCAGCGCCGAGTCGCGCACCTCGATGCTCGAGGAGGTGCGGCGCGCCGCGCTCATACGGCCACCGCCGCCGCGATGCCTGCGTGATGCTGGTAGTTCACGAATTCAAAGTCCTCGTACTGGTAATCGAAGATGCTCGCGGGGCGGCGCAGAATCCGCAGCTGCGGCAGGGGGTATGGCGTGCGCGCCAGCTGCAGATCCGCCTGGGCAAGGTGGTTGAGGTACAGGTGGCAGTCCCCGCCCGTCCAGATGAATTCGCCGGGCTCAAGATCGCACTGCTGCGCGAACATGTGGGTAAGGAGCGCATAGCTGGCGATGTTGAAGGGCACGCCGAGGAACACGTCCGCGCTGCGCTGGTACATCTGGCACGACAGCCGCCCGCCGGCGACGTACAGCTGGAAGAACGCATGGCAGGGCATGAGGCTCATGCGCTCCAGCTCCCCGACGTTCCAGGCGCTGACGATGATGCGGCGCGAGTCGGGATTGTTCTTCAGCAGCTGCACCGCCCGGGCGATCTGGTCGATGGTGCGGCCGTCGGCGGCGTGCCAGGCGCGCCACTGCTTGCCGTACACCGGGCCGAGCTCCCCGTGCGCATCCGCCCACTCATCCCAGATCGAGACGTCGTGCTCGTGCAGCCAGGCGATATTGGTCTCACCGCGCAGGAACCACAGCAGCTCATACACCACCGAGCGTGCCGGTGCCGGTGCGGTCGCTCTTGGCCACGCCCTCGGTGCGGATCAGCCGCAGCAGATCGAGGTACTGCTTCACTGCGGCAGCACGTAGTTGCCAGAAGGAACGCGCGCCCGGTAAGCCCAGGCGAGCAGCGCCAGCCCGCCGATAATCATCGGGATCGACAGCAGCTGTCCCTCGGTGAACCAGCCGCCGGCAAGGTAGCCGATGTGCTCGTCCGGTACGCGCACGAATTCCACCAGCGAACGCGCCAGACCGTAGACCAGCAGGAACACCCCGGAGGGTGCCAGGCGCGGTCGGGGCGTGGCGGTGAACCACCACAGGAACACGAACAGAAACAGCCCCTCGAGCCCGGCTTCGTAGAGCTGGGAGGCGTGGCGTACCTCGCCGTTGACCTTGAAGCCCCACGCTACGGTGGTCACCTTGCCCCACAGCTCGCCGTTGATGAAATTGCCGATGCGTCCGAAGAACAGCCCCAGCGCCGGCAGCGGCGCGGTGAAGTCGAATACGTCAGCGGGATTGCGCCGGCGGCGCCAGGCAAAGAGCGTCATGGCGGCGATGACGCCGAGCAGGCCGCCGTGGAAGGCCATGCCGCCTTCCCAGACCTTAAACGGGTACCAGGGGTCCGTGGCCCAGAACTTCAGCCCGTAGAAGAGTACGTAGCCGATGCGGCCGCCGAGGATGACGCCCAGCATGCAGAAAAATATCAGGTCGTCGACGTCGTCGGCCTTCCAGGTGGAGCCGGGCCTGGCGGCACGGCGGCGCGCGAGCCACCAGGCGCCCGCGAAGCCCAACAGGTACATGATTCCGTACCAGTGAACCTTGACGCGGCCGATCTCGAGGGCGATGGGATTGAAGCCGGGGTAGGTCAGCATGAGGCGCGAAGTTTAGCCGACCTCGCGTGTCACGCGGCAGAAGAAGGCCTTCAGGTACCTAGTTTCGGGTATGGCCGGGTGAATGGGGTGATCGGCGGACTGCCCGCCGGTCTCCAGGATCTGCACCAAGCGGTGGCTGTGGCGCGCGCCGGCCTGTATGGCGCCCACCAGGTCCTCCGGAGCGAGATGGTAGGAGCACGAGCAGGACACCAAGAGCCCTCCCTCGCTGAGCAACGCCAGCGCCAGCTGGTTCAGCTTGCGATAGGCGGCCTGCCCCTGTGGCATGTCCTTCTTGCGTTTGATGAACGCTGGCGGATCGAGAATGACCACATCAAACCGCTCACCGCGATCAGCGAGCTGCTTGAGCGCATCGAAGGCATCCGCGCACATCATTTCCAGCTGCATCCCGTTGCGCACGGCGTTGGCACGCGCGCACTCGAGGGCTGCCTGCGAGGAGTCCACGCACACAGCGCTGCCCGCCCCATAACTGAGCGCCGAGACAGCCCAGCCGCCGGCGTATGAACACACATCGAGCACCCTGGCGCCGGCGGGGACATAGCGCTGCAGGCGTTCGCGGTTGTCGGTCTGATCGAAGAACCACCCGGTCTTCTGCCCGGCCGCCAACGGCACCACGAACCTGAGCGCACCTTCCTGCACCGTCAGCTCCGCGGGCACGGCGCCGAAGGCGGCGAGGCTCTCTTTCGGCAGATGCTCGAGGTCGCGGGCACCGGAGTCATTCTTCCAGTAGAGGCTCGCAGGGTTGAGCACGCAGCGCACCGCGGCGCTGATCTGTGCCTGCAGCGCCTGCATCCCGGCCGTGGCAATCTGTCCCACGACGACATCGCCGTAGCGATCCAGCACCAGGCCCGGCAGCAGGTCCGATTCACCGAACACCCAGCGGTAGTAGGGGGCGCGCTCCGCGCTCGCGCGCAGCGCGAGAGCCGCCCGCAGGCGCGCCTCCAGGAGCGCATCGTCGACCGGGCGCGCGCGCTCGCGCGACAGGATGCGTGCGCAGATGAGCGCGTGCGGATTCACGCACACATAGCCCATGAACGCATCGCGGTGCGAGCGTAGCTCCGCGAGCGCGCCGGGCGCGAAGGCGGTGAGCGGCGTGCTCTCGGTGTCGACTTCGTTGCTGAACACCCACAGATGACCGGAAGCCAGACGCCGCTCCTCGCCACGCTTCAGTCGCAGGATGTGCGCTTGCAGGGCGGATTCAGCGAGGGCGGAGCTTACGGCCAAGGGCAGATCCCGGAGTGAGGCGGGGATGAAGTATACAATCGCCGCAGGAGACAACGAATGCAGATCGCCCATCGCCGCCCCGACGGCAGCCCCAAGTACACCAACCAGCTCGCGACCGAGACGAGTCCCTACCTGCGCATGCATGCGCACAACCCGGTCAACTGGTACCCGTGGGGGAGCGCGGCGCTCGAGCAGGCGCGGCTGCAGGGCAAGCCGATTCACCTGAGTGTGGGGTATCTCGCCTGCCATTGGTGCCACGTTCTCGAGCACGAGAGTTTCGAGGACGAGGCCACTGCGCAGGTGCTGAATGAGAACTTCATCAACATCAAGGTCGACCGCGAGGAGCGGCCCGACATCGACCGCATCTACCAGATCGCGCAGCAGATGATCACCCAGCGCAGCGGCGGCTGGCCGCTGACGATGTTCCTCGCGCACGACGACCAGCGGCCCTTCTTCGGTGGCACGTACTTCCCCAAGGAGGCCCGCTACGGCCTGCCCGCATTCAAAGACCTGCTGCTGCGCGTCGCACAGTTCTACCGCGAGCACCCGCAGGAGATGCGTACGCAGAACGAGGCACTGGTGAAGGCGCTCGCGCAGATGAATGGCGAGGGCACGCCCGCCGCGGTCGCCTTCGACGATGGGCCGCTGCGCGCCTCCCGCACCCAGCTGGCGCGCCTGTTCGACCCGAAGAATGGCGGCTTCGGTGGTGCACCGAAGTTTCCGCAGCCGCCGATGCTGACGCGCCTGCTGCGCGACTGGCGCGCGACCACGGAGTCCCCGGAACCGGACCTGCGCGCGCTCTACATGGCGACGCTGACGCTCAGGCGCATGGCCGACGGCGGCCTCAATGACCAGCTCGGTGGCGGCTTCTACCGCTACACGGTCGATGAGCAGTGGATGATCCCGCACTTCGAGAAGATGCTGTACGACAACGCCGCCCTCATTGGTCTTTACGCGCAGGCAGCCATCGCCAGCGGCGACCCCGACTACGCGCGCGTGGCCGCCGAGACCGCCGCCTACGTGCTGCGCGAGATGCAGTCACCGCAGGGTGGCTTCTACTCAAGCTTCGATGCGGACTCGGAGGGCCACGAGGGCAAGTTCTACGTGTGGACACCCGCGGAGGCGCGCGCCGTGCTCACGGCCGAGGAGTTCGCGGTATTCGCGCCGCGCTACGGCTTAGACGGCGCGCCGAACTTCGAGGGGCGCTGGCACCTGCACGTCAGTGCGTCCCTTGAGGATATCGCCGCGGCCCAGGGCAAGAGTCCCGCCGAAGTGGGGGCGCTGGTGGAGCTGGCGCGCGGCAAGCTACTGCAGGTACGCGCACAGCGCGTGCCGCCGGCCCGCGATGACAAGGTGCTCGCCTCCTGGAACGGACTCATGATCCGGGGCCTGGCGATCGCCGCCCGCGCCCTGGCGCGGCCGCAGCTCGCCGCAGCTGCGAGCTCGGCGCTCGAGTTCATCCGAGCACGCTTATGGGTCAACGGACGCCTGCTCGCGACCGCCATGGGTGAGCGCGCCCACCTCAACGCCTACCTCGATGACTACGTCTATCTTGCGGATGCAATCCTGGAGCTGCAGCAGGTGCGCTGGCGCGCGGACGAACTGCGCTTCGGGCAGCAGCTGCTGGAGGTCGTGCTGCAGCACTTCGCGGACCCGCGCGGCGGGGGCTTCTTCTTTACCTCCGACGACCACGAGCAGCTCATCCACCGCTCCAAATCCTTCGGCGATGACGCGACCCCGTCCGGTAACGGGGTGGCGGCCTGCGTGCTGCAGCGCTACGGGCACCTGCTCGGTGAGCCGCGCTATCTGGCGGCCGCCGAGGGCACGCTGCGCGCGGCCTGGGGTGAGCTTGCGCGTTACCCGCAGTCGCAGGGCACGCTGCTGACGGCGCTCGAGGAACTGCTGCAGCCGCCGCAGATCGTGATCATCCGCGGCGCGGAGGCGGCGATTTCGTCCTGGCAGCAGGAGCTCTCGCGCCTCTATGCGCCGCGCCGCATCGTACTCGCCATCCCGGCAGGGATTGCCGACCTGCCCGCGGCGCTCGCCGACAAGGCCGCAGGTTCAGGCGTGGTGGCTTATCTGTGCCAGGGGAGCGTCTGTTCGGCGCCGCTCGACTCGCTCAGCGCGCTGATTGCGCAGCTGCGCGAGCCTGCAGCCGCATCGAAGCCAGAATGATCCGGGACGGCTCACTCCGTAGTCAGCCGTCCCCGGAAAGTCCCTTCAGCCTTCGAGCATCTTCTTCAGGTTGTCGAGGCCGCCGCGATACACGCCCTTGACGAGCTTGATCGCGCCAGCATCGCTCTCCGCCTCGGGAGGATTGTCGGCGGTGTTCTTGCGCTGGAAGGTGCCGCTCCAGATCACCTTGGTCATGCCGCCGCCGGCGGAGCGTACGGTGACCTTGCTGACGTAGTGCGTGATGGGCAGCGGCGACTCGACGATCCGGTAGCGGAAGTTGCGAGCAGCATCATCGAAGGCCAGCAGCTTCTCGGTGAAGGACGGACCGTCCTTGATGGTGAGCTTCCTCACCGAACCCACCTGGCCGTTGCCACCGGAGACGATCTCGTCCGCGGAGAACCCGGGGTGCCACTTGTTGAGGCCGTCAAAGTCCTTGATCGCGGCCCACACCTTGTCGGGGGACGCCTTGATCTCGACCGACTCCACCACGCGCAGCGGCGCAGGCGGATCGGCGAGGGCCGTGCCCTGCAAAAGTGCCGCGCCGAATAAGAGTGCCAGTACCTGTAGTTTCATTCGATCCTCCCTTTACCGGCCTCGGAGCATAACCCCCGCCCGCAGCGCTAGAAAGGGCGACCGCTTCTGGCACACCTGTGCCGCCGGCGTGTCACCTTCAGGCCCTTACACCTTATCGAGGGGCGTGGTGCCGCCGCTGAACTGCGCGCGTGCCTGCGCCATGCGATAGGCGTGGCCGGCGCGCCACTCGCGCCAGTGACGCAGGCCCACCAGGCCGTACACGAGCCGGAACAGGCGCAGACGCCACACCACGCGCGGCGACTCGAACAGGTCCCCGGCCAGCATCGACACCACGCCCTGCTCGAGCTTCCAGACATTGCGGGGATTGCGGAACATGTCGCGGATGATCGGGCCGTTGAAGCGGTAGATGAAGAACGAGAAGCGCCGCATGGCAGTGCGCTGCCGCCGCTCCAGCCGCCGCTGCAGCGCGCGTTCGCGCTGCGGCTCGCGCAGTGCCGTGTCGACGAGCTGCGCCGCCTGTTCCGCACCGGTCATCGCCAGGTACACCCCGGTCGAGAACACCGGATCCAGGAACGCGAACGCATCCCCCACCAGGATCCAGCCCGGCCCCGCCATGCTGCGCGAATCGTAAGAGTAGTTGCCCGTGACGCGCACCTGATCGCCGATGAGTTCGGCGTTCTTCAGCCGTTCCCACAGCTGCGGATTCTGCTTGAGTGTCTCCAGCAGGAACTCGACCGTGCGCCCCTGGCGCCGCTTCAGGTACTCCGGCCAGCACACCGCGCCGACGCTCATGATCTGATTGGGCAGCGGGATCATCCACATCCAGCCGTGCGGGAAGCGGTACATGCTGATGTTGCCCGCGTCCGCGCCGGCGCGCGCGACCGCGCCGCGGAAGTGCCCGAAGATCGCCGCGCTCTGGTGGTCGGGGTTCTTGCGCCGCATCTTGCGCTTGCCGGCGAGGAAGGCGTCGCGGCCGCTGGCATCGATCAGATAACGCGCCTGGATACGGTAGCTGGTGCCGTCCGCACGGCGCACCTCGACGCGCGTATCGCGCGCGCCGCGCTGCTCGATGCTGAGCGCTTCTTGCGCCTCACGCGCATCCGCGCCGCACTCGCGCGCGTGCTGGTAGAGCATGTGGTCGAAGTCCTGGCGATACACCTGGTAGGCGTGCACGGGACTGGTGCCAAGTGCGCGATCGAAGGCGAAGGTGTGATAGCCCTGCGGTTCGTCGGACTCGAAGTCGGCACCGCGCTTGTAGACGCCGAGGCTGCGGACCTTCTCGTGCACGCCCAGGCGCTCGAACAGCGGCAGGTTCATTGGCAGAAGCGACTCGCCAATGTGGAAGCGCGGATGGCGTTCCTTCTCGAGCGCGATGACCCGGTAGCCGCGGCGCGCCAGGAGTGCCGCGGCGGTGCTGCCGGCCGGGCCGCCGCCGATAACGACCACATCGCACTGCTCGGGGGTGTTATCGGACTGCTCCATGTCGGCCTTCAGCGCAGCCTTGCCGGCCGCGCCTGAGTCAAAGGGGGCGGTCATTATGATCGAAGCGCCCGGCTACGACAGCAGCTCCACATTCCCGCCGATGGCAGCGGTGTTGACCGTGAGCGTGCGCTCGGTGGCAAAGCGCAGCAGGTAATGCGGTCCGCCCGCCTTCGGTCCGGTGCCTGAGAGCCCCTGGCCGCCGAAGGGTTGCACGCCCACCACCGCGCCGATCATGTTGCGGTTGACGTAGGTGTTGCCGACCGGCAGGCAGCGGAACACGTGCTGCGCAACGCTTTCCAGGCGACTGTGAATGCCCAGGGTGAGGCCGAAACCGGTGCGGCGGATCGCCTCCAGGACCTGCGGCAGCTCGCCGCTGTGGTAGCGCGCGACGTGCAGGATCGGCCCGAATTCCTCGCTGCGCAGCTGATCAAGACTGTGCAGCTGGTACAGCTGCGGCGCGAAGAAATAGCCATGCTCGAGGCCCTCCGGCATCTCGCAGGCGTACAGAAGCTTCGCCTCAGCTCGCATGCGCTGCGCATGCCGCTCGAGGCGCGCGCGCGCGTCTGCTGATATGACAGGTCCGACGTCCGTGGCGAGATTCCCTGGGTCCCCGATCACGAGGCAGCGCATCGCACCGATCAGCATCTCGAGAGTGCGCTGCGCGATCTCCTCCTGCAGGTACAGCACCCGCAGCGCCGAACAGCGCTGGCCGGCGCTGGTGAAGGAGGACGTGATGACATCGTCCACCACCTGCTCGGGGAGCGCGGTCGCATCGACCACCATGGCATTGACCCCGCCGGTCTCCGCGATCAGCGGCACGATCGCGCCCTCGCGGCTCGCGAGCGTGCGATTGATGCCGGCGGCGGTGGCGGTCGAGCCGGTGAAGGCAACACCCGCAAGCGCCGGGTGCCGCAACGCCACTTCGCCAAAGGGCGGCCCGTCGGCGGGTGTCAGCTGCAGCACCGCCCCCGGCACGCCCGCAGCGTGCAGCAGGCGCGTCATGGCGTGCGCGATCAACGGCGTGGCGGGTGCGGGCTTGGCGATCACCGCGTTGCCGGCCATGAGCGCCGCGGTCACCTGCCCGGTGAAGATGGCCAGCGGGAAGTTCCAGGGGCTGATGCACACGAACACGCCGCGCCCGTGAAGCGAGAGCGTGTTGCGCTCACCCGTGGGGCCTGGCATCACCTGCGGCGCGCCGAACAGCTCGCGCCCGCGCGCCGCGTAATAGCGGCAGAAGTCGATCGCCTCGCGCAGCTCGGCGACCGCGTCGGGCACGGTCTTGCCGGCCTCGCGCACCAGGAGGCTCAGGAACTCGCCGCCGCGCTCCTGCAGGGTATCGGCCGCACGCTCGAGGCACGCCGCGCGCGCGGCTGCCGGGGTCGCCTCCCAGTCAAACTGCGCGGCTGCGGCGGCGTCCATCGCGGCCGTGATCTCGGCCGCCGTCACGTCGCGCGTATAGCCGACGATGACGCGCGTGTCGGCCGGGGATACTACGGCTACCTCGGCCCGCATTCCCGGCGCGCCGTTGAGGATCGGGCCACCGTGGTAAGGCGCCTCGGCGTGCTCATGGATCTGGGTCTCGAGCGTGATCAGCGCGGCCGGATCGCCGAAGTCCTCGCCAACCGAGTTGGCGCGCTCGGCTCCGTAAAGGGCCTGCGGCTCGCGGATGCGGGTCGCCGTGCGGCTCGCTGCCAGCGATGTCAGAGGATCACGTACCACGTCGGCCACGGGCATCTCCGGGTTCAGAAACTGATGGACGAAGGAGCTATTGGCGCCGTTCTCGAGCAGCCGCCGGACGAGGTAGGGCAGCAGGTCCTCGTGCGAGCCAACGGGGGCGTAGACGCGCACTGGGGGTAATCCGGGCAGCTCGGCACGGGCGGCCGCGTAGAGCGCCTCACCCATGCCGTGCAGACGCTGGAACTCGTAGCGCGCACCGGCAGGTGCGAGCGCCAGTACGGCTGCGACCGTGAAAGCGTTGTGCGTGGCGAACTGCGGATAGATGGCATCGCCCGCGGCGAACAGCACCTGCACGCACTGCAGGTAGCTCGCATCGGTGGCGTCCTTGGAGGTGTACACCGGGAAGGTGGTGAGTCCGCGCTCCTGCGCACGCTTGATCTCGCTGTCCCAATAAGCGCCCTTCACCAGGCGCACCCCCATGCGCCGGCCGCTGTCGCGCGCCAGCGCCGCCACCCATTCCAGGAGCCGTGGCGCCCGGCGCCCGTAGGCCTGCACCGCAAGTCCGAGGCCATCCCAAGCGCGTGTGACGGGGTCGCGCGCCAGTGTCTCCACGATATCGAGCGACAGGTCCAGGCGGTCGGCTTCCTCGGCGTCGATGGTAAAGCCGACGCCGGCGCGCGCGGCGCGGCGCGCGAGCTCCAGCATGCGCGGCGCGAGCTCGCTGTTGACGCGCGCGCTCTGCAAGAGCGAGTAGCGCGGCTCGAGCGCGGAAAGCTTTACCGAAATCCCCGAGCGAGCGTAGGTGCCGCGCGCGCTCTGGCGCGCGAGCACATCGATGGCGTGCTCGTAGGCGGCGAAATAGCGCTCGGCGTCACTCGCGGTGCGGGCACCCTCCCCCAGCATGTCGAAAGAGCACAGTGCCAAATCCGGCTCCGAGCGGGTGCGCGCGAGGGCTGCCTCGATCGAGTTCCCGACGATGAATGCGTGCCCCATCATCTGCATCGACTGGCGCATCGCGGCGCGCACGATGGGCGCCACCAGTGGAGCGGCGAGGTTGGCCGCCGTGAACTCGCCGGCCAGCTGCGCCGTGACATCCGGCAGCAGCCGTCCGGCGGCCCCGAGCAGCACGAAGCCGGTACGCAGCAGCAGCGCGGTGTTGCCGGGCAGGCCCGCCTCGCGCACGGTCGCGAGGCGCTCGGCGATCAGCTGGTCCGCGCGCTTCGGGTCCGGGGTGCGCAGCAGCGCTTCGGCGAGTCCCATGAGGGCCTTGCCCTGGGCGCTGTCGAGCGGGAACTGCTCGAGCATCTGCTCGACGAGTGGCCGCGTACGCGTGTCGGCGCGCGCCACTTCAACCCAGCGTGCCGCGCGCGCCTGCGCGCCCCTGAGTGCCTCCTCGCTCGGGCCGAGCTCGGCCAGGATTTCCTCCGACGCCGCGCCCTCAGGGCGCAGGGTCGCGGCGCGCAGCCGTTCGCGCAGCTCAGGCAGGCCGGGCCCCTGCAGCGGGGCACTGGTTGGAGGAACGCTCATGTGAATTTCACCGCAGATGGGCAGTTAATCGTGCTCATGTTAATGTCTGTGCCAGAGAATATTTATACGTTTTTGGCACTTTAACAGTCGATTCAACTGCCATGACGGCCAAGCCACCGCTGCCCGCCAGCCTGCCGCCCGCGGAGCGCGGCCTCGACCGCATTGATCGCAGGCTGCTCGTGCGGCTGCAGCAGGACGGGCGCACCCCGGTGGCGCAGCTGGCGCGCGAGGTGCACCTCACCGTGACGCCGACGCTGGAGCGCGTACGGCGCCTCGAGGCTTCCGGCTACATCGAGGGGTATTTCGCGCGCCTGAACCCGGCACGCCTCGGACTCGGGCTCCTCGCCTACGTCGAGGTGTCTCTCGATCGCACCACGCCCGATGCCTTCGAGCGCTTCAAGCAGGTGATGCTGGCGCACGATGAGGTCATGGAGTGCCACATGGTGGCCGGCGGCTTCGACTACCTGCTGAAAGTGCGCGTCACCGACATGGAGAGCTACCGCCGCTTCCTCGGGGACCGCATCGCGGCGGTGCGCGGCGTGCAGCAGACGCACACCTACTTCGTCATGGAGGAGGTGAAATCAACACACCGCCTCATCGTGCCGGAGAGCGCCTAGGCGGCGAGCACCTGCGCGGTGGCGCGCGCGACGTAGGCGAGGTTGTCCTTGCGCAGGCCTGCGATGTTGATGCGGCTGTCGTCCGTCATGTAGATGTGGTGCGCGGCGCGCAGCGCCTGCACCTGCGCGGTGGTGATGCCGAAGAAGGAAAACATGCCACGCTGGCGCGCGATGAAGTCAAAGTCGCGCTGCGGACACTGCGTGGCGAGCTCGGCCACGAACTCGTGTCGCAGGCCCTGGATGCGCTTGCGCATGCCGAGCACCTCCTGCTCCCACTGCGCGCGCAGGACACCATCGGCGAGGATCCGCCGCACGATTTCCGCGCCGTGATCCGGTGGCATGGACCACATGCCGCGCGCCAGCCGCACCAGCTGGCTCAACACTGCATCGCCGGCCTTGGGGTTCTCGGTGATGACGTGCAGCGCACCGACGCGCTCGCGGTAGAGCCCGAAGTTCTTCGAGCACGATACGGCGCACACCACTTCCGGCAGCTCGGCACAGAAGAGGCGCATGCCAAAGGCGTCCGCCTCCAGGCCCTCGCCCAGGCCCTGGTAGGCCATGTCGATGAAGGGCAGCAGGCGCCGGCCTCGCACCACTTCCAACAGCGCCCGCCACTCAGCCTGCGAGAGATCTGCCCCGGTCGGGTTGTGACAGGCGCCATGCAGCAGCACCACCGCGCGCGGCGGCAGCTTCTCGAGCGCCGCCAGCATGCTCGCGAACTGCACGCCGCCCGTGGCCGGGTCGAAGTACGGATAGCGCTCGAGCCTGAGGCCCGCCCCGGAGAGCAGTGGCACGTGGTTCGCCCACGTGGGGGTACTCACGTGCACCACCGTGTCGGGGGCGGCCGCGCGGATGAGGTCTGCCCCTAAGCGCAGCGCGCCGCAGCCACCGGGGGTCTGCACGGTGCGCACGCGGCCGCCCGAGAGCGCCGGGTGGGTGGCCCCGAAGACGAGCTTCTCCATCTGCGTGTTGAAGCCCGGGTTGCCGGCCGGCCCCACGTAGCTCTTGGTCGTCTGCTGCGCAATCAATGCCCCTTCGGCCTGGCGCACCGACTCGAGCACCGGCGTCTCGCCGTGATCGTCACGGTACACGCCGACGCCCAGGTCGACCTTGCGGGCGTCGGGATCGGCGCGGAATGCCGCCATCAGCCCCAGGATCGAGTCCGCCGTGATGAGTTCCAGACCCTCGAACATCGCGTCTTCCTCTGAAATTGGATCAGTTGCTCTTGGCCGCCGGGTCGGCCAGCGCGCGCTTGCGCGCCGCCTCGAACTCATCGCCGGGCTTCCAGGTGGGGAGCGCGTCGGCCTGCGCGATGAGCCACCCGGTCAGCATGTACAGCTGTGCGTCCTCGATCATGCCATCGAAGTTCCAGCTGTCCTCGAGCTTATCGCTCGGCTGGTGGTACTTCTTCAGCTCCCAGTCATCGTGCTGCTGCTTTCCCCAGCCGGCGGGTTTGCCGATGATGTCGGTGCCCTCGCTGAAGTACAGCGCCGGCACGCCGATCTTGGCGAACGAGAACTGGTCGGAGCGGTAGTAATAGCCCCGGTCCGGGTACTGGTCACCGACGAGCGTGCGTCCCTGCGACTTGGCGACGCCCTCGGCCACCGCATCCAGCGAGGACTTGCCGTAGCTGATCTCCACCGCATCGCGGGAGCGCCCGAAGATGTTGCCGCCGTCGATGTTGATGTTGGCGGCGATGCGGCCAGCGGGCACGGAGGGGTGCTGCGAGTAGTAGGCACTCCCGAGCAGGCCGCGCTCCTCACCCGCCACGAACAGCGCCATGATCGTGCGCCGCGGGCGCTGCGGCAGGGCCGCGAAGGCACGCGCAATGGCGAGCACCTGCGCGCAGCCGGAGGCGTTGTCGACCGCGCCGTGATAGATCTTGTCGCCGCTCTTGTCCGGCTCGCCGATGCCGAAGTGGTCGTGGTGCGCGCTGTAGATGATCACCTGCGGGGCGAGCTTCGGGTCGTTCCCGGGGAGAACGCCGCCGACATTGGCGGTCTTCACCCGCGACAGGGTATTGGTGAAGGCGAGCGAGGTGGTGACGCCCAGCGGCACGGGCTTGAAGTCGCGCGAGTGCGCCGACTCGATGAGCTTATCGAGGTCGTAGCCGGCGGACTTCACCAGGCGGCGCACCGCAGCCTCGGTGGCCCAGGCGCGCACGCTCATGCGCGGCTCGCTCCCGGCGGGCAGTGCGAACTGCTCCCCGCCCCAGGAGCTCTGCACCACCTGGAACGGGTAGCCGGCGGAGGCGGTGGTGTGAATGATGATGGCGCCGGCGGCCTTCTGGCGCGTGGCGCTCTCGTACTTGTAGTCCCAGCGCCCGTAGTAGAGGCGCCGTTTGCCCGCGAACAGGTTCGGGTCCCAGTCCGGGTCGTTGTTCATCATCACCAGGATCTTGCCGGCAAGGTTTGCGCCCTTGTAGTCGTCCCACTGGTACTCCGGCGCCTGGATGCCGTAGCCCACGAACACCAGCTCGGCGTTCGCCACACTCACCTGCTCCTTCTGCTGGCCGCTGAAGGCGATATAGTCGTCATGCCAGGCGAGGTCCACCGGGCCGGCCTTGCCCGTGAAGCTCCAGGTCTTGGGAAACTGCGACTTGATGCTGACGATGTCGAAGGGCTGCTGCCAGGCGCCGTTCGCGAAGGCCGGTTGGTAGCCCATGCCCTCCAGCTGCGTCTGCAGGTAGAGGCGCGCCAGCTCATCCCCGCGTGAGGCCGGGCCGCGGCCCTCGAGGAGGTCGGAGGCCAGGAAGCGTATCGGGGCCTCCAGTGCACTCTGGGTGATGAAGGCACGCGCGGCGCGCTCCACTCCAGGCGCCACCGACCCGGGTGCCGCCGGCTGCGCGGCGGCGATAGCTGCCGCAGCCGCGGTCAGGGCGAATACGCTCAGGCGTGCGAACAGTCGGCTCACGGTCACGGGGACTCCTCTGCCGGGGCTTCGAAAGGGGGCCGCAACGGTAGCATGCGTCCTCAGGGGCGTGGGTACCGGGCTATGGCGGGCGTGCAAGGCCCAAGGTCACGGAAATGGCACCCCGGGACCCCCTGAAAGACCGGGTCTATGCGGTCCCCCCGTCGCAGTGCGGCAGCCAGGCAGATGACATGAACGGGGGTCTTGCCAAAGACGATGCAAGTCCCACTTAAAGGGGGATGGGCGTGATAAGTTACGCCGCCCCCTTTAATTGACACGTACTTACAAGCCAGAAACATGAGTACTGCCACCCTGCGAGAGCCCAAGCCGCCGCTCATCTGGGCCAACACACTGATGTTCGTGCTCACGGGGGCGATCGCCCTGATCAGCGTGCCCTGGTACGGGCTCACCCACGGCTTCAGCACCGCGACCTGGATTGTGGCGGTACTGCTGGCCGGCGCGAACGGCATGGCGATCACGGCCGGTTACCACCGCCTGTGGGCGCACAAGACCTACGAGGCCCACTGGAGCGTGCGCTGGGCGCTGCTGTTGTTCGGCACCATGGCGCTGCAGAACAGCGTGTTCGCCTGGGCGAGCGGCCATCGCACCCATCACCTGAACGTCGACGATGAGGACCTGGATCCCTACTCGGCGCGGCGTGGCTTCTGGTTCTCGCACATCGGCTGGATGCTGCGCGAGTACCCGAGCGGCAAGGATAACTTCAGCAACATCCCGGACCTGAAACGCGACCCGCTGCTCGCCTTCCAGCACCGCCACTATGTGCTGTTGGCGGTGTCGCTGAACTTCGGCCTGCCGCTGCTGGCGGGGATCGTGTTCGGGGACATCTGGGGCATGCTGATCCTCGCCGGCTTCATGCGCCTGGTGTGGAGCCACCACGTCACCTTCTTCATCAATTCGCTGGCCCACATGTGGGGCACGCGGCCCTACACCGAGGACAACTCCGCGCGCGACAACCCGGTGCTCGCGGTGGTCACCTATGGCGAGGGCTACCACAACTTCCACCACATCTTCGCGCACGACTACCGCAACGGTGTGCGCTGGTGGCAGTGGGACCCGACCAAGTGGCTCATCGGCGCCTTAAGCCTGGTGGGCCTCACCCGCCGCCTGAAGCGCACCCCCGCCTTCCAGATCCAGAAGGCGCTGCTCGCCATGCAGTTCACGCGCGCCCAGGCGAGTCTGGCGAAGTACCCGGCCGAGACCCATTCGCACCTGGAGCCGCTGCGGGCGCGCCTCGCGCATGAGTACGAGAACTTCCTCACCGCGGTCGCCGAGTGGGCGCGCGTCAAGGAGGAATGGCTCGGTGAAAAGAAGCGCGCGGTGCTCGAGCAGTGGGAACAGGTTGACCTGCAGAGCAAGCTGCGCGAGATCGAGCGCCGCCTGAACCTGCAGCGCCGGCGCCTGCGCATTCTGCACGCGCAGCTCGCTTAAGAAATCCGCGGCGCGCACCGCGCGCCGCCCTGCCACGACGCTTCCCGCCTCGCCCGCCGGCGCCGCCGCAGCGCTGGCACGCCCCCAATGCTTGGTGCACCATGCGCGCCATGGGGCGCATATTTGAAGTCCGCAAGCACACGATGTTCGCGCGGTGGAACCGCATGGCGAAGCAGTTCGCCCGCATCGCCAAGGACATCACCATGGCGGTCAAGTCCGGCGGCCCGGACCCTGCCTCCAACCCGACGCTGCGGCGCACGATCCAGAACGCGCGGGCCGTCAACATGCCGAAGGACAAGATCGAGGCCGCCATCAAGCGCGCCGCCGGGCGCGACGCCACCAACTACCACGAGGTGCTCTACGAGGGCTACGCGCCGCACGGCGTGGCGCTGCTGGTGGAGACGGCCACTGACAACCCGACGCGCACGGTCGCCTCGGTGCGTAACATCATCACCAAGGGCGGCGGCAATCTCGCCACCAACGGCAGCGTCAGCTTCCTGTTCCGCAAGATGGGCGTCTTTCGCCTGAATCCCGAGGGCATCGACCAGGACGACCTGGAGCTGTACCTCATCGACCATGGCCTCGATGAGATGGGCGAGAGCACCGGGGAGAAGGGTGAGCCTCAGCTCGTCATCCGCGGCGCCTTCGCCGACTTCGGCCGCCTGCAGGAGGCCCTCGAGGTACGCCGCATCACGCCGCTGTCGGCGGAACACGAATACATCTGCACCGTGCCCACCGAAGTGCCCGAGCCGCAGGCGACCGAGGTGCTCACCCTCATCGACAAGCTCGAGCAGGACGATGACGTGCAGCAGGTGTTTCACACCCTCGCCTGAAGGCGCGAAACGGCCGCACCACCTTGGCCCAGGTACACGACTACCACATGCAACCGGCGCGCCGCACCGATGCGGCGGCGCTTGCGCAGATGTCGGAGCGCTTCATCGAGGCGGGACTGCGGCCCTCCTGGGGCGAGGTGCGCATCGCCTGGCACATCCGCGACCCCGACAGCGTGGTGCTTACCGCGCGCCGCGGCGGCGATCTCGCTGGCTTCGCCATCATGCGTTATGGCGATGAGCGCGCGCATCTGAACCTGCTCGCGGTCGCTCCGGGACACCGGCGCCGCGGCGTGGCGCGCGCGCTCCTCACCTGGCTCGAGGAGACCGCGCTCGGCGCCGGCACGTTCGTGATCGCGCTCGAGCTGCGCGCCGGCAACGGCGGCGCGCGCGCCTTCTATGCGGCGCTCGGCTACCAGGAGAGCGGCGAGGTTCCCGGCTACTACCAGGGCGTGGAGGCCGCCATCCGCCTCAAGCGCGACGTGCGCCCCGCGGCAGCGCGCGGGGAGCCCTGAGAAGGCGGGCGTCCTAAGGGGCGGCCTTGGCGTCGATCTTGAAGTCGAACTCGTAGGCGTGCGCGCCGTCGGCGCCGACACTGATACTCATGCTGCCACTGAGGCCGCGCAATTCCCCGGTCGCCGAATCCGGCACCACGCTGATCGCTGACTGCGACTCCCCGCGGCTCATGGTGGCCGAGTGCTGCAGCACGAAACTCCCCGAGCGCCCCTTGAGCTTGGCGGTGACGCGCTCAAGGGCGACGTAGCCCGCCGATCCCTTGACCTCGGTCTGCAACGCCAGCATCTCGCCCTTGCTGATGCCCTCGAGGTCACCATGGAAGCGCTTGTCTATGGTCAGGCGGCTCAGGTTCGCGGCGCGCGCGACCTGTGTATCCGGCTTCTGCGGGGTGACCTTCACGTCGAAGGATCCGGTGGCGCGCTGACTCATGGCGGTCTCCTTGGGGTCGGTGTGCAGTGCCGCGGCTTAGTCCGGCATCGGGGTCATCTGGCCGGCAAGCACGTCCTCGAAGCCGAAGTTTCGCAGGTCCCGGACCCGCTGCGGGAACAGGATTCCGTCCAGGTGATCGACTTCGTGCTGCACCACGCGCGCATGGAAGCCCTCCACGGTGCGATCCAGCGGCGCGCCGTGGGCATCGAAGCCCTGGTAGCGCAGGCGGGTGAAGCGTGGCACCAGGCCGCGCATGCCCGGCACCGACAGGCATCCTTCCCAGCCCTCGTCCTCTTCCTCGGTGAGCGGGGTGAGGGTCGGGTTGACGAGCACGGTGTAGGGCACGGGCTTGATATGTGGGTAGCGCGGGTTGTCCTTGAGTTCGAAGATCACCACGCGCGCCCCGACCCCGATCTGGGGGGCGGCGATGCCGGCGCCTCGCTCGGCGCGCATGGTGTCGTCCATGTCGGCCACGAGTTCCAAGAGCGCGCGGTCGAAGCGCGCGACCGGCTGCGCCACCTCCTTAAGGAGTGGCTCGCCCATCCGCAGGACCCGCCGCACCGCCATGCGGCTAACTCTAGCCCGAACCGTGCCCCGGCGGCACGCCCGGCAGCAGCGCGATGGAGGTGCGGTGATCGCGGAATCTGAGCACGTGCTCGCGCGCCGGGCCGCCGGAGTGCACGGCCGCCTCGGCGCGCGCCACGGCCGCGGTGACGAGGTGGTGGTGGGGTGACAGATCGCACACCGGGTCGGCGTTGTCGGCATCGCCGGTGAGGAGATAGGCCTGACAGCGGCAGCCGCCGAAATCCTTGTCGCGCTCCGGGCAGCTGACGCACGGCTCCTTCATCCACCCCTGGCCACGGAAGCGATTGAAGGCCTGGGAGTCGTACCAGATCTCGCGCACGCTCATGGCGCGCACGTTCGGCAGCGACAGGCCCGGCAGCATGCGCGCCGCGTGACACGGCAGCGCGGTGCCATCCGGGGTGAGGGCGAGGAACACCGAGCCGAGGCCGCTCATACAGGGCTTGGGACGGGTCTCGAAGTAGTCAGGCACCACGAAGTAGATCTTCATGCGCTCGCCCACCCGCTCACGGAATGCGCGCGTCACTTCTTCCGCACGCCTCAGCTGCGCGCGGCTCGGCAGCAGCGCATCGCGGTTCAGCCATGCCCAGCCGTAGTACTGGGTGTTGGCAAGCTCCACATACTGCGCACCCATCCTCTCGGCCATCGCCAGGATCTCAGCGACGTGATCGATGTTGTACCGGTGCAGCACGACATTGAGCACCATCGGGTAGCCGTGGGCGCGGATGAGCTCGGCCACCTTGGCTTTCAGGTCAAAGGTGCGCGTGCTGCTCAGGAAGTCGTTCATCTCGCGCGTACTGTCCTGGAAGGACAGCTGGATGTGATCCACCCCGGCGCTCTTGAGCGCGGTGATGCGCGCCTCGCTCAGGCCGACACCCGAAGTGATCAGATTGATGTAGAACCCGAGGCGATGCGCCTCGGCGGCGATCTCCTCCAGGTCCTCGCGCGCCAGCGGCTCGCCACCGGAAAGCCCGAGCTGCACCGCTCCGAGGGCGCGCGCTTCGCGCAGCACGCGCAGCCACTCGGCCGTCGGCAGTTCCGCAGCCGTGGTGGCGAAATCGGTGGGGTTGTAGCAGAACACGCAGTGCAGCGGACAGCGGTAGGTGAGCTCGAGCAACAGCCACAGCGGCGGCCCGACGCCGCGCGCGGCCGCGCTGCCAGCGCTCGGGGCGCTGGCGTTCATGGGCGCAGCTCCAGCCACTGTTTCTCGAGCGCGTAGGTGACGAAGGCGTTCACGTCAGCGGCGAGGCCGCTCGCGCCGTAGGTACGCTCCAGCTCCGCGACGATCTCATCGAGGCAGCGCACCCCGTCGCAGCGGCTGAGGATGGCGCCGGCGGTGCCGTTGAGCTTCACCATCCCTTCCGGGTAGAGCAGCACGTGCGCGGCCTGCGCCTCCTCCCACTGCAGGCGCATGCCGTGGGCGATGGCCGGCTTCAGGCGCCCGTCGACGCCACTCACGATTGCACCCCGTAGGCGAGAGCCATGGCATCGTTCATCTGCCACAGCACGTCGAGCTTGAACTGCAGGATCTGAAGCGCCCGCTCCTGTTGCGCGCGGCTGCGGAAGCGCTCGAGCGTGACCGCGAGCCCGAACTCAACGTCGCGGCGCGCAAGACTCACGCGGCTCTGAAAGTACTTGAGCCCGCCCGCCTCTATCCACGGGTAGTGTTCCGGCCACGTCGCCAGGCGCTGCTTGTGGATCTCGGGGGCGAAGAGCTCGGTGAGCGAGGCGCACACCGCTTCCGGCCACGGGGCGCGGCGCGCGAAGTTGACGTAGGCGTCCACCGCGAAGCGCACCCCGGGCAGCACCGCGTCCAGGCTCTCCACCTGCGCGCGCTGCAGGCCCACCGCCTGCGCCAGGCGCAGCCACGAATCGATGCCACCGAGGTCCTCGCCGTGGCCATCGTGGTCGAGGATGCGCTGCACCCAGTTGCGGCGTACCTCGCGCACATCGCAGTTGGCGATGATGGCGGCGTCCTTGAGCGGGATGTTGATCTGGTAGTAGTAGCGGTTCGCCACCCAGCCGCGGATCTGCACCGGCGTCGCCTTGCCGGTGTTGAGCATGACGTTGAAGGGATGGTGGATGTGGTAGGCGCGGCCGCGCTCGCGCAGCTGGCCCTCGAACTCGGCGCGCGTCCAGGGTGAGTCGCTCACAGCTGCACCTCCAGACCATCGTGCGCCACCTCGATGCCGCGCTCACCCAAGGCGGCGCGCTCGGCGGAGTCCTCATCGAGGATCGGATTGGTGTTGTTGATGTGGATCAGGATGCGTCGCGTGCGCCCGGGCAGCTGCCCAAGCCACTCGAGCATGCCGTCGCTGCCGCTTTGCGGCAGGTGGCCAATCTCGCGCGCCCGCTTTTTCGACAGGCCAAGGTCGAGCATCTCCGTGTCGCTCCAGAAGGTGCCGTCCACCATGACGCAGTCCGCCTCCTGCATCGCTGCCCAGACGCCCTCCTCCATCGCGCCCAGGCCCGGGGCGTACACCAGTGAGCGGCCGCTCGCCTCGTCCTTCAGCACCAGGGCGACGTTGTCGCCCGGCTGCGGATGTTCGCGGTGCGGGGAGTAGGGAGCGGGCTTGGAAGCGACACTGAGCGCCTGCCAGCGGATGCCGGCGATGCCAGCGATGGCGAAGGCGGCGCCATCGCTCCTGAGCGCGTGGCGCTCGATACCGCAGTAGTGAGCCAGCACGCCGAAGATCGGGTTGCCGCGAGTCAGGTCCGCGTAGGCATTATCCGTGCACCAGATCGGGAGCGGACGGGTCGACTCGCGCAGCATGTAGAGGCCGGTCGTGTGATCGATCTGCGCATCGACGAGCACGACCGCACTGATGGCGGTATCGCGTGCGGCGCGCGCCGGCTGCAGCACGGGGTTGGCGCGCAGCTGCTGCAGGATGTCGGGGGAGGCGTTGATGAGCACCCAGGCGCGCTCATCGGCGCCGCTCACGGCTATCGACGACTGGGTGCGCGGGCGCGTTCGCACGGTGCCGTTGCGCAGACCCGCACAGTTGCGGCAGTTGCAGTTCCACTGGGGGAAACCACCTCCGGCCGCCGACCCCAGTACCCGAATTTTCACGCTTGAGGCTAAGGCGCCACCCGGGTCGTGCGCCCTTTGCAGGGGCTTACGGAGCCTGAGTACCAGGCTCCCAGCCCGAATCTGACTGTTACCGATTCGCGATGTACATCGTGATTTCCATACCGAAACGGAAATCAACAGCCTGTGGCATTTCCCAACGCATGGTTGAAGCTCCTGAAAAGCCGGTTGCTCACTATCGACAGGGCCAGTGTATCCTCGCCCAGCCTCGGCGGATGCCCCGCAGCCTGCCCAGAAGCCAGTTTCATGATTTTCTCGAACTGCACCCCCGGAATGTTCCCGCCCCAGCCGGGCAGGCAACGCTAACCCCTTGATGAAACTGCGGACGCGCCTCAATCTGGTATTGACCGGCCTCACGGCGGTGTTCATCGCGGTGCTGGTTGTGGATGAGATCCGCGCCACCCGCTCCTCCATCCGTGAGGAGATCGAGGCCGCCAACCGCGTCGCCGCGCAAATGCTCGGGCGTCTGGCGCTCACCTACGCAGACACTGGCGGCACTGCCGCCGTGCGCGCGCTCCTGGAGCACTTCGGCCACGTGCGCGCCAACGACATCACCCTGCGCGGCGCCGACGGGGTGGTGCTGTACCGCTCCCCGCCCGCCTCCTACAAGGCCGGCCGCGAGGCGCCGCAGTGGTTCACGCGCCTGCTGTCGCCGCACACCACCCGACAGCTGTTCGCACTGCCGGATGGCTCGCAGCTCGCCATCGATGCCGAGCCCTCGCGCGCCGTCGTCGATGCCTGGGACGAACTCACGCGCCTGGTGACCATCGCGGCGCTGTTGCTCGCAGCGGTGAGCGCGCTCGCCTTCTGGCTGGTCGGACGGGCGCTCGCGCCCTTCGGGGTCATCGTCGGGGGGCTCGAGCGGCTGCAGCACGGCGAGCTCACCTACCGCCTGCCGCCGCTCGCCGGCGCCGAGGCCCACGCCATCGGCAGCGCCTTCAACCGCATGGCGCAGAGCGTGGAAAGCAACGTGCAGGCTGAGCGCGAGGCACAGGACGCCCGCGCCCGGCTCGAGGAACGGCGCGAGCTGGCGCTCCTGATCGAGCAGAGCCTCGAGGAGGAGAGGCGCCAGATTGCGCACGAGCTGCACGATGAGTTCGGCCAGTCGGTCACCGCGATACGCTCGCTCGCCATGGCGATCGTCGGCCAGGCGAGCGAGCCCCCGGTGGGCGAAGCCGCACGCCTGATCGGCGCGGAGGCGGCGCGACTCTACGATGCGATGCACGGACTCATCCCGCGCCTGACGCCTCTGTCCTTCGATTCCCTGGGGCTCGCCCAGGCGCTGGAGAACCTGGTGGGCGACTGGCAGCGCCGCCATCCGCGTCCGCATCTCACCCTGACGCACCAGCTGCCGGCGGCGCTCGGCGCCAGCGTCACGCTCGCCGCCTACCGCGTGGTGCAGGAGGCGCTGGTCAATGCGGTGCGCCATGCGCAGGCGGACGAGGTCGCCATCGAGGTGCGCGCCGATGGCGGGCGGCTGTCGGTATCGGTGCGCGACGACGGCATCGGACTGCCGGCGGACTGGTCCCGGCCCGGGCATTTCGGCCTGCGCGGACTCGCCGAGCGCGTCGAGCGCCTGGGCGGGGCGCTGAGCGTGCGGAGCCTCGAGCCGCGGGGCACGGGCATTGCTGCCGACATTCCGCTGGGGGCCGCGTGATCCGGGTGCTCCTGGTGGATGATCACGCCGTAGTGCGCACCGGCTTTCGCCTGCTGCTGCAGGCGCATCCGGGCACCACCGTGGTCGGGGAGGCCGACAGCGGCGAAAGTGCCTACAAGCGCTTCGTCGAGCTCGCCCCCGATGTCGTGGTGATGGATCTTTCGATGCCGGGCATGGGGGGGCTGGAGGCGCTGCGGCGCATCCGCGCCCACCACCCGCAGGCGCGCGTGCTGACGCTCTCCGCGCTCGATGACCCGCAGCACGCGCAGCGCGCGCTGCGCGAGGGCGCGCGCGGCTTCCTCTCCAAGCGCAGCGCACCGGAGACGCTGCTGCAGGCCATCACCACCGTCGCCGCCGGCGAGCGCTACCTTGATGCCGAGCTGGCCCGCAAGCTCGCCCTCACCGAGGCCGAAGGCGGTGGCCAGTCAGTGCTGGAGCGCCTCTCGGAGCGCGAGTTCGAGGTGTTCGTGCGCCTGGCGCGCGGGCATACCGTGCAGCGGATCGCGGAGGACCTGAAGCTCTCCGCCTCCACCATCGGCACGCACCTCTACAACATCAAGCACAAGCTCGGGGTCGCCAACCAGTCCGAGCTGACGCTCATCGCTATCCGCCAGGGACTGATCGAGGCGTAGCGCCGCGGCGCAGCCTTCAGGGGTCGAGGTTGCGCCCGGCCGCCACGCGGCGCGTCATGCGCTCGAGCGAGCGCCGTGCGGCGGCCTTGGCGATGTGCTTGCACCACAGCGGCTCGCGCTGCTCGGACTGGCGCCGGAAGCGCTCGCAGTCGCAGGTCCACAAGATCCGGTCGTCCTGCGTTTTCAACACCCGCACCGTGCGGCTGGGGAACTCATACACGCCGAGGACTTCATTGTCCGTGGGCGGGCGGCGCCGGAAACGTATGGCCATGGGTGAAGACTAGCGCAGCTGCGCTGTGGATCGCCTGTGGATTACCTGTGCAAAGCCCACCATCAGGAGACAATTTTCGCCTTGATGGCCTCGTACTCGGCGTCGGTGATGAGCCGGGCCTCGAGCAGCTGCTTCGCCTCCTGCAGGCGCCGCACCGCATCATCGCCGGCAGGGGCCGCGGCCGGACCCGAGCTCACCTGGATTCCGCCGGCGCGGGCGCGCAGCTCCTCCAGCTCGCGCACGCGGCGCTTCTCGCGCCAGGCCTGGTCCTGGGTCTGGCAGATGCGATAGACCGCCTGCGCCTGCTCCTTGCGCAGGCCGCGGAAGTTCACCCGCTGACTGCCCTGGGTGGCCAGCGAGGCGAGGTCGGTGGCCTTGCCGGCGCGCAGCGCAAGATCGGCACTGAGCATGCCGACGTGCAGGGTCACTTCCTCGAGGTCCTGCCAGCGGATGGTGGTGACATCGAAGCCCCCGAAGAGCTTGCGCGTCAGCACCACGAGGCGGCCGCTGGTCGCGGCGACCAGCACGCGGCGGTGGGTGAGCGCAAACAGGCGGCGCTGGATGGCGAAGGCTTCGAGCGTCTCACCCGGGATGAGCACGCCGCGCAGCTGCCCCAGGGGTCCGGCCACATCCGCAGCCCCCGCTCCCAGCGCCTCGCTCATGTCGGTGGCATCCGCACGCGTGTGCTCCTAAGAACCGCAGCTCATTTCTTCTTGACGATCTCGGCGCGGAAGTCCCGCAGCTTCGCCTTGATGATGCGCTCGTTGGCCGGCCCCATGCGGATCAGGAGCTTCTGCCCCGCCGAGCGGCCCTCCAGGGCCTGGTCTGCGTACTCGTAGAATACCTTCGGCTGCGCAAGCTGGATGGGGGTCGTGACCTCGGGCGTCTGCAGCAGGTGGTCGATCACTTCCACCAGACGGTCGTTGAAGTACTTGCCCGGATACCCCAGGTCCTCGTACGACTGCTGGAAGAGCGGATAGAGACGCTCGTAGACCACCGCCAGCGCCTTCACGTCGGTCTTCTCCAGGACGCGCATGAGGGGCGTGTAGCGCTCGAAGTTCTCCGGGCTGAGCGTGACGATGTCGCCCTGCGTCGCGGTCACGGCCTGGCCGGGGGTCGGCTTGAGTGGCCGCAGGTCCACGGCGAGCTTCTTGCGCGGCAGATTGTCCACGGTGACGACGATGTGCCGCACGATGTTCTGCGGCACCAGGAACTGCTCGATCGGATCGTGTCCGATGACCCCGGCGAGGGAATCGTGGGCCACCTGGTCGCTGTCGTTGAGCCCCGGCAGTGCGGCCGCGTCGTTATCGGCGGGGATCGGGTGCGAGATCTGCGGCTCGGTGCTCAAGGGGGCCGCCGGCACCACGGTCGCCGCCGGCGCCACCGGGGTGCCCGGCGCGCGGCCCGAGTACCAGTACCAGGCGCCCGCGGCAGCCACCACCACGGCCACGCCGCCTGCCAGCCATACCACCTTGCGGCGGGCCGAGGCCTCCATATCGTCTTCCCACATCCGCACACCCTCGGTCGTCTTAAAGGCGGCTAGGGACTTTACTCCCCTTTTGGCGCCGCCGGTGTCAGCGCAGCTCTGTCAGGTTGTCGGACGGTGCGTACCGCTCGGCGCCGCCGCGGGCAGCCGCGCGCGCTGGGCCATACAGCGGCACCGGCGGCGCTCACCTGTACGGGAGCACCAAGTCCTGCGGCCACGCTCCGCGACGCACTTCAGGTGTGCTTCAATTCGAAACATGCTCCCCGCTTTCCATCCGGCCGTGGACCGCTGGTTCCGCCGCACCTTCCATGCGCCGACGCCGGCGCAGCAGGCGGCGTGGCCGCTGATCGCGGCACGGCAGCACGTGCTCATCGCAGCGCCCACCGGCTCCGGCAAGACGCTCGCCGCCTTCCTCGCCGTCATTGACGAGCTGGTGCGCGAGGGGATCGCGGCCAACGGCCTGGCCGATGAGACGACCGTCGTCTACGTGTCCCCGCTCAAGGCACTCTCCAACGACATCCACAAGAACCTGGAAGCGCCGCTCGCGGGCATCCGCGCCGAGCTCGGCGCGCTCGGCCTGCCGCAGCCGGACATCCGCACCTTCGTGCGCACCGGCGACACGCCGCAGCACGAGCGCGCCGCGATGCGCCGGCGCGCACCGCACATCGTGGTGACCACGCCCGAGTCGCTCTACATCCTCATGGGCTCCAAGTCCGGGCGCGAGATGCTCGGCACTACCCGCACGGTGATCGTCGACGAGATCCACGCCATGGCCGCCAGCAAGCGCGGCGCGCACCTCGCCCTCACGCTCGAGCGTCTCGAGGCACTCGCCGGGCGCCAGCTCACCCGCATCGGGCTGTCGGCCACGCAGAAGCCGATCGAGGACGTGGCGCGCTTCCTGGTCGGCGCGCGCAACCTGCGCGCCGACGGCAGCGCCGCGTGCGCCATCGTGGACGCCGGCCACGTGCGCGAGCGCGACCTGCAACTGGAGATCCCGGCCGCACCGCTCGAGGCGGTGATGTCGGGGGAGGTGTGGACACAGCTCTACGACCGCCTGGCGCAGCTGGTCAGCGAGCACCGCACCACGCTGGTGTTCGTCAATACGCGCCGCCAGGCCGAGCGCCTGGCGCGCCACCTCTCCGAGCGTCTCGGCGAGGAGCACGTCACCGCGCACCACGGCAGCATGGCGAAGGAGTCGCGCCTGAGCGCCGAGCAGCGCCTCAAGGGCGGGCAGCTGCGGGCGCTGGTGGCCACTGCATCGCTCGAGCTCGGCATCGACATCGGCGACGTCGACCTCGTATGTCAGCTCGCCTCACCACGCTCGATTGCGGCCTTCCTGCAACGCGTCGGCCGCTCCGGGCACTCGGTCGGCGCCACGCCCAAGGGGCGCCTGTTCCCTCTGTCGCGCGATGACCTCGTGGAGTGCGCGGCCCTCATCGCCGCCGTGCGTCGCGGCGAGCTCGACCGCCTCACGATGCCGCGCCAGCCGCTCGATGTGCTCGCGCAGCAGATCGTCGCCGAGTGCGCGGCGCGGGAGTGGGACGAGGACGGGCTGTTCACGCTCGTGCGCGGCGCCTTCGCTTACCGCGAGCTGGGCCGCGACGAGTTCGAGGAACTCCTGAAGATGCTCGCGGAAGGGTACGCGACCCGCCGCGGCCGCCACGGCGCGCTCCTCTATCACGATGCGGTCAACCGCACCGTGAAGGGGCGGCGCGGCGCGCGCCTCACGGCGCTCACCAGCGGCGGCACCATTCCCGACACCGGCGACTACCAGGTGATCCTTGAGCCGCAGGCGCAGTTCATCGGCACGGTGAACGAGGACTTCGCGGTCGAGAGCCTGCAGGGGGACGTGTTCCAGCTCGGCAACATCTCCTACCGCATCCTGCGCGTCGAACAGGGCCGCATCCGTGTCGAGGATGCGCGCGGCGAGCCACCCTCGATCCCCTTCTGGCTCGGCGAAGCCCCGGGCCGCAGCGCCGAGCTGTCAGCGTCGGTCTCGCGGCTGCGGCAGGAGCTCGAGGCGCACCTCGATGAGGGCCTGGAGGCCGCCGGCGCCTGGCTGCAGGCCACCACAGGTATCTCAGCGCCGGCGAGCGTGCAGCTGGTGGTTTATCTTGCGGCGGGCCGTGCCGCCCTGGGCGCCCTGCCCACGCAGCAGCGCATCATCTTCGAGCGCTTCTTCGATGAGGCGGGCGGCATGCAGCTCGTCATCCACTCCCCCTTCGGCAGCCGCATCAACCGCGCCTGGGGCCTGGCGCTGCGCAAACGCTTCTGCCGCGCCTTCAACTTCGAGCTGCAGGCGGCCGCCACCGAGGACACGATCGTGCTGTCGCTCACCACCGCGCACAGCTTCGAGCTCGCCGACGTGGCTCGCTACCTGCACTCCAATACCGTGCGGCCGCTGCTGGTGCAGGCGCTGTGCGCCGCGCCCATGTTTCCGGTGCGCTGGCGCTGGAGCGCCACCATTGCGCTCGCCCTGCCGCGCTTCCGCGGCGGCAAGAAGGTGCCGGCGCCGCTCGCGCGCATGGCGGCCGAGGACCTCCTGAGCGCGGTGTTTCCCGACCAGGTGGCGTGCGCCGAGAACCTCACCGGGGAACTCGAGATCCCCGACCACCCGCTGGTGCGCCAGGCGATCCAGGACTGCCTCGAGGAGGCCATGGACATCGCCGGCTTCGAGCGGCTGCTGCTCGCACTCGAAGGCGGCGGGATCGAAGTGTTCTCCCGCGACCTCACCGAGCCGTCGCCCTTGGCGCTCGAGGTGCTCTCGGCGCGTCCCTACGCCTTCCTCGATGACGCGCCCCTCGAGGAGCGGCGTACGCAGGCGGTCATCAGCCGCCGCTGGCTCGACCCGCAGACCGCCGCCGACATCGGCGCGCTCGATGCGCAGGCGATCGCGCGCGTGCGCGAGGAGGCCTGGCCTGATGCCACGAGCCCCGACGAGCTGCACGATGCGCTGCTGTGGCTCACCTATCTCACCGCGGCCGAAGTCGCCGCCGCCGCCGGCTGGCCGGCACTGCTCGCGCTACTCGCCGCGCAGGGGCGCGTGACGCGCCTTGAAGCCGGCGCCGCCGGCCTGTGGGTCACCGCCGAGCGGCTGCCGCTGCTGCGGGCCCTGTTCCCGCAGGCCTGCTGCGCGCCGGCGGTCGTGACGCCGGCCGCGCACGCCCACACGCCGAGCGCCGAGGCGGCCCTGGTCGAGATCGTGCGCGGGCGCCTCGAGGGCTCAGGTCCGGTCACCGCAGCCGCGCTCGCCGCCTCGCTCACCCTGCCGGTCGCGCGCCTCGACGCGGCGCTCGCCGCGCTGCAGGCGGAAGGCTTCGCGATGCGCGGCGCCTTCAGCGCCGCTGCGGCGCCGGCCAGCGAGTGGTGCGAGCGGCGCCTGCTGGCACGCATCCACCGCTACACCGTCAAGCGCCTGCGCGCCGAGATCGAGCCGATCGAGGCGCGCGACTTCCTGCGCTTCCTGTTCGACTGGCAGCGCGTGAGCGCCAGCGCCCGCATGGAGGGCCCGGATGCGGTGGGCGCGATCCTCGCGCAGCTGGAGGGCTTCGAGGCCGCCGCCAGCGCCTGGGAAACCGCGATCCTCCCCAGCCGCATCAGCGAGTACGAGCCCGCCTGGCTCGATGAACAGTGTCTCGCCGGGCGCTTCGTGTGGACGCGGCTGGCGCCGCGCCGCGCCGACCCGCAGCGCGGCGCCGCCCCGGTGCGCGCCACGCCCATCGTGCTGCTCGCGCGCCGCAACGTGCGCACCTGGTCCTCGCTCACCGGCGCCACCGATGCCGGGCAGCTGTCCGCGCGTGCGCAGAAAGTGGCGCAGTACCTCATCGAGCACGGTGCTTCATTCTTCGATGAGCTCGGTGCCGGCAGCGGTCTGTTGCCGACGCAGACCGAGGAAGCGCTGGCGGAACTCGTGGCACTCGGCCTTGTGAACTCCGACAGCTTCGCCGGCCTGCGCGCGCTGCTGGTACCGGCCGAGCGGCGCCGGCCGGCCGCGGGCGGCCGCCGCCGCCGGCGGCTCGCGCTCTTTGGGATGGACGCCGCCGGGCGCTGGTCGCGCATCGCGCGCCCCGCAGCCGCGGACGCCCCGAGCCGGGCGCAGCAGGATGAGACCGTCGAGCAGGTCGTGCGCACGCTGCTGAGGCGCTGGGGCGTGATCTTCTGGCGGCTGCTGGCGCGCGAGCCGGACTGGCTGCCGCCCTGGCGGGATCTGCTGTCATGCTGCCGGCGCCTCGAGGCGCGCGGGGAAATCCGCGGCGGCCGCTTCGTGGCCGGCTTCAGTGGCGAGCAGTACGCAGCGCCCGAGGCGATTGCGCTGTTGCGCGAGGCGCGGCGGCGGCCCGCGGAAGGTCAGCTCGTGTCGGTCTCGGGCGCCGATCCCCTGAACCTCGCCGGCATCCTCACGCCAGGGGCACGCCTGCCCTCACTCAGCGGCAACCGCGTGCTCTACCGCGACGGGGTACCGATCGCGCTCCTCACGGGCGGGGAAGTTGGCTTCCTGGCCGAGCTCGCGCCGCCCGAGCAGTGGCAGGCTCAAAACGCGCTGCTGCGCCGCCAGGTGCCCGCCGCGCTCGCCGACCTCGCCTGAGCTGTGCGGGGGCGCGCGCGGCGTGCCAACTCATCAGCTCTTCGGGTGCGTGTCCACCCACTTCTGCACCGCCGCCATGGTGTTCTCGACGTGCTTGTCGGGATCCATCGCAGTGTAGGAGTAGATGATCTCCCCGGTCGGTGCGATCACGTAGGAGGTACGGTTCGCGTAGTTGGTGTGCCCGAGGAACACCGTGTCGTAGGCCTTGATGATGTGGCCGTCGGCATCGGCGGCGACCGCAAACTTGTTGCGGCACTCCGCCACCGAGAACTTGTTGAGCGTGTCGATCGAGTCGTGCGACAGGCCGATGACGGTGGCGCCCAGCGCCTTGAACTTATCGGTCGCCTCGGCGAAGTCGTGCGCCTCGACGGTGCAGCCGCTGGTGAAGGCCTTTGGGTAGAAATACAGCACCACCGGGCCCTTCTTCAGCGCATCCGCGAGGGAGAACTTGAAGGGCGTGCCGGCGAGCGTGGCGTCGGTCGTGAAATCAGGGGCCTTGGTGCCGTTGGGCAGCGCGGCATACACCGGCAGTACCAGAAGCGCCGCAAGGGTGGCGGCGAGTGAGCGTCGCATGAACATCTCCCGTATCCGAAGTTGATGGGTCATGAGGTGCCGGGCATCATCGGCCAAGGCGCCGCCACACGCCAGTGGCGTGACTTAACTTCAGCGTTCCTGCCGGTAACCGACGAGCTCGACGTAGCCGCGGCCCCCGAGTGCCTCCCCGGCGCGCGTGCCGCGCACGTCCACCGCGCCTTCCCAGTAACGCGGGGTGGTGCCGAGCTCCTGGTCGGCGAGCAGCGGGCGCACGGTGAGGTCGAGCCCGAGCTGCGGCACCGTGACGTGCCATGCGGACGGATAACGTACGCGCCTGGAACTTAGCCAATGATCGGTGACCTCCACCGACACCTGCTGCGCGCCCAGCGGCCGCACCGTCCCGGCGCGCTCAACCCAGGTCCCGGCGCTGTGCGGATCGATGCCGCCGTGCGCATCGCGCAGCGCATAGAACATGAGTGCCGAGCCGTCCTGCAGCTGCAGCGCGAACCAATCCCAGCCGACCTCGCCGCGCCCCAAAGCGCCGCTCCCCCACTCGCGATCGAACCAGGCGAGTCCGGTAACCGCGAGCGGCCGTCCGTCGCGCACCAGGCGGCCGCGAACCCCGACGCGCGGCAGTGAGTAGTAATAGCTCGCATCCCCGGGGGTTGCGGACTTGGCGCTGAAACCATCGACGCCATTGAGCACCGGCGCGCCCGAGGCATCCAGCTCCAGGTCAATCTCGTACCCCTCCCCGCCCGCGTGCAGCAGCCAGGAGGTCGCAACATCCGGGGCGACCTTCAGATACCAGTCATCCACCCACACATGCAGAGGGTCAGCCGCCGCGCCTGCGAGCCCGAGCGCGGCCCGGGAGGCCTTCTGCGCGTAGCGGAAGCGCCCGGTCGCAGCGTCGGTGACGGCGAAGTGCGCAAGATAAATCTCGCGCGTGCGCCACGCGGACGTGCCGGCGCTCAGCGCCGCGGGCGGCTCGAGCGCGTAGCGGAAGAAGGTGAGCTCGAACCCGAAGCGCTCGCCGTTGGCGGCTTCGAGGTTCCCGGTCGTGTACCACCACTCCTGGCGGAACTGCGGGTGCGGACCCTCATCGGCGGGGAAGCTGAAGGTGCGTGGCGCGGTGACTTGCGCGAAGCCTGCGGCCGGCGCCTGCAGCATCCCGCCCACGTCCGCAGGCGGCGCACCGGCGGCAGCGATCCGGCTGAGCAGCGCGAATGCGGCGAGCGACAGCCGCAGCGTCCTCGAGGGCGTCATTCGGCGCGCAGCCCAGCCGCGAGCGGCGCCCTGGCGCTGCGCCAGGCCGGATACAGGCCGGCTGCGAGGGCTGCAGCGAGCGCCAGCAGCAGGGCGTTCAGGAACTGCGGCGCACTCAGGTGCAGGTCGATCTGCCAGCCGAAGGCGCGGCGGTTGATGACCCGCGTGAGCACCAGGGCCGTCAGCAGTCCCGCCGGGATCGCGGCCAGGAAGGCCGCCAGGCCCATGAAGAGGGTCTGTGCGAGGATGAGCGCGGCGGTCGCGCGCGGGGTCACCCCGAGCGTGCGCAGCAGCGCCAGCTCGCGCGCGCGCTCGAGCTCCCAGGCGAGCAGCGCGCTCACGAGCCCGATGGCGGCGACGCCGGCCGCGAGCCAGTAGAGCACGCGCGTGATGACGAAGGTGCGCTCGAATATAGTCATCGAGAGCTCGCGGATGTCGGCGTTGGAGCGGATGAAGAGGCCCTGCCGTTGCGCCGCGGCGGCCCGCAGCCGCGCCACGGTGGCGCTCAGGTCAGCGCCCGGTTCAAGGTACAGACCGAGTCCGCCGATGGCATCGTCGCGCCACAGGCGCTGGTAGGTGCCAAGCTCGATCAGCACCTCGCCACGGTCGTTGCCGTACTCGCGGTATACCCCGGCGACGGGGAATGCGCGCTGCCCCTCAGGCGTGGTCAGGGTAAGCGTCGCGCCGCGGCTGAGCCCCAGCCGCCAGGCGAGGGGCTCGGAAATGAGGACCGCGCCCGCGCCGAAAGCGCGCCAGGTGGCGCGCGGCTCGCCCTGCGTCAGGCGGAACGAGCCGCCACCGGCGGGTCCCAGGCGCAGCGCATTCAGATCGAGGTCCCCATAAGGGGAGGCCACCACCGCGCGCCGCGCCTCGCTGTGCGCTCGCACGCCCGGCACCGCGAGCAGCGCTGCGAGTACTTCGGGCTCGAGGCGCCGCGTCAGGGCATCCGCAGGTCCCGGGGCGCTGACGTAGATGTCGGCGCGCAGCGTCTGCACCAGCCACTCGCGCAGCGAGCCACGGAAGCTCTCGACCATCACGGCGACTCCGATCATGGCGGCGAGCGCCATGCCGAGAGCTGCGACCGCGACCCCGGTGCGACTGAGCGAGCGCGCCACCTCCGTGAGCGCGAGGCGCGCGAGCGCGCTGCGCTCACCGAGCCCACGGGCGCAGGCGCTTGCCAGGGCGCGCAGCGCCGCCGGCGTCGCCGCCGCCACCGCCAGCAGCAGCAGGAAGAGTGCGAGGAAGCCCGCCAGCAGGCTGCGCGCGGAACACGCCACGGTGAGGGTGGCGAGGGCGGCGAGCACGGCCGCGAGCACGAGCAGGCGCCGCGCCAGGGTATGCGCGCGTGCCTCCACCACCGAGCGCGCGAGCCCGAGGTGCGGCGCGCCACGGGTGACTTCGAGCGCCGGCAGCAGTGCCGCCAGCAGCGCGGTGGCGACCCCTGCCAGCAGCGCCTTGACGAGTGTCAGCGGTGGCAGCGCCAGAGAGTTCACCGCGATGACGAAGTACAGATCGTTGATGGTGCGCGACACCAGCGTCAGCAGACCGCGCCCGATGAAGATCCCGAGCGCCACGCCGAGCGCTGCACCGACAGCGCCGAGGAGCGCGGCCTCCCCGAGGAGCGTGCGCAGCACTTCGGCGCGCGTGGCACCCAGGGCACGCAGCATGCCGAGCGTGCTGCGTCGCTGCAGCACCGCGAAACTCACCGCGCCGTAGATGAGGAAGGTGCCCACGAGCAGTGCGAGCAGGCTCATCGCCCGAAGATTGGTGGTGAAGGCATCGGTCATCGCGAAGGTCTCGCGCGAGCTCGCGCGCGTCGTGTGCAGTTCGATCCCGGCGGGGAGTCTGGCACGCAGCGCCGCCTCCAGCGCCGCGCCTTGTTCACCCGGCGGCAGGCGCAGGTCGATGCGCGACAGCTTCCCCGTGGCGCCGAGCCATTCCTGCGCCTGCGCGATGTCGGTCAGCACCAGGGCATCAAAACCCGGAAGTCCCGCCCCGATGGTGCCGATGAGGTGCGCCGCGTGCGGTACGCCTGCGACCTCGACCTCCAGGGGGGCGCCGGGCGCGAGGTGCAGCTGCGCGGCCGTGTCAGCGCTCATGAGGAGCGCCCCCGGCTCACTGAACCAGCGGCGCGCCGCGGCGGCCCCGCCGAGCGGGGCCGCTTCGGCCTCCAGGCCGCCGGCGCCGAGCTGCGCGCTCGCGAAGGGATCCATCCCGATGAGCTCCAGCGTGCGGTCGGCGATCGTGACGTAGCCTGAAACGAGCGGCGCCAGGTCCGGCGGTGCGAGTCCGGGCACCAGGGGCTGGGTGCGCAGCCCGACGTAGAGCGCCTCATCGATCCCCTGCGGGCCGCCGGTGAGCTGGTGGGTCGCCGCACCGTTGATGGCGGCCAGCGAGAGCTCGAAGGCGCGCTCGGCGCTCGCGGTGGCGATGTCGACGGCGACGATGGTGCCGACGCCCAGGGTGAGTCCGAGGAGCGCGAGGCTCAGCTGCACCGGATGGCGCAGCAGGTGTCTGAGACTCGCCGCCGGTAAGAGCTTCACGCCGTTGTCCGCGGCGGCCTGGCGCCCTCGTGCAGGGTGCCGCCGCGCAGCTCCAGCACCCGATCGGCGCGCGCCGCGAGCGCGGCATCGTGGGTCACGATCAGCAGCGTCGCGCCGCGCGCGCGCGCCAGGCCGAGGAGCACCGGTGTCACCTCGCGCGCGGTGTCCTCGTCGAGGTTGCCGGTCGGCTCATCGGCCAGCAGCAGCTTGGGTGCATGCACGATGGCGCGCGCGATCGCCACGCGCTGCTGCTCACCGCCGGAGAGCTGATCGACGGCGCTGGCCGCACGCTCCAGCAGGCCGACCTCGGCGAGCGCGGCGCGGCTGCGCGCGCGGGCCGCCGCGCCCGTCACGCCGTTCAGTTCCAGCACCAGACGCACGTTCTCGATGGCGTTCAGCGTCGGGATGAGATTGAAGAACTGAAAGATGAAGCCGATGTGGGCACGGCGGTAGAGCGTGCGCGCGGGCTCCCCGAGCGCGCTCACCCGGATACCGTCCACCTCCACGCTCCCCGCATCGGCGCTGTCGATGCCGCTCACGAGGTTGAGCAGCGTCGACTTGCCCGAGCCGCTGCGCCCGGTGATGGCGACGATCTCGCCACTCGCGATCTTCGCCGTGGCGCGCTCGAGCACCCCGTGCGTGCGCGGCCCCTCGCGGAAGCTCTTGGAGAGATTGTCGATGTGGAGCACTCGGAGCCGCCGTGGTTAACCGTTCCTGCCGAGCGTGCATTGTAGAAAGATCCGCGCTTTGGCACTGTAGTGAACATGTCGGACACCGCATGGCGCCTGCTGACCACACTGCCTGACCTGCCGAGCGCGCAGTCGCTCGCCGAGGTCCTGGGGGCGGCCGGCATGCAGGCGCGCGTGAGTTCGGATGCCGGGGTGCTCGGCCAGGCCGCCCCGTCCCGCATCTACGTGGCGAGCGGGCAGTGGCAGCAGGCCCATGCCTTCCTCGAGGCCGGCAGTCCCGCAAACTAAGGGCGCACATGCTCACACTGCACCACCTGAATGCCTCGCGCTCGCAGCGTGTGCTGTGGCTCCTCGAGGAGCTCGGCATTCCCTATGAGCTCAAGAAGTACCAGCGCGACCTCAAGACCTACCTCGCACCGCCGGAGCTCAAGCGCATCCACGCCTTGGGCAAGTCCCCCGTCATTACCGACGGCCCGCGCACCATCGCCGAGACCGGCGCCATCATCGAATACCTGCTCGACACCTACGGCGAGGGGCGCCTGCGGCCCGCGCCCGGGAGCGAGGCGCGGCTGCGCTATACCTACTGGCTGCACTACGCGGAAGGCTCCGGGATGCCGCCGCTGTTGCTGAAGTTCATCTTCCAGCGCCTGCCGCAGGGCCCGGTGCCGGCGCTCCTGCGCCCGCTGGTGCGCCTCATCGCCACGGGCGCGCAGAAGAGCTACATCGACCCGCAGCTCGCCACGCACATGGCCTTCTGGGAACAGAGCCTCACCGAGTACCCCTGGTTCGCCGGCGATGAGTTCTCGGCCGCGGATATCCAGATGAGCTTCCCCGTGCAGGCCGCCGCTGCGCGCTCCGGGATCCCCCTGGGAGAGAAGCTGCAGGGCTTCCTTGCGCGGAGCCACGCGCGCCCCGCCTACCAACGGGCCCTGAGCGCTGGGGGTCCCCTCGAGCTGCCCTGAGACACGGCCAAAAAGGTAAGCGCGGCGCGCCGCGATCAGCGAAACTGCGCACCCGCTGCGGGTCCCGAAAGCCGTGCCAGAAGGCGCGGCCCGCATGCCTTACCGGATAAAGGGTCAGCCCATGAGATTGCCAGCGTCCCGCCGCCAGGGCCGGACAACGATCGGATTCCTCGCCGTCACGGCGGCCACCCTGTGCGCCGGCCTTGCGCTCGCGCAGCAGCCGCCCGCCGCCAGTGATGCCACCGCGACCACGCCGGCCAAGAAGAGCGCGGCCAAGAGCGCCCCGGCGGCGCGCTCACCCAGCTACAGCCTCGGAGTGTCGATGGGGACGCAGCTGAAGAACAACGGCGTGACCGCCGACTCGGTCAACACCGTGGCCCTCGGCGAGGGCGTGCGCGATGCGCTCAGCGGCAAGACCGAGCTCAGCGATGCCGACCAGACCAACATCCAGCAACTGATCACCAAGGCCGCCTCGGCCGGTGCGGAAGCCAACCACCGTGCCGCCGCGAAGTTCCTCGCCGAGAACGGCAAGAAGCCCGGCGTCATCACCACCGCCAGCGGCCTTGAGTACAAGGTGCTCAGCCCCGGCAGCGGCGCCTCCCCCGGTCCCACCGATGAGGTCACGGTCAACTACCGCGGCACGCTCCTCGACGGCAAGGAGTTCGACAGCAGCTACAAGCGCGGCCAGCCGGCCAAGTTCCCCCTGAACCACGTGATTCCGGGCTGGTCCGAGGGCGTCGGCCTCATGAAGCCGGGCGCCAAGTACCAGTTCTGGGTGCCCCCGCAGCTCGCCTACGACACGCAGTCGCCGCCGGGGATCCCGCCGGGGTCGCTGCTGGTGTTCGAAGTGGAACTCCTGAGCTCGAAGGCTGCCCCGGCCGCCGCCGCGGCGCCGGTACCGGCGCCCGCGAAGTAACGCAGGCGCGCGGCACGCCGCTGCTCAGGCTCGGCAAACCAGAGCGGGCCCTGCGGGGGCCCGCTGCTGCGTTTTCAGCCTTCCGCGTTCTCGCCCGGGTTGTAGCGCATGGGCTTCGTCACGCCTAAGCGCGTAAGTTCGCGCAGCAGGCTCTCGGCGAGCTCCGCCTGGGAGGCGCGGTCGAACACGGGCGCCGCATTCCAGTCGTAGGCCCAGGGCTGCTGCGCGCGCAGCTCCTCCGGCTCCTCGAGGTAGCGCGGGATGACGTGCGCGTGCAGCGCCGGGTCCTGGTTACCGAAGATCGCGTAGTTGATGCGCAGCGCCGCGGTCACCTTCAGGAGCGCGTCCCCCAGGCGCGACATGTCCGAGAGGAAGGCGATGCGCTCGCGGGCCCCGAGCGCGTTCAGGTTTGGCACCACCGGGTCCGGCAGCAGCAGCGCGTAGCCGCGCACGAACTGACGCTCCCCGAATACCGCCCAGCCACTGAACAGGCGCGCAATGACGCGCGGATCGCGCCCCTCGCGTGCGGCGATGACCTGGGAGTGGATGGCGGTTACGGCGTCCGCGGCGGCTTCGTTGTTCTTCATGCGTGACCTGGGGAGCGGAATACGAAATATACCGCACCCATGATGCACAGCGCCGCCCACAGGTAATCGAGCTTGAAGGGCTTGCCCATGTAGAACACGGCAAACGGCACGAATACGACAAGCGTGATTACCTCCTGCAGGATCTTCAGCTGCGGCAGCGACAGCTGCGTGTAGCCAATGCGGTTGCCCGGCACCTGCAGCAGGTACTCGAAGAAGGCGATGCCCCAGCTGACAAACGCCGCGATGTACCAGGGCCGGTCGGCGAGGTTCTTCAGGTGCGCGTACCACGCGAACGTCATGAACACGTTCGAGCACACGAGCAGCAGCGTCGCGCTGAGGGTTGCCGAGAGGAACGGACTCACGCGGCGAGCTCCGGCGGCTGCGGCAGGTTCAGCACGCGACCCCGAGGGCGCGCAGCGCCGCCAGCGTGCCGGCGTGGTCCTGGTGCACGATGCCGTGCCAGCCGCGCGCGCGCGCGGCGGCGATGTTATCGGCGCGATCATCGATGAAGAGCGTGTGCGCCGGGGTCAGGGCAAAACGCCTCTCGGCCTCGGCGTAGATCCCGGCATGCGGCTTCATGACGCCGGCGAGGTAGGAGGGCAGCGCGCCGTGGCCGATGTTGTGCAGGCCGAACTCGCGCGCCAGGTGCGCCCAGTGCAGGTCGCCGATGTTGGAGAGCAGGTACACGCGGTGCGCCTCGCTCAGGCGATGCGCGAGCGCCACCATCGCCGCGTCGAGCTCGAACATGCCCACCCACTGCGCGTGCAGCTCCGCCAGCGCTACCGGGCCGGCGGTGAGCGCGGCGAGGCGCCCGAGCAGTTCGCCGCCGTGCGCGCGCCCGCACTCGTGCTCCTCGAGCGCGATGCCCTCGATGACCGTGTCCATGTCGGGGGCGTGCGCGCCGCGCGTGCCGAGGAACTCAAGGAAGGGCCGGTAGTTCAGCCGCACGAACACCCAGCCGATGTCAAAGACGATACTCGTGATCGGCAGCTGCGCCATGCCGCCTAAGGCCCCGTCACGCTGCCGCTATCCCCGGGGCGCTGGTTCACCGCCACCACGGTCGCGCGGGGAAAGAAGTTGAAATCGGTGGCGCTTGCCCAGGTATAGGCCCCCATGGCGCGCCCCACCACCAGGTCCCCGGTCTTGAGCTTCGGCAGCATGAGGTTCTCGGCGATCACGTCGATGCTGTCGCAGGTCGGGCCTGCCAGCACCGCCGGCAGCCGCTCCGCGGCATCGCGCAGGGGCTCCACCGGGTAGCGGGCGTGATCGAACAGCTGGCCGCTGTAGGAACCATACAGTCCGTCATCGAGGTAGTACCACCAGTGGCCCTCGCGCTGCGCGCGGCCCATGACCGAGGCCACCCCGATCGCCGCAGGGCCCGCGATGTAGCGGCCCGGTTCCGCGATCACGCGCACGCGCCGCGGCACTCTGGCGAGTGCGGCCCGCAGCGGCGCGCAGTAGCGCGCGATGTCCTGCACCGGGGTGGCATAGTCGATGGGGAAGCCGCCGCCGATGTCGAGCGTATCGAGCACTCCGAGCCGCTCGCGCCGTGCCGCGGCCAGCAGCCGCGCGCAGGCCGTGAGCGCTTCGACGTGCTTGGTGGCATCCGGGGTCTGGGAGCCGACGTGGAAGGACAATCCGCGTACGCTCACCCCGAGGTCCGCCGCCAGCCGCGCCAGGGTGAGCAGGTCCTCCGGGTCGCAGCCGAACTTGCGCGACAGGTCACACACCGCCCCCGGGGCGCGGAATGAAACGCGCAGCAGCAGCTCGGCCTGGCCGCCCAGGCGCGCGAACTTCTTCACTTCATCGGGATTGTCGGCGACGAAGGTGCGCACCCCGAAGCTGAGCGCGTTGGCGATATCCTCGGGGCGCTTGATCGGGTGCGTATGGATGCAGCGCGCCGGGTCCACCCCGAGGCGCTGCACCAGCTGCACCTCCCCGCTGGTGGCGAGATCGAGGAAGCCGCCCTCCTCCAGCACCGTGCGCACCACCGCCGCGTGCGGCATGGGCTTGAGCGCGTAGTGCAGGTCGACCTGGGGGAGCGCGCGCCGCAGCTTGCGGTACTGCACGCGCACGCGCTCGCAGTCGAGGATCAAGAGCGGCGAGCCGAACTCGCGGACCAGGCGGCGGATGTGCGCGGGCTGGAACGGATCGATGAATCGCGGGCGGTGCACCTGGGGGGCGATTAAGGCAGCACGGCCATGGTGCCGGTGCCGTCATCGCTCTCGGCGATGTTGGTGGCGGCGCGCACCAGGCGGTCGCGCACCGCCTCCCAGGGGTCCCCGTCGGGAACGCTCTGCACCAGGATGCGCTGGCAGCCGGCCTTATCGAGCGTGCGCAGGTTGTTGTAGAGCTCGCGCGCGTACACATCGGCGCGCCGGCCGGCGTTGATCCAGGTGACGTACTTGTGCGAGCGCAGCGGCAGGCGCTGGGCCAGCACCGCGACGCGCCGCCCGCCCGCGGAAGCCGCATCCGCCTGCGCATCGATCTCGCCCGCGGGCACGATGGTCATGGGCGTCGCCGGGGCGTAGTGGCTCGGGGTGGCGCCGGGGACGCGCGGCGAATCAAGGTCAGCCCCGATGGCGAGTTCCCCCACTGCCTCGCGCAGCTGCGCCGCGGTGACGCTGCCCGGGCGCAGCAGGCGCACCTGCTCGCCCTCGAAGGCGACGATCGTCGACTCGAGCCCGAGCTGGCACTCACCGCCGTCGAGGATCATCCGCACCTGTTCGCCGAGTTCCTCGCGCACGTGCTCGGCGCGCGTTGGCGAGAGGCGTCCATAGCGGTTCGCGGACGGCGCGGCGATGCCGCCGCCGAAGGCGGTGAGCAGCTGCTGCGCCATCGGATGCGCCGGGACGCGGATCGCGATCGTGTCCTGGCCCCCGGTGATGAGTTCATGCACGTGCGGCGCCTTGGGCATGACCATGGTGAGCGGCCCGGGCCAGAACGCCTCTGCCAGGCGGTTGGCCTGCTCGGGCATCTCCCGCACCCAGCGGTGCAGGTAGCGCGGACTGTCGAGATGCACGATCACCGGGTGGTTGGCCGGGCGCCCCTTGACCTCGAAGATCTTGCGCACCGCGGCCGGGTTCTGCGCATTGGCGCCGAGGCCGTAGACGGTCTCGGTGGGAAAAGCCACGAGCTCGCCGTCGCGCAGGGCCTGCACGGCGGAATCGAGTTCGACCTGAGTCGCTCTGACAGTGCGCACCATAGATCTGACAGATTCTACCAAGCCACCGGGGATGACCAGCGCGTGTTGTGCGAAAGCATCACCGGCGCCGCACTGACCGGGCAGCATCGCTGCTGCGGCCTGCGCAAAGGGGGAGACGCATCACGCCGCCCGCACCACAGTTGTGCAGCCTGCGGCGCAGGTCTTTACTTAAGCGTGCCGCGCCGTGGGTGGCGCTCACTCCAGCGAGCGTCGCAGCCAGCCCGCGTCGGTATGGTTCAGCTCGTACGCGGGCCAGTAGTGCTTGTCGAGCTTCAGGGTGATCACCTCGGGTGCGTTGTTCCAGGTGATGGTCTTCAGGCGCACCGAGGAGCGGTCCGGCCTCCCGAGCACCACCTTGAGGAAGGCATCCAGGTCCGGGGTGGGCACGCCATCGACCTCGACGATGCGCCGGCCGGGGTAAAGGCCGTGGCGCGTCGCCGGTGAGCCGTAGGCGAAGTAGGCAACGTACACACCCACGGGGGCGATGCCGCGCTGGCTGCTCATGGCGCGGTGCGGCGCCTGCAGCGTGGCACCGGCCCACTGCACGATGCGCTCGACGTCCGCACCGGGCAGCGCAGCGGTCTCGACACTGAGTGTCTGCTCCGCGCGGTTGCGCCAGATGGTGACCGCCACGGTCTCCTTGTCGGCGGCGCCGCGCTCCACTTCGCGGAAGCGCGTGACGACCTTGCCGTCGATCGCCAGCACCAGGTCCCCGGGCTGCAGCTGGCGGGCGGCATCCGAGCCGCCCACGAGGCGCACCACGGTGAGCGCCTGGCGGCGGCTCGGGGCGTGGGCGGCGAGGCGCTGGATCCAGGCATCGGTGAGGCCGATCTCGCGTGCCGCGGACAGCGGCGTGACGCCCAGCTCCGCCTCGAGCGAGTGCAGGACACGTCCGGTACGCACGCGGTCGAGCATGTCGGCCACGACATCGATCGGCACGCCGCGGGTGTCCTGGGCGAGCTCGCGGCCGTTTTCGTAGGCGAAGCTCGACCAGGTGCCCAGCACGCCGCCGGATTCATCGGTGAGCACGCCGTCGTATTCGAGCGGCGGATTGACCAGCTGCGCGGTCTCGATGTTGCTGTCGCGGAAGCGCATGGTGCGCGACAGCGGCAGCTCGAGCGGATCGAGGCTCGCGATCTCGGTGCTGCGCGCGCGCAGCTGGTTGTCGCCGGTGAGCCCCACCACCCAGATGCGCTCGCCGGGGGAGATCTCGCGGGTCACGAGGCGCGCGGACTTCACCGGCGTGTTGCCAAGCAGCCTCGGGTCGTAGGCGACGACCGCGAAGTCGTGCAGCGGGTGCACGTACACGACGCGCCCGGGCACCTGCACGGTGCCGGCAAAGGTGATCGTGACGTCGCCGACCGCCACCGGCACGGTGTTGCGGTCGACCACCACCAGCCCGCGCTGCGCATCCACCACGAGTCCGGTGCCGTGGTAGTTGCGTTCGGTGATGCCGGAGACCGAGTACGGCATATCGAAGGTCACCATCGCGAGCGAGGGGGCGAGTGTGGTCATGCGCGGGTCGGGATACTTCGGGAACTGCGTGGCGCTCACCGCGGTGGGCCTGGCCGCAGGTCCGGCCGGCAAGTCGCGGCAGTCCCACACGCCGCTCGCGTCGTTGCGCTCGCAGTGATGCGCCGGGAACCACAGACGGTCCATGCGGATGGTGCGCAGGTCGGTACTGTTGGGATCATCGATGGTCAGGTAGCGCACCGAGGCACGCTCGCCGTCGCCGAGAGCCGCGATGCCCTCCTCGAAGGCCGCGAGCGTATCGACGCTCTTGCCGTTGAGGGTGAGGAGCACCGCCCCGCGCGGGATACCCGCGGCGCTGAACACGTAACCGGGATTGGCGACGAACACCCCGCGCACCGGCACGTTGAAATGACGCGCCTGCTGGTAGGAGAGCGTGTGCACTACCGCGTCGCCGAACTCCGCATAGGCGCTCGGCGTGATCGCGTGCAGGTCCCCCACCGGCAGCTTCGCGGACACCGCCTTGCCGCCGCGCTCGAGCTCCACTTCCACCTGCGCGCCCACCGCGTCATCGAGGATCTCCTCGAGCGGCTCGAACTGCGTGACGTAGCGGCCGCTGACCCGCACCAGGATGTCCCCGTTCTGCAGCACGTTCTCGCTCGGACTTCCGGGCAGCACCTCGCTCACCACCAGCATGCCGGTGTTGCGCGGAAAGTCGCGGCGCACCGCCGCCTCGGTGCTGGCGGCGAGCCCCAGGCGTTCGAGCTCATCGTACGGGGTGTAGTTGAAGACCGAGTACAGCGTGCCACGCGGCACCGGCTTGCCCTGCTGGATCAGCTCGAGCGCCCGCTTCACGCGCCCGAGCGGCAGGTAGAAGCTCGAGGCCGCCCCGCTCGCGCCGCCGGCGTTGAGCGCCACGACGCGCCCGCGGATGTCGAGCACCGGGGAGCCGGAGGAACCACCGGAGGTGCCCGAGGCCGCCTGCAGATAGAAGGTATTGAAGTCGTTGTACTTGGTGATGCCGTAGTCGGGGGCGTCGCGGTCCAGGCGCGCGAGCGTCCCGGCGAGGATCGACAGCTGCTCGCCGGCGTTGTTGCCGACCACGCGGATCTCGCGCCCCACCACCGCCCCTTCGGGATAAAGCGGCAGCGCCTTCGGCCGGATGAAGCGCAGCTTCTTCGGATCGTAGCGATAGATGCCGAAGTCGTGCACCGGGTCGCGGTACACCGGGTACAGCTGCACCTCCTCGCGGTTGAGGAAGGTGGCCTCCGAGGTCACCGGTCCCGGGGTCACGACGTGGCGGTTGGTGAGAATCAGGCCGCGCTCGGCATCGATGACGAACCCGGTCGCCTGCGCGGTGGTGTTCCACTCGGTGTCGAAGGCACGCGTCTGGTCGACGTCGATCGACACGACACTCGGGGCGATGCGCTCGAGCGTGACGGCCCAGTCGGGGTTGCCCTCGACGGCGACCGCGGCCTGCGCGGCATTGGGCTGACCGGTCTCACCGGCAGGAGGCGGCGGCCCGGGCGCGTTCGGGGGCGGCGGCGCCGGCGGCGCCGGCGTCGCGGTGCTCGGGTTCGCCGGCGCCGCCACGGGACCTGCGGCCTGGCACAGGCTGGCGCAAGATACGAGGAGGAGACTCAGCCACAGGGGGTGCAGGCGTCGCATCAGATTTAAGGCTTCCTAGCGGCCAAGCAGCACGATCAGCCACACCACCCCGAGCAGCACGAAGGACATCAGGACCGCCGCGGAACCGATGTCCTTGGCGAGCCCGGCGAGCTTGTGGCGCTCCAGTCCGATGCGATCGACGGTGGCCTCGATGGCGCTGTTCAGCAGTTCCACGATGAGGATGATGAATACGGGCGCCACCAGCAGCACCCGTTCGATGGGTCCGTGGCCGAGCCACAGCCCCAGCGGTATGACGATGACGGCGAGGGCGAGTTCCTGACGGAACGCGGCTTCCTCGCGATAGGCTCCCTTCAGGCCGTACCAGCTGGAGGCGAAGGCCCGCAGTACGCGTGTCAGTCCCCGGGGTTTGTAGCGGTCTGCGGCGGCGCCGTCGGCTTCCATGTAAGGTCCAGTTGCCTTGCCGCCCGGACGTCATCGAGGCGGCGCACCGGCATGGTATGCGGTGCGCCCGTCACCCGCGCGGGTTCTTGCTCGGCCTCCTTCTGGATCTGTGACATGGCCGTCACAAAGGCATCCAGCACCTGGCGGCTCTCGGTCTCGGTGGGCTCGATCAGCAGACACTCCGGCACCAAGAGCGGGAAGTAGGTGGTCGGAGCGTGAAAGCC
>Ga0302178_10000054_pt1 | contig 100793 bp, 97 predicted proteins | sample I_Palsa_E1_3_FD_198790 | JGI IMG/M metagenome (GOLD analysis project Ga0302178, IMG submission 198790) | Peat permafrost microbial communities from Stordalen Mire near Abisko, Sweden - I_Palsa_E1_3 | ecosystem: Environmental > Terrestrial > Soil > Palsa > Peat permafrost | place: Sweden...
GACCGTGTGCCGCAGCGGATTCGTCAACTGGTGTTTCTCGATGCGGTCGTACTGTCTGCTGGAGAGACGGCGTTCTCGCGGCTCGCTCCGGAGATCGTTGCCGCGCGCACGAAGCTGGCGATGGAAACCAGCAAGGGGCTGACGATCCCCGTGCCGCCCGCGAGTGCGTTCGGTGTATTCGAAGCCGATCACGTCGCGCTGCTCGAGCGTCACTGCACACCCCATCCGTTGAAGACCTTCGATGACCCCATGGTGCTAAACGGACCACCTGGCGGCGCGCTGCCGAAGGTCTATATCCAATGCGTCGATCCTGTCTACGAACCGCTGCAAAGCAGTCGTGACTTCGTCAAGACGCAAAAGGATTGGGCGTGGGATGAAATCGCAACCGGGCACGATGCCATGATTAGCGCGCCGGACGCGCTGGCTGAGAAGCTGTTGGCGTTCGCTTGAGAAAAGCGACGACACTGTACTCCACGTTGATCCCCCAATCGCGCTCACCTCTTCGGCCTTTATCATGCATTTCGATTTCGTAGACCTGCGGCTCATCGTCAATATTGCCGATACGAAGAACCTCGCGCGCGCCGCGGAACGCTCTCATCTCTCTGCACCTGCAGCGAGCAACCGGATCAAGAATCTTGAGGAGCAACTCGGCTTCAAACTGCTCTATAGAACCAGCCAGGGCGTGACGCCCACGCCCGCCGGCGACGCGTTTGTGCATCACGCGCGGTTGGTGCTTGAACGGGTCGAGCATCTGGCCGGCGACATGCAGGAGTACGGCGAAGGGATCAAGGGCCACGTACGGATCTGGGCCAATACCACCGCCATCAGCGAGTTCCTGCCTACGGTACTCAGCCACTTTCTGCGCGACCATCCTGACGTCAACATAGATCTGCGCGAAGTGTTGAGCGGCGAGATCGTCAAGGGCGTGGCCGATAGCGCCACCGATATCGGCATCGTCGCGGGCAACGTGCATGCCGAGCATCTGGAGATGCTGCCTTATCGCGACGACCGGCTAATCCTCGTCACGTCGAAGGACCATGCGCTCGCGCGCGAGCCTTCGGTCGATTTCGCGCAGACGCTCGACGATAACTTCATCGGCTTGCCCACTTCGAGCGCGATTCATGCGTTCGTGATGAGCGCCGCGGACACCCTCGGCGTGCGGCTCAAACTGCGCATCCAGGTCGGCAATTTTGAGGCCGCTTGCCGGATGATCGAAGCCGGCGTGGGCATCGGCATCGTGCCGGAATCCGTCGCGCTGCGTCACGCGAAGACCATGCAGATCGCCCTGGTGCGCCTGAACGACGGTTGGGCCGAGCGCAAGCTGAAAATCTGCGTGCGCAGCGTCAAGGACCTGCCGCCGATCGCGCGGGCGCTGGTCGACCGCTTGATGATGGATGTCTGAAAGGAAAGGTGTTTTCCAATAAGAAACAAAGCTGTCTATCGCCTAGGAGCAGCCCGTTGGCGCGTCCAGCCGGCTCAACGCCTAGCTACTGGACGATTCAAGCCCCAAAAAGCGCATAGGATAGAGGGCAAACGGCCAATCAGCCCGCGCGGGCCGCCGCGATTACGCTTGCCGCCACAAAACCCCACGTGTATAGTTTCCGAACTTACTCTTGTTTCGCATTGGAAATTAAAGGGATTCTTCAGATGAACGCTTCGACCATTCTCGCCGATCTCGGCATCGCCAAGGCGGCGCAAGCCGGCGACATCGCGGTTCATTCGCCGATCTCGGGCGAACTTATCGGCCGTGTGGCCAGCAACACCGTGGCCGACGTCGATGCAGCGCTCGCCAGTGCGAAGCAGGCATTCAGCGCATGGCGCAACGTTCCCGCCCCGCGCCGCGGCGAGCTGGTTCGTCTGCTCGGTAATCGTCTGCGCGAGAAAAAGCAGGCGCTCGGCAGCATCATCACGCTCGAAACCGGCAAGATCCTTCAGGAAGGCCTGGGCGAAGTGCAGGAGATGATCGACATTTGCGATTTCGCGGTCGGGCTGTCGCGTCAGTTGTACGGCCTGACCATCGCCTCCGAACGTCCGGGCCACCGCATGGCCGAATCGTGGCATCCCATGGGCACGTGCGTCGTGATTTCCGCGTTCAATTTCCCGGCCGCCGTATGGTCGTGGAATGCGGCGCTCGCGTTGGTATGCGGTAACGCCGTGATCTGGAAACCGTCCGAAAAGACCCCGCTCACCGCGCTGGCCGTCAATCAGATCCTGAGCGACGCACTGAAGGAATTCGGCGACGCGCCCGCAGGGCTGACGGCGCTGATCACCGGCGGCCGCGAGGTGGGCGCGAAGCTCGTCGCGGATCCGCGTGCGTCGATCGTCAGCGCAACCGGCAGCACCGAAATGGGCCGTACCGTGGGCATCGAAGTGGCGAAGCGCTTCGGCCGCTCGCTGCTCGAACTGGGCGGCAACAATGCCGGCATCGTTGCGCAGAGCGCCGATCACGAACTCGCCTTGCGCGGAATCCTGTTCTCGGCAGTGGGCACGGCTGGTCAGCGCTGCACGTCGCTGCGCCGCCTGTTCGTGCACGACAGCGTGTACGAACAGACCGTCGAGCGTCTGAAGCAGCTCTACAACAAGGTGCCGATCGGCAACCCGCTGGAAAAGGGCACGCTGATGGGCCCGCTGATCGACAAGCAATCGTTCGCCCGCATGCAGGAAGCGCTGCAGCAGGCTGTGGCGGAAGGCGGCAAGGTGTTCGGCGGCGAGCGTGTCGAAGTGAAGGGCTACGAAGGCGGCTACTACGTGCGCCCGGCGCTGGTCGAAATGCCGTCGCAAACGGCCGTGGTGCTGAAGGAAACCTTTGCACCGATTCTCTACGTGCTGCGCTACACGGATTTTGCCGACGCGGTCGAAGCGAACAACGCTGCGGTGCATGGCCTGTCTTCTTGCGTGTTCACCACCGATCTGCGTGAAGCGGAGCGTTTTCTGTCGGCAGCCGGTAGCGATTGCGGCATTGCCAACGTCAACATCGGACCGAGCGGCGCAGAAATCGGCGGCGCATTCGGCGGCGAGAAGGAAACGGGCGGCGGCCGCGAGTCGGGTTCGGATGCATGGAAGGCTTATATGCGTCGTGCAACCAACACGGTCAATTATTCGTCGGCATTGCCGCTGGCGCAAGGTATCGACTTCAACATCGACTAAAGGCGGGGCGTCGCGCGCTCATGGGTTATGAATGCGTTGAGCGCGCGCAGCCGCGGGCGGCGGGGACGTGCAGTCCGGTGCGACGTTTCGCGCCCGCTGCGTCGCGGTGTAACGAACCCACTAGTACCTATCAACCCGTGTTCGACTGGCCGCGCGCGCGTGCGGCCGGCGCCTGCTTTCGGTGGAGAGAGCCGTGAATTCGAAAGTCGTAATCGTCGGTGGTGGCGTGATCGGCAGTTCGATTGCGTATTTTTTGCGTGCCTCCGACCCGACGGTCAGTGTCACCGTAATCGAGCGCGATCCGACCTATGCGCGATCGTCGTCAGCGCTATCGGCGGCGTCGATCCGTCAGCAATTCTCGACGCCGCTGTCGATCCAGATGTCGTTATTCGGCATTGAGTTCTTGCGTTCGATCGGCGAGCGGCTCGAGATCGACGGTGCAAAGCCGTCCATCGATCTGCATGAAGGCGGTTACCTGTTCCTCGCCACGCCGGCTGGCGAATCGACCCTGCGCGAAAATCACACGCTGCAAAAGAGCCTCGGCGCCGACATCAGTCTGCTCGACAAAGTGGCGTTGCAGGCACGTTTCCCGTGGCTCAATACCGAGGATCTGGTGGCCGGCGCCTATGGCGAGAGCGGCGAGGGCTGGTTCGACGGCTATGGACTCGTGCAGGCCTTGCGCAAGAAGGCGCAAGCGCTCGGCGCACGCTATGTGGCCGATGACGTGGTGGCGCTGCAGCGCGACGGCAAGCGTGTCACGCAGGTGGTGACAGCAGGCGGCGAGACGTATGCCTGCGACGTGTTGGTCAACGCAGCTGGCGCGTGGTCGCGCAAGGTCGCGGAGATGGTGGGCATCGACATTCCAGTGTTCGCCCGCCGCCGCAGCATTTTTAACGTCAGCTCGCCCGCGCAACTCGAACACTGCCCGCTGCTGATCGATCCGACTGGGGTCTATTTCCGCCCGGAAGGCAAATCGTTTATTTGCGGCACGTCGCCGAGCGCCGACAACGATCCGGACGATCTGCCGCTCGACGAAGTCGATCACGCGCTGTTCGACGAGGTAATCTGGCCGACGCTGGCGCATCGCGTGCCGCAGTTCGAAGCGCTGCGCGTGCAGAACTGCTGGTCGGGTTATTACGAGTACAACGTACTGGACCAGAACGCGATCATCGGCCATCACCCGAATGTCGACAACTGCATCTTCGCCAATGGCTTTAGCGGACACGGCCTGCAGCAGGGGCCGGCAACTGGACGGGGCGTCAGCGAATTGATCCTGCATGGCCGTTATACGACGCTGGATCTGTCGTCGCTCGGTTTCGAACGCGTCCTCGAGAACCGGCCGATCGTCGAAAAGAATGTGGTTTAGGCGCTGTAGTCGCGCCTGGATTGCCCCAGATCCGCCAGGCTCCCTTAGCTGGATGCAGTAGATTGAGCCCGGTCTTGTGCCGGGCTTTTTCCGTTTTGGGGCGACGAATCTTTGGGTTTTCCCGCCCAAGAGTCGCTAAGCGAAGCCGCGGACTGGCAACGGCCGTGTGCGTCGGATCGCTTTCCGTGGCGCCGCATGGCCCGATGATTCCGAAAACTCAACAGGTAGTGATTAGATATCGTTTGCGGCGTGTGCCGATGCTGACGACAATCGACGGCAACTCAGATCGTGGGCCGCGGACCGCTGCGTGCCGTTCACGACACGCCTGATAAGCCAATCCACTGGCCGCGCCAACATCCACCAGCCAAACGCCACGACACCATGTTCACGTTCACACCTCCGTTCGAAGCACCGACTGGCTCGCCGATCCGTGAGCTGTTCAAGTACCTGGGTCAACCAGGCATGATTTCGTTCGCGGGTGGCTATCCGGCCAGCGATCTGTTCGATCGTGCCGGCCTCGATGCCGCGGCCGCGCGGGCATCGCAGCAGACGACGCTCTGCCTGCAATACGGCCCGACCGACGGCTTGCCGGTTCTAAAAGAAGAACTCGCCCGGCTGATGACGCGTCGCGGCACGCTGTGTACGCCGCAGGAATTGCTGGTGACGACCGGCTCGCAGCAGGGCTTCGATTTGCTGCTACGTGTGCTGGTGGGCGCTGGTGATGTGGTGCTGGTCGAACAGCCGGCTTACCCGGCTGCGCTACAGGCACTTAAGCTGCAGCAGGCTGAGGTGGTGACGGTGCCTGTCGATCAGGACGGCCTCGACGTGGCCGCGCTTGCCGCGCTGCTCGAAGCGGGCAGGCTCGAGCGTCTTCCGAAGTTGCTCTACACGGTGCCGACGTTCGCGAATCCGACGGGCGCGACGCTCTCGTATGAGCGGCGCATTGCATTGCTGAAGCTGGCGGCGCGCTATCGGTTTCTGGTGGTCGAAGACGATCCGTACGGCGATCTGCGCTTTGCAGGCGAGGCGTTGCCCTCGCTGCTAACCTTGAGCGCCGAGGTGCCGGGCTCGCGTGATTGGGTCGTGCATTTTTCGAGTCTGTCGAAGATCGTGGCGCCCGGTTTGCGGGTGGGCTGGACCATCGCGCATGCGGAGATCCTCAGGCGCTGTGTCGTCGCCAAACAGACTGTGGATCTGTGCAGCTCGCCGTGGACGCAGGCGATTGCGGCGGAATATCTCGCAAGCGGCGCGCTCGAATTGCATCTGCCTAAGATCGTTGAGGCGTACGCGCTGAAATGTGCGACGCTGTGCGATGCGCTGGCAACGCATCTGAAGGACGACATTGCGTTTCATCGTCCGGCCGGTGGAATGTTCGTGTGGGGACGGCTTGCCGGTGGCGATGATGCATCGGCTTATCTGAAGGCGTGCATCGAGCAGAACGTGATGTTCGTGCCGGGTGTGGCGTTCTATAAGGACAACGTGGATGTTGCCTCGCTGCGGCTTTCGTTCGCGGCGCCTGGCGTGAGCGATATAGAGCAAGGCGTGCTGCGGTTGAAGCGCGCGCTTGGGACGTTGTGATGTACAGCGAGCAGTGCTGCGAATTCCAATGAGTTCAGACACTTGCGTGACGAGTGCGCAGGATATCCACAGGCTTATGAACGTTATCTGTTGATAACTTACCTACCCCACCCGCAAGTGCTGCAACAGCGCAAACCCATGCACGCCATGCAACCACACATGGCCGGCCACGAACCACGCGGCAATCCACGAAGCGCCTACCACCAGCAGATCGCAGTGTCCGCTATTCCACCAGTTAAGTGAGTGACGCCCCGCGATCCATGGCACGCCGAGCGGGTTGGGCCAGTCCGCGAGTAAATGCATCAACCCGCCGCAAGCGAACCCGAACGCGAGCGCGGCGAGCGGCTGATGATGTCCAAGCTCGCAATAAGAAAACACTAGCAGCGCGATCCAGCCAATGCCCCAGTGCGTGACAGTGCGATGGGTGATCCATAGGCGCCGCTTGCGCGACCACCATGCCACTTCCAGCCAGTCCGGCGCCGTGCCACCCGCCACGGCTGCAATGAAGCTCAGCAATACCCACACCTGAAACGGCCCGCTCGCGCTGCTGCGTGCGACGATGGCTGCGGCGATGACGCCGGCCGCGAAGCCGGTGGCGTGATGTGCTTTGTTTGAGGCCATCGATAGTGCGCGGCGCCACGCGCGCCGTCTGAACACAAAGGCCGGCTATGTTCGCAGATGCCCGCACAAAAAGACAGCGCCACGCGTGCTATGCAGGCGTGGCGCCGATGACTCAACGCTCAGTGATTCCTCTTGCACGAAGAGCGACGAAGGACGAACACCGAGGCAAACCACTTACCTCTTACGTCGCGCAGCGCGCGATATCAAAGCGCATCTCAGGTTCCGGCGGATCGTCCGGTGCATTGGCAGGTCGCATGACCTTGATCACCGAGCCGGCGCTGACCGGCGTCAGCGTGACGAAGTAAGCGGTGTCCGAACCCGACCCAACGGCCAGTTCGGTCGCGCCGCCTACTGACGATGCGTGCACGCGTGACAGACGGCTTTCAAGGCATTCGGTGATGTAAGACGGCGTACGTTGCGATGTCACGAACACCATCGGTTGTGACGCATCTCGCGCGGGACCAGACGAGCCGCAGGCGGCGAGCGCGAGAGCGGCAGGAGCGAGCAAAAGAAGTTTTTTCATGATCGGATCGTCGGTGTTCCCGATCAGCTGCGGGAACAGGGGCACGGGCGGAACAGGGTGCTCCGCGACGAAGTCGCCGTTCGGCCGCCACGAATCCATAACGAAATCGCAGCGCGGAAGGCAGCCTGTCCGAGTATATCTGCGTGCACGTCGCTGTTTGAAGTAGGCGAAGCCGATTTGCGCATAAAAAAACGCGCACGTGATTGTGTCACGTGCGCGTTTTTCAACAGACCGGATCGGTTGATCCGGCCCGCAGCTTCATTAGAAGCGGTGACGCAGACCCACGGTCGCTGCGACCTGGTTGCCAGTCGACGACGGCGCCAGCGTGTTGATCATAGCGACGTTCGCGCTGCCATCGCCGAGTTGACCCGAAGCGTGCTGGTACACGCCTTCCACGTAAACGTCGGTGCGCTTGCTGAGCGAGTAATCAGCTTGCAGCGAAACGGTGTGCCACTTCGGATCACCCGAAGTCGTGCCGCCCGTCGCCTTGCCGTCCGTGAACGTGTATGCGCCGTTCAGGCTCAGAGCCGGCGTCAAAGCGTACTTGCCGTTGATTTCATAGTTGTCGAGGTGCAGGTTCGTACCCGTCGGAACCGTGAAGCCCTCGCCGCCCTGGCTGCCAGCGATCAGGTTGTCGTCTTGCGTGTGGGTGTACAGCAGGCCAACCGTAGCCGGACCGAACGAGTAGTTCGCACCCACGCCATACGTGCGCTGCAGGGCAGCCGTCAGGTTGGCGTTGTTGCCGTCGCCTGCCGACACTGCACCGCCGCTCAGGTTCGAGCCGCCCAGCGAATTGTTCAGTTGCAGGTAAGCAGCAGCAACGTTCAACGGACCGTTGGTGTACGAAGCGCCCGCGCTATATGCACGGTTGTTCGCGAACTGGCCAGCGTCGTTGCTGAAGCCGTACAAGCCGCCGAAGTGGAAGCCGGCGTAGTTCGCGCTCTGGTACTTGACTGCGTTCTTGATCGAGTACGAGTTGTCCAGATTGTCGTTGTCGAACGGGTGGGCGGCGAGGTTGTTGCCGTAGCCCGTACCTGCTTCCGACAGCGGGCCGAGGTAGTCGACCACGGAGTCATATTGACGGCCGAGCGTCAGCGTACCGTATTGGTCGCTTTGCAGACCGACGAAAGCCTGGCGATTGAACAGCGTGTTGCTTTCAGTGAACTTGCCGCTGTTGATGTTGAACCCGCTTTCCAACGTGAAGATGGCATGCAGACCGCCGCCGAGATCTTCGCTACCGCGCAGGCCGAAGTACGTATCCGACACCGTGCCGCTGCCTTGCTGCCAGTTGTTGTGGCCACCCTGGTTGTTCGTGTAGACCAGACCGGCATCAAGCGTGCCGTACAACGTGACGCTGCTTTGTGCGTGAGCGTTGATGGCAAACGCGCCCATGACGCCCGCGATGATGAGGGTTTTTTTCATGCTTTATAAACTCCGAGACAGTCCGTAGAGAATCGCCTGACAGGACTTACCGCCGGTGCCACTGGCCGCCTGAGGATTCGCAGCGAAGTGTATTCCCCCTGATGAATTGATTGACCTCATCTGACACAACAATGCTTTCCTGAATCAGGAATAGCGGGATTTATTTTTCTAAGTGCACGTAAACAAAGCGTTTTTGCGTTTGAATGAAAATCTGCGGAGGGCGTGTCAACCATTTTCATGTTGCACCTGCGCGACGCCCGTCCGTGGCGGCTGAGCGGCTTACGAATTACAAATGTAACACTTGATTTATATTCTTCATATTTTCGAAAGAGACTATTCCGCGCGATGCGGTGATTACCTGGCCTTACTCGCTTTACAATTCATCTGCCCCTTGACCAAGGGCGTCTTTTTTTCATCTGTTTATACGCGGCCTCAGGGCCGCGTTTTTTTATTGTGTATTAAATCGGATTATAAGTTCCATGGAGTTGTGAAGAATATTTTTCTGAAAACCGCAATAATCCACGCACCTGGCCGTTCGGCATAGGCTGCACCCCGGCGTAGCCGGGGCAGGTAGAATCCGATGCTTGTGTTGACGAATCCGAACCTGAGCGACCTGCAATGACCGATACCCCGCTTCCATCGCCCGACACCGCTGCCGATCCTGCGACGGAAGATCTCCCCGAAGTGCCCGAAACCCAGCACGAGGCGCGTTTGTGGCGCGACGACGGCTGGACGGCGCGCGTCATCAAGAACGAAGACGACGATGGCTGGGCGGTGGCGATGATCAAGGATGGCGAACCGGAGCCGGCCCTGGTTGGACCGTGGACCATGGGCCGCGACAAGAAGAATCCGAAGCCGCTCGATACCGGCGCTTTCAATACATTAGTGAAGACCGCTTCGGAAGTGCTGCGCCGGCACGAACAGCAGTTGCACGCCTTGCTGCATAAGCGCGTGATGGTGGAATCGCATTCTGGCGACGGTGAACTGGCGATCACGCTCGAAATCGTACCCAGCGAGGACGACCCTTACGCGCTGCTGACTGCATTCGACGCTTTCGGCGAGCAGCTCGCGCAGGTGAAAGTGGCGCCAAACTTCAAGTTAGGTAAGGCGAGCGCTGCCGCCTGGGTCGAAAACGACTTTCGCCGGCCTGGCTGAAGGGAAGCGGGACCCACTGCGGCGAACCGGAGCCCCTGCGCGTACGCCGGCCGGCCTCAGTTCCGCTTGCAGAAAATTGCCGTGATATGCGGCCCGACGTGGTGCACGATCGCTGCGCTGCCGCCTTGGGTCACTGCTTCCTGTACTTTCGCGTCGCCGCCGAACACGACGACGCCGTAGGCCGAATTGGCGAGCGGTTCGCCGTCGCCGGTACGGAACATCGGATCGTCCTTCTCGAAGCCGACCACTGCGAACACGTGGAAGCCGAAGGCGCTCATGTCGGCGCCTTTGGCGGGCCGGAAGGCGTTGATCGAATTGCTTTCAACCCGCGTCGGCGTCGGATCGATCAATTGCTGCTGGGCGAGGTCAGCAATGAATTGATGGCCGGACTCGTTGCAGGCGAGCGGCGCGTCGAGCGCGGCTGCGTGGCAGCCGAGCGGCAGGGCCGCTGCGCAGAGGGCGACGACGGCGAGTAGGACGGAAGAAAAAACGTGCTTCATAAGCTTCAGGTCACGTGTGCTCAGTGGCAAGTTCGCAACGGCGCAGACAAGGGGTCGACAGCAACCATGTTGCATGGGATCAGAGCAGGCGCTGAAGCGCTAACTCGGGTCGACAGGAAAAACGCGCCACACAAGGCCGCGAGTCCGATTACACCGTGTTACAGGCGTAATTGGACTCGCACTTTACCAACGTTCGAGCATTTTTGCTGCGGACGGCGTCTGTCAAGGGTCGACGCGGAAATTGTCTCGGAAAACAGCAAGGTTTCCCGTAACCGTATATATTTCCGGGTTATGAATTCTCGACCCTCATCCCCGAAAAGCGTTCCCGTCCCTAAAACATGGGACGCGATGCTCGCTCGCCGGCTCGTGACGCCGCTTGTGGACACGTTTGTCACGCCCAATCACCTCACCACGCTGCGCCTGCTGATCGGCCTCGCGGGCGCGCTGTGCCTTGCGCGGGGCGGGTTTGCCTGGACCAACGCGGGCGCGCTGCTGATCGTCCTGTCGAATTTCGTCGACCACACGGATGGTGAGCTTGCGCGCATCAGCGGCAAGTCGAGCAAGATCGGTCATTTTTACGACCTCGCGTGTGATTCGCTGGTGACGGTCCTGCTGTTCGTTGGCATGGGACTCGGCATCGGCGTGGTTCATCAAGCCGGGCGGATCGTGCCGGGCGTATTTCTCGGCAGTCTCGCCGGTGTGGCGGTGGCAGTGATTTTCTTCCTGCGTATGCGGATCGAGGACATGGAAGGCAAGGCGGGCACCAAACAGGCGTCGGTGGCTGGCTTCGAGACCGAAGATGTGTTGTATCTGCTGCCGCTCGTGACCTTGACCGGCATCGTCACGCCGTTCGTCGTGGCCGCCTCGATCGGCGCGCCGCTTTTTGCCCTCTGGGTGATCGCGGACTTTCGCCGGGCGCTGCGCCGCACGGCGCGCCCCGCCGCCGAAACCAGTCCAATGCAGGTTAGTCCATGAGTACGCGGGCCGAAGATGATGTGATCGCCCCAGCCTCTTTCGACCGCGTACCCGCCACGCCAGCGTCTGTGGAGGCCCCCCAGTCTGTCCCCGAGGCCGACCGTGCGGTTGCCGGCCGCACGCGCCAGTTCGACACGGCTGCGCTCTCCAAGGACTTCGCCGATCAGGGTGCCTTCCTCTACATGGAAGATTTCCTCGCGCCCGAGGTCACCGCGCAGCTGGTGTATAGCGCCCGCGCGTTGCTCGACGAGGTGAATCGCAACTACCTGCCGGGCCACAAGCAGGGCGGCAGCGTGAGCCGTCATACGATCGACCGCCTCGCGCCGTTCATTGCCGAGCTGTATCGCTCGAAGGAACTGATCGGCTGGCTGGAGCGGTTGAGCGGCGACAAACTGATGGTGTCCCCGCCGGACGACCCGCACGCCTATGCGCTGTATTACTACACGCGGCCGGGCGACCATATCGGCTGGCATTACGACACCTCGTACTACGACGGCCGCCGCTATACGCTGCTGCTCGGCGTGGTCGACGATTCGTCGTGTCGTCTCGACTACGAGTTGCATACCAGGAACCCGGACGTGCCTGACGTGCCCGGCTCCGTGCAGATCCCGCCCGGCGGACTGGTGTTTTTCGACGGCGACAAGCTGCGCCACCGCATCACGCCGGCGGGCGCCAACGAGTTCCGCGTGTCGCTGACGTTCGAATACGTAACGAATCCGAATATGCGCCCGTGGCGGCGTTTGATCTCGAACATGAAAGACGCGATCGCGTATTTCGGCTTCCGCCAGGTGTTCCGTCAGATGACCCAGCGCAAAGGGGCCGGGCAATGACTCGCGCGGCCGTCATCCTGCTGACGATCGGCGTCGCGCTGTTCGTCGCGCTGCTCGCCTGGCAGGGCCTGGGCTCGGTCACCTCGACACTGATGGTCGCCGGCTGGGGTCTCGCGCTGGTGGCCGCGTTCCATCTGGTGCCGCTGGTGCTGGATTCGGCGGCGATCGCGGTGCTGATCGACCGGCGCCGCGACAAGGTCGCCGCGCATCATGCGTTGCTCGCGCGCTGGACTGGCGAGTCGGTCAACAGTCTGCTGCCGGCCGGCCAGATCGGCGGTCCGGTGGTGGTCGTGCGCCAACTTACGCACCACGGCATGCGCATGCGCGACGCGGCGGCCACGATCACGGTCAGCACCACGCTGCAGGCGCTCGCGCAGATCGTGTTTGCCGTCCTCGGCCTGCTGCTGTTCGGCGCTTACGCGGCGCAAGGTGCGCTGCACGACCTGCGCACCGCAACTTTTATTGCCACCGCTATACTCGCCGGGCTGATTGCGTTGTTCTTCTTCGCCCAGCGGCGCGGCCTGTTTGGGCGGCTTCTGCGGGTCGTCTCGAAGGTATTCGGCAAGCGCGACTGGTCGGTGTTGACCATGCGCGCGGACGCCGTCGATGGCGCCGTGCAGGCCCTCTATCGGGAGCGCGGCCGGGTGTTGGCGAGCTTTACGCTGAGTCTGATCGGCTGGATCGTCGGCACCGTGGAAGTGTGGCTCGCGCTGCGCTACCTTGGGCACCCGGTGAGCTGGGTCGACGCGTTGCTGCTCGAGAGCCTGGGTCAGGCGATCCGCGGTGCCGCGTTCGCGATTCCGGGCTCGCTCGGCGTGCAGGAGGGCGGCTACCTGCTGCTCGCGCCGCTCGTCGGCTTGCCGCCGGATGCGGCGCTCGCGTTGTCGCTCGCCAAGCGCGCCCGCGAGCTTGTGCTTGGTTTGCCTGGCCTGTTGTACCTGCATTTCAGTGAAAGAAACTGGCAGCGTCGGCGCGCGACGCGTGTGCCGGCTGTCGACTAACCCTACTTTTAGAAAGGGACCACGCATGCGTGCCATTATTCTCGCTGCGGGCCTTGGCCTGCGCCTCCAGCTCCCGCCGGGCGAACAGTTTCCGAAGTGCCTGCTGCAGTTCGACGGCGTGAGCCTGCTCGAACGGCATCTGCAGATGCTCGAAACCGCTGGCGTCACGGACGTCGTGCTGGCGCTCGGTTTCCAGCCGGGGCTGGTCGAGGCCGAACTGAAGCGCATCAACTGGCCGCACCCGGTCGAGATCGTGATCAATCCGCGTTTCGACCTCGGCAGCGTGTTGACGGTGCACACCGTAGCCGAGCCGCTGACGCGCGGCGGCGACGTCCTGCTGATGGACGCCGACGTGCTGTATGACGAGCGCATCCTGAGCGCCCTGGTGGCGGGCGAGACGGTCAACCGGCTCCTGATCGACCGCGATTTCGAAGCGGGCGACGAGCCCGTCAAGCTGTGCCTGAAAGACGGCGTGCCGGTCGAACTGCGCAAGCAGCTCGCCGTGAATCTCGAATACGACACGATTGGCGAGTCGGTCGGCTTCTTCCGCTTCCGCGAGGAAACCGCACAACGCTTTGCGCAGATCGTGGCGGGCTACATCGACAGCGGGCGCTCGAACCTGCCGCACGAAGAAGCCGTGCGCGACCTGCTGCTGGAACGCAGCCAGGTGTTTGACACCGCCGACGTGACCGGCTCGCCGTGGATCGAAATCGACTTCCCGAACGATGTCGTGCGCGCCCGCGCCGAGATCCTGCCGCAATTGCAGCCGCTGGTGACTGCGCCGCGCTGACCGCTGTTTCTGCTGTGAGGCGCATGTGCCGGTTTATAACGGCACATGCCGCCGATACCTGCGGCTGGCTCCCCCGACGCCGCAGTCTCACCACTTCAGATATATCCCCGCAGTCCAACTCTCCGTAGACGCAAAAGCTTACGATCCTGCTGACCTTCATGGATGACGCCATCGAAGCCAGGACAGAGAAACATTGATCGAAAGATTGATTCGCAAAACTAAATAAATAGGGCGATTGCATGCGCTCATGCTTTGACGCATACGACAGCGCAACGCGCATCGGCAACACACATACTCAAAACGTATGAGACCAAGCCTTAGCCGCCATCACCTGTCCTCGTCGGACATTCATCGAAGCCTTGACCATTCTTGACCAATTAGCGGCGTGCCCCGGGTAAATTTCGCCTAGCATACTGAGAGCATGCGTTCTGGAGCGGTGTGATGTTGCCGCTCGCCATCCACCCCATTGGAGGTTTAAACATGAGTATTTTCGGCACGATTGTGAACAAGCTGTTCGGCAAGGCGAAGCCCGATCAACCGCCCCCCGCGGTGGAGCCCACGCCGGATCCAGCCGTCGCGCAGGCTGCAGCGCAGGCCGCCGCACCGGATGCCGCGCCTGCACCCGCGCCGCTGGCGGACGTGGATGTCGCTGCCGTGATGGACCAGCTTGTGAGCGAGAGCGGGCAGACGCTCAACTGGCGCGTATCGATTGTCGATACGATGAAGGCCCTCGGCGTCGACAGCAGCCTCGATCATCGCAAACAGCTCGCCACCGAGCTCAAGTACAGCGGGGATATGAACGACTCGGCCAGCATGAATGTCTGGTTGCACAAGCAGGTCATGGCTGCGTTGGCTGCGAATGGCGGAAAGTTGCCGCCGGACCTCGCCGCCTGAATGCTCTGATGCGGACACCTCGCTAACGCTCGCTGTCCCGATGCGTCGCACGTTTAGCATTGCACGTTGAGCGCCACACGGCCTGTCTGCGGACAGGCCGTATTTTATGCTGCTGTTTCAACCCAATCTGACAACATCTGTTGCCGGGTCGATGCCATAATCGAGGCTTTATGCCGACGGCTTTGCCGCCCGTCGTCCTGCCAATGCCTCTTGCCTTGGGTGCATTCATCGTTCCGTTGATCGTCGCCTGTGCGATGTTCATGGAAAACGTGGACGGCACGGTCATCGTGACGTCGCTTCCCGTTCTGGCGCGCGACCTCGGTCACAGTCCCATCACCCTCAAGCTTGCCATCACGAGTTATGTGATCGGCCTCGGCGTCTTCATTCCCATTTGCGGCTGGGTGGCCGACCGCTTCGGCTCCCGCACGGTGTTCCGTACGGCAATCGGCATCTTCATGGCCGGCTCGCTGATGTGCGCGGCCTCCACTTCGCTCGGCACGTTTGTCTTTGCGCGTTTCGTGCAGGGTCTGGGCGGTGCGCTGATGGTGCCGGTCGGGCGCATCATCATTTTCCGCTCGCTGCCGAAGTCGCAATTCATTCGCGCGGTCAACTATCTCACGATACCTGCGTTGCTCGGACCGGTGCTCGGGCCGCCACTCGGCGGGTTCATCACCACGTATCTGCACTGGCGCCTGATCTTCTTTATCAACATCCCGATTGGCGTGCTCGGTATCTGGCTCGCGAACAAGCACATCGCCAATGTGCACGAGGAACATCCCGGACGTCTCGACTGGACCGGTTTCGTGTTGTCGGCAGGCGGGGCTTCGCTGTTTATGCTGGGCGTTTCGCTGATCGGCGGGGAACTGGTGTCGAATACGCTGTCACTCGGCATGACGGTGCTCGGCGCGGCGCTGCTGCTCGTCTACTGGCTGTATGCGGGCCGGGTTGAATTGCCGGTGCTCGATCTGCGCCTGCTGCGTATCCCTAGCTTTCACGCGAGCGTGGTGGGCGGTTCGCTGTTTCGCATTGGTCTCGGTGCTGTGCCTTTTTTGCTGCCGTTGGCGTTGCAGGAAGGACTCGGCATGACGCCCTTCATCTCCGGCTCGATTACGTGCGCATCGGCCTTCGGCTCGATGTTCATGAAGACGGTTGCCTCGCGGGTGCTCGGGCGTTTTGGGTTCCGCAAGGTACTGATGGTCAATGCGTGCTTCGCCGGACTGGCGATCGCTGTCTACGGATTGTTTGTCCCCGGCATGCCTCATTGGGCGATCTGGTGCGTGGTGCTGTTCGGCGGCTTCTTCCCATCGCTGCAGTTCACTTCGTTGAATACGCTCGCCTATGCGGATATCCCAAGCCGCGACATCGGACGCGCTACCAGCGTGGCAAGCGTGATCCAGCAGATTTCGCTTGGGCTGGGCGTGACGATAGGCGGCCTCGTCTTGCAGATTTCGCATCATCTGCAGGGTCATCCGGTCATTGTGTGGTCCGACTTCTGGCCCGCGTTTCTGGTCGTGGGGCTGTTCTCGTTGGGCTCGATTCCGGTCACCGCACGCCTGCCGCAAGGCAGCGGCGATGAAATCGCCAAGGGCGGCAGAGGCCGCGCTTAAGCGGTTGGATCCGCTTTTCCATAGCAAGTTAGGACTGCCGTTTATGGCTTCGCAAAACACCGGTTCGCGTGCTATAAGCGAAAGCAGTCGTTTTCTTCACCGCTAAGAAATGGTCATGGAGGAGAGTCAATGTCATTGGGTAAAGTAAAGTTTTCCGCAAGCGCATTTGCTGTGGCCGCAATCGTTACCGTATCGAGCGGCTTTCTCGAAACGGCACCCGTCTATGCGAAAACGTCCGATCAGCAACAAGTCGTCCTCAACGCCTCGGCCATTGCCGTTGCTGACAAGTTCAGCGCTGACGCCGCCGAGCAGATCTTCAAGGAAGGCGGTAACGCCGTCGATGCCGCCGTGGCGATTGCCTTCACGCTTGCCGTGACGTATCCGGAAGCCGGCAATATTGGCGGCGGCGGCTTCATGACGTTGTATGTGAACGGCAAGCCGTACTTTCTCGACTATCGCGAGAAGGCGCCGCTCTCAGCGACGCGGAACATGTATCTCGACGACAAGGGCAACGTCATCAAGGACATGAGCCTCTTCGGCTATCGCGCGGTGGGTGTGCCGGGCACGGTCGAAGGCATGTGGGAAGCGCAGCGGCGTTTTGGCAAGCTGAAGTGGAAGCAGGTGCTGGCGCCGGCCATCAAGTACGCTAATGACGGCTTCGAAGTGAGCGAGCAGTTGCAGCAGCGCCGTGATGACGCGGCCAAAGACTTCGCAGGCAAGACCAACTTCGATACTTACTTCGGTAACCTCAAACAGGGTGTCAACTTCAAGCAACCGGATCTCGCTGCAGTCTTGACGCGTATTGCCAACGAGGGCGCCAAGGACTTCTACGACGGCAAGACGGCCGACCTGATCGCCGCTTCGATGCGCGGTCACGGTCTGATCACGAAGGAAGACCTGCACGAATACAAGGCCGTTTGGCGTCAACCGGTAGAGGCAAACTGGAATGGGTTCCATGTGATCACTGCACCGCCGCCGAGTTCGGGCGGCATCGGCCTCGTGCAGTTGCTGAAGATGAAAGCGGACATTGCGCCTGACTTCAAGGACGTGCCGCTCAATTCGGCGCAGTACGTGCACCTCGTCGCGGAAATCGAAAAGCGTGTGTTCGCCGATCGCGCGCAATACCTGGGCGACCCCGACTTCTACAAGGTGCCGGTCGCACAGTTGATCGACGATTCGTATCTCGCCAAGCGTGCTGCCGAGGTTAATCCGACCACGCCGTCGGATACGAAGAGCGTGCAGCCGGGACTCGGCACCTCGATGCCGGAGAAGGCCGAAACCACGCATTTCTCGGTGATCGACAAGTGGGGTAACGCGGTTTCGAACACTTACACGATCAACGGTTACTTCGGCTCGGGCGTTGTGGTGGACGGCACGGGTATCGTGCTCAACGATGAAATGGACGACTTCTCGGCCAAGCCGGGCATGGCGAACCAGTTCGGCGTGGTGGGCAGCGATGCGAATGCGATCGAACCGAAGAAGCGGCCGCTGTCGTCGATGACGCCGACCATCCTGACGAAGGACGGCAAGGTGTCGCTCGTAATCGGTACACCGGGCGGCTCACGCATCTTCACGTCAATCTTCCAGGTCATCAACAACGTTTACGACTTCAATATGCCGTTGCAGGACGCGGTGGCCGCGATGCGCTTTCACCACCAGTTGCTGCCGCCGAACACGATCTTCTGGGAGCCGTACAAGCCGATCACCGGCGAACTCGCTCAGCAGATCGAAGCAAAGGGCTACAAGCTGGAAGGCCAGGACTTCAGCGGTGACATACAGGTGATCAAGGTCAATGGCGACATGCCGGAGCCCGCTGCCGATCCGCGCGGCCGCGGTGTGACGCGGGTGATTCAGTGAGGGTTTGAAGGCGCGGCGGTGTGAGCGCGCCTCGCGCTGCACCGTACCGTTGCCGGGAAGTACAACAGGCCTTGCGCAGTGTACGCGTAAGGCCGGTTTCTTTTTGGGCGCTGCCCCGTAAGCTCGGCCGGCGTACCGCGTTTGCCGGAGTGGCGCTTACAGCTCCGTAAACTTGCCAAAGAACCGCACCCATGCCTCCTTGTCTGCCTCGGTGAGGGTTGCGTCCGACGTCACGCCGAACGCCTCCTCACGGGCTTTAATGCAGGCATCGATAAACTGCTGCAAGGTGTCGCGATCGGCAAACAGCAGTTTGCGTTGCGATGCGGCAATTTCCACACGCGCCGGCGTTCTTGTTACATGCGGCACGCCGGCGTCGTCGAGGCCGGCGGTGTCCCACGTGACTCGTACCTGATAGTCGCCTGTCACATCGATCTCCTGTCGACCACAGTTCGCGCTTTAGCGCGCTCTCTGGTCTCATGCAAGACAATTGCAGTCGATCGGAGTTGGCGCTCTAGCGCCCGTACCCCGATCCCGTCCAAGATAATTGCTGCCCGAGGGTCGGTTCCCTCAGTATAGAAAATCGCCGTGACACTGCTGGGTTTCTCTGGTTTTTCGTGCGGTTCTCAGCGCTTCGGCCTCAGCTTGCCTGTTCGACCGGCGTGAGCGTCAACTCGAGCCGCTGCACGCCGCGCAACACCGTCACGTTGACTGGGCGGTCAATCCGCGACGCATCCAGCACGCGTTGCAGGCTGTCGACGCCATCAACGGGCAGGGCATCGATCGCGACGATCGTATCGTCCGTCCGCAGTCCGCCGAGTGCGGCCGGGCTACCCTTGACGATCTCCATCACTCGCACGCCGGTTTCCGAGTGGAGGTCAAAGTAGCGCTGCACGCGGCGCGACAGCGGCGTGGTGGTGCCCGCTACGCCGATATACGCACGCCGCACGCGGCCATGCGTGAAGATCTGCATGATGACCCACTTGGCCGTATCGATGGCGGTGGCAAAGCAGATGGCCTGGGCGCCAGGGATGATCGCGGTGTTCACACCGATCACCTGGCCCGCGGAATTGATCAGCGGGCCGCCCGAGTTGCCGGGATTCAAGGCCGCGTCGGTCTGGATCACGTCGTAGATCATGCGCCCCGAGTTCGAGCGCAGCGAGCGGCCGAGCGCGGAAACCACGCCGGTGGTGACGGTCTGCTGGAGGCCCAGCGGGTTGCCGACCGCAATCGCAATCTGACCGACCCGTACTCGTCCGGATTCGCCGAGTTCGACGTGCGGCAAGGGCTCGGCCGAGCCGATCCGCAGCACGGCGAGGTCACTGCCGGGGTCGTCGCCGACCAGGTCGGCGTCGAATTTGCTGCCGTCGGCGAGCGTGGCACGGATCTGCGTGGCGCCGTGAACCACGTGGCTATTGGTCAGCAGGTAGCCGTCCGGCGTGAACAGGAAGCCCGAACCGGTGCCGCCACGCGTGCCACGTCCGGTTGGGTTGGCGGGCGTGCGGTGTTCGACGGAAATGAACACGACCGCCTGCTGGACCCGCTCCAGCGCGCCGATCACGGTGCGCGAGTAGGCGTCGAGCAAGGCGTCGTCGTTGAGTAGGGACGGCGTGGTGGCCGCAGTGGCGCTAGCGGGCGCGCCAGGCTCGGACGAGGCGCGCGACAGGTCATCAATAAAACGGGGACGGCTTCCCATGGCGAAGCTCCGGGCAGGGTGGGAGCCTAAGTGCAGGGCTGTCCAGCCGTTTTCAAGATGCGGTGATGGCGTGAGAAACTGGTTACGCCGACGCCCCATGCGCCAGATACAAGAGGAGACACCATGACGAACCACGCTGCCCACTCCGAAGAACCGCGCATCGAGTCGCTGAGCGCGATCACGCTGGCCACCCACGATATGGCGCGGGCCGTGCCCTTTTACGAAGCACTGGGTTTTCCGCTGAAGTTCGGCGGTCCGCAGGAAACGTTTACATCTTTTGCGTTCGGCACGTCGTTCCTGAATCTGATCGCGGACAGTCGCGGCCCGGTCAACTGGTGGGGACGAGTGATCATTTACGTCTCCAACGTGGACGGCATTTATCGGAAGGCTCTGGCGGCCGGGATGCAGCCCGAATTCGCACCTGCGGATGCGCCGTGGGGCGAGCGCTATTTCCACCTTACCGACCCCGACGGCCACGAATTGAGCTTCGCAAAGCCGCTGCGCCAGGCAATTTGATGGCGCTGAAAACTCGCTATCATGGGTCATTGCGAACCATGCCGCCCCAGTAATAACAGTGACACCTCGATCGCCGATAATCAGGCGGTCGCCGCTGTGCTCGGCGCAGTGTGCCTACCTACCCCGTTTCCAGGAGAGTCGCGATGAAAGAGCAGGATCCGAGAGCCGATATGGCATCGATGGCCGAGCGGCAGCGCCGTTTCGAAGAGGATCTCATCGACGCCTACGACGAAGAGCTCGAAATGGAAGTGGACGACCGCATCAGCGACGGTGAGGCAGCCTTCTCGCCGGAGCATCGCGAGGCGCGCAAGACGTATTTCCGCGAGCTGTTTCGTCTGCAGGGCGAACTGGTCAAGCTGCAAGACTGGATTGTCGCTACCGGACACCGGCTGGTGGTGATCTTCGAAGGGCGCGACGCGGCGGGCAAGGGTGGGGCGATCAAGCGCATCACGCAGCGTCTCAATCCGCGCGTGTGCCGGGTTGCGGCACTGCCGGCGCCGAACAATCGCGAACGTACGCAGTGGTACTTCCAGCGTTATGCGACGCATCTTCCGGCCGGCGGCGAGATGGTGCTGTTCGACCGGAGCTGGTACAACCGCGCGGGTGTCGAACGTGTAATGAACTTCTGCACGGACGAAGAGTACGAGGAGTTTTTCCGCTCGGTGCCGGAGTTCGAGAAGATGCTGGTGCGCAGCGGCGTACAGATTCTCAAGTACTGGTTTTCGATTACCGACGAAGAGCAGGAAATCCGCTTCCAGACCCGTATCCACGATCCGCTCAAGCAGTGGAAGCTGAGCCCGATGGACCTGGAGAGCAGGCGCCGTTGGGAGGCGTACACGCATGCGAAGGAAGTGATGCTGCAGCGCTCGCATATCCCCGAGGCGCCGTGGTGGGTCGTTCAGGCGGTCGACAAGAAGCGCGCGCGTCTGAACTGCATTCACCATTTGCTGAGCCAGGTGCCGTATCACGAGATCGAGCACCCGGCCATCACGCTGCCGGAGCGCGTGTACAACAATGAGTACATCCGGCAGCCGGTGCCAGGCAATATGATCGTGCCCGAAGTGTATTGAACGGGCTGGAGCAATGAAAAAAGCGCGGCGAGAGCCGCGCTTTTTTTCGGCGGTGCTTTTCAGGCCGCTATTCTTTGCCGCCTGAAAAGTACCGCAGCCCGTTCAAAACACGTGCAAGAACACCCAATACAACCCCGCCGCCAGTGCAATCGAAACGGGCAGCGTTAGCACCCAAGCCATCAGCAGACTGCGCACGGTGCTCCGTTGCAGTCCTGAGCCATTGGCCGCCATCGTGCCGGCTACCCCTGACGACAGCACGTGCGTCGTCGACACCGGCAGACCGTAGACGTCGGCTGCGCCGATCGTCAGCATGGCCACCAATTCTGCCGAAGCGCCCTGCCCGTAGGTCAGATGCTGTTTGCCGATTTTCTCGCCGACCGTCACGACGATGCGCTTCCAGCCCACCATCGTTCCCAGACCCAGTGCGATTGCCACGGCGACCTTGACCCATGTCGGAATGAACTTGGTCGCGTGATCGATCTGTGCCTTGAAGTTGTCGATCGACTTGCCGTCCTCCGTCGTAAACGCGGGCTGTTTGGCCTTTTCCATCAGCCGAATCGCTTCCGAGGTGATGTACATGTTGTTCCGCACGTTGTCGACGATATCCTGCGGCACGCTCGCCAACGAACCCGAAGCCCCGACCTGTTGGCCGATCTGGCTGGTCAGTTGCTGCAGCGCCGGCAGCGTCTCAGGCGTCAGTTGACGGGTACGCACATAGGCTTCGACTTCGGTGCGCGGATGCGCCGAGGGCGGTGCGCCATTCGTATATTTGCCGAACGTGGCGGATGCCTGTTGCGACACCGCTACGAAAGTTTGCGTTTGCTCCGGCGTGACCGCCTTATTCAGTGCATACGCGGTGGGCACCGTGCCGATCAGAATCAGCATGATGAGGCCCATGCCCTTTTGGCCGTCATTTGAGCCGTGCGCGAACGAAACGCCCGTGCAGGTCAGGATCAGCAGGCCGCGGATCCAGAACGGCGGCGGCTCGTTGCCCTTCGGTTCCGCATACAGCGCCGGCACACGTACGACTGCCTTGAGGACAATGAGCAGCAGCCCCGAGAGCAGGAAGCCGACGATTGGCGAAAACACGAGTGATTTGCCGACACCCAGCGCCTGATTCCAGTCCACGCCGCTGGTGCCGTCGGCACCGTGCATCAGTTGATTCATCAGGCCCACGCCGATAATCGAGCCCACCAGCGTGTGTGAACTCGATGACGGCAGACCGAAGTACCACGTGCCGAGGTTCCAGATGATGGCCGCGATCAGCAGGGCGAACACCATCGCGAAGCCGGCGCTGTTGCCAACCTGCAGAATCAGTTCGACCGGCAGAAGCTGCAGCACACCAAATGCGACCGCACCGCTCGAGGTCAGCACGCCGAGGAAGTTCCACGTGCCGGACCATATCACTGCGAGATTCGGCGTGAGCGAATGCGTGTAGATCACCGTCGCGACGGCGTTGGCGGTGTCGTGAAAGCCGTTGACGAACTCGAAGCCGAGCGCGATCAGCAAGGCGACGCCAAGCAACAGGTAAGGCAAAAAGCTGAGCGACTGTACGGACTGCAGATCGCTAACCAGATGCACGGCGCAGTACACCGCGCCGATTGCAATCACAGCCAGGAAAATGATCAGACCAATGCCGCGGCTGCGTGCGTTGGTGGTAGTCGTCTGCGGGTACGAAAGTTCCGGCATGGCGGGGGCCCCAAAGGTAGTCGCGTCAACTTTTCATGCTGGTTTATCCATATGTCGAATTCGTGACGGATATATGTCATTCAGGCCCTTTGTAGGTGCGTTGTAGGCTTGCGCCTTGCCTGGCGGGGCTGTGTCATATGAGGAACGCATACGGCCTGCGACTACTATTTCAGTTTCGTAAACGGCCATGCCACTCGCTCCACAAACCGCCGGCGCCCTAAGGCCCATAACGGCGAGCGCGTAAAATGTCCCTCCGGTTTGCCGCATCCGATCAGAGACGCCCTTGAAACGAAAAATGCCTGCGCTCAACGCGCTCAAAGCCTTTGAAGTGGCTGGCCGTACCGGCAGCTTCACCCGCGCCGCCGAACTGCTCAACGTCACGCAGAGTGCGGTCAGCCGGCAGGTCCGCCAGTTGGAAGAGCAACTCGGCGAAGCCTTGCTGCAGCGCCGCCATCACCACCTCGAGCTGTCGGCCGCGGGCCGGTTGCTCTTGCAGGCGTTGCAGCAGTCGTTCGACAAGATCGAGCTGACCGTACGCAGCATTCAGGAAAAGACCCATCTAAACCGTCTGCGCATCAACGCGCCCCCCACGTTTACCAGCCGCTGGCTCATGCCGCGCCTCGCGCGCCTGCGCGACGAGCATCCGGAACTCGAACTGAGCCTGTCGACGCGCGTGGAGGACAAGCTCGCTGAATCGGGCGTGCTCGATTGCGCGATCCGCTTTGGCGACGGCGAATGGGAAGGCTTCGATAACCGCCTGCTGATGAGCGAACGGCACGTGGCCGTCTGCTCGCCGGCACTGCTTGCACGTCACTCGGGGCAGCAGGGCATCGACCTGAATCAGTTCACGCTGCTGCACGTGCTGGCGAGTGACGACCAGCGTTACCTGACCTGGCAGCATTGGCTGAAGGCGGCCGGCATTGTCGGTGTCGATACCAGCGGCGGCTACGAATTCGATCTGCTCGATCTGGCGATTCGCGCGGCCGTCGACGGTCTCGGCATCACGATTGCCGACCGTCATATGATCGCGCGCGAGCTGGCCACCGGTGAACTCGTGCAGGTGCTGAACGTGCATGTCGACGGTCACCAGTCCTACTGGCTGGTAACGCGCCCGGAACAGGGCGATTTGCCGCAACTGGCCTTGTTTCGCGACTGGCTGCAGCATGAAGTGTGGTCGACCGAACGCAACCTGGAGCGGTCGGCGTCGTCGCCGGAACGGCTGATCAGCGGACATTGAGCGGCTGCGTGGCAAACGCGAACCTGCAGCCATACGTGCCTGTAAGCAGCCGTTCATGATGCGTCAGGACACCTGAAAGGTTGGCTAAGTCGCGTAGCGCGTCGGCCGCTCCAGCAACGTATAGCCTCGCAAACGATTCAAACAGCGCTAACGGATCAGTTAAGACGCCGCAAGTTAGAGAGTTACGCTAAAAACTTCGATTTATGCGGTGTTCTGCACGTTTTGCGCATGGCTCCGCTAACAGTATTCGCCCGAACATCGATAGACTGAGCCCACGAGGACGAAGCTTAAAGTCGTCTCGAAGAACAAGTGTGGGCCGCGTGACGGGGAATAGTTTTATCGCTTTATCGTGCCGCGCGAGCCGACGCTAAAAAAGAAAAATTGAGAGCAAGCGTATGGGGAAGCCGAGCGAAGGACCAACTGAAGAACCGCAAGCATTTCCGGAAACGGGACGTCCGCAGCGGGTGATGTCGACACACTGGAGCGTGCTGCTGGCATTCGCGGTGACGATGCTAACGTGCATGTTGAGCGGTGCGCTCAAGAGCATGGCGGATGAAGTCACGGCCATCTGGCTAGCGAATGCGGTGTTGCTGGGCCAGATGATGGTGTCCGCGCCCAGGCAACGCTACTGGGTACTTGCGGGCGGCATAGCCGGGAACATGGTGGCCAATCTGTTTGGCGAAAGCCTGGCGGTGGCGTTCTCCTACACGTTGGCCGATACGTTCGAGGTGCTGGTTGCGTTCAGCTTTGCGCCGCGTATCAGCGCGGTCGCCGACCTGCTGCGTCCCAAGGCGCTGCTAAGATTTCTGGCTGGCGGTGTAGTCCTTGCACCTATTTTATCGGGACTGCTTGCTACTGCCCTGCTGCGCGGCCAATTGAGCGGCCATCCGCTCCCTGATATTGCCAACTGGTTTGTCTCGCATGCGCTGAGTCTCGTGCTCTTTACGCCCGCGGCGGTGGTGTTCTGGAACGGCGAAGCCGCCGACCTGCTGCGCGCGGACCGGCGCCTGAAAACCGTAAGTCTCCTCCTGCTCGTATGCGCCGTCACAACCGGAGTATTTGTACAAAGCCGGCTCCCGCTGCTCTACTGGGCGCTGCTGCCAATCGTACTGCTGGCATTTCATGCGGAGGTTGCAGGCGTCATGGTTGGGTTATTGCTGTGTCTTGCCATTACGGTGTCGTTCACCATGCGCGGCATCGGACCGCTGTGGATATTTCCGTATCAGAGCATGGAGGCCCGCATCTTTTCGCTGCAACTTTTTTTGCTTGCGGCATTAGGCATTGCGCTGCCGATCAGCGCGACCAAGGTGTCGCGCGACCGTCTTGTTGGACTCCTGCGCGAAGGCGAACGGCGCTATCGGATACTCGCGGAGAACGCGACCGACATCGTTATGAGTGTCACGCTCGAGGGCCGGCTGACCTATGTGTCACCGCGCGCTCAAACAGTCATGCGCCGCAACCCTGACGAACTGATTGGCGCGTATTTCCCCGACCTGGTCATTGCTGATGACCGCGATGCACTAGCCACGGCGATCGAAAATCTCGCGCTAGGCGCGAGCGAGATCTCGCAGATCAGCCGCTTCAGGCGACCCGATGGTCAGATCCTCTGGCTGGAAACGTATCTTCGTCCCGTGATCGATCCGTTCTCTGGGCAGCCGGAGGCGCTCACGGCGACGACGCGCGATATCACCGCACGCAAAACGGCCGAGCAGCGCCTTGCCGACGAGCGTCTCGAACTGCAGGGACTGGCATACCGTGACGGACTGACGGGACTCTTCAACCGGCGTCATTTCGACCGCGAACTGGAAAATCAATGGCGGCAACTCGCCGAGGTCGAAGGCTCCGGTTTCGCGGCAGTCGTGATGATCGATATCGATGCGTACAAAAGCTATAACGACCAGTACGGTCATCAGCGAGGCGACGACTGTTTGCGCACGATTGCACAGACCATTGCGCTATCGGCGAGACGTCCGACGGATATCGTGGCGCGCTACGGTGGCGAGGAGTTCGCGTTGATCCTCAGGGATACCGACCTGCACGGCGGGCGCGTGGTGGCGGAGCGCATTCGCCGGGCGGTTGAAGATCTGCAGGTACCGCACGTCGCAAGCCGCGTCGGAATTGTCACGGTAAGCCTTGGCGTCGCTGCGCTGCAGCCGGCCCTGGGTGGAGACGCGGCCAGTCTTGTAGCGGCAGCCGACCGCGCCCTCTACGAGGCCAAACGGCACGGCCGCAATCAAACCTTCGTGGCTGAAGAGGACGATGCGGATCCCGGCTCGCGCGCCTGATTTACCCGACACGTTATGCCGGCCAGAACATGCCCACGGCCGCGAGTCCCATGACCGCGGTCGCAATCCAGCCGACCCAGCGCAATAAACCCGTCACCACAAACTCGCCCATGATTTCTCGTCGTGCCGACATGAGCATGACCAGCACCATGATCGGCACAGCCGCGAGACCATTCACGACGGCGGCCCAGTACAACGCGTCGATGGGATCGAAATGTGCAAAGGTGAGCGTGACGCCGCCAAAAATCGCAACAGCCATCACCACGTAAAACTGTTTGGCGAGGTTCACCTGCAACGCGACGCTGTTGCGCCAATTCATCGCGCCGGCGGCTGCGTAAGCAGCGGATCCGACGAGGACGGGCAACGCGAGGAAGCCGGTACCGATGATGGCCAGACCGAACAGTAGGAATGCGAATGGACCGGCGACCGGCTTAAGCGCGCTAGCGGCATCGGCAAACGTTGCTAGACCCGTGCGATGCACGTGCAACGTCGCCGCTGTCGCAAGGATGATGAAGAACGCCACCCCGTTCGACATCGCCATGCTGATCCATGTGTCGACGTTGATTCGGCGCAGTTGTCCGCCGGCCTGTTTCGGCGCGTGCAATAGCGCCTCTTGTGCCGGTTCCGAGCGAATTTCTTCAACTTCCTGCGACGCGTGCCAGAAAAACAGGTAAGGGCTGATCGTGGTGCCGAGCACCGCAACCACGGTGATCAGGTAGTGGCCAGATAACGGTATCGGCGGTTTGATGAGGCTCAGGCCGACCGCTTTCCAGTCGAGCCGCACGACGAACGGAACCGCCACGTAGGCGAGCAATGTCAACGGGAGCCACTTAAGGAATCGGGCATAGCGATCGTAGGGTACGAATACCTGCAGCAAAAGGGAAGCGGTGCCTAGTAAGACGATGTAAACCGGCACGGCACCGCCCAGCACGAGTTTGACGGCTGCGCCCATGGCCGCCAGGTCTGCGGCGATGTTGATTGTGTTGGCAATCAGCACGAGCATGACGGCGGCGTAAAGGATCTGCGAAGGATAGTGGCGCCGCAGATTAGCCGCGAGTCCGGCGCCGGTGACTCGCCCCATGCGTGCGCTGATCGATTGAATCGCCACCATCAACGGGTAGGTGAGCAACACCGTCCATAGCAGGCCGAAGCCGAATTGCGCACCCGCTTGCGAATAGGTGGCGATGCCGCTTGGATCGTCGTCGGCCGCGCCCTTCACGAGGCCGGGACCCAGGCGCCTTGCCCACGAGCGTTCCGCCTCGTCTTCTACTACGAGTTCAGGCTCGAACGGTTCGGTCGGCACGGTTATTCCTTGCTGGTTTGCGCCCTCGCCCCAGTACGGCGGAGGGTGTCGGGACATTATCGCGCGGTTGTCGTTCACGCAGCAGCATTATTCGTGCCACCAGGAAATCACGTGGTCCGATGGGACTGTTCTTCTTAGAGAAGTGACGAGTGAAGCATACTCAGTTGTATTAATGAAACAATCGCGAGCTTCGTCAACGCAAGTCGTAAGAAAGATAAAGACATCATCCACGCTTTAGCGATCAGGCATTTGTAGCTTAAGCTCCATAACGAATCGTATGCCTTACCTCGTTGCGCGCGAAAGCATAGCGTTTTGCTATGCGCTCATGGCATAGTGCGACCATTGCCCACACTAAAGGAGGCGGTAATGGCCACACTCGAGCAAATTCAAGCACGTATGAAAAAACTCCAGGCGCAAGCCGAAGCGTTGCTTGCGAAGCGGGCGCAAGCAGCGGTCGATCAGATCCGTGAACTGATGATCAAGCACGGACTGACCACTGCCGATATCGAAGCGCGCGCCAAGGCGAGACGCCAGGCCAAGGCTGCCGGGCGCCATCTTTCAAACGGCGCTGCCAAACCCGCCGCCAGCGCCAAAGGCAAGATGCCACCCAAGTATAGGGATCCTAAAACCGGCGCCACGTGGAGCGGTCATGCCCGATCCCCCGCATGGATCAAGAACGTGAAGGACCGCACCCGTTTCCTGATTGATGGGGCCGCGGCGATTGCGCTAAACGGCAGCGGCGCTAGCAAAGCGACGACTGCGACTAAGAAGGTATCGGCAAAGAAAGTGGCTGCTAAGAAAGCGCCCGCGAAGAAAGCCGCAGCGAAGAAGGTCGTCGCAAGGAAAGTGGCAACGAAGAAGGTTGCGGCCAGAAAGGCCGTGACGAAGAAAGCAGCGGCAAAGACGACGGTCGCGAAGAAGGCTCCAACGGCGAAGCGCGCCTATGTCCGAAAGGCAGCCGCCAAACAGGCAGCGCCGGGTGCTGCAGCGTAACGGCATCTGCCGATCGCTGCCAGAAATGACATTGGCCCGCCAAGGCGGGCCAATGTGTGGGCAGGAACGCGAGTTCCGGCGCTGTTACAGCGGCGTAATATTGGCCGCTTGCTTACCCTTCGGGCCCTGCTTCACTTCGAAGCTGACCTTCTGGTTTTCTTGCAGCGATTTGAAGCCACTTCCCTGGACTTCAGAAAAATGCGCGAACAGGTCTTCACCGCCGCCGTCCGGCGTAATGAAACCAAAGCCCTTTGCATCGTTAAACCACTTCACTGTACCTGTTGCCATTTTCCTGATTTTTCCAAAAAAGACGTTGTGTTGGTGCCGGTTTGCCGAACTCAGCAAGACGCGACGCTTCTTTTTACCACAGGAAAATGACAATCCACAACCAGGGTCGTTACCGCCTGCCGGTAAATACCCTCCGTTTTGGCGCTACCCCGCGCAGCGTAACGGCCTCGGTCTCGGTGCGCAGGCTTTTCACGCGCGCCGCCAGGGCGGCTGCACTGGCCTGTGACGGAAACGGGTCGAAGGCAAAGCCGCGGCGCGCCCAGGCATCGAGTCCTCCCTTTAGCGCGCGAATACGCGTAAACCCTTTGCGGCGCATGTGCTGCGTGATCCGCATTGCCGTCGCCTCATCCTGGCACACGCAATACACCACGCGAGTCTTCTCCGGCAAAGCCTCTTCGATGTCCGCCTGCGAGGTGGCGTCGAGCCGCCGCGCGCCGGGGATCCGATGCGTATCGTCCGGCAGCGCCGATTCGGGCCGCGCGTCCAGAATGATGGGAGGGGATTCGGTGCGCAGGGTCGCCTCAAGCTGTTCCTGCGTGAGCCGAACCTGCTTCAGCCAACGTCTAAAGCGCCAGCGCTGGATACAGCGGTACACGAAATAAAGAAGCGACGCAGCCAGCACGAGGTCGATCACCGTTGCGCCATGCGCTCTGACCGCAAGCACGAACCGCCCGAGCTGCTTTTCGAATACAGCGCCGCCGAGCAGCCAGAACGTCGCCCATACCGAAGCGCCCAGCAGGTCCCATGCAAGAAAGATTCTCGGGTCGACCCGGGTGGTGCCCATCAGCGGTGGGGTGGCGATACCCAGCCCAGGAATGAATTTGGACACCGCTACGATTGGCGCCCCGAAACGCTCGAACAACGAGCGGGCGGTCCGTACGTGGGCGCCGGCGGACATCGACAGCCGCGAGAGCGCGTTGATCAAACGCTGGCCGTAGAGGCGTCCCGCGGTAAACCAGATACCGTCGCCGATCAATGCGCCGATCACCGCTGCGGGCAACACGTACCAGAACGACAGGGCCCCGCTGGCAATCGCGGAGCCGGCGAAGAGCAGGACCGGCACCGCGGGTATGGGAACGCCGAGACGGGTAAGAAGGACGTTGAGAAAAACGACCCCGCCACCCCAGGTCGAAATTTCCGATTGCGGAAACTCTATCAATTGCAGTACTCCTGAGGTCGCGAAAACGGGCGTAGCGGCACGCGTGCTATGCCTGCAGTCGTGGGGTGCTGCGTCTGAAATCAGGAGATCCTGGCAGACGTCAGCACGGGTTCATTTTACGTTCGAATCGATCAGCGTGACGCGCACGCCTTCGCATCCAGCGCCGCTGCTAACCTCGAGTTCGCGCCAGCCATTCGCTTCGCCCTGAACAGAGATGAGCGGATCGATTTGCTTGTCTGGACGCAGCACATTGAACGGCCACGATGGGCGCCGCAGCCGCTCATGCACGAGCGAGCCTAGCCAGATCGGCGCTGCTGGCGTGCTGCTTTTGCGTTGCACCGCGTAATCAGTGGGCCAGAAACGCAGTACGTCGCGTTCGTCGCGCGCATTGCGGGCACGGACAAAGACCAGCGCTGAGGGTTCGCCATTGTTGAGCTTCGGCAGAACTGGCAATGCGGTGGCTTCAGGATCGGGCGCCACCAGCGAGAGGAGCGATTTCGCCGAAAATTGGGTGCCTTCAATCCAGCCTCGGTGGCTTAACTGAGTTTCGATCTGCTCGCGATTAGCCGCCCATTGCACCGTGATCGGCTCGCGCCGTTCTCCCGACATGTCTGATCGGTAGCACGCAAAGGTCTTCCAGAGCGTATCGGTCCATTGTGCTTCGGTGACCACGCTTAAGGGACGGCTGAGCTCGCTGGAAGGCTCGCTTGCCGACTGGCTCAGAACGATCTGCGGCGCCGCACTCGCGCAGATCACCAGCAGGATCACGGCGGGCATGAACTTACGCGAAGCGGGCATCACGGGGTTGCGCCAGACTGCCGTCAGCGCGACGACCGCCACCCAGATTGCCGCGAATGCCGCGCCGCCAACTGCATCGGAGAACGAAAAACGCCCGAAGTAGAGGCCCGCGAAGGCGACGGCTATGACAATCGCAGTGCTGAGCGTCGTCGCAAGGATGCCCTGGAGTTTGCCGACACGCCGCGCCAGCAGAAACGCGAGGAAGCCGTAGACAATCGCGCTTACCGCCACGTGATTGCTGGGAAACGCATACACGTCGAAACTCGCGGACCCCAGCGGTGCACGCCGCACGGTCAACTGGATGGCGAAGATCAGCAATTGGGAGAAGGCGACGGCAGCCAGCCAGTAGGCGACGGAGAGCCAGCGCCGTTCATACGTCATCCATACGATCACCGTCACCACGACGGCGGCAAGGGTGGGGACGCTGCCCAAGGTGGCGAGGCCGGATATCAAACTGTCGGCCCAGGTGGAGTGGATCGATTGCAGGAATCGATAGACGGACAGATCGACCTGAACCAGCGGGTCGCCGTTGGCGACGCCTTTTAATACGCCGAAGAAAATTCCGGCGAACAACAGCACCAGTACAGAGATGACTGCGACGATGCCCATGGCGGGCCGCTCGGGGTTCAGCGCTTGCTGGAGGACAGTGGCGCCACGTCCGTTGTGGCACTGCGCCCAGGAAACGAGTTTGAGACGCGACGCGGTCGTCCATGCCTGCGCGCGTGACACGATCATTTGCATCACGCGGAAGCTGAGCCAGCCGATGGCCGCCAGAATTGCAATGACCGCGACGAGACGAAACGAAACGGCGCCTGCCAGTTGCAGCGAGGCGCCGAATACGACGCCCGGCAGGATATGCGCCGGTGCCCACAACAGCGCGGACAGGACGTTCATCGCATAGAAGCGCACTGGACTCATGCCCAGCATGCCCGCGACGACCGGCACGATAGCCCGTATTGGCGCAATGAAACGGGCAAACACCACGCTGCGCGCGCCATGCGCTTTGAAATACTGCTTTCCGGTTTGCAGAATCTGCGGGTGGGTGGAGAAAGGCCAAAGCTGAACAATCTTGCTGCCGTAGCGACGACCCAGCCAATAGCTGAGGCCGTCGCCGGCAACGGCGCCTGCGAGCGCGCAGGCGAGCAGCCAGCCGAGGTTCAGCGCTCCGGTTCCCACCAGGGCGCCGGCGAGGAACATCGCCGTACTGCCCGGAACGAAGGTGCCGACGACGGCGACAGCCTCCAGGAAAGCGGCAAGGAAAACGACCGCCAGCGTCCATGCCGAGTGGCCACCGAGCAGATGCAACAGGTGAAGATACGCGTGCTCCATCTACCTCTCCGGCAGTTCAGCGCGATGAGCGAACGAATGCGATCGGGAAAACGCGCCATGTCGAAATATAACCTCAGCAGGCGCCGTGCCGTGCGACGCGTGCAGACATGAGGTGCCCCGGCGGCCTGGCTGGAGTTCCTTGGGGGGCCCCGTTTGCGGTTATCCGTTGGCGTCGTTGACGTCTTGCGAACTTGACCTATAACGGAGGTGCGGCGCGGTCATTCTCTGTATCTGGACCGGCCGCAGCCGGTCTGGGCCGTCCTTTTGCTGCACCGCAAGGTCCCGTCCGGCAGCAAGGCTGGCGATTGGAGTCGTTACTTAGGTAGCGCGGCGGAGCCTCCGGAGCGGACCGACTCGGTCCGTCCCGCTCCTGCGCGGCACGGTTCAGTTGATTGGCAAAGCAGGTAGGAGCCTGCATTCAGATTGGCGAACTGCCGGGCAACGGACTCAGGTAATGGGTACCCGATGCAAGGAGTGTCGAGATGAAATCACTTTTCGTATTACCGTTGGCTGGCACGAGCCTGCTTCTGGCGGCGGGCATGGCGAACGCGCAGAACATGATGGGTACGGACATGCAACCACGGGGACGTGCCATCCTGGAGCAGAACGCGGACCAGTCCGCACAAGACGCGACGGACATGCCGTACAGCGAAACCGGGCAAATCGGCACGTTGATTGCGCGTCCTATAACCAACGCATCCTACGGCGGCACGGCCGATTCCGTTGGTGAATCGGGCGGCCCGCGCTGCGCAACGGAGCCGCAATGCAACATTTTCCGCGGCCGATGACGGCAGCGATAGGGTGTTTTGCCCTATCGGCCGGACCCTTTGAATGTTCGCAAATGCTGTGCGCGAGAAAGAGCGGTGCGACGCCAGGCGAGGCATTGCACCGCGACGCGCCCTTCACCGCAGCGTGAAAGCTAAAGCAACGCTAATGCGCTCTCCATCTGTTTGATTGGAAGGAGTGCTGAATTCAGGCGTATACACTCCGCAACTCAATTCTTGAAACGCAGGGTTGCGTCGACCGCGGAGTGTGTGGCGAAAGACGGGGCGCCACTAGCGGCGCATAAATCAATCTTAATCTTCACGATGCTGTGTTTACGGACCGAACGGCATACCGTTGAGTGGCAGGTGCTCGTTTGGCAGGCCAACACTCGTCATGTCTTTCTCGCGTTGAGCCTGCTCGATGGCTCTAACATTGGAGGGAATGATGAATATCTTCACGAAGTCTTTGGCAACCGTAGTTTTGCTCTCGGTCAGTGCGACCGGATGGGCGGCAACTGGCCTCACCCCGCAGCAATGTAACGACTACCCGTTCAAGCAGACCAAAACGGAGATCACGCATAAACAGTTGATGACGGAGCTGGCGGAACTGGAAGCAGTGGGCTATCAACCGAATGGTGACAACGTCGACTACCCGTCGGACATCATGAGGGCCGAAAGGAAACTGCGTGCGGAATATCGGCAGGACTGTGTTAGTGCACCGGGCGCGCAGTATTCGGCAACGCCCTGAAAACCTGTTTAAGTTGGAGCGGGGATTGTCTGGCCTGCTTACGATAGATAACCTCCGTTCCAGCCAACGCCCACTTTTTCGGTCTGCAGATTAGCGCGCTGTCGCCACGGTACGACACTGGTCGACCTTAAAACCCCCCATTTTTTCCAGAAAGAAACGCGAGGCCGCTTCGCTCAAGGCGATAGCGGGTTCGCGTTTCGTACTTGCAGTTGTTGAAAGACTGAGTTTCGCCTGAGTGGTTCTCGCCAAGGAAAGCAGCTACTTAAACTTCGTTCGCGTTTTCATGTCACTGCGGCACGCGGTGGCACTGCGCCAAGGCGCGCAGAAGGGCAAGAAAGCGCACAGAAGGCAGCGGCAGATTCCTCCACCCCACTCATCATGCGAAGGTAAATGAAAAAACGTGTTTGGCCGGACTGTTGTCCGCACTTGCGCTGCGTAACGCTGATGCTCGCCTATGACCTGAGCGCGCGCACTTCCGTTTACGTGCAAGGGGCTTATCAGCACGCGGACGGTAAGACAGGCCAGGACTTTGATTACGCGAACATTCTTGGTTCGCCCAGTGAGTCGTCGAGCGGCAACCAGATGGTGTACCGCATAGCGATGATGCACCGCTTTTAAGGCACCCTGGTTTTAGCCGCTGCATAGAAAAAGCGCGGACCGGATGCCGGTCTGCGCTTTTTCTATTGTGAGTTTTAACACTTCCTGCAGGCGGACACACAGGGTTTCTTGAGTCGCGCGATTGCTTGCAGTCGGGTCAATGTAAAGAACATGTCGTGAGGTTTCATGCAACGCGCACAAAGTGACGGGTTTTTCATCTTTGTGCGGTCGGGTATTTATTCGCGCAGGGCTATGATGCCGAAACTGTGACGATTCTGGCCACGTTTTTGACGGGACGCAGAAAGCGATCTGACGGGTTGTGCTTGGTGGCAAGCACAACCTGCACGTAGATGAAAGTGTTTTAAGGCAGCGTAGCTCGTAGGGCCCACATCCTGAATGTAGCAGGTTATGTAAGCTATGGAATCCTTATTGTAATGTTTTTTTTGAGCGGTGCTGAGATCCTATCTGGAAACCCATGTCCCCAAACGCGAGACGAAATCGATCGGCATGAACGCTCAGGAATCTAATCGCCGTCGATCCGGTCCAAACAAGTCCACGCACGTCACGTGCGACTCCCGGATGTTCAATATGTGGTCTTACGGTCACCCGATTGTATTCATGGTAGACCGCGTTGCGCGGCTGCCGATTGGGTTCACGTTCTCAACGAATCAACAAGCGAGGAGCCGATGACTGTGTCTGCTCTGGAATTTGACAAAGTACGGGGAACGGCGGCCTCTACGGAGGCACAGAGTACGAATTCAACGAGCCGTTCCTGCCAACGCTGGCATACCACCACGTTTAGATGGTTGTCGGCCTATGCCGCGATTTTTACCCTGTGTTTCGTGGCCTTATTGGGGTTCCTCGAATATTCGGTGGGCGCGGCGATGGAGCGCGAAGCGGACAGCGCGATTCGCTGGCAGATGCGTTACTTCGACTCGAAGAGCGACGATCGGCTTGCATCCTCTATCGATAAAAGGATCGAGCGCGAGAACCGGCACACGAATTACTACGGCCTGTTTGCGCCGGATGGCCACCGGCTCGCGGGCGACATCATGGCGCTGCCTCCCGGGCTGAAGCTCGATCAGCCGGGGCAGTCCCACAGTGCCAGCACGGGCCGCACACTGATGCTCGCAGAGAATCCTTCCACGCCCACGGTACGTGTCATGGGGGAGACCCGCGGCGATGACGAGCAACTGGTCATCGGGCGCAGTCTCGCCGATGTGCGGCATGTGCGCGAAGAGCTGACCAAGGCGCTGATTGGCGGGGGCGTCCTGTGTCTGGCCATCAGTATTGGGACTGGCCTGTTGCTGAGTCTTCGTCAGATGCGGCGGGTGGCCGACATGCGGCGCGTCACGACACGCATCGCCAATGGCGACCTCGGGGAACGCTTGCCGATTGGGGGCCGCGACGAACTGGATATGCTCTGTCACCTTGTCAATCACATGCTTGCGGAAGTCGAGCGGCTGATGAACGAGGTCAAAGGCGCGTGCGATGGCATTGCACACGACCTGCGCACGCCGCTTGTCCGTCTGCGACTGCAGCTGGCAAACCTCGCGGAGCGGGTGCGGGACAGCGGCGACGAGACGGCCAACAAACTGGTGGCTAACGCTCGTGTCGAGGCCGATTCCATTCTCGACCGCTTCGGCGCGATGCTGCGCATTTCGGAGATCGGCGCGTTGCAGCGGCGCAGCGGCTTTGACGTGGTGTCCTTGCAGACGCTCGTGGACGAACTATGCGACCTGTATCAGCCGCTCGCAGAAGAAAAGTCGATCAAGTTGCGATCGCGCACCGAGGCGGTCGAACCGGTCCATGCCGATCGGGCGTTGCTGTTCGAGGCTTTCAGCAACCTGCTCGACAACGCGATCAAGTTTGCGCCGGCGGGGGGCGACGTCAGCGTCGAGTTGTGGTCACGCCGCGCAGGCCCGCAACTCGTGATCGCCGACAACGGACCGGGCATACCGGTAAGTGAGCGCAACGCGGTGCTCAACCGCTTCTACCGCGTCGAGCAGACGCGCCACATACCGGGCACGGGGCTCGGACTCGGTATTGTTTCCGCCATCCTCCGTTTGCATGATTTCGAACTCCGAATTGGTGGCGAAGATTGCGGAACGACGATCACAATCGATTGCTGGCCACACAACCTGCAGTAGGTCCCGACGCTAGATGAGAATTCTGCTGGTTTCGTCATCCGAGTCGGAGACGGTTTACCTTCATAAGGCATTCAGGGAGAGCGCGCACAGCGTACAGGTAGCGGATAACCTGCGATATGCCCTCTATCTGGCCTCGCATGAAGAGTTCGATGCGATTGTTATTTCCGCAGTGGGCCTCTCTGTGACGATGGCACTCTTCGACGCGCTGCCCGAACTGGCCCAACTGCCGCGCGCGCCCTCGGTGATCGTTGCGCTCGCAAGCGGTACTTCGCAAGATCGTGCTCGCGTGTTGCGCGCCGGGGCGGACGCCTGCTTCGTGCAGCCGTATTCATTTCTCGAGATGCAGGAGCGCATGCTGGCGCTTCACCGGGCTTCGGTGGCGCGCTCGGCCCAATCGGCCCAATCGCCTGTCAATACGCAGGCGCTGAAACTGGACCCGCTGACCCGCGACCTCGTCGAAAACGGCAAGCGCGTGTTGCTGACCAAGCGCGAATATCTATTGATTGAGTGCCTGCTGCGTCAGGCGAATGCGCCGGTAGCGAGAGATCAGTTGATCCGTTACGCGTGGCCGGACAAGGAGGATGTCGATCCCGCCAGCGTCAACCTCGTGGTGTCACGCCTGCGGCGAAAGCTTGATCTGAATGGGTTCAGGGCGAAGGTCGAGACCGTTAGCCGGTTCGGCTATCAGTTGGCGTCGTGACGCCTTGCGTTGGGCGCTAAGGAGGCTGCCTGGCGCATTGAGGGGCCGGGCGGAGGGTGTCTAAGTGTGATAAGGGCTGGATGGTCTGTGCGCGTTAGGTGGTGCAAACCGCCTAACGCGGGCAGGCCATCCGGCATGGGCTGCTCAGTGATGCGCATACACGGTGCTGTCCAGGTGGGAGAGTTGTCCGTCCTGTTCTGCCTGGACGAGTCTCTGATACACCTGTGCACGCGTTCTGCCTGCAACCGGCTGACCGTAGGGCGCGACCCACTGTCCGCCTTGATCGCTCGTTGATGCGGTGGTGAAACTGGAGGCGGCCGCCGCCGCATGCGGATCGGTCGATCCCGTAGTGGTCTGTGCGAATGCGGTGCTGCTTGCCGCGAGGCCGATAAAGGCTGCCAGGATGACGATTTTCATGATGTACTCCTCAATGTCAGATAAAGATAAAGCCGAATTGTGCTGCGAGACGCCGGCCGGCGCGAACAGGCGGGAGGATGATCCGGCAGCCCGCTTCGCACGACCCTTTACATTCGACGGCGTGTAGCCCGGGAAGCGTTCACGGATGCGCGTACACGGTGCTGTTCAGATAGGCGAGCTGGCCGTCTTTTTCTGCGTGTACGAGTTCGCCATAGACCTCAGCGCGCGTTTTCGGCGCAATGGCTTGACCCGTCGGCGGAACCCACGTTCCGTCTTGCGGCGTGGCGGTCGACATCGCCACGGTGGTCGTGGAATTGTCGGGCGTTGCGGCTGGCGCCGGGTTGTTCTGAGCGAATGCGGTACCGGTTGCAAGAATGCTCAACAGGGCTGCGATCTTAAGTGCTTTCATGACTGCTCCTTCACGCGGAAGAGGTGGGTTAGGTCCGGGCTGTACCGCATCACGCGATGCGCGTCTCGGTAAGAAGCAGAATAGAGGGGTGGGCATATAGCAACGCGAGCATGAAAGTGAAGAGATTTTTAATCAGCTGCAGCGCTTAGCTGAGTATGTAACCGGAACCCCTGACGGTGCGGATCTGCGGATCTTCGCCGGCCGCGCCCACCTTCTTGCGTAAGCGCCCCACGTGAACGTCGATCAGGTTGGTGCCCGGGTCGAAGCGGCAGCCCCAGACGCCTTCGAAAATCATCGTGCGGGTGAGCACCTGTCCTGGGTGGCGCATCATGTATTCGAGCAGTTTGAGTTCGGTTGGCTGGAGGTCCAGCGCTTCACCGTGATGGCTAGCCTTGCGCTTGAGCAGGTCAAGTGCAAGGTTGCCTATCTGAAGGCGAGTCTCGTCGGTGCGCGCCGGGGCCTTGCGCCGCAATAGCACTTCGGCGCGGGCGACCATCTCCTCGCGTGCAAACGGTTTGGTGAGGTAGTCGTCGCCGCCTGCGCGTAAGCCCCGAACGCGCTCATCGACGTTGGACATGGAACTGACCAGTAACACAGGGGTATCGATGCCCGCGCCGCGCATGGTCGAAAGAATCGTCAACCCGTCCAGATCCGGGAGCGTGCGATCCAGCGTGACGAGGTCGTAGGGGCACGCCATGACCTTGGCGATGCCATCGCGTCCGCAACGCGCAACGTCCACTTCATAGCCGGGCCCTGACAGCGAGCTCACAATCTCGTGAATCATCAATTCATCGTCTTCTACAGATAGGACTTTCGGCATGACTTAAACGTTCTGGAAGGAGGGGCGTGAGTCGAACCGGCACCTGCATTGCCTGTGGCGCCTACATGGCGGAACCTTGACCGAGCACACGAACATCATCGCTGAGCGCGCGTAACCTGGCGACGCCAGGCGGATTAAGGGTTTTTAATGGTTTTGCAACGTGACCGGGCGCTGACGTGGCCTGGCTTCGGCGTTGGCGGAGGGTCCATGTCCGGCGGTTTTGAGCCGGATGCGAATATCCGTTGCGACGCGGCGTCGGAAGGTGCCAACGCGAGACTGATTGCGCGTGAGGCGAAGGCGAAAATTTATTTGTGTCAGACTCGAAGGCCCCGCCTTTTGTCCGGTTTTCACGGGCGGCGACGCCAAACCTTCCGGCCCCAATCCTTATTCACTCGGCTTTTCATGCGCACCCAGTTCATCAAATGGTTTTTTATTGTCTGTCTGCTCGGCAGCGGCACGGTCTACTCTGCGTTGATTTTGTTGCTGTTTCCATTCGTCGGAAGATCCGGACGATACTGGCTGGCGGCGCAATGGTGTCGTGCAATGGTTGCATGGATGCGCTGGTTGCCGGGCGTCACCTGCTCGGTGGAAGGGCTCGAGCATCTTCCGCCCGGGCCGTCCATCATCCTGTGCCGTCACGAATCTACCTGGGAGACGCTGGCATTTCTCGCGCTGTTTCCGCGCCGTATCAGCTTCGTGTTCAAGGAGGACCTGCTGCGCATTCCGTTCTTTGGCTGGGTGCTGCGCGGTCTCGACATGGTCAGCCTGAACCGTGGCTCGCCGCGCCAGGCGCATCAGGCGGTCACGCAGGAGTGCGCCGTACGCCTCGCCAAGGGTGATGTGGTAGTGATATTTCCAGAAGGTACGCGCGTGCCGCACGACGCGCCGCCGCGGCTAACCTCGGGTGGGATTCGTCTTGCATGCGCGACCGGCGCCCCGGTGGTTCCGGTGGTGCACAACGCAGGAAAAATCTGGCCGGCGAAGGGGTGGCCAGACAGGAAGGGACACATTCGGGTCGTCGTCGGGCCGGAGTTTTCGTCGCGCGAGACCTCGCAGCAGGACTTGAGCCGGGCCGTGCACGACTGGATGAAAACGGCGTTGCTGGAACTCTGAGGAGCGGCGCGCAGGGCCGTCCGGGGACGCTTTGGCGCGTTTTTGCTACAGGGCGCAGCCACGAAACGCCGCCGCAAAAGCAAATGGCCCGCCGAGGCGGGCCATTTGCAGCAGGGGGGAACGGGTGTTCCGGCCTGTTACAGCGGCGTGATGTTTGCCGCTTGCTTACCCTTCGGGCCCTGCTTCACTTCGAAGCTGACCTTCTGGTTTTCCTGCAGCGATTTGAAGCCGCTTCCCTGGACTTCCGAGAAATGTGCGAACAGATCTTCGCCGCCGCCGTCAGGCGTGATGAAACCAAAACCCTTTGCATCATTGAACCACTTCACAATACCGGTTGCCATTTTTTAATCCATTCAATTTAAATGTCGCGTTCGCATTTGCCGCGTCTTCGCCCCGCGACCGAACGCGAAGAATGACTTTGTACCACGCTGATATCAAACCTGCCAATCACCATGTTTCGGCAGTGCGCTCAAAACGACAAAATGACCGTGAAACCGGTGTTGGAAAATTGTAATGTTTGGGTAGGGTAAACTACGCCTCACACTCTCCCGGGAAATACATGAAACACTACGTGCAGGAAGAGTTGACATCGTTCTGGGGCCGTTTGACCCCTTATCTCGCGCTGCTGGAGTCCGCGCAAAGCGACTCGCCGGAGCCCATTGGGCGCGTCACCGTGGACACGGATGAACGCCAGGCATTCGCGCTGCATACCACTGATGTAAAGCCACAGGGCGATACGTCCGAGGTCCCGACCGGACAAAGCGCCACCTATACTCGCCTGAAGGCCGAGGGCGCAGCTTGGGGTCCCTGGCTCAGGGAAGCGTACTGATCGCGGCGGCACACGCCGCTTCGAGGGGGCCGGGCGGGCGTGGTTCCCGCCGCGCTCCCAATCCGGCCTGCATGACCCCGTCGCGCCCGGCCAGGGCCGGCGCCCGCTAATCCAACCCGTTTCAGCGTATGAGCAAGTCCACCTTCATCCCCAGCGTGCCGGCAAAATCCGAGAGCGATTTCGAAGTCTCGGCGTCCTCACGCCTTGCCGGCTATCGGCGCTTTTTCGGTGTTCTGAACGTGGTCCGCAAGACGGACGGCAGACTGCTGTTTCCGTTCGACGGCGCGCCAGAACTCGGACCGTTCCCGACGAAAGTGGAGGCGCTGGCGGCCGCACAGGTGTATGGCGAGCATATCGTCGCCGCTGACCTGACCAATCCGGAGTTATAGCAACGGGTGGCCGTCACTTGCAGAACGGGTCTGCAAGGCCGGCTAAGCAGGCTGACACGGTAATGAAGCGCATTGGAATTGTTGGTAGTGCTGATGAACGCCGCTGCACTTTACTGCGGATCCGTCTTGGCTTGCGTTGTCTGGTTGTTCGATGTGTCGCTCGCCGACGGCACATTCATGCCGCTTTGATCCGTCGTCATGCCGGCGGGTTTGGTCGTCCATGGGCTGTCGATCGGGTCACCGTGATAGGTCATCCCGGCGGTTGCAGCACCATGAGCATTGCCGGCGCCACCGTTGTTTCCCGCGAACGCTGCACCCGACGTAATTGCAGCTACGCCCGTCACGAAGACGGTCAGAATTGCCTTGTTCATGTCGATTCTCCCGGTATGCGATGCAAGATTGCGTCGCGTCACCTCATATACGAGCTTATTGCCGCACTGGATGCACACCGTTAGGCATGAGGCTGAGGCGCGATCCTTTCACTTCCTCGCCACGAGGAGCGGTAACGTCGCGTTACCAATCTCGCATACGGGTTTCACCTGTAAATGAGGACCGTCCATAGACTTCCCCCACTGCCGATGCCACCGACAGCGCCTGACACTGAATGATCGCCCAGCTCGTGCGCGGTCGCGCTTGCATAGCGGTCGACATCGCATGGACCACACTTCGCGGCCATCGAACTCACACAAGTCCGCCGGGCATTCCGCTATGCACGTCAGGCTTTTTCTTGCGGGAGACATCAATGCAGCGAACCCGTAATCTTCTCGTGACCGCTCAACTGGATGGCACGGAGCTATGCGCCGACTATTGCCAGCAAACCGGCCGTTTGAGGATTCTCCAGGGGAAAGCCATCGTGCGGGAATGGTTTCCGCCCAATTCATGGATTGCCATCGCGTCGGTGGCTGGCGCCCGAAACTGGGGAACGCGGCCCGATTCCGACGAACTGCAGACCTTGCTGGAAAGTCAGGCGTCGTTGTTGCGGATCAACTGATCCCACTCCGCCACCGCCAAACATGAGTTTTTCGAACGTTCGGCTCTCAAATTAGTCGCTTGTCGCCCCTCGCTGCGCGGAGAAGAATTCTGCCCATGCACCGGTGGCATGGAATCCATAGCCGTCGGCCATGCGTTTTTCGCACTACGCCACCTGGTAACGACTATGCGACTCGATCGGAATTTTGCTCACGGCCAGTTCATCGAACCGGCAACCGACGAACTCATTCCCGTCTACAACCCCGCTACCGAGGCCTTGATCGCCCACGTCGCGGGCGCTTCGAAGGACGAAGCGATTGCTGCGGTCAACGCCGCCGCGGCTGCGCAGAAAGGCTGGCGTAAGCTGCCGGCCGCCGAACGTGCTGTCTATCTGCACAAGCTTGCCGACGCGTTGACTGAATGCGCACCTGCCATCGGCGCGGCGCTCGCGCTGGAGTCGGGCAAGAGCGTCGCCGACGGCACCAACGAAGCCATCTACGCCGGTCAGATCACCCGCTATCACGCGGAATGGGCGCGCCGCATCGAAGGCGAAGTCATCCCGAGCGACACCCCTGATGAAAATCTGGTTCTGCATCGCGAGCCGATCGGTGTCGTTGCGTGCCTGATTCCGTTCAACTATCCGGTTTACACGTTCATGCGCAAGGTTGCTCCTGCGCTGATTTCCGGCAATACGGTGGTGGTGCGTCCGAGTAACAACACGCCGACCTCCGCATTCGAAATTGCCAAGGCCGTCGAACGCGCCGGTCTGCCGGCAGGCGTGGTGAATATTCTGGCGATGAGCCACGACGTGGCGGAAACGCTCTGCACGCATCCGGCGGTCGGCATGATCACGTTGACGGGCAGCGTGGGCGCGGGCCGCAAGGTACTCGAGTACTGCAAGGCGAACATCGCGAAGCCGTCGCTCGAATTGGGCGGCAAGACGCCCGCCATCATCGAGCCGGATGCCGATCTCGAGAAGGCCGCGCGCGAACTGGTCGCTTCAAAGACCACGCACTGCGGGCAATTGTGCACGGCGATCGAACGCGTGTATGTGCATGAAAGCGTCCATGACCGTTTCCTCGCATTGCTCAAGCAGCATATGAGTGCGGTGAAATCCGGCGATCGCGCGGAAAATCCCGCTCTGATGGGGCCGCTCGTCAACGATGCATCGCGCCGGTCGATTCATGGCATGGTCCAACGCGCGGTTGAAGCGGGAGCCAAGCTCGAGACGGGTGGCGAATTGCCGGACGGCAAGGGCTTCTTCTATCCGGCGACCTTGTTGTCGAACTGCCGCCAGGACATGGAGATCATCCAGGAAGAAACCTTCGGCCCGATCATGCCGGTCGTCAAATACCGCACGCTCGATGAAGCGCTCGGAATGGCTAACGATCATCAATTCGGCCTCTCGTCGGTGCTGTACACCGAGAACTATCGCACCGCCATGAAAGTTGCCAACGGCATCGAAGCAGGCGAACTGTACGTGAACCGCACGCCGGCCGATCCGTATCAAGGCTTCCATGCTGGCTGGAAGCGCTCGGGTCTCGGTGGCGATGACGGCAAGCACGGCATGCTCGAATTCACGCAGACCCGTCTCGTGGTCATGAAGTACTAAAACAACCTCTCTCCAGATCCGGCGCATCGCGCACCGCGGCGCGCCTTTTCCTCAACCTGCAGATTCGCGTAAGCACGCTGCAACGATAACAAAGATATCGGAGACTCGACAAAGCCGGTGCAGCAATGCATCGCAGGCTTTGCGTGTCTCTTAGGAGCACCTCAGTGTCATCTCAGCCTGTCCAATCCAATGCCTCGCTGGCCGTGTCCAAGGACGCAGCCGACTTACGTGAAACCAAGGCGCAGCGCTATGTGCAATTGCTGCTGCTGGTGATCGCCGCCGGCGCGATTTATCCGATTCTCTATTTGCGGCAGGTGTACCAGCCGACGATGCTGGAAGTGTTTCATATCACCGACAGCCAGCTTGGTTATCTGTATTCGTCGCTCGGCACGATCTTTCTGGTGAGCTATCTGCCGAGCGGCTGGCTAGCCGATCGCATCGCGCCGCGACTGCTCATCTGCTTCTCGCTGATCGCAACCGGTGTGCTCGGTCTGTGGTATTCGACTGCGCCATCGTTTGATCTGCTGATGGTGATCTTCGGCGGCTGGGGCCTGTCGACGGGGCTCACTTTCTGGGCTGCTGTGATCAAGCGCGTCACGATGATCGCTGGTTCGGACGAGCAGGGTCGCTTCTTCGGCTTTCTCGACGGCGGCCGCGGTCTGGTCGAAGCGTTGCTGGCGACTGTCGCCATCACGCTGTTCGCATGGGTCACGCAGACGCGTGGCGAACCGGTGGCGGCCGGCTTCAGGCTGGTGGTCTACATGTACGCGTTTCTGTGCATCGTGCTGGGCGTGGTGCTCGGGCTGGTCAAAGATCCGCAGGGTAGCAAGGCCGCCGCGGACCACGCTGCCAGGCGCAAACGTAGCAACGTACTGGTCGACCTGAAGACGCTCGCGACGATTCCGGAGCTGTGGCTTGTCGCCGCCATCGTATTCTGCGGCTATCAGGTGTTCTGGGCGACCTATAGCTTCTCTGCGTACCTGCATGAAGGGACGATCGGACTGTCGGTGGTGATGGCCGGCACGATCACGACGCTCAAGCTCTGGATGCGGCCGATTGGTGGCATCGGCGGCGGCTTCCTGGGTGACCGCTTCTCCAAGATTTCGGTGCTGGTGATCGCGCTGTTTCTCGCTGCGCTTTCGCTGCTTGGACTGGTCGCCGCGCCTGGCATCGGCAGTCACGTGGCGCTGGTGTTCCTCGTGCTGTTCATCGGCATTCTGACCTACGCGATCCGCGGTCTTTACTGGTCGTTGCTCGACCGCTGCAATGTGCCGGTGGAAACGATGGGTCTTGCGATCGGTTTGATCTCAGTACTCGGCTACTCGCCGGATGTCTTCCTGCCGCTCATCAACGGCTACCTGACGCAGACGTATCCGGGCGTATTCGGCTATCAACTCTACTTCGGCTATGTGGCTGCAGCAGCAACGCTGGGTGGCTTTGCCGCGCTTGCGTTGAGAAACATGCTTAACAGGAAAGAAGGTGCGTAAATGAAAGTTGTTTCGCTCGAAACGCATATTGTTGCTGTACCGCCGCCGCATCTCGGCGGCATGTACTGGATCTTCGTCAAGCTGACGACGGCCTGCGGGATTGAAGGCGTCGGGGAAATCTACTCGGCGACGTTCCATCCGGATGCGATGACCCATATCATCGACGACGTGTTCGGTCGCTATCTGCTGGACAAAGACCCGCATCACGTCGAGCGGCTGTGGCGCGAAGCCTATTCGAGCGGTTTCACGCAGCGTCCCGACCTGACGATGATGGGCGTTGTCAGTGGCCTGGAAATGGCGTGCTGGGACATCATCGGCAAGGCAGCGGGCAAGCCGGTATACGAACTGCTGGGCGGCATGGTCAATGAACGGCTTCGTTCGTACACCTACCTGTACCCGAAGAATAGCCGCGGTGAATATGATTACGACGACCCGGATCTTGCGGCCGAATGCGCGGTCGAGAACGTGAAGCGCGGTTTCACGGCCGTCAAGTTCGATCCAGCCGGACCGTACACGGCCTATTCGGGCCATCAGTTGTCGATGGAAGTGCTGGACCGTTGCGAGCTCTTCTGCCGCAGGGTACGCGACGCCGTGGGCAGCAAGGCCGACCTGCTGTTCGGCACGCACGGGCAAATGGTGCCGTCCTCGGCCATCCGCCTTGCCAAACGCCTCGAGAAATACGACCCGTTGTGGTTCGAAGAGCCGGTGCCGCCGGGGCAGGAAGGGGCGATGGCCCAGGTCGCGAAGCACACCAGCATTCCGATCGCGGCGGGCGAGCGACTGACCACCAAGTATGAGTTCTTCAAGCTGCTCGAAGCGGGTGCCGCATCGATTCTGCAATTGAATGTGGCGCGCGTGGGCGGTCTGCTCGAAGCGAAGAAAGTGGCGAGCATTGCCGAGGTGTATTACGCGCAGATCGCACCGCACCTCTACAACGGCCCGGTGGGCGCCGCGGCCAGCATTCAGCTCGCGGCCTGCACGCCTAACTTTCTGATTCAGGAAAGCATCGGTACGTGGGGCGGTTTCCACGCGGAAGTGCTGAAGACGCCGATCCGCTGGGAAGACGGTTACATCATTCCGTCGCAGGAGCCGGGTCTTGGTGTGGAGTTGAACATGGATGTGGTGCGGCAGCATTCGCCGTACAAGGGCGAACGCCTGCATCTGCAGATGGCCGCGAAGCCCGCGGACGTCAAGGATCTCGCGCCGGCCAAGGGTTGAGCTTGAGATTTACTTTCGCATTCACTGAAGCGGACGCCGTCGGGCGAGATACACCATGAACTACGACTACATTATTGTCGGCGCGGGCTCTGCGGGGTGCATCCTCGCCAATCGCCTGACGGCGTCGGGCCAGTATTCCGTGCTGCTGCTCGAAGCGGGTGGCAAGGACAGCTCGTTCTGGTTCAAGATTCCAGTGGGTTTCACCAAGACGTACTACAACGAAACCTATAACTGGATGTACTACAGCGAGCCCGAGAAGGAACTCGACAACCGGCCGATCTATTGCCCGCGTGGCAAGGTGCAGGGCGGCTCGGGCTCGATCAACGCGATGATCTTCGTGCGTGGCCAGCCGCACGATTTCGACGACTGGGCCGCAGCTGGCAACAAGGGCTGGGCGTTCAAGGATGTGCTGCCGTATTTCCGCAAGTTCGAGTCCCATCCGCTTGGCAATACTGAATATCACGGCGCTGACGGCCCGATTCGCATTTCGCCGATGAAGGACGCGGTGCATCCGATCTGCCATGTGTTCCTCAAGGGCTGCGAGCAGGCGGGCTATAAGCGCACCGATGACTTTAACGGCGCGGAGTTTGAAGGCTCGGGCATCTACGATGTGAACACGCGCAACGGGCAGCGTTCGTCGAGCAGCTTCGAGTATCTGCATCCGGTGCTGGACCGCAAGAATCTGACCGTGGAACGTGAGGTGCTGGTCAGCCAGGTGCTGTTTGACCGCAACAAGCGCGCAACGGGCGTGATGGTCAAGCAGAATGGCAGCGCACGTAGCTTCACCGCGAACCGCGAGGTGATCCTGGCGGCGGGCGCGGTGGATACGCCGAAGCTGCTGCAACTTTCGGGTGTGGGCGACAAGGCGCTGCTCGCGCAGCATCGCATTCCGCTCGTGCATGATTTGCCCGCGGTTGGGCAGAATCTGCAGGACCATCTGTGCGTGAGTTTCTACTATCGCGCCAACGTGAAGACGTTGAACGATGAAATGCGACCGTTGCTAGGCAAGCTCAAACTGGGCTTGCAGTACCTGCTGACACGCAAGGGACCGCTGGCAATGAGCGTGAACCAGTCGGGCGGTTTCTTTAAGGGCAACGATCAGCAGACGCAGCCTAACCTGCAGTTGTATTTCAATCCGCTGTCGTACCGGATTCCGAAGAGCAACAAGGCGAACCTCGAACCGGAGCCGTATTCGGGGTTCCTGCTGGCCTTCAATCCGTGCCGTCCGACCAGCCGCGGTTCGATTGAGATTGCTTCGAACCGCGTTGAGGACGCTGCAAAAATTCGCATCAACGCGCTGACCACGGAGAAGGATATCGACGAGGTCATCCAGGGTTGCGAACTCGTGCGCAAGGTGATGGCGGCGCCTGCGCTGAAGGGCATCACCGTTGAAGAGATTTCACCGGGGCCGCAGGTCAATACTCGCGAAGGATTCCTGCAGTATTTCCGTGAGCAGTCGGGTTCGATTTACCACCTGTGTGGATCATGCGCGATGGGTTCGGACGTGCAGACCTCGGTAGTCGACGAGCGCTTGCGCGTACATGGTCTGACGGCTTTGCGAGTGGTCGATGCTTCCATCTTCCCGCATATCACGTCCGGCAATATTAACGCGCCGACGATGATGGTGGCGGAGAAGGGCGCTGACATGATTCTCGAGGATGCGCAGGCGGATGTCGCGGGCAAGCGCGCCAAGCCGGAGTTAGTGGCGACGCATTGAGCGCTGGGTGGCGAATGCAGGTGAAGGGGCCGTGCCGATGTTGCATCGGGCGGCCCTTTTCTTTTGGCGTTCTGGCATCGCATTGCTGGTTATAGCGGCGGGTGCTGATGAAATGCATTTGATCGTTTCGTGAGGCGGGAGGCGGCTTGACTCATTGAGTGATAAGCACATGAAAAACAAGTCTTTTACGTAAGGGTCGAAGACTGGTTAGATCGCACGGTCGACTGTCACGCGGTCCAGCTTGCGCACTGCGGCGAGCTATGAACGACATCACTGAAAACGATATTCCAACCGCTTCTATCCACTGTCTAAACGACGATAGATTGAACCCGTGGGCAAGGAAATAATCGCCCCAAGCTGACAGACAAAAGGTCCTTCATGTCAAATCTCAGTCTTGCCTCTTCCAACGCTCTCGACGTCCATCCCATCACCGGCCGCATCGGCGCAGAAATTCGTGGTGTACGCCTGTCGGGCCAACTCGAGCCGGCTACCATCGAAGCAATCCGCGCCGCATTGCTACGGCACAAGGTAATCTTCTTCCGCGGCCAGTCGCACCTCCAGGACGCCGATCAGGAAGCCTTCGCCAAACTCCTCGGCGAACCCGTGTCGCATCCCACCGTGCCGGTTGTCGACGGTACTGACTATCTGCTCGAACTCGATTCGCATCGCGGTGGCCGTGCCAATTCCTGGCATACCGATGTAACCTTCGTCGATGCCTACCCGCAAGCGTCGATTCTGCGCGGCGTGATCATCCCCGAAGTGGGCGGCGATACCGTCTGGGCCAATACCGCGACCGCCTACGACGATCTCCCGCCGGCGCTCAAGGCGCTCGCCGAGCAACTCTGGGCAGTCCATAGCAATGAATACGATTACGCCAGTTATGCCAACGTCGGCGAGCGCGGCCGTGACGTCGAAGCGGCGAAGCGCTATCGCGAAGCGTTCGTGTCGACGCGCTACGAAACCGAACACCCTGTCGTGCGGGTGCACCCAGAGACCGGCGAAAAGACGTTGATTCTCGGTCACTTCGTCAAGAACTTCATTGGCTTGACGCCGAGCGGTTCGGCTCATCTGTTCGATCTGCTGCAAGGCTACGTGACGCGCCTTGAAAACATCGTGCGCTGGCGCTGGCAAACAGGCGATGTGGCGATCTGGGACAACCGGGCCACGCAGCACTACGCCGTCAATGACTACGGCGATGCACACCGCGTCGTGCGCCGAGTCACGCTCATAGGCGATGCACCGGTCAGCATCGACGGGCGCCGCAGCTTCACACGCACACGCGAAGCGAATCCGGCTCTGAGCGCGAGCAAAGCAGCGTAAGCGGCCGCGTCGGCGTGATTGATGTCAGCAAGCTGCTCAACAATGAGTTCGTCAGGGCTGCTCAGGAAACACCGCACGCCCTTGCGTCATATCCCGCAGCGCTACGCGTGCTACGTCCACGGCCGTAACAGGCATGCTGACCGTCAAGCGAACCTCCATTTCATACCCACTATCGGCGAGCGTGTAGCCTTCCTGTTCGATCCAGCGGCGCACGCGCGCCTCGTCGGGATAGGCAATTTCGACGGTCAACAAGGTTTGGGCAATCCGTTCGACGCGCGGCGCGTCCTGCAGCACGCGGGCGATCGCATCGGTATAGGCGCGCACCAGACCGCCCGCGCCCAGCTTCACGCCGCCGTAGTAACGCACGACGGCTGCCAGCACGCCGTCGAGATCGTGATGCCGCAACACTTCGAGTATTGGCCTGCCGGCGGTGCCCGACGGCTCGCCATCGTCCGACATGCCGGACTGGCCGCCCGCGAGCAGAGCCCAGCAGACGTGCGTGGCGGCAGGGTTCTCTTCGCGCAGGCGGCGCAGTTCGGCCATCGCCGCATCGCGGTCCGCGACGGGAATTGCGTGGGCGATGAAGCGGCTCTTGCGGATTTCGAGCTCCGAAGATACGGACGTTGAAAGAGTGTGACTCACGTTGATGGAAGTTGAGTAAACAAATGGAAATCAGTCACTTAAGTCAAATGCGGGGCCACATTTGTATTGAACCCGATGGATCGCCTGCGCCCTGATATGCCTACACGGTTGCTACAGCTACATCTCTACGTTTGCTACACATCAGATCTCAATCGGTCGAACCGTAGCAAGTGTAGCAACCGTAGCTGTAGCAACATCGATTGTTCGTCCGAGGGAGGGGCTAGAGGATCTTTGTGCCGGCGCTTTGATTCACCCGAAGGGTGGGGCGTACTTGCCGTGGGGGCCGTATCTCGCGCCGGATGACGTCCACCGCATGCGAACAGAACGTGTGACGATGGACGAAGCCCTATCTGATCTCGAACGCTGGCCCGACGAACTGTGTGATGACATCTTGAGCCCTGCGATTCCGGCGCCCCTCTCCGTGCTGCTGACGCATCTGCATCACTTTACCGAGCTGTTGATGGCGACGCGCGCTGAACCAGTGGCGAGCGATGCGCTGGATCGGCGTACCTGGAAGATGGTGGATTTTGGTCGGCGGAGAACGGAATATGACAGAAAACCAGAACCCTGCGCGTGAGGTCGTAAGGAACAGCGCGACGCTAACGGTTTGCATGTAACTGGTGCCGACCATCTCCAGCCATGCTTGCTTTTTTGCGGCGATCTCTAACTCGCGCATAGGCCAGGCGGGTGATGGGGCTTCGCGCCCCACACCCTTCCGACCCCGTGGCAGCGCAACAGCTTATTGGCCGAAGAAAACTGGCTTCATGCCGATCGTGCTCGTGGGGTGTCCAACCTGCGACGATCCGCTGGTAGACGGTCCGTAGCCACTGTCTTGTCCAGCCGAGGGGCCGCCGTTAAAGTTCGCCGGGAAGTCAACTGTGTTCGCGTTCGCCGGATTGAACCCAGCCTTCTCGAGTTGAACGATTTCGTCCTGCACTTGTTGGCGCGTCACGGGTCCGTTCGACTGGGCGAGCGCGACAACCGGAGCGGCGAAGACTGCGGCAGCAGAGACCGCATAGATTAAGGACTTCACGATAGCTCTCCTCGTTGTAGATTGTTCGTGCTGACTGCAGGTACCCCTCTGTAGCCAACCATTAAGTCTAGGCTGGCGCGTGCCTGCCGCTAATACGAATCCCGCAATTGATTGTTTACTCGACGCAGGCGCACGCTATGCTTGGCTGAAGAGCGAGGGCGCTGTCGCTAAACCCTGCACAACTCAATCCGGTGCAGCCGTGCTGGCTAACCCAGCCCCAACAACAACTTTCGGATGTTCAACGACCACTCGGCGCGTACGATCCTGCAAAATGGACGGACATGGTGTCAAGCCACACGATCGTTCCATTGTTGCTGCTTGCGAGCGCGAAGTATCCACGCCGGTGTCCATGGAAACCATGGTTGTCACGCTAGCGATCGCGTTGACGCACACGCAACCACTGTGGATGAATTAGAGAAAAGGCGCTCAGACCTGGCGGCCTGAGCGAAGCCGTCGGGAGTCCGACGGCGGAGGTATTCAAAATAAAGCTGGCCCGCTGTAGGTTCGACCGTATTTGCAGACTAGTTCTCAAGCCGGGAATCGCGCAGACCCCTGCACGCTCACAAAACGTAGTTCGGATCCATCCGGCACCGGCTGACATACGGGCATCACCGCGTTACGGGTGGCTGTACATCGCGTTCCAGTCGGCCTTTGACACGGCCGGACGTCCCATCTCAGACGAGCCATTCGCGACGCCGCCGACGCCTGTGTCGGCGCTTTCTGCAGCCACCTTGGCTTCAGCAGCCTGAATCTTTACCGGATAACTTGCTTGGTCGCCATCGCCCGGCTGATAACCAGCCTTTTCGAGCTGGACCAACTCGGCGCGCACTTGCGCACGGGTGACAGGTTGGCTCGATTGAGCGAACACGGCAACCGGAGCAGCAAGGGCAGCGGCAACAACCACGGCTTGGATAAGGGACTTCATGATTAACCTCCAGACTTTGTTTGTCCTGCTACGAACAGCCCTGTTCGTAAATCAGTTACTACAGTGTAGGGAGGTGGGGGGCATAGGGTAAATACCTAGATGGTGAAATCACCTTTCTCACAAATCGCACAATCGGAACGTCCGTCGGCATGCTGGCTCGCTCGCGATCGCGAGGCTTGGATCGATGCTGCCGTCGTGTAGGGGTGCTTCCGTGACGCGCTATTGCCAGCGTGGGCGCCAATTCGAAGCGTCCGCAACCCGAGGTGGCTGATCGTCAACAACGACATTCCGTGGTCAGGGGCATTCGAGCCAAGACGGGTCTTGTGGCGGTGGCGCGTCCTCTAATAAATAGGGGCGCTGTGCCCGGCGGTCGCTGCCATTTGTCGAATGCAAGGGCGCGCCCGGATTCTCCGGCGTGCGCCGGGCACCGCCGCATAGCTGTGCGCTATACCTGACGTTCCGGCTATGAGGGGAGGAGGATGAACGGGCAATCAACCAGCGAGGCCATCAACAAGTCGGCGGCCCGCGCGATACCCTGCGTCGCGCGCCTCGTCTTCGCTGCCAAACGTCTTGATAAGTTCATAGAACCGCGTGCTCTGCCCGGCGAGATGGGGGTTGGCGCCATGGCGACAGACGTACGCCGAGAAATGCCACAAGGTAATTGGAGCCGACGGACCGTATGCAAGGATCGGAAGCACCCAGATTTCAAAGCCTTCGTGTTCGATCTTGTCCCACATGGCCCCTCCACTCGCATGTAACGCGACAGCCTGAATTGCATCTGCAGCCGATGAACGTTCAGTTTGCGTTGGTCAGGAATTGCGCAGTAGCCGCGCTTTCCGATATTTACGGTGTGTGTAGGTAGAAGCATACAGCGCCAGTGTTAAGCCGAGTCGCCCATCGCGCCAGTTTCCACGACGGAAATACCATTTTCCGAATGCCCCTACCGGACTCGACCATTGCTTAAGCCAATGCAAACCACCCGATTGCTCTCTATTGACCAGATCGACCGCAGCCAGGTCGGTGTATAGATCAAGTTTGCGCATCAGCTCGGATTGACTCTCAAAAGTATGGTGGACCAATGAAGATTCGATGCGCCCAACGCTGTCATGGCCGAGAGATGTCTCGTGGACACTGTGTTCCGTAAAGTCAGTTTTGTCCCGGTGATAGATTCGAACCGGGTAGTCAGGGCAGCCCACGGGCATGAGAGCGTGGACGACCTTGCCCCTTACGATCCAGTCGCGACGGACAGTGTAAGCGTCGTGAGAAAAACCGGAATCTTTTAGCGCCAGGATTTCATCAATCAGTGCATCGCTGGCGATCTCGTCGCTATCGAAGAACATCACGGCTTCATGCAAACACTGGCTATTGGCAAAGAGGCGCTGTGCGCGAAAATTGTCAAAGGGTCGGTGCACTATTCTTGCGCCGTATCTGGCAGCAATTTCCAGCGTTGAGTCTTTGTACCGCTGTCTACAACCAGTAGATCATCCGCCGCGCGCTTGGCGACTGCCAGTACCTTGCCTAAGTGTCGCTCACTGTTGTGCGTGAGAATATATATCGAGAGCGGTGTCAATCTTTTATCAACCTAAGTTCATTGCCGAGAAAGTCTTGGCAGTCTACATCGCCACAAGCGTCCCGAAGAGTGCTTAGGCAGCACCCGTGAGATGAAAACGTGTGAGCGGTCGGCCGGAGCGGTGCACGCGGACCGGCGGAAGATGCTCGGCCCCGGAACTCTCACAAACTGTGTAAGTACCTTCACGGCCTGCGCTACCCGCCAAGGTCGCATGTCTGACTGCGAGATCAGGAGGGTATCACTGTAGCTATGGACCGCCCGTTGCGCGTTGCCGACGTGATAACCGACACCAGATCCGACTCTCTGAAATTTCGACTTCCGCACTGAGGGCGGCAGGCAGCGTATAGGTGGGCAAGGCGACGGCTTCAGTCCAGGGAAACGGGGCGGACCGCGCGCAGGCGAGGGCTCGTGTGCCGGTCCGAAGCCGTAATGGTAACGGATGCACGGCCCGTGACCGGCGGCGAGTGGTTGGGGTTGCTTCGAAATCGCCGCAGCCGGATTGTCGCAAAATCGGTAAGAGTGCTTTGCCGACTCACACGATGACGGCGCCTGTCGCGCGGTGCACAATACTTCATGTGGCGAATCTAGCTCCCGGCTGGGGCGAAGCCGGACTCCTCATCTGGTGGTTCGTCACTCTTCCCCCTTTTCCCCTGCGATGGTGACGCGTTTCAGCGCAATAGCGTGGCAACATGGCTCACCGCTCGAGCCACGCCGCGGCACCCACTGCTTCCTACGACGTGCTCCGAATCCGCGCCCCCTTAGCGGCTTGCGTTATCGACTCGCGCGGCACTTTCGGGCTCTTCATCTCGGTCATGCTCTGAAGCAGCGTGACCGTGTGTTGCTTCACGATGCTCATGAGTTTCGCCAGCCTCTCGGCGTCAATGGCATCCCATCCCAGCACCCCCAGCGCCTTGCGGCAGTGGGTGTGGAACACCAGCAGTGGTCCGTTAAGCGTCAGCGTGCGAATCAACGTCTCCTCGTCATCTGCCGGACGTCCGAGCAGCCGCCCCACGATCCCCGCGTTGACGCTGGTCATGCGCCGACTAATGCGCTTCTCGATCATCTCGAACCCCGATGAGGGCCCGAGCCCCGCTTGCTCTCGCGCCATGAACAGGCGCCAGTCGTTCGATTCGGTGGAGATGAACATGAACTCGGCAACCCGCGCTTGAATCGCGCAGAAGGCCGCGATCAGGGCGTCGTCGTCTGCGTTGCTCGCCAGCGCCGCCTCGGCTGCCTCGACGGGCGCCGCAATCTGTTCCCAGACGCGCGAGACGATGTGCTCCACGCAGGCGAGATACACCCCTTCCTTGTTGTCGAAGTAGTAGCCGATGGCCGGTGCGTTGACGCCCGCCCGCTCGGCGATATCGCGCGTAGAGGCGCCGTCGAAGCCGCGTTCGCCAAACAGGGCGAGCGCCGCCAGGACAATGCGGGCACGCGTTTCTTCGCCGCGCGGATAGCCGCCGTCGACCGCGTGGCGATGTCTCGGGGAAGGGGACATCCGTTTGATCCTTCGAAGTTTTGGTAAGTCAGCCAAAAATATATCAATTGACAGAAATCTGCCAACTGGAATAATTATATCAATTGGAACAAATCTGGAGTCGTCATGTCCGCCACCCTTCCCGTCAACGATGCCGGGGCAGCCACCCCCGCTCGCCGTTCTCCCGCGCGCCGGCTGCTCCTCGCGGCCGGCGTGATCGCTCTCGTCGCCGCGGCTGCGTGGGGCGTGCGCTGGTGGACCGTGGGCCGTTTCATACAGGGCACTGACGACGCCTATCTGCAAGCCGATAGTATGACTGTTGCGCCGAAGGTGTCCGGTTATGTGGCTGAAGTGCTGGTTGGCGACAACCAGACGGTAGCCGTCGGACAGCCGCTCGTGCGGCTCGACAGCCGCCAATACACGGCTGCGCTGAAGCAGTCGAGCGCAACGGTGGCCGCACGGCGTGCGGACATCCTGCGTGGCGAGGCTGAGCTGGCGCAGCAGCAGGCGAGTATCGGCGAGGCGCGCGCGCAGCTCGACGGCGCCGTGTCGAACGAGGCGCACGCGCTGGCGCAGGTCAAGCGTTACGAGCCGCTCGCCGTCACCGGGGCCGAGACCGACGAGCGTGTCGCCGACCTGCGCAACACGGCGCGCCAGGCTAGCGCGACGCGCGCTGCCGACGCCGCGGCGCTGCAAGTCGCCGAGCGGCAGGTCGCGAACCTGCAGGCGCAGATCCAGCAAGCCCACGCGCAGTTCGACGCGGCAATCGCTGCCGCAGACCAGTCGAAGCTCGATACAGAAGACACGCTCGTGCGCAGCACGATTGCCGGACGCGTCGGCGACCGCACCGTGCGCGTCGGCCAGTACGTGCAGCCTGGCACGCGTCTGATGACCATCGTGCCGGTGCAGGACGTGTATCTCACGGCGAATTTTAAGGAAACGCAGATCGGCCTGATGCGCGTCGGCCAGCCGGCGACGATCCGCATCGACGCGTTGCCTGGCGCCGACCTGCATGGCACGGTGGACAGCTTCTCGCCCGGGACCGGCTCGCAGTTCGCGCTACTGCCCGCGCAGAACGCCACCGGCAACTTCACCAAGATCGTCCAGCGCGTGCCGGTGAAGATCCACATCGTGGCCGGCCCGGAGACGCGCAAGGTATTGCTGCCGGGGCTCTCGGTGAACGTCGAGGTGGACACGCGTAGTGCGCGCGACACCGCGCAGCGCATCGAACGGGAAAACGGGCGTGGCTAACTCCAGCAACCCGTCCGGCAACCCGCTGAGCTCAGCGGCCACGGCAGCCGGCACGCCGTCTGCAGCGAAGCCGGCACATCCGCCCAACGCCGCCGCGGCCGACTGGATCGCCGTGGCCGCGGGCGCGCTCGGCGCGCTGATGGCGACGCTCGACATCTCCATTACGAATTCGGCCCTTCCGCAGATCCAGGGGCAAATCGGCGCGACCGGCACGGAAGGCACGTGGATTTCGACCGGCTACCTGATGTCCGAGATTGTGATGATCCCGCTCGCTGCGTGGCTCACACGCGTGTTCGGGCTGCGCAATTTCCTGCTGGGCAACGCAACGCTATTTACGATGTTCTCGATCATGTGCGGCGTTTCGCACAGCCTGCCGCAGATGATCGCGGGGCGGATCGGCCAGGGGTTTGTGGGCGGCGCGATGATTCCGACCGCGCAGACGATTGTGGCGACGCGTCTGCCGCGTCATCAGATGCCCATCGGCATGACCATGTTCGGCCTGATCGTGCTGCTCGGGCCGTTGCTGGGTCCGGTGGTGGGCGGGTGGCTTGCGGAGAATATCGACTGGAGCTGGTGCTTCTTCGTCAACGTACCGGTGGGCGTTGCACTGGTGGTCCTGCTGTTTGTCGGGCTGAACAAGGGGCGCACCGACTGGTCGCAGTTCATCAAGGCCGACTGGCTCGGCATTGTCGGGCTCGCCGCGGGGCTCAGTTCACTGACCGTCGTGCTCGAAGAAGGACAGCGCGAACGCTGGTTCGAATCGTCGATGATCGTGTGGCTGAGCATTCTCTCGGCTACGGGCATCCTGCTGCTGCTGGTCGCGCAGTTCGTCGCGAAGGCGCCCATCGTACGTCTGAAGCTCTTGAAGAATACGCGCTATGCAAGCGTCATCTTTATCGTCTTCACGGTCGGCGCGGGGCTCTATTGCGTTTCGTATCTGCTGCCGCAGTTCCTGAGCAACGTCTCGGGCTACAACGCCGAACAGTCCGGCGGCATCATGCTGATATCCGGCGTGCCCGCGTTTCTGTTGATGCCCGTGCTGCCGCGCCTGATGGGCCGCGTGGACACGCGCTTAATGGTGATCGGCGGACTGTGCTGCTTCGCGGCGAGCTGCATGCTCGATATCTCGCTCACCGCGCAAAGCGTCGGCCATGATTTCACGTGGTCGCAGCTCTTGCGCGGCGTCGGCCAGGTGATGGCAATGATGCCGCTCAATCAGGCATCGATGGCGGCCGTGCCCCGTGAGGAAGCGGGTGACGCCGCCGGTCTCTACAACATGGCGCGCAACCTGGGCGGTTCAGTTGGACTTGCGCTGCTCGGTACCTTCATCGACCGCCGCAATACCTTCCACGAAGACGTGATCCGCGAGTCCGTGACAGCCAATTCGTTGATCGGGCAGGAGCACATTACGGCGAGCGCGGCCAGTTTCTTCGCGCAGGGCGGCGACATGGCCTACGCCAAACTTCAGGCGATCGGTCAGCTTACGGCGACGATGCAGCTGCAGGCATTAGTCATGACGTACTCCGAAACTTTCTACGTGCTTGGCATCGCACTGCTGCTCTGCATTCCGCTTGCGTTCTTTCTGAAGAAGCCGGCTGCCGGCACGCCGTCGGCAGGACATTGAAAAACAATATGAAGTCATTCAACATCGCTCGTTGTCTTGGCCTGCTCCCCGTGGCCGCCGCGCTGGTCCTGGCCGGTTGCACGGTGGGACCCGACTATCACGGCGCACCGCAAGCCGCCCCGGTGGCGGCTCAAGCCAGCGCGTTCAACCGCGCGCCGCAGGGCACCGTGTCGACGGCACCGGTGGCAGCGGCATGGTGGCTGGCACTCAACGATCCGCAGCTCAACGCGTTGATCGACACGGCGCTCAAGAACAGTCCGGACCTGCACGCCGCCGAGGCGCGCGTGCGGCAGGCACGCGCCGGTCTGGCGGGGCAGGGGAGCAATGAGCTGCCCAAGAGTTCGGCGACCGCGGGGTATCTGCGCACGCGTTCCCCTGATCTGGCGTCGCTCGAAGGTGGCTCGAGTTCGTCTGCGAGCGGCGGCGGACCGATTGGTTTTTACCTCGCGGGTTTCGATGCTACCTGGGAAATCGATGTCTTCGGCGGGACGCGTCGTGCGATCGAGGCGGCGTCGGCGGAGGCGGATGCTTCGCAAGCCGATCTCGCCGATGCGCATGTGCAGCTCGCCGCCGAAGTCGCCCAGGCGTATGTGGGCTTGCGCGACGAACAGCAGCGCGTGACGATCGGCCACGAATCCGCGGACCTGGAAGCGCGTATCCTGACGCTGACCGAGCAGCGCCGCTCGCGCGGGGTCGCCTCAGACCTCGACGTCGAACGCATCCGCTCGCAGGTCGAAAACACGCGGGCGAGCATCATCCCGCTCGATGCCCAGGTCGACGAATCGCTCGACGAACTGGCCGTGCTGACGGGCCGCGAGCCCGGCGCGCTGGATAGCGAACTGGCTGCGCCGAAAGCACTGCCCGCCTTGCCTGCCACGGTGGCGGTGGGCGACCCCGCGCGTCTGCTGCGCCAGCGTCCTGACATCCGCGCCGCCGAGCGGCGGCTTGCGTCGCAGAATGCGCAGATCGGCGAACATATCGCGGACTGGTTTCCGAAGGTCACGCTGTTTGGCGATCTAAGCTTTAGCGCGTCCGATCCGGGACATCTGCTGCGCAAGAGCAACTACACCTGGCTCGGCGCACCGTACCTGCAATGGAATATTCTCGATTTTGGCCGTACAAGGGCGGCTGTCGACCAGGCCAAGGCCGGCCGCGACGAGCAGGAAGACAAGTATGAGAGCACGGTGCTGGGCGCGCTGAAAGACGCAGACGTGGCGCTGTCGCGCTACGGACACGAGCGCGAAAACGCCGTGAGTCTGCGCGAGGTGGAGGACTCCGCCACGCACGCAGCGGTGTTGACGGAACAGCGTTATCGCGCGGGCACGACCACGGCGCTCGACTGGCTCGATACCGAACGTACCCGCTACTCAGCGGAACAGAACCGCATTCAGAGCGATGCGCAACTGATCAAGGACTACGTCGCGCTGCAAAAGAGTCTGGGGTTGGGGTGGGAGACGCCCGACTAAGGGCGTGCGCGGTGCGGGTCGTGTGCATTAGGCCAACCTCATGGCGTTCGCGGCGCAGCCGGCAGCAAATGCGGAACTCCGTTAGTCTTCTGTTTCGTCCACATTATTTGCCACAGTGAGTGGCAACGGAGACTCTATGGCACTCGCGTTACACGACATTCCCTTGAAAGCAATTGACGGGCAGGACAGCAGCCTCGCGCAGTATCGCGGCAAGGTCCTGCTGGTAGTTAACGTGGCGTCCAAATGCGGCCTCACGCCCCAGTACAGCGGGCTGGAAAGTCTGTACGAGGCAAAGCGCGCTGAGGGTCTTGAAGTGCTGGGTTTTCCGGCCAATAACTTTAAAGGCCAGGAGCCGGGTAGCGACGCTGAGATCGCTTCGTTCTGCTCCACCGAGTACGACGTCCAGTTTCCGCTGTTCTCGAAGATTTCCGTGCTCGGTGAAGACAAGCATCCGCTATATGCGCTGTTGACTGAAAAGCAGCCGGTGGCGACCGGCGAAGGCCCGTTCCGCGAGCGCCTGAAAGGCTATGGCGTGAACCCCGAGAATCAGACGGACGTGCTGTGGAATTTCGAAAAGTTTCTGATCAGCCGCGACGGCGAAGTGGTGGGACGCTTTGCGCCGGACGTCACGGCGGATGATCCGCGTCTGGTCGCTGCTATCGATGCGGAGCTGGTAAAGCATTAAGTCTTGCAGCGGGTGCGGCCAGCGAAATCCTACTGGCCGCTCATCGCGTATCGCTCGGCGGGGCGCGGCCCGCTTCCCGCAGGAGCGGGAGGTCGGGTACCTAGGCAACTGGCCGGGCGCCAGAAAACTGTTTACCCGGCCCGTTTCACGCGCTTGCCGCGTCTTTAACTGACCGCGTAACGCTCGAGCCAGTGCGCATACGGCGCCGGCAGCGTCCACGACGGACGCTCGATGCCGAGCTTGCGCGCGGCATGGTACGGCCAGTGCGGGTCGGCGAGGTGTGCGCGGCCAACCATCACCAGATCGAGCTGGCCGTTGTCGATGGAACGATCCGCGAGCTCGGGCGTATCGATGCCCCATGCGGACGAGACCGGCAGATTGGCTTCCTTCCTCACGCGTTCGGCAATCGGTGCAAGGAAAGCAGGTGCCCACGGGATATTCGCGGTCGGCGTCGAGAATCCTACGCTGACGCTCAGCATATCGAGCCCTTCGCGCTTGAAGTTTTTCGCCAGTTCGATCGACTCCGCGAGCGTTTCTTCATCACGTCCATCGTATTCGATCACACCGAAGCGTGCCGTCAACGGCAGATGCTCGGGCCACACCTTGCGCACTGCAGCCAGCGTTTCCAGCAGGAAGCGGCTGCGATTCTCAAGGCTGCCGCCGTACGCATCGTTACGTTGATTGGAGTGCGTCGAGAAGAAGCTCTGACCGAGATAGCCGTGCGCGAAGTGCAGCTCCAGCCATTCGAAGCCGGCGTCGCGTGCGCGTTTGGCAGCGGCGACGAAGTCTTCGCGAACCCGCGCGATGTCCTCGAGCGTCATGGCCTTGGGCACTTTGGCTAGATTGCCGCCGAAAGCAATCGCGGACGGAGCAATCGTCGACCAGCCGCGCGGATCGTCCGCGCCAATATGGTCGTCGCCTTCCCAGGGCCGGTTGGCGCTGGCTTTGCGGCCTGCGTGGCCGATCTGGATACCTGGCACCGCCCCGGCAGCCTTGATCGAAGCGACGACCGGCGCGAACGCCTGAGCTTGCTCGTCGTTCCAGAGCCCGGTACAGCCCGGGGTGATACGTCCGTCCGGCGACACGCCCGTCGCCTCGACAATAACCAGCCCGGCGCCGCCACGTGCGAGACCGGCCAGATGCACGCGGTGCCAGTCGTTGATCACACCGTCGACCGCGGTGTACTGGCACATCGGCGGAATCGCGATGCGATTGCGCAAAGACACACCCTTCAGCTTGAAGGGTTCAAAAAGTGCGGACATCTGCGAGGCTCCCTTGAATACTCTTGTTGCGTAGTTCGATGAACATCGAACTACGGAGTATCGCAGAAACCGCTATCATTTGCAGGATGCGAACCTATAACCATCCTGATCCTGAGGACTTCGCCCTTGAGCGGGTCTTCCACGCACTGAGCGACCCGGTGCGACTCGGAATTGTCCTTCATCTGGCGCGAGTCAAAGAGGCGACTTGTGGCGAGCTCGACGGCGGCCGGCCGAAATCGAGCGTGTCCCATCACTTCCGGATCTTGCGGGAGGCCGGCCTCGTGCAGACGCGCGTCGAGGGCACCGTGCATCAGAACGCGTTGCGGCGTGCCGAGTTGGACGCGCGGTTTCCGGGGTTGATGGCGGCGGTGATCAAGCAGAAGGTCTGACAGCGTGGGGCGGGACCTGGCCCTGTGGTCGCCAAGGCTGGAAATAGGGGGGACAGCGGCTGGACTAGGCGTCCTCGCTGCAGCGGAAGTGCTCGATGCTTTGCCCGGCCGCTACGGCTCGTTGCAGCCATTCGGGCAGATCGCCGCTGCCATTCCACGTATTGCCCCAAGCATCGCGGTAAGAGACGGTCTGCTGCTTCTTGAGGTCGGAATCGAGAGAATGCGCGAGCGCCGCGAGCGTAATGCCGAATTCGTCCATGCGATGGCGAATCCAGCGGATCAGACGTGCGCGCCCTTCTCCGTCAAGCCGTTCAATCGTGATAGACATTGTTTCTGATAAGCCGGAAAACAAAAGCAGGCGGACGACGCGATCAGTTGGTCCGCTTGGGTTTCAGTGCGATCTTGCCGACGGCTGAGTCGAAGAAATCCTGAGCCTCGGCGAGTTCGTCCAGTGCCTGCTCAAGCTGGCGAAGGGCCAACGAATGCTCGATGTGCCGGCTGTGCGGCACGTCTTCACCTCTTACCACGCGAAACGCAATATCTACTTGCCTGGTTGCACGAACGAATCGTTCGGCAGCGCTTGCTTCACGTGAGTGCGCATGGGTCGACATGGTGAACCTCCACTCTTTAAATCACGAAGATGGTTGATTGCAGGGCCGCCGCATGACGGCTGGTTTTCACTGCGTTCGAAATCTGGTATCGCTGATCACGCGGTGAGTAACGCGCTTGCCTGGAATCGCAACTCGAAGCGAAATAGTATGGCAGTCCCAGGCAAATTCCGATGACGTCGATTACACCACTTTAGCTGGCAATGCGCCAGGATAAAAACCTGAGAACAGCGACCGATTTCCATAGCTTGCCAGGAACTGCATCCGAACGCCAGGGCGTGTTGCGAAATATCACGTTGGGGCTGCGTTGGGGCTGTTAACTTCGGCGGATCGGTGTTAACTTGTTAGGCTCGGCTCGCGCGGATTCGTTCCAGAATCTATCTGTCGTGCACAAGCCTGCGTTTCGCGCGCTCGTCGGTTATCCTTTCATTCGTCAAGTATCTGCTCGTACCTTGAGGCAAGCCACGATGGAAGCGTATGACGACGAACTCAGGCAGTTTGAAGCACGCGGTGCGGCGCCTCTGCCGGCAGCAAGCCAGCAGGGCTATGTCGACCATGACGGAGTGCGGATCTGGTATTCCACGTACGGGGCCGGCACGCCTGTGGTTCTGCTGCACGGCGGCCTCGGCCATAGCGGCAATTGGGGTTATCAGGTTCCCGCGCTGATCGGCTCCGGGCGTCGTGCCGTCCTTATCGACAGCCGCGGTCACGGCCGCAGTACGCGCGACACGCGTCCTTATTCCTATGAGTTGATGGCGTCGGACGTACTCGCCGTGATGGATGCTTTGCAGCTTGAGAAGGCCGCCGTGGTGGGCTGGAGCGATGGCGCGTGCACTGGGTTGATCATGGGTGCAAAAACGCCTGAGCGTGTTGCAGGCGTATTGTTCTTTGGCTGCAATATGGACCCCAGCGGCACGAAGGAATTCGTCGCCACGCCGACGATCGAGCGATGTTTCGCCCGGCACGCTAAAGACTATGCTCAACTGTCGGCCACACCGGACCAGTTCGACGCATTTGTCGGTGCGGTCAGTGAAATGATGAAGACCCAGCCGAATTATTCCGCAGACGACCTGGCCGGGATTCGCGTACCTGTCACGGTCGTGCAGAGCGAGCACGACGAATTCATCAAGCCGGAGCACGCGGAATACCTTGCGCGCAGTATTCCCGGTGCGGAATTGATTCTGCTGCCAGGCGTGAGCCATTTCGCTCCGCTGCAGAGGCCGGAACAGTTCAACGATGTGATGAACGATTTCCTTGCCAGGGTGCTCGCCTGACCATGAAAAACAGCACGAACTCGTCGATGAAGGAGACCGCAGTCCAGAGCTTCTGGCGCGATGAAGCGCTGCCGTTTATCGAAGCGCGCTCGGTCGAAGATGGTCGCGAGGTCTGCTATGGCAAACACGCTCACGAAGCGTTCTCAATCGGTGCGGTCACAGGCGGCCGGAGTACCTATATCAATGGAAAGACGCTGGAGCGCGCTGGACCGGGGTCGGTGGTGGTCATCAATCCGGAAGTGGTCCATGCCTGCAATCCGGATGACGATCAGCCCTGGTCATACCGCATGCTGTATGTGGATGTCGGATGGCTAAGCAACCTGCAGCGCGAACTGGGTGCCAGTCAAAGTCCCGGTTTCCGCCCATTCTCGACCACGCTGACCACGCAGGTGGGTCTGTATGACGGATTGAACCGTTTGCATGCGGCGCTCATCGACGAGCACTCGGACGTTCTGCAGAAGCACAGCGCCGCGATTGAGTTCTTTTCGGACGTATGTCGCACGCTCAGCCCTGCGCCGATTTCGACGGGCGGCGACAACCTCAAGCTTGCGCGCGCCGCGCAATACATCAGAGAACATTGCGTTCAAGCGCTACGGCTGGAGGAAATTTGCGCCGCGGCGGATCTCTCGGGATCCTATTTGATCCGTGCATTCAAGGATCGCTACGGTATGACCCCTCACGCTTACCTCGTGAACTGCCGCATCGAATATAGCCGCTCGCAGCTCAAACGCGGACGCGCCATTGCCGAGGTAGCGGCGGAAGCAGGATTTGCCGATCAGGCCCATCTACAGCGGGCGTTCAGGAAATTCGTGGCGGCTACGCCGGGTCAATATCGCCGGTGACGTTGCAGCGCGCGAAGTGCTGCGCCACCGTTTCTCATGCTTCGTAGAGCAGATAGACGGCGCTGCCGACCAGCAGTAGCGCCATCAGGCGGTTGAATAGCCGCACCCGGGCGGCATCGCGCAGATGCTGACGGAGAAACGATCCTGCGAAGGCCCAGCAGGCGATTGATGCATAGCAGATCACGAAGTAAAGGACGGTGAACTGCCAGACCAAGGTTTTATCGCCGTTCGCGGCATAGGCGCCCATGCTCGCAACGGACGCCAGCCATGCCTTCGGGTTGAGCCATTGCATCGCAGCGCCGGAGATCGCGGAGGGTCCCCGGCCTTTTTGAGCCCGATCGGCGCCTAGCTGTCCATTGTCGACGGCGAGCTTATAGGCCATGAAAAATAGAAATGCCACGCCGGTCCATTGGATGGCCTTGGTGAGCCACGGCCACTGATTGAGGACTTCACGCAGACCCAGACCGATGAGCACGAGCAGCAACGTGAAACCGACGGTCGCGCCGGTCACATGCCGCATGCTTGCAGCCAGCCCATATTGGGCGCTGCTGCTGAGTGCGACGATATTGACCGGCCCGGGGGAAATTGACGCGGCCAGCGCAAACGCTGCCATGGAGAGAAAAATACTCATCGCATACCCTTGATTGATTCATTCGGAGGTTGTGAAGTCCGAAGGTATCCGGCGACAGGGCGATGCGTATTGAAGAAAACACCCCTTTTGCGGATTTCCGGGCTGGAAATCGTCGACTCAATGCCGGTGCTAAGATGGGCCGCAGAAGTCAGATCGCTCCCGCAAACCGGGCACGCAAGGATGAGACGACATGGCCGCAGGAGACCGCATCAGGAATGGCACAGGCGCGGAGGGCGTCGAGCGCATGGAGGCGAGCTTCCATGGCCGGCCTTTTGCCCCGCATCGTCACGACACGTATGCAATCGGCGTAACGCGATCCGGCGTTCAGAGCTTCAATTTCAGGGGGCAACGCTGGCACTGTCTGCCGGGTCAATGCCACATTCTCCATCCTGACGAGACGCACGACGGCAGCGCGGGCACCGACGAGGGTTTCAGCTACAGGATGGTGTACCTGGATCCTGCGTTGGTTCAGGAGGCGCTAGACGGCAAGCCGCTCCCGTTCGTCGCGAATCCAGTGGTGGAGGCGGCCCGTCTGTCCGCGCTGGGCGTGACGGATGTGTGGGACATCGACGAGGATATCGACGAACTCGCCCGCGTCGACCTCGTGGCTTCCATCGCCAACTTGCTCGTCAACGCATCGACCGAGCCGCTGAAGAAATCAGGTCCGCTTGTGCTCGACCGTCTCGTGCAAGTGCGTGAGCGGCTCGCGAGCGCGCCGGCCGTGCGCCATCCAATGGACGAACTCGAACGACTTGCTGGCCTTGACCGCTGGGCGCTCGCGCGACAGTTTCGCGCTGCTTTTGGAACCAGTCCAAGCCGCTTTCGTACCCATCGGCAACTGGATCTGCTGCGCCGCTCGGTGAAGTGCGGCGTCAGCCTGATGGACGCCGCGCTCGAAGCCGGATTCTCCGATCAAAGCCATATGTCGCGGCAGTTCAAGCGCGCCTATGGGCTTACGCCCGCGAGATGGGCTGCGGCGCTTGGATAGCGCGGTGAGCTAGAGCCGGGTCGCCAGCACAGTGTAACGAACGCGAGCACCCCGAACTCAGGCAAGCTCAGGAGCGCGAAGGCACTTACGCGCCGGACTCGGTACGTGCCTCGATCGCATGGATGACCGCTGCCATGTCCTCGTGGCCGTGGCCAAGTGCCAGCGTCTCGCCGAACAGCGCATAGCAGACATCGAGTAGTGGTGACGCCACCTTGGCTTCTCTGGCAGCCTCTGCGACCAGGCGATTGTTCTTTAACACGTCGGTGATAGAAGCCTGAACGTCGAAGTCGTGGGTCATGAGCTTGAGGATTTTTACGCGTGAGATGGCGCTCGCCATCTGCCCCGCATCGACCACGGCGCGGAACTGCTGCATGTTCAGTCCATGCTGTTCGGCAAAGTGCGCCGCTTCCGCAATACCCGTGACCGTGGTGATCAGGAACAGGTTGACCGCGAGTTTCATCAGGAGTCCGCTCGGAACCGGACCGCAGACCGTCGTTTGATGGCAGATGGGCTGAAGCAGCGGACGCACACTTTCGACCGCTGCGTTGTCACCTGCGAGCATCGCGACGAGTTGCCCGGCCTCCGCGGGTTTGCGCGAACCGGAGACGGGCGCCTCCACGTAGCTGCCGCCGGCGGCCCGAATGTCCGCGTCGAGTCCGCGGGAGTATTCGGGCGACGTTGTCCCCATGTGGACGATGGTGTGCTGCGCGACGTTCGCGCGGAACTGCGGCGTGCCGCGGCCTAGCACGGCGTCGATTGCGTCGCCGTCGGCCAGCATCAGGATGACGACGCGCGCTTGCCGGAAGATGTCGTCAGGGCTCTCTGCGACGCTGGCGCCGGCCGCGCGCAAAGGCTCGCATCTCTCGCCGGAGCGGTTCCACACGATGAGTCGCGTGCCCGCGTGGGCCAGATTGAGCGCCATGGGCTGTCCCATGACGCCCAGACCAATGAAGCCTATGTCCATGTGTGTCTCCTTCCTATGCTGTGCCGCTCGTGGCGACGCGGTAGATGTTTTGCCGTTCGTGCGAGCGTGCAGCGTCGTATGGGGGCATCAGATCAGGATGGTAGGCTCGAGCGGCGAGCGTCGTCTTGAACGATTGTGCGGAGGATGCGTCGCCCGTCAATCCGCTGCGGCAGCCTTCGTACAGGCGCTGCTTTCGCGGCGGCGAGGGTCAGCCTTCGTTTGCTTCAAGTTCGTCCAGATGCACGCGGAACCTGAGCGGGTCGGCATAAGGCCTATGCGGCAACGCCGGTCGTTCGCTCGGCGCGGTGATGCCGGCGCCGGACGATCGTTAGCCGCCCGCTCCCGTTTGCGAGGCCGAAACGATCGTAATCGAAAACCCGTCCCAGCCTTTCGCACCGACAGTCTGTATAGCGGTGCTGTCAGCGTCCGGTGTCGCGGCGAGCATGTTGAAGAACGCGCGGATTCCGAGAATGTCCGGCTCTTGATTCGCGGGGTCTCCGAGCCTGCCGCTGCGAACCACGTTGTCCGCGACGATGACTGTGCCCGGTCGGCACAATTGCAGCGTGAGCCGCAGATAGTCGGGGTAGCTGCTCTTGTCCGCGTCGATAAAGACGAAGTCGAACGGCGGCGTTTTGCTGCGGATCAGTTCTTCGAGGCTCTGGGCCGCCAGTCCGGTTATCACTGAGACCTTGTCGGATAGACCCGCTGCGGCGATATTGCCCCGTGCGACATCGGCATAGTCCGGATTGGCCTCTAGCGAAACCATCGAGCCATCTGCAGGAAGCGCTCGCGCGAGCCAGATGGCACTGTATCCGCCGAGTGTTCCGATCTCGAGAATCCTGTGCGCCCCGCGTATCTTCGCAAGCAAGTGCAGAAACTTGCCTTGATTCGGCGCGACGTTGATGGCTCGCAGGCCAGCCTTTGCGCTCGCCTTAAGCGCCGCATCGAGTGCCGGGTCGGGTTTGACGAGCGCACGAGAAAAGTAGTCGTCTACTGAGTTCCATATTTCGGTCGCCATGGCGTCCTCCATGCTTGGACATATTGAGCATTGCGGGCTGCTCTATGCCTGGCAGTTTAAGGCGTTTTCGCGTCCTCGGCACTGCCCCGAAACGCCCCTCACCAATGCGGCGCCGCATCCCTGAGCCGATTCTCCCTATGCTGCCGCATGATCAACAACATCACGAAGACCACGAAGGAACTGAAGATCACAATGATCGTGGTGATGGATACGTGAAACCAGACCAATACGGTGTACAGGCACAAGGTAACGAGGATGGACAGGTTCTCGTTGAAGTTCTGAACGGCGATCGAGTGACCAGCGGAAAGCAGGACGTGTCCGCGGTGCTGAAGCACGGCGTTCATCGGTACTACGAAGAATCCGGACAAGGCGCCGATAAAGGCCAGAAACACGCATGCAATCGCGATGTAGGCGGGCACTTGGTAAGCGCCGATGCGTATGACCCACGTGACCGGAACCAGATCGCGCGAAAAGAACGCCATCAGGAAGATCGACCCGCCGATCGCCAGTCCCACAGGCAGCGTATTCAAAGCCCGCCGCAGCGGGATTTTCGCTGCGGCGGCGACCGCTCCAATCGCAACGCCAATCGCGACGAACGCCTGCAAGATCGACGCTTGCGATAACGAAAGCCCCAGGGAATGCTGAGCCCATTGCAGCACGATGAATTGCAGGGTCTGGGCGGCGCCCCACAGGAGCGTCGTGACGGCAAGGGAGATCTGTCCAATGCGGTCCTTCCACAACACCGTAAAGCAATTGGCAAAATCCTGCACCAGGCGAATTGGGCCGTGTTGCTGCGGAGGATAACGAACCCCCGTATCCGGAATCCGCAGGTTAAAAGCGGCGGCAATCAGGTAGATCGCCGTAATGATCAGGATGGCCGCTCTCGGGGCATGCCCCGTGAACGGCATTGCCCTGTGCATGATCTGTTGAACGATATGCGGACTGATCAGGATGCCGCCGCATACGGTGCCGAGGACGATCGACAGCACGGTGGTGCCTTCCATCCAGCCGTTTGCGACGACCAGCCTGTCCGGAGGTAAAAGCTCAGTGAGAATGCCGTATTTCGCAGGAGAATAGGCCGCCGCTCCCAGTCCTACGATGCCGTATGAAATCAGCGGGGGAACGCCGGCCAGCATGGCAACGCAACCGACTACCTTGATGAGGTTGGTGCCAAACATAACGCGTCCCTTGGGGAACGCATCGGCAAAGGCCCCGACAAAAGCCGCCAACACCACATAGGACAGCACAAAGAACAGCTTGAGAACCGGTGTCATCCATGGCGGTGCATGTTGCTCGGCGAGCAGGGCGATCGCTGCGATAAGCAGTGCGTTGTCGGCAAGCGAGGAGAAGAACTGCGCGGCGATGATCGTGTAGAAACCTCGTTTCATGCGCGTCCGGCGTCAGGCAAAGCTGGCGTGCTGAATGAGTGATTCGCATTGGATGGGGCGGTTTTCATGGCCGTTATTTCTCTCGTTGATTCCGCCTGCCAAAATCGCCGACGCGGTAAAGCACAGCCACGGCTGCGGTGGCCACGACCGCTGACGTAATGTCTTTCCAGTAGGGGATGTCGACGCCCGGCTGTAAAACCTGTACAAACAGCGTCGCAAGAAGCGCTGCAACAAAAATCCGGGCATCGCGCATAAGTGCACTCCCGTCGGATATCAGTGCCGTTGGGCATGATACCGCATGCAATGCGACGTGCAGCACCGACCCAAAGTTCTCGCTCAGTTCGAAACGTACGCCACGTAAGGCCCGGCACCGCCGCCAGGCGATGTTTTACCCGCGAAGCCGTAGTACGCATGCCGCCCGTAGAAGAACGGCAGACCGAAGTCCAGCGTTCCGCTCGAGTACGCGCCTATGTCGTTGAAGGCGTTGTTTCCCGGACCAGCTGAGAGTGAGACCGTTGGCAACGTTGAAGCCGACGCTCGCCGTTGTCGAGGTGCCCGTCGCGGTGCGACTGCCGCCGTCGGAGACCTGCGCGATTTCCAGAATCACGCCGTTGTTGTCCTGCGTGAGCATCGTGGCCGGATGGGTGACCTGTTGCGTGGCGCTCGCCGTCATGACATTGCCGGCGCTCGTGTACTAGCTGCCGAGGCGGGCTTGTTGTCATTTCGACCGTCGTTATTCTCAAGGCAGGTCTGCGATCTCACGACACGCCGGGCGCGGTCTCTGACATCCGATCATACCAGCCGGTCCGTTCATTGAACTGACGAATTGCGGGGTTCATTGGACCCCGTTGTGAAAATAGAAAACCGGGCGAAAGTGCCGTCCGGCCCCCTCCGCATACAGGCCACCCCGGCTCAAACCCGTGCCCGACGACAGACGGGCCCCGCAAAACCCTATCCTGGCGGATAAGAGCTACACGTTGACGCATCCGATTGATGCCGTGGTCCGTAACTGACGAAGTAGCGCCTCGGAGCGACTCGAGCGGCGCTTGCAGCGGCGTTCAATGCGCGTACGCTATACACAGCAGATGGAACCGACCTCATGATCACGAACCCGATTGTTCATCCAAAGGTAGCGATTCTGGCTAGCCTGCTGATCGGCGCGCTTGCGATAGCGGCGTTCGCGCTGCGGCCGAGTACGGGCCAGCAGATGGCGGAGCAATCCGGCTTCGGGCATCGTGACGCTTCGTCAGCCGGCGCGCCGGACCACCCGCGGCCCACAGCACTGGCGTCGGGCAGGGTGTCCGCACAGAACCGGGCGGATGCCGATATTGCGCAGGTTCTCGAAGCGGTTCGCGCGAGTTTGAGACGCAACGATCTGGTGTCCGCAAAAGTTTTGCTGGGCGCCGAGCAGACGCTTTACAAGAACGATTCGCGGATCATGGCCCTTCAGAGGGAAGTGCAGGCGCGGGAGCAGAGCGGTGGTCAGGTGCTTGCCGTTGAACCTACGGTAGCGTCGCCGGCACCGTCGCGCTCGAGCCCGCGATACCCGGCACGACTCGAGCATACGCACAGCGCCTCAGCGCGGATCCGCGAACGCGCGAGTAGTCACCCGGAATACGCGGAGAGTGGGCGTGCGCCTCAAGCTGAAGCAGCGGCGAACCCAGTTGTAACCCCAACTGGGACGCGCGACACGCTGAGCGCTGTCCCGACGAACCCAGAGATGGACCTCACTGCGTTGCGGGCGGCCCCGTCTGCGGCGCAGGCGCCTTCACCTTCGCAATCAGGCGCTCTCCCGCCGCCGCTGACGCAGGCGGCGCAGAGCGGGCAGGCCGACTCGACACGGACGCTGCCGCCGAGCACATCGAATCAAGCGCCGAAAACGCGTGCCGAAGTGCGCAATGAAGTGGAACAGGCACGCGCGAATGGCGCCCTGCCGCGTTTCGGCAATCCTGATCCGGCCGGACCGGGCGGTGCGCCGAGCCGAGTCAGTCACGCGGTGGTGGTTGACTGGTAGTGTTTCGCTCCGCACGGAGTGGGGATTGCGGCCGCATCTACTGAAGCACGGCATTCACGGCAGCAAACCGGCATCAGCTTTCGAGCGTATCGGTATCGCCGTAGCCCACTCGCACGGGCGGTACGAACCACGCGAGGCCGAGCCCTACCAACGCTGCCATAGCCGCCATTGCGAGGCCCACGTGAATCGATTCCACCAGCGCATCACGCGCTGAATTCATCATCGCGTCGCCCGCCTGGCCCGCACTGACGAGGCGACTGATCAACGCGGCCTGTTCCGCGCGATCCACCAGTAATTCCGGACTCGAAAACGACTTGAACCATTGCGTTGCTTGGTAAGAGTCCAGTGACCGGTGTACGCCGCGCGCGTACAGATGGCCCAGCAATGCGCCGGTCATCACCGTGCCGAGCATGCCGCCGAAGGTACGAAGTGATTGCAGCAATGCAGTGGCCGCGCCGAGATGATCGCGCGAGACGATCTGCTGTGAACAGATCGTGAGGCTGGTCCCCACCAGACCGAGCCCTAGCCCGCTGATTCCCATACACGACATCCAGACGACATGAGGCTCGTGGCCTCTGAGCGCAACGACGCTCAGCGACGCCAGCGCCGACAGCGCGAAGCCGATATACATGATGCCGTTGGCGCGGCGAATGCGCGTGACGATCCGGTTGTTCAGCACGCTGCCGAGCGTCGTGCCGAGCAGGAGCGGGGTAATTAGCATGCCGGAAGCGTGCGGCGTCATCGCGTAGCCGCCCTGGAACAGCAGCGGTACATAAAACACCAGTGAAAACAGCGTAAAGCCGCCCAGCACCGACATCGCGAAGAGCGCGGCCAGCTTGCGATCGAGCAGCATGTCTACCGGAACGATAGGGTAGGCCATGCGCTTTTCCCAGAGCCAGAGCGTCAAGGCGCATACGGCCGTAATGGAGCCGAGCAGCATGGTCGCGGTGCTGAGCCCCTCCTTGGGCAGCAGTTCGATCAGCAGTTGCAGCGCCCCGAAGGTCACGGCGAGGACTACTGCGCCAAGCCAGTCGAGGCGAGCCGGAACGGAGCTCCTGGCGCGCCGCAGGTGCGGCAGGAACTGGTAGACGAACAACAGGGACAGAATTCCGACCGGCACGTTGACGAAGAATACGAGACGCCAGCCGCCATACTGGGTCAGCATGCCCCCGAGTGTGGGTCCGACAATATTGGCGAAGCCGAATGCCGAAGTGACGAACACCAGCCAGCGCAGACGGAGTTTGGGATCGGGAAACAGATCGGCGACCGTTGCAAACATGGTGCCGATCAGGATGCCGCCGCCAATGCCTTGCAGACCTCGTGCGATGACGAGGAACAGCATGTTGGTGGCAACGCCGCACAGCACGGAAGCTACCGTAAAGACGACGATAGCGGCGAGCAGAAACGGTTTGCGGCCGAACAGATCGCCTAGCCGCCCGAAAATGGGAATCGTCACAACCGATGCCAGCATGTATGACGTGGCGACCCATGCGTACAGGTCGAAGCCCTTGAGCTCCGCGACGATCCGCGGCAGCGCGGTGCCGACGATGGTCTGGTCGAGGGCGACCAGCATGGCAACGAACGCGACGCCAACCATTGCCAGCACCGACTCGCGAAATGGCAGCAGTTGCCGGCTTGGGTCGTGCACAGCATTGCTGGGAGTCATGGGAAGGCTCGATAGACGGTTAAGCACCGTGAGCGGGGCTGGGACGCCAAGTGTGCAGCTAATGATGAATGGTAGGCGACGTGGCGACGTTTCGGGTGGCTTGATCGCTTGCGCAGCAGCAGATCCGCTCTCAGGAGCATTTCTTCAGATGAAAACGCCCGCACAGAGATAGCCCTGTTCGTAGGCGCCAACACGCCTGCCGTCCGGTTTATTCCCATTTCCCTGAGCGTTTTGCACGTGATCGGCATTTCAACGGATCCGCTCGTGATTTTTCGGTTTGCCGGGAATAAAAGCTGGGCAAGTCGGGTTCTCCCAAACGTAGGCTGATCCAAATCCACAGGAGTTCACCATGAAGAAGATCGTATTTGCCGCGCTGTCGGTCGCCGTACTTGCATCTTCAAGCGCTTTCGCTGAAGGGAAGACACGTGCGCAGGTGTACCAGGAGTTGATCGAGGCCCAGCAAAATGGCCTCGACTATGTAACCGATTCCTCGTATCCGGACGTGAATCCGATTTTCGCGCAACAGGTGGCTCGTCTGCAGCAGCAAGCTGTGGCTTCGTCGGCAAACGCCAGCAAGATCGTTGGCGTCAATGTGTCGAATAGTAGTGCAAACTAAATTTCATAAAAACTTGGAATATACAACCCAGTCTTGATGTTCACTTTGATGAATGTGTAACCAATCATCAATCACTACCAGTTAGGAGTATGAAATGAAAAAGATTGCCATGATCACCCTGTCGGTTGCCGTGCTCGCCTCGACGAGCGTTTTCTCGAATGCTTTCGCACAGGAAACGACCCGTGCCCAAGTTCGTCAGGAACTGATTCAGGCTGAGAACAACGGTTCGCGCTTCGTGACCGATACGTCGTACCCCGAAGTCAATCCGATCTTCGCCCACCAGGTTGCTCAACTCAAACAGCAGAGCACCAGCGATGTCGGCTCGAGCATGTCGGGCTCCAGCGCTAGCGGCCAGCCTGCCTCGATGAATCGCAAGACTTCCGGCGCGGCATGTGTCGGCCCGGTCGACTTTTGCACTCCGTACTTCGGCAGCTAAGGCTTTCGTCCGTCCAGTTTCAGCCTCGATAGATCAAGGAGATTGACATCATGAAAACGCTCATCTGCCTTACCCTCGCAGTCAGTGCTCTCGCTAGCCCGGCGCTTAGCTTCGCACAATCCACGGGCGCTCCCGTCACGCGGGCCCAGGTGTACACCGATCTCGTACGTCTCGAGCACGCCGGTTATGATCCGTCGGCCAGCAACGACGCGAACTATCCTGCCGACATTCAGGCCGCCGAAGCAAAAGTCGCTGCGCAGGATGGCGAACGTGTCGCAGACAATGCAGCGGGTGGCAACACCGCGGCTACGGAAACAACCGGCATGGGCGCGGGTCTGTCGGGTTCCAGCGAGAGCGGCACCCGTGCTCCGGTCAGAGGTACGTCGAGCAGCGCGGCATGCGTCGGTCCGGTCAGCTTTTGCTCGTTGTACTTCGGTAGCTAGGCGAATCATGCTTCGGCGATCGGATCGTCGGGTTTGCCGCACTTGCGCGTTTTATTCGTCGCGTTTCTCATTCCAGGTGTGATGTTCTTTCTAATGTCAACCGCAAAGGCGCCACCCATGAAACCGATGCTCGGATTGCTCGCGCTGTTTGTCGTGGCGACTCTCGTCACGGTATTTGCGGGCTCTTATGGCGAGGGCGTCGTGCGCGCGGCTGGCTATGTGGCGACGCTTGCATTAGGTGGCGTGCTAGCCCTCCTGGTGCAAAGCTGGAAAAGCCGTCGGCCGGGCGCTCGCCGCCCGCGTTAGCGCTATGCGCGCATAACGCCCGGTAATCAAACTAAGCAAGCTTCAAAGCGGCCGCGCGTGCCTCGCCATGCGTGACGTTTGCATGCCGTCATAGTCTTTGGCAGACAGGCACACGCGTAAGACGTACCGGTTGGATGTCGTTTTTGCCTGGCCGCCTGATCAATCGGCGCTTCACCATGCGCCTCCCCCCTCCTTCAATGCTTGGGCTTACGGCTCCGTTGCCGCGCGCCTGTTGCATTACCACGCCTGCCCACGCCTGCGAACCCGCACGTCGTTCGACCTGGCCCGCATTTTGCGTCGTAGAGGTCAGCCGCGCAAAGCTGGCGCGCGTCATTCAAGGAGGTCGCATGAACAAAGACCAGGTCAAAGGCATAGGTCTAAGGGTCAAAGGCAAGCTGAATGAAGCAGTCGGTAAGGCAACCGGCAACAGATCGCAGGAAATCAAAGGCGATTTGCAGCAGGCCGCTGGCGGAATCCGTCAGTCCTTCGGCAAGGCGAAGGCACGGATCAGGAAAACGCTCGGCTGATTCGATGTCCGAAGCTCGGTCATCGCTGCCGGCAACCTTTGTATCGACTGATCGCTTTTATTAATCCATCAACACAAGAAAAGGAATCAACCATGCGTCGCCGACAATTCATCCTATCGGGCAGTGCCGCTCTCGCCGCCAGTGGTTTCGCGCTGGCTGGCTGCACGACGACTCCGCCATCATCCGACACCGGGGCATCGCAAGACGCAGGCAAGCGTCAGACCATCAATGCCGGGGTCGATTCGACGCTCTCGCGTCTATTTGACACTGTGCACGGCTCGCGCGAGCTTGTTGGCAAAGCGCAGGGCGTGCTGGTGTTCCCTTCGGTTATCGCGGCCGGTTTCTGGGTGGGCGGCCAGTACGGCCAAGGTTCGCTGCGTGTGGCAGGGCATACCTCGGGGTACTACAGCATCGCGGCCGGATCGTTCGGGCTGCAGATTGGTGCTCAATCCAAGGCGATTGTGTTTCTGTTCATGACGCAGGACGCGCTCAGCAAGTTCCGCGAAAGCCAGGGCTGGGCCGCAGGTGGCGATGCAACCGTCGCCCTGCTCAAGGTGGGCGCAAACGGCAATATCGATACCTCGACCGCAACGAGCCCAGTGCAGGCCTTCGTGTTGACAAACGAAGGATTGATGGCCGGCGTATCGCTGGAAGGTTCGAAGATTTCGCGGCTGGTGATCTGACCTCGGCTTCGAAGTTGATCGCTGTTCAATCTTCAAGCGCGAACGCATAAAAGCGGCGCCAGGGTTCCCCCCGGCGCCGCTTTCCATGAACCCTCCACATTCCGTCTTTTCAAGATGCCATAGCATCAGTGGTTGGGAGGGGAACGAGTTGGCGTCCTAATTCTTTTGCGAGTCGCCTGAGGGCTTGTTCCCTGGTTTTGCGAACCTGTTCCTCATAGCGGGCGAGTCCTTTTTCAACATAGTCGTCTCCCTTGACCATGACGCGCCAGAACCACCCAGCCAGTTTGCGTGCCAGTGCCTTGGTTGCGACCAGACCGCCGCGGCGCGCAGCGAGTCGCCGGTAGAAACCACCCAGCGCAATATCCTTGCTGCGTACTAGGCTTTGCGCCAGCATGCAAAAGAGCCGTCCTGTCCGGTTGCGCCCGCGCCTGACGCGTTTCTTTCGCTTGCCACTGTCGTCACTGCCCGGTGCCAGCCCGGCCCAGGAAGTGAAGTGCTTTTCGGTTGGCCAGACGCTCAGATCGGTACCCACTTCGCCGATAAGTTGTAGCACGCCATACTGGGACAGTGCGGGCAGCTTCGTCAGATCCCGTCCGCCGCACATCTGTGCGAGTATCTCGCGCAGCTTCGAAATTTCGGGGGCGTTGATGCCGGTCTGTTTGGTGGAGCGGGGCAGCGGCGGCTGTGTCTCATCGTGCGGCGGCAGCACTGCAGTGATGCGCGTGTCGCAATCAGCGATGAGTTTCTGGTAGTGATCCCAGGATTGCAATGCCTGGTCCAGCGCGAAGATGTGCTCGTCGGCCCATGTGCCGCGCAGGGCTTCGATCACGGCCTGTTCCTTTTTTCGCCGGATCTGCATATCGCAAAGTGCTACCAGTGCCTGCGGGGAACGCTCGCCGGCCACGATCGCGCGTACCACTGCCATACCGCTGACGCCGGCCAATGAGGAGATGACATCGTGCAGCTTGATATTCATACGGTCGAGGGCCTTTTGCATCAGTTGCACACAGGTGGCCGCGGCTGCTACGTGAGCGGCGCGCAGGCGCAGGTAGTCCTGCAGCCGGCGAATATCAGCCGGTGGCACGAAGCCAGCGTGTAGCAGACCATGCATGTGCAGCGTGGCTCCCCATTGGCTGTCAGCCATATCGGTTTTCCTGCCTGGCAGGTTGCGCGTCTGCCTGCCATTGACCATGCGCACTTCCAGACCGGCGCTTTCCAGTACACCGTACAACGGCAACCAGTAAACGCCGGTCGCTTCCATCGCTACGGAATGCACGCCCTGTTCGAGCAGCCAGTCGCGCAACGCGTGCAGCTGCGAGGTAACCGTGCCAAACACTTGCGGCCTGTTGCCGCCCACCGAAACATGCATGTGTTCGCTGCCGACGTCCACGAACGCGGCTAACCGATCAAGCGTCGGGAGTTCCTGTGACATGATGAACCTCCGCATTGGACTATCACAATGCGCGCGGCGGCCCTGGCCCGGTCACGTCATATGAAAAACAAATCTTTCCAGCGGGAAGCGATGCTCACCAAAATGTGCGACTGATCATGACCAGAGCCATTCTTTTATACGGGCAATCCGACAGTTGTCCGATGCACCACAGCGGGCTCAGCTACGCTGCCAGGAACCACTACGCGTGACATAACAATAGCCCAAACCGCGTTCATGATCGGTGTGCGGTTTTCTTCAAAAACTTGCAACTTTTATCGAGCGGGCCCGTTTGCGCCGCTGGCTTGACTGCCTGTATGTCGGCGCTGGCTTGACTCCTTGGCGCTTTACTTCGCCGCACGCGCCGCGTCGATGATCGCCGCTGCCACTTCAGTCGGCTTCGACAGCATCGCCACGTGGCTCGAGTCCACCTTCACCTCGGTCGCGCCAATCTGCTGCGCCATCGCTTCCTGCAGTTGCGCCGGGATCATGCGATCCTTCTCCGTCACGACGAACCACGACGGTTTGCTCAGCCATGCCGGCTGCGTCACCTTGTCGTCAAAACAACCGGCGAACAAGGGGCCTTGCGTTGCAGCCACCAGACGCGCTTGGGCGACCGGCAGATCCTGCGCGAAGTCGTGGATGATGGCGTCGGTCGAGAGCGTCAGATAGCCCGCGGAGTCTTTCTGCAGCGCGGACGCCCACTCAGGCGCCGGCTTGCCCTTGAGGATGTCGTTGATCGACTGGTCTTTTTGCGGCGCGAAGGCAGCGACGTAGACGAGTGCCTTGACCTTGTCGTCATTGCCGGCTTGCGTGATCACGGCGCCGGCCCAGGAATGGCCAACCAGAATCACGGGGCCGTTCTGCTGCTCGATCACGCGGTGCGTGGCGGCCACGTCGCCGTCAAGTGAACTGAGGGGATTCTGCACGGCTACGACGTGCAAGCCTTTGGCCTCCAGCAGCGGAATCACCTTGTCCCAGCTCGAGCCATCGGCGAAGGCGCCGTGCACCAGCACGACATTCTTGCCTTTGAGATCATCGGACGGAGCGGCGGCGCTAGCGGGCGTCAGCGCGCTGATCGAGAGAAGGCTGCCGAACATGACCGCGGCGGCCAGACACTTTTTGAGCAGGGTATTCATAATATGGGTCCTCGTACGTAAGTGGGTCAGAACGGAGTGAAGGATGCGCTGATCCGGCGCTACGCTGTATCGGTCGAATGACCGAGGGCCGGATCAACGGCGGGTTCTTTGGGCGAGCGTTCGGACAGAACTCAAAACAGGTCGACATCTATGGCAGACGTTTCAACCATCCGTGCGCTCGACGCTATCAAGGCGCTGGCGTTCATTGGCGACCTCAGCATGGGCCAGCCGACAGATCATTCGCTGCGCACCAGCTGGCTGGCCGCGCGGCTTGCCGCCGAGGCTGGCCACGACGACACGCAGTGCTGCGTGGTCCAGGAGGTGTCGCTGTTGCGCTGGTCGGGCTGCACGGCGAACGCAGCGGGCTTTTCCGAGTGGCTCGGCGACGATATCGGCAGCCGCGAAGCGATGCTCGCCATGCGGCCGGGCTGGGGCGGCGAGGCCGAAGCCGAGGGGCGCCTCGAGGCGGCGATCCAGCCGCTCGCGCAGATCCACTGCGAGGTATCGGGGGAAATCGCCCGTATGCTCGGTCTCAAAGACATGACGCAGAGGGCGTTGCGGCACATCTTCGAAAGCTGGGACGGCGGCGGGTTTCCCGAGCGGCTCGACGGCGCGCGGGTACCGCAAGCCGTGTTTCTGGTCGGGCTGGCGAGCGACCTGGAGATTCTCAGCCGTGTCTACGGGCTGGAGGGCGCGCAAAAGCTGATCGCACAAAAGGCGGGCCATCAATATCCGGAGGCGCTGTCGCGCATTGCCTGTGGGCGGGCGCATGGGTGGCTCGCTGAACTCGACCAGCAAACCGCGGCAGGCCGCGACGCGCCGCTGGATGCGCTGCCGATGCAGCAGTGCACCGCGCCCGAGATCGTCGCCGACGTGATCGATCTGAAGCTTCCCTGGATGGCCGGTTATTCGCGACGCGTGGCCGAGGCCGCGGCAGGCTGCTGCGCGCGCCTTGGATTCGACGCCGACCTGCGTCAACGGACCTATCTGGCCGGTTTGATCCACGGCATGGGACGCATGGCGGTGTCGAATGCGATCTGGAACACGCCGGGGCGCCTGTCGCCCGCCGCGTGGGAAAAAGTGCGGCTCGTACCTTATTGGACCGCGCGCGCCGGCAAGCAGATCGGCGCGCTCGCGCGAGAAACGGAGATTGCCTCGCAGGCCTACGAGCGGCTCGATGGCTCCGGTTATTTCCGCGGTGCGGCGGGGGCGGCGATCGGACCGGAAGCGCGCGTACTGGCTGCGGCGGCGTGCTGGGTGGCGTTGCGCTCGCCGCGTCCGTGGCGGGCCGCGCTATCGGTTGACGAGGCGGCCGCCGCGCTCTGCGAAGAAGTGAAGGCGGGCCGTTTCGACGCCGACTCGGTGGATGCGTTGCTGTCCTTCGAGAAGGACGGTCACGAGCCGGCGGCCGATCGAAACCGGCCGGCCCGTGCCTCGCTGCTCTCACCGCGTGAAGCTGAGGTGCTGCGACACATCAGCCTGGGCGCGAGCAACAAGGAAGTTGCCCGCTTCCTGCAGATGAGTCCGAGTACGGTACGCACGCATGTGGAAAGCGTGTTCCGCAAGCTTGAATGCTCAACCCGGGCGGCCGCGACCTTGAAAGCGTCCACGCTCGGGTTGATCTGAGCTCAACTGGCGTTACTTCGTCCCTTCTGGGTAGTCCGCGCCGAGGGTCGTCGCTTCCCAGTTGTCGAAATCCGTGCGCAGCAGATCGAGCTTCTTGCGGGCCAGTTCGAGCGCGGTCTTGCCGAGCAGCAGGCGCAGCGGCGGAGTGTCCGAGAGCGCGGCGTCGATGATCGCCTGCGCGGCGCGCACCGGATCGCCCGCCTGGTTGCCGCTGCGTGCCGCGGTCTGCTTGCGGCGCTCGCCGGCAGTGGCGTTGTAGTCGTCGATCTGCGTGGCGGACTGCTTGATCGACGGGCCCGCCCAGTTGGTGCGGAACGGTCCCGGCTCGACGATCAGCACGTCGATGCCGAGCGGTTTCACTTCGGTCGCGAGCGACTCCGAAATGCCTTCCACCGCGTATTTGGTGCCATGGTAGTAGCCGGTCGCGGCAAAGCTGGTGAGGCCGCCAATCGACGACACATTGACGATCAAGCCGCTGCGTTGCTTGCGCATCACCGGCAGCACGGCCTTGGTGATGTCGACGAGGCCGAACACGTTGGCCTCGAACATTTCGCGCACGGCCGCGTCTTCGCCTTCCTCGATCGCGGCCAGATAGCCGTAGCCCGCGTTATTGACCAGCACGTCGATGCGGCCGAAACGCTCTTTGGCCTGGGCGACGGCCGCGTCGATCTGCGCACGCTCGGTGACATCGAGCGGCAGCACGAGCGTTCGGTCGGCGTGACCTTCGGCGATGTCCGCGACTTTCGACGCATCCCGCGCCGTGACCACCGCGCGCCAGCCACGCGCCAGCACCAGTTTTGCCAGTTCGCGGCCGAAGCCCGTTGAACAGCCTGTGATCAGCCAGACCGGGTTGTCTCGATTCATCATTTGGGAAACTCCTGTTCGTTCTGCAAAAGCAAAGGGAGTGGATGTGCCGCGCGCCGTTGCCGACCGCGACGAGCACAGAGGAATGGTTGCTAATAGTGTGCCTGACCGGACCGATTCACCCTGGCGCGCTGCGAGGGGCCGGAAGCGTCGCCTGATGACACGAGGCGCGTCGAGTTGCTGCAAGTGCGAGAAGGGGCCTGCGCGGCTCGAGACTATGGGCGGCAAGTTAGCCAGATCATTGTCGCTGATCTGACGATTTCGCGTGGAATCGGTGCCATGGGGGGAAGGGCGGCGCGGCGGTAGCCGCGATCAGGACAACGCCAGCAGGATCGACGAAGACACGACGATGATGAAGAGGCAGGCGGCAGTCAGGATGTCATACGGGTAGGTCATTTTGGGTAACCCTGTACGTAATGAGTTGATGGACCCGATCATAGGACGAAGCAGGGCCGGCATTTGTCAACGATTGCAAAATCGAGGCGTTGTGTGGCATTTGTAGGCTTTCTCATCCGCTGGCTCACATTCCTGTAGATCATGTGAGACACACCGAAATATCGTTTGAGGCAGGTCGGCGATTTCGCTTCAATAGAGAGACGGACAGCTCGCAGAGGCGCAGCGATCGTGCTCGCGCCTGCGCGACTGGCCGTTTATCGGGAGCGTCCATGTCTACCTTTGTCGAACCGTCCTTGATGTCCTCGACGTCCTTAAAGTGCGTGCAACGGCGCGGCGCGTCCGCCTGCTTGTCCACGTCCGATGAGCGCCGCGCGGTCGTCGCCGGTCTGAGCTATCTCGCACCTACCGGCGAAAGACCGGTCAGCTACGCTTACGATCCACCCGTCGGCGTCCCGCGAGAAAATTGCGCCTACGTGTTGCATGACATGCCGATTGCCGATACCCGCAGTCTGGCCGAAGGCACGTCGATCGACCGCGAAGGCTTCGAACTGTGGCACGCGCCCAGCGCGGTAAAAGACTTCTTCGACGAAGATGCGGTGCGCTCGGTCTACTACGCCGAAGCGGTCGAACTTGCCCTCGCGGTGACCGGTGCGAAACGGGCGTACGTATTCGATCATCTGGTGCGGCGGCGCGAACCGCAGCGCGCGGCGCTCACCTTCGGGCGTCGTGGCGAGGACGGCGTCGCGGCCGCCAACGGTCGCATCCACAACGACTACACGGAAGCCTCGGGACGCAGTCGCCTGCATCGTGTCCTGACCGATCCCGCAATGGCCGCAAAGGTGCGGCGCTACAGTATCGTCAACGTGTGGCGCTCCATCAAAGGTCCGGTGCTGGACACGCCGCTGGCCGTCTGCGATGCGCGCACGGTCCTCGCGTCCGACCTGGTGAGCAGCGACGTGCGTTATCCGCGCCGCACGGGCGAAATTTACCTCGCGCTGCATTCGCCGCTGCACCGCTGGTCGTATTTCTCTGCGATGGACCGCCACGAGGCGCTGGTATTCAAGCAGTTCGACGCGCAGGTGAGCGGCGTGGCGCGCTTCACGCTGCACGCCGCGTTCGATCACCCGCAGCCGCCGGCGGATGCGCCGTGCCGGGAGAGTATCGAGTTGCGCTGTCTTGTTGTGTATGAATGAAGGAGCCCGTCAGATGCGCACACCTTTGTCCGGGCAACGCTTGCCGGTGATCGATTTCTGGTTCGACTTCGGCAGCAACTATAGCTACCCGAGCGTGATGCGTATCGAAGCGCAAGCCGCGCTGCATCAAGTGAAGGTTCGCTGGCAGCCATTTCTGCTCGGTCCGGTGTTTCAGGCACTGGGCTGGGAAACGTCGCCGTTCGTGTTGCAAAAAGAAAAGGGCGAGTACGTGTGGCAAGACATGGAGCGGCAGTGCAAAAAATATGCGCTGCCATGGCGCAGGCCGTCGGTCTTTCCGCGTCGCGCGTTGCTGCCCTTGCGGGTGGCGATGCTGGGAGCTGATGAGCCTTGGATCGGCGCGTTTTGCCGCGATGTCATGCGCTTGAACTTCGCACAAGACCGCGAGATCGACTCGCCCGAGGCCGTGAGCGAGGTACTTATGCAACAGGGATTGCCGGCACAAAGGATCATCACCGACGCGCTCGCCGACGCCAACAAACTGAAATTGCGCGAGCAGACCGAGCGGGCGCGAGCGAAGGGTATCTTCGGTGCGCCGACGTTCTTGGTTGGCGCGGAGATGTTCTGGGGCAATGACCGGCTGGACGATGCGCTGGCGTGGGCGGCGGGGCAGCCGCTCATAGGCAACTAGTATCAGGCGGTGTTGGCCTGTGCCTCGGCCTCGATCCATGCCGCGACCTGGCGCACAGCGTCGCGCGCATGATCGTCGCCGTGGATCAGCCAGTAGGCGTGGCTGGCTTCGCTTGCGGGCAGCGCGGACGCAAGCTGGACCAACTGCTGCGTATCGAGCAGTGGCTGAATCAGTTCGAGTCGCCCTAGCGCGATTCCGTGACCGGCAAGCGCCGCCTGGATCACCTGGTCATACTGGTTGAAATGCAGGACGCCTTGCGGTTTTGCCTGCTGCAGGTCGTGTGCGGCCAGCCAGTCGGGCCATTGCAGCCACTGATGCCGGGCATCGTCGAATTCCAGCAGCGAGTGTTGCGCGAAGACGCGCTCCGAGCTCAGCGTCTTGATGCCGAGCGAGGGATGCGCCACCGGCGCGATCGATTCGCCGAACAGCCGTATTGCGCCGCCGGGTGCCAGCGAGGGCGAGGTGTAGCGAATCGCCAGATCGATGCCATCGCGGCGCAGGTCGACGAGACCGTTGTTGGCGCTGACCCGTACGTCCACGCCCGGGTGGCGCTGCTGAAAGCGGCTCAGCCGCGGCAGCAGCCACAGCCCGGTGAAGCCGATGCTGGCGCTCAACGTCACTGGACGCGGCACGCCTGTCGTGCTGATTTCGCCGATGACATCCTGCATCTGTTGCACCGCACCGTCCGCGCTGCGAAAGAGCCGCTCCCCCTCGGCCGTGAAACTGATGGAACGGTGACCGCGCACCAGCAGCGTGGCGCCGAGTTGTTCTTCGAGGGCATGGATTTGCCGGCTGACGGCAGATTGGGTGATGCACAGATCCTGCGCGGCGAGGGTAATGCTCATGCGCCGTCCGACTGCGACAAAGCCGCGAATCAGTTCCAGCGAGGGCAGGCGGACGAGCGGGATTGACATTCCTGCTGCGCATGTGAGGCTTCGAAGTGGCCTATTGGAGCACACGCACCGGGCTCGCGCAATTCCTATGCACGGCGAATCCCTTGTCCAAACATGCGCCTTGGCCTACGCCCAGCCCCGGGGCTGACAGCCTCGACGCGATTACTTCGCCAATGGGTGCTCCCTGCTGACAGCACGCTGGCAGGAGCCCCTGCCTAGAATGAGCCTCAACATCCCATTCGAGCCTTTCCCATCAAGGGGTTGCGGAGATTCAGCCATGAAGAAGACTTATCAGGGCAGTTGCCATTGCGGCAAAGTGCGTTTCGAGGCGGACATCGACGTGAATGTCGGCCGTCGCCGATGTAATTGCTGGATCTGCGCAAGGCAGCGCGCCTCCGAGACGCTGGTCAAGCCGGAAGACTTTCGCTTGGTGGCCGGCGAGTCCGAACTGGGCGACTATCAGTTCGGCACGGGCAACGGGCACCACCTGTTCTGCCGGAACTGTGGGGCCGCCAGCTTTGGGCGCGGCTTTGTGGATGCAACGGGCGCCGAATACATATCGATTGCCGCGGGTTGCTTCGACAATGCCAACCCCGCTCTGACGCCGGGACTTCGCGCGCATGCGCGGCTGGAGGCAGCGCGATGATGAGCCTGTACTTTGCCCCGCTCGCGTGTTCGCTCGCCACCCGTATCGCCTTGTACGAGGCGGGGGCGCACGTGGAATACATCCAGGTCGACACCCGCTCGAAGCGCTTGCGCGACGGCTCCGATTTCTATCCGGTCAGCCCGCTTGGACAGGTGCCCGTACTGCGTACGGAGGATGGCTGGCTGCTGAGCGAGAACACGGCGATTCTGCCATACGTGGCCGACCGCTTCCCGGCCGCGCAACTGGCGCCGCTCGCCGGTACGCTACCGCGCGCCAGATTGCAGCAATGGCTTGGCTTTATCAGCACGGAACTGCATAAGGCGGTGTTTATTCTGCTGCTCGATCCTCGCGCACCGGAGGAGGTCAAGCGTTATGCACGTGAGAAGGTAGGGTTGCGGATGGACATGCTTCAGAAGCAACTTGGCACGAATGACTATTTGCTCGACGGTTTTAGCGTGGCCGATGCCTATTTGTTCGCCGTGCTTAATTGGGCGCCGTATACCGGCGTGGATCTGGCGCGATGGCCGGCAGTTGGCGCCTACTACAAACGGCTATTGAAACGCGCTAGCGTGGCGGAGGCGCTGTCGGAGGAAGTGGCGATCTACGAGCAGGAAGTCGCTCAGCAGGCGGCGCGCTAGCGCTACTGTTTAATCGTCAACTCTCGCCTTGCTGGCAGAAGCGGCGCCCCGGAATATGCGAAACCACCGCTTGAGCGATCTCAAGCGGTGTGCTTTCGGCGGGCACGACGCGGCGGCATGAATCGGGCGTGTGCTTCATGGTCCATTCGACCAGCCGGTAAGAGCGTCCCCATGGCGGCTGCAAGGGGTCCGAGACCGTGCAGGATTGAATCTGGCGCACCCAGTCGTGGCCGGGCATGGCCCGCAGATGTTCGAATACCGTCTCTTCAACCATGGTGTGTGGTTTCCCTCGCAGGAATGCGCTGCATCTCGCGATGCGCTGGCAGCATCCCCAGGATAAAAAAACGCCGCCGATACTCAGGCGGCTCAACAGGGGATGTTGAGCGCCATAGTTGCAGGGGAAAATTAAGCCAGACTTAAGACACCTGATAAAGGCGTGATCGTGCTTTGCCCTTCGTGCCGCCTGCGCCGCGCGTGTCGTTCGGCGCGCAGGTGCGGTATGACCCTCAAGACCGCGTAAAAACAGCCGTTATTAAAGCGGTTGGGACTGCCGATCCCGCTTCGCCTTCGGGCTCTCTGTCTATAACGTGTCCAATCTCGCCCAAACACCACTTTCCGACCGCCTGCGCGCGCTCGTCGATACCGTGCAGCATAACGAGCGTACGCTGCGCCGCTTCCAGGATGTGGAGTTGCGCCTGATCGGTGCGCAGGATTTTGCTTCGTTTCTCGATACGCTATTTGTCCATCTGCCGAAGGAATTTGCGCTCGCGAGCGTGAGCGTGTGGCTCGACGACCGCGCGCCCATGTTGCGCGATCTGCTCGAACCTGCCGCACTGCGTGCGCTCGACCTGCGTCATCTGAAAACCAGCCGTGAGGGCGGCTTGGCGGGATCGCGGTTATGCGAGACGGGGCGGCCCTGGCTTGGCCGTGTCGGTGAGATGGACGAGGTGTCGCTTGTGACGTTCTTCGACAAGGCAGCCGCGCCGGCCAGCGCGATTGTATTGCCTCTGGCGGCGGGCGGCACAGTCTCAGGCTATCTGTGCCTTGGCAGCCAGGACCCGGCGCGCTTCGGCGTTGGCATGGCGACCGATATTCTCGAACGCTTCGCCAGTATCGTCACGGCCAGCCTCGACAATGTCGCTCACCGCGAGCGGCTGAAGCAACTTGGCATGACCGACTCGCTCACCGGACTCGCCAATCGCCGTTATTTCGACGAACGGCTGCGCGAGGAAATCCAGCGGGCGGCGCGTTATTCGGTGCCGGTGGCGTGCCTCTTTATCGACGTCGATTGTTTCAAGCGGATCAACGATACCTACGGCCATTTAACCGGCGACCGCGCGCTTGCGGCCGTCGCTGCGTGTGTGCGGCAGCAGGTGCGGCTCGGCGATACCCTGGCACGCTACGGCGGCGAGGAGTTCGCCGCGCTGCTGCAGGGCGACCGCTCGGATGCGCTAGTCGCCGCCGAGCGCGTGCGCCATGCGGTCGAACGGCTTGATCTGCAGGACGACAACGGCGAGCGGATTGCGTTGACGGTGTCGATCGGTGTGGCGGCGCGCACCATCGTGGGTGGTGCGCACGAGGCCGCGGCGATGGGGCAGGCGTTGATCGAGGCCGCCGATCGCGCGATGTATCAGGCGAAGAGCAATGGTCGTAATCGGGTGGAAGTGCTGGGTGATGAGGCGCGCAATGGCGCGGGGTGAAGCGCGCACAATTGTCCTATTTCACACATTTTATGTCTAAAAGGCTGTAACCGGACTCGCCGGGATGCTCGACCATATCGTCTTTCTTCTGGAGGACGGGGCCGTGCAAAAGAGAGGTCTGCTCCCATTATCGATCGCGTTACTGATGTTCCCGCAAATGGCCCAAACGCTGTTCAGCCCTGCGCTCGCCGATTTTGTACGGGTGTTTGCAGTGCGCCCGGAAGCGGCCAGTCAAGCCTTGACGGTGTACTTCGTCGCCTTCGCATTTGGCGTGTTCGTCTGGGGACGCGCGTGCGACCGTATCGGCCGAAAGCCGGCGATGCTGTGGGGATTGTCCGTGTATGCGGCGGCATGTTGCTGCGCTTTTGCCGTCAAGACGTTCGACGGATTATTAATCACCCAAGCCATTGCCGCGTTCGGTGCGGCCGTCGGCTCGGTTGTCACGCAGACCGTGCTTAGAGACCGGTATGCCGGAGCCGAGCTGACGAAGATTTTCTCGCTGGTTGGCATGGTCCTGGCGGGCAGCCCAGCCATCGGGCTGTTTGCAGGCGCGGTACTGGTGGAGAACTTTGGCTACAAAGGGGTCGTGACGAGTCTGTTCCTGATGTCATCGGTGTTGATCGTCTGGACCCTAGCCGTCCTGCCCGACACCCGCTCACTCGAGCGTACGCCCGCTCCGTTTTCCGGGACGGTGAAGCAGATGCTTCGCGATGCAACGATCTGGCGCTCTGCCCTGCTGGTCGCTGTATTTAACGTCGCGCTTTATAGCTACTACGATCTGGGCCCATTCGTCTTTCAGCGGCTCCATCTCGGTGCCGAGCTGTACGGATACAGTGGAGCAGTATTGGCGATTGGCTCATCGCTTGGTGCGTGGCTCAACCGGCAACAGCTCGAAGCCGGCAGGAAAGGAGAAGGCATGCTCCGAATCGCGGCCGTCTTAATGCTGGGAAGCGCGCTTGCCGTAGCGGCCTTACACGACACCGTCTGGTTCCTGGCGCCGATGCTTCTGGTGGTGGTCGCGTTCGGTGTCGGCATTCCCAACGTGCTAGGCCACGCACTTGCTGCGTACAAAGACAGGCTGGGCACCGCGGGCGCGTTGTTCGGATTGATGTACTACCTGACGATAGGCGCCGGAATGATGGTGACCGGATGGGCTCAATCGCTCGCGGCAACGTTGATCGCATGTGGCGTGATCGCCGTGACGTTATGCCTGATTCAGTCTCCTGCTGGGCGTGAGAGCCGCCGCCTGACGCGCACGGGGTAGGCGAAACGCACCCTTGGCGTGTGGGCACCGACAGCTCACAGAATGCGATTTACGTACGCGTAATCGATGCACCCCCATCGACTAGCGAAGCCGTTCCGGTCACGAAGGACGAGTCATCGGAGGCGAGATAAAGCACCGAGCGCGCGAGTTCTTCCGGCCGTGCGACCCGCTTGAGCGCATGCAACCCGGTCACGAACGCTTGCGATTCGGCTGTGTCGTTCATATCGCGATACATAGGGGTGTCCACCGCACCGGGCAGAATCGCGTTGACACGGACACCTTGCGGCCCATACTCGGCGGCGAGGGCCTGCGTCAAACCAATCAATCCCGCCTTGCTCGCAGCGTATGCAGCAGTGCCTGGAAAGGCGAATGAGTAGCCGACGAACGTCGACGTGAAGATGACTGATCCACCACCGTGCTTCAGCATCTCAGGGATCTGGTGCTTCGCGCCTAAAAAGGCGCTCGTCAGATTGGTCGCCAATGCGGCCGACCAGCCTGCCTCTGACACGCCCGAGGTCGGGCCCATTTCGCCCAAGGTGCCGGCGTTGTTATAGGCGATGTCAAGACGGCCGAAGCGGCTGACGGCGAGCGCGACCAGGGCTTGCGCGTAGTCCTCTGACTGCACGTCGCCCGCGAGAAACGCGACCTCACCGCCTTCGCTGACGATCTCGGCAGCGAGCGTTTCAAGTTCTGCTTCGCGGCGCGCCGCGATCACTACTTTTGCGCCTTCCGCGGCGAACAGTTTTGCGGTGGCACGGCCAATTCCCGCACTGGCGCCGGTCACGATGGCGACTTTTCCTGTCAAGCGTTGCATGTTCAATCTCCTGCTGCAGTTGGTTGGCCAGTGCCCCATGCCTTGGCCCATGGGAGCAATATAGGCTTCAGCCCTGGATGCAGGAAGGCACAAAACATGGGTATATCATTCAGTATTTGTGAATGATTAGGGAAGCCCATGGACCGGCTGCGCGCTTATGAAGTCTTCGTGACCGTGGTGAGCCGCGGCAGCTTTACGCGCGCGGCCGATTCGCTCGAGACCTCGCCCGCCAACGTGACGCGCTACGTCAATGAGTTGGAAGCGCATCTCGGCACGCGCCTGCTGAATCGCACCTCACGCAAACTTTCTCTCACTGAGGGCGGCGAGACCCTTTATGCCCGCTGCAAGTCTATTCTCGACCACGTCGCCGAGACGGAGGGGCTGGTGTCGTCTGCGTCGGTCGAACCGCGCGGACGGCTGCGCATCAATGCGCCTGTGAGCTTCGGGATTCTGCAACTGGCGCCGCTATGGCCAGAATTCATGCGCAAGTATCCGCGGGTGGAACTCGACGTGACGCTGATTGACCGCGTCGTCGATATCGTCGACGAAGGCTATGACCTGGCCATTCGCATCTCGCGCGCCGGCTCAGCTAACCAGGCAGCCCGCAAGCTGGCGACATCGAGAAACATCCTGTGTGCGTCGCCAGCCTACCTGGCGCGCTGGGGACACCCCGCTGCGCCAGCGGACCTGATCGAGCATCGATGCATCGGCTACTCGTATGCGGCCACTGGCGACGAATGGCAACTGATCGACAGCGACAGCAAGGCTCATAGCGTGAAGGTCAACTGCCACATGCATTCCAACAATGGCGATACGGCGCGCGCGGCGGCGCTCGCCGGGCAAGGCGTGATCTGGCAACCCACCTTTCTGATCGGCGACGACCTGCGCGCCGGCAAGCTCGTTCGGGTATTGCCTGAATATCGTTTGCCTGACATCGACGTACTCGCGTTGTACCCGAGCCGTCGGCATCTGAGCGCCAAGATACGCGCGATGATCGATTTCCTCGTGGATGCGTTCGGCGGACTGCCGCCATGGGATCGGGATGACGCAGGTTGAGCAGGGGTCACACCGGCTTCACCCATGCTCGATGCCAAGCAACCGCGCGTCCAACCGCCGCGCTAACGCCGCGCCGCCTTCGCGCATCACGGTATCGTGGTTCCATTGGAAAACCGGTCGCAACAAGGGCGCCAATGCATTCATCCATGCGCGGTTCGTATGCACGCACCAGTCATAGCGGACCACGGTAGTGTTGCGGCCATCGGTCGAAAAGCTCCACCGACCGGCGCCTTCGACGTCGCCACTGGCTTCCCCCTCCAGCGCAACCAATGGGTCGACGCGCGTCACTCGCATATCGAACACGAGGCGATAGGGCAACCAGCCTTTCCATGTATAGCGTTGTACCGCGCCTACGCCCTGATCGGAACCCTCCTCTAGCTGGTCCACGCGCTCGACGTTATTCCACCACTCGGGCCAGCGCGCCGAATCCTGGATGGCCGCCCAAACTTCCTGCACGGGTGCATCGATGCGCCAAATGGTGCAAAAGCGGTATTCGACCGTCCGCAAGCGACCTCCATTCTTCGTATTCTTCCTGAGATTTTGTCAGATGCTCACCGCACTTGTCATCAGCGACGAAACAGCACCGACACAGCACCGCGTTTACACGCCCCATGGGTATCGATGCTCATTGGAAGTCGCGACCGCGAAAGCTATCCTACAAGCGTATCTTCCGGCGATCGAGGACGCACATCGTGTCGCCACGTGTTGGAGAGTGCCATGAAGTCCATGCTCCAAACTTTGTCCGCAGCCGCGCTCGTGGCCCTTGCATTGTGTCTGGCCGCACCAAAGGCTTTTTCGCAGGCGGCGCCTGACCTGGTGGGTTCGTGGACTTTGGTTTCGTTGACCGTCTCCAGAAGCGGTAGCGAAGTCGAGGTGCTCGGTCCGCATCCGCACGGCCAACTCATCTTCGGGAGCGACGGCCGCTACGTTCTGCTTGGACTTCGTGCAGATTTGCCAAAGTTCGCATCGGATAACCGGCTATCGGGTACCGCCGAGGAAAACCAACGCATCGCCCAGGGCAACTTCGCGCATTTCGGCTCTTACACCGTCGATCGGGCCGATCAAGTGATTGTTTTTCACATCCAGAACAGTACTTTTCCGAACTGGGACGGCGATGTTCAACGGCGCCCATTTACCCTTGATGGAGACAGGCTGACCTACATGACACCCGGGAGCTTCGGATATGGAGCATCAAAAGTTGTCTGGCAACGGATGAAGTAAGCAGCTTGCGGCGTCAAGCTGGTTCAGGCGACTTTGGATGTGCCACCTGGCAAGCGAGCGGATATCTTTTCGCGCTTCATGTTCAGGAGTGCAAATATACAAGGTTAAGCGTTCACAGGTTTCGTGACGATCCCCTTACGATTACTGTGAGATGGGATTACTCGAAAGCGCTTGGCGCGCGCCGCTTCGCTACACGAGAATTGCCTGATCGCTGACCTCGACGGTGTTTCTGCCATTGCGTTTTGCGCGGTACAGCGCTTCGTCCGCATCCTTCAGCAGGCGCTCGATGGACGCATCCCCGCTGGCCGTACAGGCGATGCCAATACTGCATGTATAGGCCGGTAACGAGGGATTATCGTTGAGCGCGATTCTTGACCGCAAAGCTTCTGCCAGAGCGAATACATCCTCAGGGCGTGAGCCGATCACGAGTGCGGCGAACTCTTCGCCGCCCCAACGGGAGAAATGATGGTGCCGTGTGAGCATGCCGGCCGCGCGTTCTGAGAAGTCGACGAGGATCTCATCACCTTTCACGTGACCATAAGTGTCATTGATCGCCTTGAAGTGATCGAGATCGATCAGCAGAAGCGACAGTAGCCCGCCCGTGCGCATCGTCTTTGCCCGCACGTCCCGATGAGCATTCAGAAACGCGCGGCGATTCAGCAGGCCCGTCAGCGGATCGGCGAGCGATTGCTGTTCGAGTTGCAGGCGCAGGCGGTTCATGGCAACGAGCATGAAGCCGACCGTGCTCAGCAGGGACATGAGGGCGCTGGTGCCCAGATAGATCGGCTGAACGAAATCGCGAGCAAATAACCCCGTCTCAGTGAACCCCGAGCCTATCGACGTGACAACCCGTACGACCGTCACAGCTGTCAGGATCAGAAACGTTGCGCCCACGAACACCGCGCTAGCATCATGCCGCCCGTAGCTCAGCATGACGAAGGCCTGACGGGCGTACATAAGCGCGAGAATTGCATTGATGCAAAGCGACCGTCCACCGGCCGATGGTTGCGCCCAGGTCATCCAGAACTCGCCGATTGCACCGATCGCAAGCATGAGGATCACGAAGCGCCGAGAGGGCGGCCGACCGAAGAAGCGCTGGCTGCCGATCAGCCAGAGTCCGGTGCTCAAGATCAAGCCGCAGTTTCCTCCCATAATCGAAAGCCAGTCGGGAATCGCGCCGCGCAGCGCGAGCAGTATCGCCGCAGCCGAGATAATCAACGCCCCGCATGCCCAGTTGGCGACGCCGCGGATATTCGTGGGAAAATTCCGCCCCAACGAAAACATGACTAACGCCGTCAGTCCGGGCATGACGGACGTCATCAGCAGAACGGTGCGTAGATCGAAAGCGGGCATAGGGCCTTGAGCGCAACCTGGTGACTAGCCTGGACGCACGTTGTTACTGGCGCCTATTTCCTTTCCCCGAGGCCTGCGCTTGTTCGAATTGTCGAGCCACGAATATACAGGAATAGATTCAAACAGCCGATATTGATGTAGGTTTTTGTTAAAACTAAAGTGAAGATCATTGGGGCGATCTAGTCTATCGTGTCTCACGACTATTACAGCCCGAAAGACGCCGGTACATTAACAGTCTGAGCCCGATTACCCAGAGCTTTCAATTTTCCGTGATTATCCGCGGCCATTCATATTTCGACGCGCGAACCCAGTTCGATCACCCGGTTTGCGGTCAGCTTGAAATATGCCGCAATGTTGCCGATATTGTGCGCCATCACGCTGAACAGCCGTTCGCGCCATACCGGCATGCCCTTGCCGCCGGTCGCCACCACGGTGGCATGACTGAGGAAATAGGAGACCTGCTCGGGATCGACCACGAGGCCCTTCGGTTCGCAATCGCGCAGCGCTTGCGGCAAGTTGGCCTCGTCCTTGAAGCCGTAGGCCACGACGATGCAGTGGCAGTTGTGGCCCAGCGGCGTGATCGCTACGCGCTGCTCGCGCGTCACATAGGGCACATCCCGGTTGGTCACGTGCACGAATAGCACTCGCTCGTGCAACACGTGGTTGTGCTCCAGGTTGTTGACCAGCGCGTGCGGCACGGCGTTGATGTCGATGTTCAGGAACACGGCGGTGCCGGGCACGCGTATCGTTTCCTTCGCCAGCAGGCAGTCCAGGTACGGGGCCAGCGGCAGCTCGCCGGCGTGGGTGCGGGCCTCGTCGACCATCAGCTCACGGCCGCGGTGCCACGTGGACATGACGATGAACATGATGGCGCCCAGCAGCAGCGGGAACCATCCGCCATCCACGAACTTGAGCAGGTTGGCGGCGAAGAACGTCAGGTCGATGACGAAGAAGAAGCCGGTGGCCAGCACGCACAGCAACCAGTTGTAGTGCCAGGCGTAGCGCACCACGTAGAACGTAAGGAAGGTGGTGATCATCATGGTGCCCGTCACCGCGATACCGTAGGCCGAACCCAGCGCGGTAGAGGAACCGAAGCCCAACACCGCCGCCACCACCGCGATCAGCAGCAGCCAATTAATGGCGGGCACGTAGATCTGGCCGACCTCGCGCTCGGACGTGTAGACGATGCCCATGCGCGGCATGAAGCCCAGTTGCATGGCCTGCTTGGTCATGGAAAACGCGCCGCTGATCACCGCCTGCGACGCGATCACGGTCGCCACCGTGGCGAGCAACACCATCGGGAACAGCGTCATCGATGGGAAGAGGTGGAAGAAGGGGTTGTCCACGGCCTTGGCGTCCGACAACAGCAGCGCGCCCTGGCCCAGGTAGTTGAGCGCCAGTGCGGGTAACACCATGGCGAACCACGACAGGCGGATCGGCGGCGCGCCGAAGTGGCCCATGTCGGCATATAGGGCTTCGGCACCGGTCAGCGCCAGCACGACCGCACCGAGCGAGACGAAGGCCACCCAGCCGTTGCGCACGAGGAATTCGAGGCCCACGAACGGGTTGAAAGCGGCCAGGATGGCCGTGCTGCGACCGATGTTGAGCAATCCCGACACCGCAATCACGCCGAACCACAGCACCATCACCGGCCCGAATACCGCGCCGATACCGGCCGTGCCGCGCCGCTGCACCAGGAACAAGGCGATCAGCACGACAAGCGCGATCGACACCACGAAGGGCTTGAGCTGCGGCTCCGCCACTTGCAGGCCTTCCACCGCGCTGAGCACCGAGATGGCAGGCGTGATGACACCGTCGCCGTAGAACAACGCGGCCCCGAACACGCCGGCGAGCAGGAGCCCGTTGCGCAGGCGAGGCCGATCCATCACGGAACTGGAGGCCAGCGCCAGTAGCGCCATGATGCCGCCCTCGCCGTGATTGTGGGCGCGCATGATCAACGTCACGTACTTCAGCGTCACCACGATCATCAGCGACCAGATGATGAGCGACACCACCCCCACCACGTTAGCGTGAGTGAGCGTTAACCCGTGATTCGAGTCGAATACCGTGCTCATCGTGTAGAGCGGGCTGGTGCCGATGTCGCCGAACACGATGCCGATGGCGGCCAGCGCCAGCTTGGCCATTGACTTGTCGACGTGGCGGACCTGGGGGCCGGCTTGCGGGCCTGAAGACGATTCCATGAATGGCTCCTTCTCAGTGGATGGTGCCTTCCGCCAGCGAACGATGGGCCGGCCCGCAAGCGCGGGGGCCCGTCAGGCCACGCTGGTTCTCCTGCAATGGGCTGATCAGCGGCCGCCTATCTGCTACAGCGTATATAAAAAAGGGCGCGTTTCAAAGCGCTCCTGTCACGCAAAACGCGATGATGCGCGCACAGCCGCGGCCGTTGGCCGGGAAGTTTCGAACAGGCATTCCGGTGCAGTGCTGTTCGCATACCTGAACGAAACTCAAGCGAGCATTCGGCGCATGACGGCTGTGCCGAGTTTCAGCGCCATGCGTTATGTCGTCCTCAAACTTCGTGCTCCCGCGGCGCGCCAGTTCCGCACCAAGCGGACGCTCCGTAATCGCTGTTACGGGCTTATCCGCACGTTGCCTATTGTTGACACCACAGTCGATCCGGTCTGAAATCCGGACTGGATGCTCTTCAAGACCGGGGCCGACGCCACCTTACAAAACAACAGGGGAAAAAATCTATGCCGGACCCGGCCCATAACCCATTGGATTTTCGCCGGCAACGCACAGTCGGCGTTGCCGGCATCGCGGCTGCCTCGTTTCTTGCATTGGGCCTCTGGCTTGGCATCGACTATCTGATGTCGCCCCTGGCTGGCATGGATAGCCTCGGCGCGCGGATGCTGCTGACGCTCAAATGCTGCTGTGTCGCCGTGCTGTTTTGCCTCGTGACGGGCGTCGAAGCCGTGGCGCACGAGCGATTAACCTCGCCCGCGTTCGATCCTCTGGCGGGCTTCGAGACACGCAGGCTGCGCGTCAATCAAAGGTACCTGCAGAATACGGTAGAGCAGATCATCGTATTTGCGGCGTCGCTATTCGGTCTCGCCGCGTACTCCCCCGACGGCTCGGCCATGCGCGCGGTCGTGGCGACGACTGTGGTCTGGATCGTCGCACGGGCCGCGTTCTGGCTTGGCTATCACCGCAGCGCGGCGCTGCGCGGGCTCGGAGCGCCAGGCATGGCGGTCAGCATGTTCGTGCTGCTTTATGTGGCGACCCGGTTTGGACGTGAGATCGCGGGGACGGTTGGAGCGATTGTGCCGGTCGTTGTTTTTTTCGCGGTTGAAGCTGTGTTGTTTTGGGGGACGCAACCGGTGGCAGATGATTGATTCAATAAAGTAACTCTGCGCGAGAACCGCTCGCGCGGCTGCGGTCAGGCTCACGCATCCGGCGGCACCCCCAGCAACTGCAGCGACCCGCCCGTCACCGCACCGAACACCGGGCCAGCCACCGTCCCGCCGTAAAACGCCCGGCCAGCCGGGTCGTCGATCATGACGGCGACGATGACGCGCGGATCGCTCATCGGCGCCATGCCGACGAACAGCGCACGATAGCGGTTCTTCGCATACGACGCGCCGATCTGCTTGCGCGCGGTCCCGGTCTTGCCGCCAACCCGGTAGCCTTCGATCGCCGCCGCCTGTCCCGTGCCGCCTGGTCCCGTCGCCATTTCGAGCATCGCGCGGATGGCGCGCGCGGTCGCGGGTGTCGTGACCGCATGCTCCGCGCCGGCGGCGAGCGGCGCATCGGTCTCATCAGCTTGCCCACTTGTCTGGAAGCTGACCTGCCGATCCACGCCGTCCTTCAGCAGCAAGCGCGCAGGATGCAACGTGCCGTCGCCGGCATACGCGGTGTACACCTGCGCGAGTTGCAGCAGCGATGCCGATAGCCCATAGCCATATGCCATCGTGGCCTGTTCGATGGGCCGCCAGCGCTTGAACGGCCGCACCTTGCCCGCCGCGGCGCCGGGGAAGGTCAGCTCCGGCCGGCGTCCCAGTCCGTATTCCTGATACTTGTTCCAGATCGTCTCGGCCGGCAGGTTGAGCGCGATTTTCGCGAGCGCAATGTTGCTCGACTTCTGGACCGCTTCGGCAACCGTCATGACGCCGTGATTCGAGGTGTCGTGAATCACCGCCGGTCCGATCCTGTACCAGCCCGGCGAGGTATCGACGAGGGTTTGCGGGCCGACCTTGCCCTTGTCCATGGACAAGGCGACGACCACCGGCTTGATTGTCGAGCCCGGCTCGAACGTATCGACCACGGCGCGGTTGCGCAATTGCCGGCCGCTCAGGCGAGTGCGGTCATTCGGATCGAAGCTCGGGTAGTTGGCTAGCGCGAGGATCTCGCCGTTGCGCGCATCCAGTACCACCACGCTGCCGGCTTCCGCGCTGTGCTTCGCAATCGCCGCCTTCAATTGCGCGTAGGCGAGTTGCTGGATGCGGCGGTCGATGGTCAGGCGGATCGTCGCGCCGTTATGGGCCGGCACGAGCGGGCGCGTGTCCGACACCGCGCGGCCCAGGCGATCGCGGATTACCTCGCGCTGGCCCGCCTCGCCGTTCAACTGCGGGTTGGCGGCGAGTTCGACGCCTTCCTGGCCCTGGTCCTCGATATCCGTGAAGCCGACCACGTGCGCAGCCGATTCGCCTTCCGGATAGAAGCGCTTCGAATCGGCAATTTGCGTGATGCCCGCAAGCCCCAGTTTGTCGAGCCGGCTTGCGGTGTCCGCATCCACCTGGCGCTTGAGCAGCACGAACGCCTTATCGCCGGCCAAACGCCGGCGCAACTCCACGAGCGGCACCGCGAGCACGGAGGCGAGCGGCGCGAAGCTGGCCTCGTCGAACAACTTCGGCGTGGCCCAGATTTCATACGTCGCGAGGCTGACCGCAAGCATTGAACCGTTGCGGTCGACAATCCGGCCGCGGGTGGCGTCGAGCTCGATGGTGCGCTGGTAGCGCTTCTGTCCCTGCACGACATAGAAGTCCTGATTCACGACCTGTATCCAGAAGGCGCGCGCGACCAGCACCCCGAACGCGGCGAACACCAGCAGGATGACGAATTTTGAACGCCACATCGGCAGACGCGACGCGAGGACAGGGTTTTTGGCGACCGGCGCGTAAGGGTCGTGCGTCTGCGATTTTCTCTTCTGGATCATGGATACGGATACGGGCAACCAACGCGGACGGCGGCAGAGAAGCTGAGCCGGTGGGCGTTTCGACGTTGCTCGAGCGTGCTCCTTGTACGGCGGCGCACGCGCTGGGCGTGTGCCGGGTTAGTGTGCGCCGCCCGTATCGGCGGCGGTGAAGACGTTGAGCTGCCAGCGAAAGCGCACGGCCAGAAGACGTAGCGCGAAGCCGTGATTGTAATAAGAACGTAATCTGTATGCGAGCTATGCGCAAGGGGAACGTGGCTGAGCAGCACGTCGCGGACCGTGTCGCCGTCCAGTGTGGTGACAGTGCCGACTGCACTTTGCTTAAGTTGCTTGCCGGGAAAGAGCCTGTGAGCGTCTGCGCGGCACGCCCAAAGAAAAACCGCACGGATTGAAAAATCCGTGCGGCTGGTTCGTCTGATCAATGCGCCTTCTCCGGCGCGGCGTGTTCAAGGCGCCCGGCTAAGGAACGCTTCGCACAGAAGCGTTTCGCGGGCGCCTTTTTTTTCGGATGTTGCGTGCGTTCCGAATCAGGCGCTCAGGCTGGCAGCGCGAAACTCGAAATGGCCTCGCGCAGCGCGCCGACCTGATCTTTCAGCGAATGAGCGGCGGCGGCGGCCTGTTCGACGAGCGCGGCGTTTTGCTGCGTGACCTGATCCATCTCGCCGACGGCGCGATTGACCTGTTCGATGCCTGCGCTCTGCTCACGCGATGCGTGGCTGATTTCCTCGAGAATCTCGTTCACGCGACGTACCGACTGCACGATTTCGCCCATCGTCGAACCGGCATTGGCCACGAGCGACGCGCCGGCCTCGACGGTATGCGTCGAGGTTTCGATCAGCGCCTTGATTTCCTTCGCAGCGGTGGCCGAACGTTGGGCGAGGCTGCGCACTTCCGCGGCGACGACAGCGAAGCCGCGGCCCTGTTCGCCGGCGCGGGCGGCTTCGACGGCCGCGTTGAGCGCGAGGATGTTGGTCTGAAAGGCAATGCCGTCGATCACACCGATGATGTCGCCGATCTGCCGCGAGCTGTGAGTGATTTCGCCCATGGTGCGGACCACGTCGTCGACAACGCGGCTACCGCGCGTGGCGACGTCGGCGGCTTGACCGGCGAGTTGCGCGGCCTGATTGGCGCTTTCGGCGTTCTGCTTCACGTTGACGGTCATCTGATCCATGCTCGACGCGGTCTGAACGAGCGCGGCGGCTTGTTCTTCGGTGCGTTGCGAGAGATCGGTATTGCCGGCGGCGATTTCGGTCGCACCGACATTGATGTTCTCGGTGCCGGTGCGCACGCGTGAGACGGTTTCGACGAGACCGGCTTGCATGGTGTGCAGGGCATGCAGCAGGCTGCCGGTGTCGCGGTGATTGACCGGCACGCGGACGGCGAGATTGCCGCTTGCCATGCGTTGCGCGGCGACGACGGCGACCTCGAGATCACCGCCGAGGGAGCGGCGCACGCTGCGCAGCACGAGGATCATGACGAGGGTGGCGACGCCGCCGAGCACGGCGGTGATGGCGAGCCACAGGGCCAGATTGGCGTAGAAGGCTGCCTGGACGTCGTCCATATACATGCCGCTGACGACGTACCAGTCCCAGGGGGCGAAGCGCAGTGAGAAGCTGGTTTTGGGGACTGGCTGATCGTGACCGGGTTTGGCCCACAGGTATTCGACGAAGCCGCCGCCATCGTGGTTACCGGCGTTGACGATGTTGACGTACAGATGATTGCCGTCCGGATCGGCGAACTGGGCGACGTTCTTGCCGTCGAGTTCGGGCTTGATGGGGTGCATCAGCACGACCGGTTGCGAGTCGTTGACGGAGACGTAGCCGTCTTTGCCATAGCGCAGGGAGGAGAGCGCGGCGAGGGCCTGTTTCTGGGCGTCGGGTTCGCTGAGGGTGTGTTGCTGGGAGAGCGTGTAGTAATGGTTGATGATGCTGACGGCCTCCTGGACGACGGACGTGAGCTGATCGCGGCGCTCGGAGATCATGGATGCGCGGTTCTGCCACGCGCCGAAGCCGCCGATCAGGATCAGGCCGATCCATAACACGACGATCATCGACCCGAGTTTTCTGTTCAAGGTCCAGGTGTGCATTTGCGCGGGTTCCATCTTTTTTGGGTTTGGTCGGTCAAAATTT
>Ga0302178_10000059_pt1 | contig 96379 bp, 80 predicted proteins | sample I_Palsa_E1_3_FD_198790 | JGI IMG/M metagenome (GOLD analysis project Ga0302178, IMG submission 198790) | Peat permafrost microbial communities from Stordalen Mire near Abisko, Sweden - I_Palsa_E1_3 | ecosystem: Environmental > Terrestrial > Soil > Palsa > Peat permafrost | place: Sweden...
TGCCCACGGAGGGCTGTGTCAGGCGTATCCATTTGCGTGCTCCTTCGGAGAAAACGAGTGTGCAACTCCCGTTTTACACCAGTCGGGCTTTCTGTAGCTGCCCTCCCACATAGCATCTAACGACAGAAATCGTATTGCCACGGCGTAACTACCATTTTCAATTCATTAATTGAAAGCAATCCGAAATAAATGGACCGTCGATATCCTGCGAATTATCGCGCTTAATTGGCGGGCGAAATCGCGCTGCCATCCGTGAATAAAAACGTGAATTAACTATACGGATTTCCTGGAATAACGATTCGTTAAATGTTTGGTTCAATGCTGATTGGCAGCCTGTTATCGTATTTTCGGTTCGACGGAAATTCAGGTCGGACGGAATAGCGATTCAACGACAGGATCAACGGGGCCAGGAAATAGCCCTATATCTGCCATGACCTACATCATTGTCGATACCACATTGTCGGATCCGGTTGCGCGCCCCTTGCTGGATGGGCTGGAGGTCGAGTACGCGACCCGCTATCGGGAGTTTCGGCAGAACAGCGCCGCGTTAGCGAGCGAAGAGCTGGCGCGTTACCCGGCCGAATTATTCGCGCCACCCGATGGCGCTTTCATCGTGATCGTGCGCGATGGGGAGACAGTCGGCGGCGGGGCGTTCAAACGCTATGACGCAACCACGGCGGAGCTCAAGCGCATCTGGACGCATGCCGGTCTGCGTCGTCAGGGGTTGGCCCGTCGCGTCGTGCAGGCGCTCGAAGCGCGCGCGGTGCGGCAGGGATATCGCCGCGTCTATCTAACCACGGGTTTCCGCCAACCGGAAGCAGCAGGACTCTATATCAGTGCGGGTTACGAACCCTTGTTCGATCAGTCGATCGCGCCGGAGGTCCATTTTCGTCTTCCGTTCGGCAAGGATTTGCTGGAACCGGGCCGCACCGATTCGTTGAGCGATCTGGTCCACGCCGAGCCGCTCGGCCAGCGGTAGCAAGGCGCGCAACGCATTCCACACCATCCATTTCAACAGGGCATAACAAGTCATGAAACACGGCCGGAATATTCTGTCGGCAGTGGCCGGAACGATCGTCGCGTTGGCGATGGGTTTCACGGGCACGGCACACGCGGCAGGCACAACCCCCACCTCACTCAATCTGAGTCCGGACCAGCACAACCAGGTCCGCACGACGCCGGACGCGGCGGCCATTCAGGCGGTGCCTGCGACGTTTCCTTTCGCCGAGAAGGGCGACGTGGTCATCGGAATGGCAGTGGCGTGGCCGCCACTGGGGACGTATGCGACTGATGAAAAGACCGTGGTCGGTTTCGACCCGGACCTTGCGCAACTGGTCGCTGACGGTCTGGGGCGCAAGCTGAAAATCGTCGTGCTCGCGTGGGAAGACTGGCCGCTCGCGTTGCAATCGGGCAAGGTCGACGCGGTCTTGTCGAACGTGACGGTGACCGAGGAACGCAAGGAGAAATTCGACTTCTCAACCTATCGGCGTGACGTGCTCGGCTTCTACGTGGCAGATTCAAGCCCGATCAAGGCGATCCGTGAACCGAAGGACATCGCTGGGCTGAGGATCATCACCGATTCGGGAACGAACCAGGAAAAGATCCTGCTCGCGTGGGACAAGGAAAATGTCGCGCATGGGCTGAAGCCGGTGCAGGTGCAGTATTACGACGATGTCGCAGTGAGAGACGTGGCACTACGCTCGGGGCGCGCCGATGCGATTCTGAGCGTCAACTCGGCACTCGCCTACGCGGCTGCGCAGAAGGGCGGCCTCCGCGCAGTCGGCACGATCAGCGGGGGCTGGCCGATTCTGGCCGACGTCGCGATCACGACACGCAAGGGTAGCGGACTCGCCGCACCGCTCACGCTGCTGCTGAACGATCTCATTCAAAGCGGCAAATACACGCAGGTGCTCGACCGCTGGAGTCTGGGTTCCGAAGCGATCGACAAGGCCAGGACGAATCCTCCGGGGCTGCCAAAAAGCTAATTCGACCGGGCAGCTATCGCTGCCTGGTCGATCGTCCGCTGTATCTCCTAAGTATTACTAAAAGATTACTCCTCACATGGCCGATATCTGCCAGCGTGCTGGAGGGTTGTGTTCGTCTATAACCAACGGGACAGGGCGATGTGCAGGCATAACAGAAAAAATCAGGCCCGTCGGGCCACCACCGTATTGCGCAGGAAGATGTTGTCGGCTGCCGTGCTGGCGATGACTTGCAACGGCGCGGCATGGGCGCAGGGCGCAGCCGCGCCGACAAAGGCGAGCGATGCGGCGGCTGCCACGACTGGGACTCAGCCCGCGGGAAGCTCGCCCGCCGCAGCGCAATCCGCTACAACCCGGCCGGGCTCACAGCCATCCGCTGCCAGGCAAGCTGGCGCTAACGGTACTGTGCAGCAGGACACCGTGGTCGTAACCGGTACGCGCACCAGTACGAAGGCGAGCCAGAGCCTGACGCCGGTGGATGTGATCAGCGGCGCCCAGTTGCAGGCCACCGGGCAAAGCAATCTTCGGGATGCGCTCGTCAAGCTGTCGCCGTCGATCACCCGCGAGACCTATGCCGGCGATACGGCGCAGCTAACCGACGCGCTGTCGTTGCATGGCCTGACCCCGGACCACGTGCTGGTGCTGGTGAACGGCAAGCGGCGCCATACCACGGCGAATATCGCGCTAGACGGCGGCCTGAACCAGGGTTCGACCGGCGTCGACATCGACATGATCCCGGTTGGGCTCATCGATCACATCGAGATTCTGCGTGACGGTGCCTCGGCGCAGTACGGATCGGACGCCATTGCCGGGGTGATCAACATCATCCTGAAGACGAACTCGCATGGCGGAACACTGCAGACAACGAACGGCCAGACCTATGCGGGTGACGGCTTCAAGAATGGCGAGTCGGCCAATATCGGCCTGAATCTTGGCGATAAGGGATATCTCGATCTGGCAGCGGAATATGACCGCCAGAATCACACGGTCCGGACCGCACCCGATGATTATTTCGGCACCTTCCAGCCCGGGCACGGCTACTACAACCCGATCGAGGGGGACCCGGCCAGCACGCGTGAGTCAGTGGGCTTCAATGCGGGCTATTACCTCGGCGACGATGTGGAACTGTACGGCTTTGGCACCTACGCGCATCGCGACGCGCAGGCCTACCAGAACTACCGGCCGCCTTCAGTTCTTCCCGAGGTGTATCCGAACGGGTTCGTGCCGACCGAAACGGTCAACGAGAACGACTATTTGGTCACCTCGGGCATCAAAGGCCAGAACCTGTTCGGCTGGTCATGGGATCTGAGTACGACCTATGGCGGTGACCATGTAGGCATCGGCATGGACAATTCGGCCAACACCGGGTTGTATGCCGCCGAGGGCTATACGCCGACCAGTTTCCACCTTGCAACGGTCAGCAACACGCAACTGACGAATAACCTCGACCTGACGCGCGCATTCCACCTTCCGCTGCTGCCGGCTCCCGTCAACGTCTCGGTTGGGGTCGAACAACGACGCGAGACTTACAGCGTGGGCGCGGGTGATGAGGCGTCGTATCTGGATGGCGGTTCCCAGGCACTCCCAGGCCTCGCACCGGTCAGCGCGAGCGACAACTCGCGCAACGTGCTCGGCACGTATATTGATCTGTCGACACACCTGGCGCCAAAATGGACGGTCGACCTGGCAGGGCGCTTCGAGCATTACAGCGATGTAGGCGATACGACGAACGGCAAGATCTCGACACGCTACGACTTCACGCCGCAGTTCGCGGTCCGCGGTAGCGTCAGTAGTGGATTTCGTGCTCCCTCGCTCGCTGAGGAGTACTACAGCAACGTGAATGAGTCGCCGGCGTCGGTTACCGGCTTGCTGGCGGCCAACTCGGCGGCGGCAAGACTGATCGGCGCGCAGCCGCTGAAACCGGAGGAGTCGACCAACTACAACCTCGGCCTCGTGCTCACGCCCACCAAGGACCTGCATTTTACGATCGACGCTTACCAGATCGACATCCGCGACCGGATCGTCGAAGGCGGGACGGCATCGGGCGAAGCGGCGATCGCAGCCATGGAGGCCGCAGGGTTGTCGATACCGGGCTCGATTCCGGCGTCAGCGGTGTCCGCGAGCTACTTCACGAACGGCGCGAGCACGCGTACCCGTGGCATCGACCTGTCCGGTACCTGGCACACGGGTTTTGGTGCTTATGGACAGGTGGACTGGGATCTCGGCGTGAATCTGAACACCACCTCGGTTACGCGTGTGGCGACGGGAGCGAACGGCCAGCCGGAACTCAATGCACAGCAGATCGCCTGGCTGAGTACGGCGACGCCGAAGAACAAGATCATCGTTGGCGGCACGTGGCATCTCGACAAGTGGGGCGTGAGCCTGCACGAGACGCGCTTTGGTTCGACCTCGAGCGAGGAAACCTACATCGTCGGGCCCAATGCGTTCTCGACGACGCAGTTTATCCACTTCGAGAATGCAGCGAGGTACGTCACCGACCTCGAGGTTCGTTACGACGTGACGAAGCGATTCCAGATCGCGGTGGGGGCGAACAATCTGTTCGACGTCTATCCGAGCAAGCTGCCTTATGCGGCCCAGCTCGAAGGCGCGCAGTACGACGCCTTTGCGTCGACGATCGGCGAGGACGGTGGTTTCTACTATCTGCGGGCGCGCTACACGTTTTAATTCATTTTGTCATATGCATAGCAAGATTTGCTCGAACGACGTCGGCTAGCGATAGCGATAATGGAACAAGCGGATGCCGCTCGGCAGATCTCCCGAAACTTTTTCCCACGCACCTGCCGGTGCGCTGGGTGGTATCGATATGTCCTACTCACTTTCGATTCTCGACAAAAGTCCGATTGCCGATGGAACCAGCGCCTACGATGCGCTGCGCTTCACGGTCCGGCTCGCACAGCGTGCGGAAGCGCTGGGGTACAAACGGTACTGGATCGCCGAACATCATGGCGCCCCGGGGCTCGCCAGTTCCGCGCCGGAGATCGTCGTGTCGCATCTGCTTGCGCACACGTCGCGCATCCGCGTCGGCTCGGGTGGCGTGATGCTCCAGCACTACAGCCCTTTCAAGGTTGCGGAATCGTTCCGCGTGCTCGCGTCGCTAGCGCCGGGCCGCGTCGACCTTGGCGTCGGCAAGGCACCAGGCGGATTGCCGCTCACGACGCGAGCGCTGCAGTGGTTCCACGACAAGACGAAGAAGCCCGATTTCGCGCACCAGCTTGCCGAACTCGACGCGTTCCTGAAAGCGGGTGTGGCCGTTGATCACCCGTTGGCAGGTGCCGTGGCGTTGCCTACGCCGCCGGAGGCGCCGCAGGGCATCCTGCTGGGCGGTAGCCCGGAGAGCGCTGCGCTTGCTGCGAAGCACGGCTGGCAGTTCTGCTATGCCGGTCACTTCAACGGCGATAGCGACAGCATCGAGCGTTCGATTGACGTCTATCGCAGTGCGACAGGACGCACGCCGCTGCTCGCGCTCTACGCGTTTGCAGCGGAATCGAAGGCCGAGGCTCAACGTCATGTCGGTCCACTGCGTATTTTCAAGCTGCGGCTCGCAACCGGGCAGAGCGTGAATCTTCCCAGTCCCGAGGCTGCAGCGGAGTTCGCTCGGCAGACCGGTGTAACGGATTACAAGCTCGACGAACTGCATCCGCACGTCATTACCGGCACGCCGGACGATGTGCATCAGGAGCTCGACGCATTGCACGAACGCTTCGGCATCGAAGAATTCGTGATCGACACACCCGTCGCGGACTACATCCTGCGCCTTGCTTCGTTCGAGGCGCTGGCTCCAGCGGAACAGGCCGCGCGGGTCTGATCCTGCCGCCCCTCAATCCCGCTCAATCCCGTTCATTCTCGTTTAACGGATCAAACTCATGACCCAGCGAAACCTCACTTTCGGCATCATGCTGCATGGCGCAGGCGGCCATATGAATTCGTGGAAGCATCCGGCCGGACCCGCCGATGCAAGCGTCAACCTCGATTTCATCACGGGTATCGCGCAGAAGGCGGAGGCCAACGGCGTGGCGTTCGCGTTCGTGGCCGATGGCCTGTATATCAACGAGAAGTCGATTTCGCACTTCCTGAACCGCTTCGAACCAATCTCTATCCTGTCGGCGCTTGCAACAGCGACTTCGAAGATCGGTCTGGCCGGCACGCTTTCGACTTCGTATAGCCATCCGTTTACGGTGGCGCGGCAATTCGCGTCGCTCGACCTGATTAGCGGCGGGCGAGCGGGATGGAATGTCGTCACGTCGCCGCTGGAAGGTTCCGCGAAGAACTATGGCGGCGAACATCCGGATCATGAATTGCGCTACGAGATTGCCGACGAATATCTGGAAGTGGTGCAGGGCCTGTGGGACAGCTGGGACGACGGCGCCTTCGTGCGAAACCGTGAGAGCGGACGTTTCTTCGAGCGCGACAAGCTGCATACGCTCAATCACAAGGGCAAGTTCTTCGAGGTGGCCGGGCCGATCAATATCCAGCGTTCGCCGCAAGGGCAGCCGGTGATCTTCCAGGCGGGCGCATCGGAGTCCGGCGTCGCGCTGGCCGGCAAGTATGCGGATGCGGTGTTTACCCATTCGCCGTCGCTCGAAGAAACGCGGGCGTTCTCGGAGAGCGTGCGGCAGAGCGCGGTCGAGCACGGGCGCGCGGCGACCGACGTGAAGATCTTCCCGGGCATCGGCCCGATCGTCGGTTCAACCGCTGAGGAAGCCGAAGCGAAGTATCGCGCGATCCGCGACCTACTGAGCGTCGATGAGGCGCTCGCTTATCTGGGCCGCTTCTTCGAGCACCACGACTTTACGCAATACCCGCTTGACGAACCGTTCCCGGATCTTGGCGAGCTCGGCAAGAACAGCTTCCGGTCGACCACGGACCGCATCAAGGCCGAAGCGAAGAAGAATGGCTCGAACCTGCGCGAGGTCGCCCTGGAAGTGGCGACGCCGAAGCCGCAGTTCATCGGCACGGGCGAACAGATTGCAGACGAGCTGATCCGCTGGTTCGACGCCGGTGCGGCCGATGGTTTCATCCTCGGTTTCCCGGTCCAGGCAGAAGGGTTCGACGATTTTGTCCGCTACGTAATCCCGGCGCTGGAAGCGCGCGGCCGCTATAGCCGCACGCTGGCTGGGGCAACACTGCGCGATCATCTCGTGCTGCCGCGACGCGAAAGCCGCTACGCGACCGCAGAAACGGCATGACGGATCGCTCGCAACGCAGGAGGGCAGCATCATGAGCGACACCACACACCAGTTTCCCGGTACGGCGCATGCGGGCCGGGCGATCGACGACGCAGCAGGTCCTGAGTACGCACACTACCGGATCGTGCCGGCAAAACATCATGCACGCACGGCAGGCACCGTGCTGGCGATCGTGCTGATCGGGATCGCGCTGAACTCGGTACTTGGTAATCCGCGCTGGGGCTGGGGCGTCTTCTTGCAATGGTTTTTCGCCGGGCCGGTGCTCGAGGGTCTCGGGCGGACGCTCGTGCTCACGGGGCTCGGCGCGCTGTTCGGCTTCGCGCTGGCTACGCCACTGTCGCTGGCGCGCGTATCGCGTTCGCCGCTACTGGCCGGCTGTGCCTGGGCATTCATCTGGCTGTTCCGTTCGATCCCGCCCATCGTGTTGCTGCTTCTGCTCAACAATCTCGGCTATCTGTACGAAACGATCTGGATCGGCGTGCCGTTCACGCATATCGCACTGTTGAATGAGTCGACCACGGACCTCATCAGTCCGTTCTTCGCGGCCGTGCTCGGACTCACGCTGAACCACGCGGCGTTTTCGGCCGAGGCAATTCGCGGCGGAATTCTGTCCGTCGACCACGGGCAGCGTGAGGCCGCCGCTGCGCTGGGTTTGCCGGGCGCCCGTCAGGTGCGCCGCATCGTGCTGCCGCAGGCAATGCGCGCGATCCTGCCGACCGCCTTCAATGACATCATCGGCCTTGCGAAAGGCACGTCGGTCGTCTACATCCTCGCGATGCCAGACCTGTTCTACACGGTGCAGATCATCTATCACCGCAATCTGGAGGTCATTCCGCTGCTGATGGTCGCGACGGTCTGGTATCTGATCATCCTCACGGTTTTGTCGGCGATTCAGGTTCATATCGAACGGTACTACGCACGGGGAACGACGCGCGAACAAGTGGTGCCGTCGCCGTTGAGCGCGCTATTCGGGCGGTGGCGTAGTGTGCGCGCTGCACACGGTGAAAGCTCAGCGCAGGCTGGCGCGACCGCTGAAACACGCGTCGAAGCGGGCGACGACGCGGTCACCGACGCGCCCAAAACCGGCTGGGCGCAGCGGCGCATCGGCGGCAAGGTGGGCATCCATAACGTATCGAAAAGCTTCGGCACACTGAAGGTCCTCGATAACATTTCGCTGGCGTTCCCGTCGGGCAGCGTCACCGTGATCCTCGGCCAGTCGGGTTCGGGCAAGTCGACGCTGCTGCGCGCGATCAACCACCTGGAACGCGTGGACGACGGCTTCATCGACATTGACGGTGAACTCGTTGGGTATCGCCGCGACGGGCGCACGCTCTACGAGCTCAAGGAAAAGGACATCCTGCAGCGGCGCCGCGCCGACGTCGGGATGGTGTTCCAAAGCTTCAACCTGTTCCCGCACCTGAGCGTACTCGACAACGTCATCGAGGCGCCGCTGGCATCAGGCGTACCGCGCGCGCAGGCCCAGGCCGAAGCGCGCACGCTGCTCGCGCGCGTGGGACTCGCCGATAAGGCCGACGCATGGCCGCGACAGTTGTCGGGCGGCCAGCAGCAGCGTGTGGCGATCGTGCGTGCGCTCGCGCTGAAGCCAAAGGTCCTGCTGTTTGACGAGCCCACATCCGCACTCGACCCGGAACTGGTCAACGAGGTGCTCGATGTGATCCGCCAGCTTGCGCGTTCGGGCACCACGCTGATCATTGTCACGCACGAGATCGGCTTCGCGCGCGAGGTCGCCGACACGATCGTGTTCATGGACGGGGGGCGTGTCGTCGAAGCCGGTCCGCCGGCGAATGTGCTCGGCAATCCGGCTCAGCCTCGTACCCGTGAATTCCTCTCGAAGGTGCTGTAACGGTATGCGAGGCATAAAACGCTGCGACTTAGGATTGCTGATAACACGTCGACGGGCGTTCCTGACCAGGATCGCCATGCTGGCCGCCATGCCGCTTGCGTGGCCTGTCGGCCTTGCACGGGCTGCAACGCAGTCGTTTGATTTCAGCCCGGAGCAGAAAGAGCGTGTCCGTGCGCCGAAAGATCCCGACGCGCTGCGCCTGCTCGCAGGCTATCGCCTCGTCACGCCCGGGGTGTTGACGGTGGCGATCGCGCCATTCGATCGGCCCATCGCAACCTATGCGACCGATGCCCGCAGCGTCGTGGGCTCCGATCCTGATTACGCGCAGCTTGTCGCCGATGCACTGGGCTTGCGCTTAAAGTTGGTGCCTGTCGCATGGCCGGACTGGCCGCTTGGCCTCGCGTCCGGCCGGTACGACGCGGTCATTTCGAACGTCGGCGTCACCGAGAAGCGCAAGCAGAAGTTCGACTTCACGACCTACAGGCGCGGCGTGCATGGGTTCTACGTGCGCTCAGACAGCGCGATCCGGTCGATCCGCGAACCGCAGGATATCGCCGGACTTCGCATCATCACGAGATCGGGGACGATCCAGGAGCGCATCCTGCTCGAATGGAACCGGCGCAATGCAACGCATGGCCTGAAAGAAGCCAGCTTGCAGTACTACGATGACGGCGCGTCGGAGCGCCTCGCGCTGCTCTCCGGGCGCGCGGACGCAATCCTCAATCCGGATCCGACGCTCTCCTATGAGGCCGCGACACAAGGACAGATCCGCCAGGTAGGCACGGTCAACGCGGGCTGGCCGTTCAAGGCGGATGTCGCGATCGCGACACGCAAGGGCAGCGGCCTCGCGCCAGCGCTGATGGCCGCGACCAACGGACTGATCCGTGGCGGGCAATATCGCGCTGCGCTCGCGCGCTGGGGCCTGCAGACGGAAGCGGTCGATCGCTCGGAAACCAATCCTCCGGGCTTTCCGGACGCCTGATTGATGGCGATTGCTGGTGGGAACAAGGACACCGAAGGGAGGTATCGTCAACCGGTGCCGTTACATCCCCAAGAACAACCATGGAGGTCATGTATGTCTGCTGTGCGCATTGATCACCTTGCCTTCCTGACGCCGGGCAACTACCCGGAAGAAGCGCCGCTCGCCGGCTTCGAGCGGACCCTTGAACTCTTTAGCGTCGGCGAGAGGCTCGGTTACGACAGTGCGTGGGTGCGTCAGCGCCATCTGGAGCGCGCGGTGTCGTCCTCGGCGACGTTCCTCGCCGCTGCGAGTCAGCGTACGACGCGCATCGGACTCGGTGCGGCGGTGATCCAGATGGGCTATGAGAACCCGTTTCGCCTCGCCGAGGATCTTGCAACCGTCGACGTGCTGTCGCATGGCCGCCTGAATATCGGCCTGAGCGCGGGTGCTCCCGCGCACGGCATCCTGCTCGGCGACCGTCTGTTCGATGCGAATCCCGAACTGATCGATTTCTCGCATGCTCGCATCGAGCGTTTGCGCCGCAATCTCGCGGGTGAATGGCTCGGCGACGAGGACACTTTCATCGAATCTGCAGCAGGCCGGGTGCGGCCGCGCGTGACGCCGTACGCGGCAGGTCTGACCGAACGGCTCTGGTATGGCGGCGGGTCGCGTCGCTCGATCGAATGGGCCGGCCGCAATGGTTTTAATCTGCTGATCGGCAACATTACGGCCGGCGAGGGAACGGACGATCACAGCGACGCGCAGCTACGCCAGCTCGATCTGTTCCGCTCGCACTGGAGCGAGGCGCGTTCGCCGCGGATCGCGCTGGGCCGCGTGATCGTGCCGATCGACGGCGCCGATGCCCGGACCCGGCAACGCTATCGCCAGTTCGCCGAGGGGCGCCACGCGCGCACGCTGACACCGCATGGCGAGCGGCGCACGCTGTTTGTGCCCGATCTCGTCGGTACGGCTGATGAGATCGTCGGCCGCCTGCTTGACGATCCGGTCGTGGGGCAGGTCCGTGAACTGCGCCTCGAATTGCCGTACGATCTGCCATTTGAGAACTATCAGCAGATTCTCGAAGACTTCATCACGCGCATCGCACCCGAACTGGGCTGGCGGCCCGAGGCCGCACGCCAGGCCGTGGCAGCCTAGGTGCGGCGCCTATAGCTGGATCGATTGACTACCTTATGACAGACGCCACCTCTACATCCTCACCCATTGCTGCGCGGCTGGCTGAAGCCGTGCCCGAAGATCGGTTTGTTTACGTGTCAGCTTACGACCCGCTGGCCCGTCCTTTGTTAGATGAACTAGCTTACGAATACAGCAGCCGTTATGCCGGTCTGATCGATACCGACGAGATCGTCCAGGAGATGCAGCGCTATCCGATCGAGGCGTTCGCGCCGCCGCACGGCGCCTTCGTGCTGCTGCTACGCGACGGGCAGGCCATCGCGGGCGGCGCGTTCATGCGTCATCCGGACCCCGGCACCACCGAGTTCAAGCGCATCTGGGCGAGCCGCAACCATCGCCGTCAGGGTCTGGCGCGGCGTGTTCTGGCCGAACTGGAGGTGCAGGCGGCGCGTCAGGGTTATACGCGCGTGTACCTCGGCACGGGTCCTCGTCAGCCCGAGGCCGTAGCGCTGTATCAGACGAGCGGCTATACCTTGTTGTCCTCACGCGACTTTGGTGAGGATGAGCCGCCCGGCGTCCTGTTCGAGAAATACCTGCCCACGCGGCACGAGGGCTAGCGCCAGCGGGCCGTGGGCAGCAGTTCGAGGGCGGCGCCACGCGTCAGGTTGAGCGGCAGCAGACGCGGGGAAGCGCCCACCGCGTCGTGCAACACCACCCCGAAGACGCCTTCACCCCGCGAAACCAGGCGTTTCTCGAGCTCGGTTGCAAGGAGGAGCGTCCCGTTCGCGCTATCCGATGGACTCAGCAACGTGAGCGTCGTGGCGCCGATCGACAACGTGGCGAACGACACACCGTGGCCAGGCAACGCCGACCGGTGTACCTGAAGCGGTTCGCCGAGCAGTGCACGATAGCGGCTGATGCTGGTGTCGAGATCGCGCACGACGATGTTGATACCCGACACGCCGAGCACGCCATTGCGATGGCTGCGCACCTCGCCTTCGGCCACACGCAGATGGCGTGGCGTGACATCCCCACAAAGAAATGGCAGATCGGACGTTGCCGGTCTGCCCAGTTGCCACGCGAGGCGCGCACCGTCCGGTCGCACGCGCCCACCGTCGATCGGTCCTGCATAGCTGAGCCCGCGCTGCCGTGCGGCATCGACGACGGTCTGCACCGACTCCGGCAGCAGCGCAAAATCGACGAAACCTTCGCCGACCCGATGGCCCGCATCCCACCAGCGATGCTCGGGTGCGTCGCGCAGAAAGGCAATCAGCTCGAAGTAGCTGCCGTCCTCGAAGTCGATCAGCGCATTGTGCGTCGCGCCGTCGGCGTGCGTGCCGCCGCGCTGGACGGTGACGCCGAGTTCGCTGTAATCGGCGATGGTCTGCTCGAGGTCGTGCACGCGGATCACCACGTGGTCAAGTGAAAGAGTCATGGCAGAAGGGCAGTGGAATTGAACCCAAGGAGTATGCGAGTGCCCATCGGCACACGCCAATATCGATTTCTCGAATGGATAGCGCGCGCCGAGATTTTCATTTGTTTAGCTTTATGTCGCATATGGTTCTGCCGATTTATTCGTAGTGCCTGAACGCTGTTGGAATGAAAATTTCCCGGGCATCGTCGCGCGACCTCTCAGCGCTTTCTGATTTCAGCCCAATCCATAATGAACAACCGATCTTTCCGACCTTCAGTGCTAGCGCTACACCGAGCGGTTCGCGCGTCTCTCGCCGCAGCATCCTTCAGCCTGTTAGCAACGGCACTCTCGATTTCCGCGCCGGCAAACGCAGCCGGCAGCAAGACGTTGGTGTTCTGCACCGAGGGCAGCCCGGCCGGGTTCGACCCGGGCCAGCACACGACCAGTACCGATTTCGACGCCAGCAGCAACGCGGTCTACAACGAACTGGTGGAATTTCGCCGCGGCACGCTCGACCTTGAACCCGCGCTCGCGACCAGTTGGGACGTGTCCGAGGATCAACGCACCTACACGTTTCATCTGCGGCATGGCGTCAAGTTCCATACGACAGCGTGGTTCAAACCTACCCGCGATTTCGATGCGGACGACGTGCTGTTCACGTTCAACCGCATGCTCAATCCCGACGATCCGTTCCGCAATGCCTATCCGACGAGTTTCCCGTATTTCAGCGATCTTGGCTTCGACAAGAACCTCGAGCGCATCGAAAAAGTGGACGACTATACGGTGCGCTTCCAGTTGAAACAGCCGGACGTGATCTTCGTACGCAATCTTGCGATGAGCTTCGCATCGGTCCTGTCCGCCGAATACGCGGCGCAGTTGAGCGCCGCGCATCGTGAGGCCGACATCAACCAGTTGCCCGTGGGCACCGGTCCGTTTGTGTTCCGCTCCTATCAAAAGGACGCGCTAATCCGCTACGACGCCAATCCCGACTACTGGCGCCCCGAAGACGTCAAGCTCGCCCATCTGGTCTTTTCCATCACGCCCGATCCGGGCGTGCGCATCCAGAAGCTCGCGAGCGGCGAGTGTCAGGTGTCGGCGTTCCCGCGTCCCGCGGATCTGGATGTCGTCAAACGTAATCCTGACCTGACGCTGGTTTCCGGCGTGGGCTTCAATGTCGGTTTTGTCGCGTACAACACGCAGCACACGCCGCTCGACCGCGTCGAAGTACGCCGCGCGCTCGATATGGCGATCGACAAGCCTGCCATCATCAAGGCTGTGTTCGCCGGTAACGCGACCGTCGCGACCAATCCGATGCCGCCGTCCCAGTGGTCCTATGACAAACAGTTGAATGACGCACCGTTCGATCCCGCGAAGGCCAAGGCGCTGCTTGCGCAGGCAGGCTTTCCGCACGGCTTCGACATTTCCCTGTGGGCGATGCCCGTGCAGCGCCCCTACAACCCAAATGCCCAGTTGATGGCGCAATTCATCCAGCAGGACTGGGCGAACATCGGCGTGCGGGCGAAGATCGTCAGCTATGAATGGGGTGAATACAACCGTCGCGCGAAGCAGGGCGGCGAGCATGACGCGATCCTCTACGGCTGGTCGGGCGACAATGGCGATCCGGACAACTGGCTCGGTACCTTGCTCGGCTGCGACGCGGTGCATGGCAGCAACGTGTCGAAGTGGTGCGATCCCGCGTTCAATGCGCTGATCGTCAAGGCGCGCTCGAGTTCCGACACCGCCGTGCGAACGTCGCTTTACGAGCAGGCCCAGGTCATCTTCAAGCAGCAGGTGCCTTATACGCCGATTGCCCATTCCATCGTCTCGTTGCCTGCCTCGAAACGCGTGAAGGGCCTCGTATTTTCGCCGCTCGGAAGTCACCGGTTCGATGGTGTCTCGCTGGACTGAACGCCAGCCCCCGAACGGCTTGCGGATGCCGGGACTGCCTTACCCGGCGTTCAGCGCACGCACGCGCGGCATCACTTCTTCGGCGAAGGTCCGCATATCGGCTTCGAACGGCTGGAATTGAAGCATGAACAGTTCGATGCCCGCTCGCTCGAAGGCAGCGATGCGCCGGGCCACGGTGTCATAGCTGCCTACCAGGCCCGCAGCCGTTCCGCCGTTCGAACCGACACGCGGCGTTTGGGCGAAGGTCTGGAACATCACCGCTTTCGGGTCGATGTTGGCCTTTTGTTGCGCACGCAACGGCGCGTCTTTGGCTGCCATCTCAAAGAGATGGGTGAGGTGGGCATTGGCTGCTTCATCGGATTCACGCGCAATCACAAACGCCGACAAGCCGAATCGCAAGGCATCGTGTCCGCCCGGACGGGTACGTGCTGACACATCCGCGATCAATCGCTCTACGTCTTCGAGCGGCTGGCCGTTGATGAACCAGAAGTCGCCCTTGTCGGCCGCCAGTTGACGGGCCGGCTCCGATTCGCCGCCGACGTAGATGCGCGGCCGTGCGCGATAGGGATCGGCGGGCCGCAGCAGATAGTCGTCGACATGGAAATGCTCTCCATCAAAGCGCGTACGTTCGCCGCGTAGCAGCGATTCGACCACCGTGATCCACTCGCGGCCATAGGCGTAGCGCGCATCGTGCTCCGCAAAGCCGATACCCGCACGCTCCAGTTCGGGCCGGTTCCACGCGTTGACGAGATTGATCGCAAAGCGCCCCCGGCTGATGTGCTCGATCTGCTGCGCCATCTTGGCGAGCACCACAGGGTGATATAGATAAGGTTTGATTGCCGCGATGATCTCGATCCGCTCGGTCAGCGCTGCGAGCGCCGCCGAGGCGGTCCATGCCTCCAGCTGGTCGAGATTGGGATCGTGCGGATTGATGGTGTGCTGCGCGACCAGCACCGAGTCATAGCCGAGGCGCTCCGCCTCGAGCACCAGCGCCTTGTTGCGAACCCAGGATGCGTCATAGGGTTCGTCAGGGTCCTGCAGGGCGGCGCGGCTGCCGTGAACGAGGGCCCAGATGCCGAAGCGGGCCGATGGTATCGACATGAAGCGAAAGTCTCCGGGAGAAAAAGTGTCTGGCGCAGCAGGGTGGTCTGCCTCGACCGCCTTTGGCCAGCCGTTGAAGCCGGGCCGCGCCGCTGGCCGGTATCAAACCAGGATCTGCGGATACACGTAGCTGGCGACGTCAACGCGTTTCTTGACGAGGCCGAGCTTGAAGAAAGTATCGACGATGTCCTGCTGCTCCTTCACGATATCCGGTGTAACGGCCACCGTCGTATAGTGCCGGCGCTCAGTGGCGAGTTTCAACACATCGGGACGCACGCCGAGTTGAGGGGCAAGCAGGTCGGCCGTCTCTTGCGGGTGCGCCTGCGTCCAGGCATTCGCCTTCTGCAGTTCCTGGAAGAGGATCCGCACGACGTCCGCATTATCGCGAACGAAATCCGGCCTCGCGAGGTGGAACGTTCGGTTATTGGACAACCCCGTGCCGTCGCGCAAGATCCGCGGAGCGGTAGTGATTTGCTGCGCCGCGAGGAACGGGTCCCACAGTCCGGCCGCGTCGACGTTTTTCGACAGGAACGTGGCGCTCACGTCGGCAGCACTGGTCAGATAGACCGGTTCGATGTCTTCATAGCGCAGCCCGGCTTCATCGAGCGCGCGCACTAGCAGATATTGCACGTTCCAGCCTCTGCCGATCGCGACCCGCTTGCCCTTCAGGTCGGCGACCGAACGAAGTGGCGAATCCGCTGCGGCGAAAATCCCAATACCCTTCGGGTAGGGCTGTTCTGCGCCCAGATAAACCGCGTTGACGCCCGCCGCGTTGGCGAAGGCCGACGGCGCATCCGCAGCGTGGCCGATATCGAGCGCGCCTGCGTTGAGTGCCTCGGTGAGTTGCGGACCGGCCGCGAACTCCGACCATTGAACGGTCCAGCCTCTCGTTTGCAGCGCCTTTTCGAGGTTGCCGGTGCCCTTCAGGATGTTGAGCGTGTTGAACTTCTGATAGCCGATTCGAAGCGTCCGCGTGTCCTCCGCCTTGGCGACTCGAAGGATGCTCGTATTGGCCAGTGCCGCGACCGACACGGTTTGAAGAAAATGACGTCTGCTGGGTTGCATAAAGGGTTCACAAGGTTGCGCGAACCCGGTGTTCCCGCGCTGCGCGGACTACACCGGGCTTCGAGGATGTCACTTCGACGCGACCGCCGCAGTCTTGTCGAGCAATGCCCAATGACCGTCGGTGGCGACGAGGTTGATGCTCTTCACGCCGATCACGCGCCGCGTCGTCGGATCGAATGTTGCCTTGCCGAACACCACGCTCGGGATGTCGCGAAGCTTCAGCAGTGCGTCGCGCGCGCCGCGGCGATCCGCGCCGCCAGTACGCAGCGCGTAAGCGGCGATGACCACCGCGTCGTAAGCAAACGCGTTGAACGCGTCAGGCTCGCGGTGATATTTCGCCTCGAAGGCGTGCACGAAGTTTTGTACCTCCGGGCGCGGGTCGCCGGGGAAGAAGCTCGTATTGGTGGTCACGCCGTTCACGGCGGTGCCGCCGAGTTCGAAAAACTTCGGCGAATAGACCGAACTGGCCGCGACCACCGGCAAGTCGATGCCGCTCGTGCGCGCCTGGCGGACAATCTGGGCGCCGTCCGAGTAGTACGCAATCAGCACGAGCGCGTCAGGATGAGCGCCGTTGACGCGCAGGAGCGTGGCGCGAAAATCCTGGTCCGTCGGCTGGTAGCCCTCGGCCGCTACGACCTGCACGCCACGCGAGGCCGCGGCCTTGACGAACACGTCCTTGCTCGCGCGTCCCCAGTCCGTGTTCTGGTAGAGCACGGCGACGTGCCGGAAGCCCTGCTTGGCCGCGAGATCCGCGAGCAGCGGTTGCGCATCGGCCTGGCTAACCGAGGGGCTCCAGATGAAATCGCCGCCCTTGGTGAAGTCGGGGTGCGAATTCGTGAAGCCGAGTTGCACGAGTCCGGCGCGCTGATAAATTGGCGACGCGGCCATCGATGCGGGGCTGGAGAAGTCGCCGAGTTCGATCAGGATGCGCGGATCGGCCACGAACTTCTGCGCGATGCTGACCGCCTGACGCGGATCGCTCTGGCTGTCCTCGAACACATATTGCAGCGGGCGTCCGTTGATGCCGCCGTTTGCGTTGATCTGATCGAGTGCGAGATCGAAGCCGGCTTTCCATTGCGCGCCGTATTGCGCATTGGGTCCGGTCAGCGGGCCGCTCACGCCGAAGTACAGCGGCTCGCCGGTCGCGGCGCCCGTCGCCGCCCATACCGAGGGACCCGCCAGGATGCTGGCAATCGTGAGCGATGCGAAGGCAGCAAGCTTCCTCAGGAACGTCCGGCGCGGGCCGGCTCTGTGCAATGCAAACATGGCGAAAGATCCCGTCAATCAGATAGCGTTAAAAGAAAAGTTGCCGACCCCGCCGACGCGCGCGTAGTACTGCCTCGCGCGTTCGGTCGGCCGCACGGCGATACGTTCGGCAAGGAGCGCGCGCGTCAGGCCGAACTGCCCGGCGCGTTCGGCGGCAGCAATGAGGGTTTGCGTAATGAGGTCGCGCTGTGCGTGGCTGCCGCCGATGCGGCTCGCCTGGTAGCGCACAGGCAGGATGAGTTCGACCGCGCGGGCATATTCGCGCGCGGCAAAGGCGAGCACGCCGTCGATCAGGCGGCGGCCGACCTCAGCCGTCACGTTGCGGTTGTCACCCTGGCCTTCACGCGCGTAGCGGTCGAGCGAGCGGCGCAGGCGTTCGACATCCAGCCAGTTGCCGGCACGCGAAACGGCGAGCGCGATATGCAGATCGTTGAATGCCAGCACATGATCGTCGACATGCGTCAGCCATTGCGCGGCGAGCGGGCCCCAGCGTTCGCCGACATCAGCGCCCGCGAGTTCCAGTCGCCAGAGCAGGGCGGAGGCGTCGACGAGATCGAGCAGGAAGTCGCCAGCCAGCTTCGGCGCAACGTATTGATCGTAGTCGGCCAGCACTTCATCGAAGCGTCCTTCCTCGATCAGATAAAGCGCGAGATGCCAGCCGTTGTGGACGGCTAGCGCATGAGCGCGACTCCAACCCGGATGGGCCGCCCGGAGGAAAGCGATGCCTTCGCCCTGACGACTTTCCGTTTCGAGCACATGCGCCACCGCGTGAATGGCCCAACCGTCCTCGGCATTGAGCGCAATGGCGGCATGGCCGACTGCTTCCGCGCGGCGCAGTTCGCCCGCTTCTTCGAGGCCGAACGCATACTGTCCGAGGACGTAGCCGTAGTTCTCGCCCTGCGGGTCCCAGTGCGGCAGGACCCGCGCAATGGAATCGCGGATGCTGAGCGACTGGCCGAGGCAGAAGTGAGCGTCGTGAGCGAAGCGCAAAGCCAGCGCATCGGTCGGATGATCGACGAGGATGCTCTCCCAGAGATTGGTTGCATTGGCGATTCCGCCCGCGGCCAACGTTTTCGCGGCAGCGAGGTGACGGGTTTCGCGCGAGGTCGCGCCGCCTCCGCCGGCATGTTCGGCTGCGGCGAGGGCGGTGGTGACGCGCGGATGGTCGCCGCGAAATCCGCCTAGCAGAAATAGCGAGGCGATGGCGCTCGCGCCCAGAGCGAAGTCAGGGTCCTGATCCAGCGCGTCCTGCAACTGGGCGACAGGGTCGCCCTTCCAGCCGAAGCAGTCCGAGATGGCGCGGTCGAGCGCTGCGGCTGATTCGTCCGATCCTGTTATCCGCAAGCCTTGGGCGTCCGTGGCCATCAGCATGCTCCCGGATGGTGGCCGCGCCGTTGCTCGAGTGCCTCTACCGGTTGCATCATGACCCGCGGTTGAACAGGATCGACGCGAGATGGTGCAGCGTGCCGCCGGCATATCCGGTGACGATGGAAACCAGCGATCCATCGCTCGCACCGGAGATTTCCCTGTGGATGCACGCCAGAACGGCTCCCACCACCAGCACGGCGGCTACCTGTTTAACCGAGACGCGATGCGAGTCCGACGCCACCGCGGCGTCTTCCGTGGTTTCATCGAGCGTTCGATGGGGGTGATATCCGAATCCCTTCATGATGGTCGGCCGGTCGATTTGAACATATCGAGTGTCCGCAATCATGCGACCGGGTCGAACCAATTTTTTCGCATATCCATAGCAGCGCGGCGTCTTTGTGACTGCCCGCGCCGCTGAAGATCGGCTAACCCTGAGCGGGATCCGTCATCGTGCGTGCCGTCAGACGGCGCGCTTCAGCCACGGCCATCGGACAGGCGGGCGCGCGCAGCCACTTGCCGCGGCGGGGTATCGCAATAGCGCCGCCACACGCGCCGGAAATCGCGTGCCGAGGCGAACCCGGCTTGCTCGGCCACACGTTCGATCGTGAGTTCCGGGCGCTCCAGCAACTGCTGGGCGCGGGCCACGCGCAGGCGCTGCTGGTAGGCGAGGATGGTAATTCCGGCGTGCTCGGCGAAGAGCCGGCTCAGATGCCTCGCGCTGACGTGCGCGGCCTCTGCCAGGTCGGTCACATTCCACGCGCGCGCGGGATCTCGCGCAATGGCGTCCTGAGCGCGGTGCACCGCCGGATGCATGTGGTTGCGATGGGCGAGCCACGGCGACAGTTGCGTGTATTCGCCGGCGCGGCGCTGATACACCACCTGACGGCGCGCAATATCGGCCGCCAGTTGCTCGCCGGCGTACCGCTCGATCAGATACAGCGCCAGATCGATACCGGCCGTGATGCCGGCGCTCGTCAGCACGTTGCCGTCGTCGACGAACAAACAGTCGTCCCGTACACGTGCCGTAGGTTCCTCGTGTTTGAGCAAGTCGACGAGGCCATAGAGCGTGGTGCAGCGGCGGCCCGCCAGGCGTCCGGCACGCGCAAGCAGCAATGCGCCGGAGCAGATGCTGGCAATGCGCGTATCGGCGGCGGGTACGGTTTTGAGCCAATACGTCACGGCGTCGAACGTTTCGCTCGTGCCGGGCCCGGGTGTTTCCATGGTGCCCACGACCACGACCAGACTGTCAGGCGGCAGCGTGTCCGGCAGAGGCTCGAGCCCGTCGAGCGCGGTGCCGATAGAGGTCGTTACCCGCGAGAGCGGCGCGCAATGATGCAGATCGAACGGCGCGCCGGACTCCGCCGCCATTCGAAAGGCCTCGGCGGGGCCCGCATAGTCGAGCAGCAGCACCGGAGGCGTCAGCACGAACCATACGGACTTTTTCACGATCATGCCGCGCGCGCTGATTGCCAGCCGGCCAGCGCATCGTCGACGCTGGCGATCCGTGCAAAGCGTCCCGCCAGCACCAGTTCCGTGTGCGCCTTGATTTCGTCAGGGGAATACGTGCGGCCGCTGCCGGCGTGGGTCATCGGAAAGGTGAGGGTGGCTTCGGTCACGTAGTCCACGGCATAGCCGATGTCCGAGCCGACCCGCGTGGTGGTCTCGCAGCACTGTTCGGTGCGGATGCCGGTGATGACGAGATGGCCGATGCCGCGGCGGCGCAGCCAAAGATCCAGCCCCGTATCGGAGAACGCATTGTGCGTGTGCTTTTCGAATACGACGTCCGGCGAACCCGGCAACCAGTCCAGCGGGGTGACAAAACCGGACTCTTTGGTGAACGGGGCGGCCTGGCCGATATGGAAAATGTGGACAACCGGAATGCCGTGCTCGCGCGCACCGCGTTCCAGCCGCAGGACCGCCTCCTTGAAAGCCGGCAGGTCTGTTTCGGACCAGAACGGTGCCTGACGAAACGACTCCTGCACGTCGATGATGACGAGAGCTGACCTGGCGTTGTTGAGTGCGGACATTTCTGGAACTCCCATGGTTGAGGATTTCATCATAGAGGCTGATCAGGCAGGCTGCGAGAGCGTTTGCAGACAGGAACAGGACAAAATCGGCCATGGGATCAGGGATGCTCGGTCTCTATCCACGTCCCAATCTTTGCTTCACGCGAAAGATCACTTCGACGAACGCCGCGCGGCACGTAAGATGCCGAGCTTCGCAGGAGACGCTGCGTTGCTATCCGCGCTTTGAAGGTCAAGACGAGCTTCGCTGAGAGAAGACATGATTCAGTTTGACGATTTGACAGACAGCGAATGGGCCCTGATCGAGGGGTTGTTCTGCAATGAAGTGGTGCCGCCTGAGCGCTCCGGCCGGCGGCGTGTCGACCCGCGCGCGGTGGTCAACGCGGTGCTGTGGGCGTTATCGACCGGCTATGGTTGGTCCAGAGTGCCCGGGTGGTATCCGTCGCGCCCAACCTGCCGGCGGCGCTTTGAAGAGTGGCAAGCCGACGGCACGCTTGCTGAACTCATCAGACGGCTCAATGCTGCCGGCCGGAAGGTGTCGCTGCGCGGCCCCGTTGGCGACGCGTTCAACCATCCTCCGGTGAATCCGAATCAGAGTCGCTTGAATGGCCTCGCGTGGACCAGTCCGCAGACGTGGCGCGCGCCGCTCGACCTGGCCTGAGGGTTGACGCGTCACTTCGAGAGAACCGGGCTCATTGCCGGTACGGCCGCCTCCGCGCGGAGGAATTCGATCAACGGATCAAGCAGCCGATGCCGGCGCGCTGGCCCTCGACGCAGGACGAAACGCCACGACGCCTGGCGCGACCGGTCGGGAAATAACCGCACGAGACGTCCGCTGCGCAGTTCCGGGTCGATCAATGGCGAGCGGCCCAGCGCGAGTCCGGCGCCGCCAATCGCCGCACCGATGACCTGACTGAAGCTGCTGTAGCGAACGATCTTCGTTTCGAAATCGTCAGGCAGGCCGAACTCGGAGGACCAGGTACGCCAATCGATCTCAGGCGAGTTCTCGTGCGCCTCCTGCAACAGACGGCAACGACACACGGCCGTCGACGCGAACGGGTGCAGCTCGGGGCTGCACACCGGAAATACCTCTTCCTGCAACAGGATCAGGTCATCGGGACGCAACGCGCGTTCCGGTACGTGCACGACGGCGAGGTCGATGTCGTAGCGGGCGAAATCCGGTTCGGCATCCTGAACGATCGCGTTTAGGCGGGTCTCCGGATGGCGGCCTGAAAACTCCGCAAGACGGCGCGCGAGCCACATGGCGGAAAACGGCAGATTAGCTGAGACGGTCAGTTGCCTGGCGACGCCCTTGATCTGCGAACACGCCTCTTCCAGCAGCGACAGCGCACCGCTCGCAGCGGGCAGCAGGCTGGCCCCGGCCGGTGTCAGACGAATGCCGCCGATGCCGGTGCTGCGCTCGACGAGCCGCGCGCCCAGCAATTCTTCGAGGTTACGGATCTGATGACTGACGGCGCTGGTCGACACATTCAGCTCAGCCGCCGCGCGGGCGAAGCCGCCGAGCCGCACCGCCGCCTCGAAGGCGCGTAACGCTGTGAGTGGAGGGATGTTGGACATAGGTGGGTATTGTAGGAGATTCAACACCCCTTGAAAAACCATCTTTTGCCTGACTGTCCGGCGCACGGTAACGTCACATAAAACCCGATATGGCACTGAATTGACCGGAGGCAGGGATGTATTTCGACACCAGGTTGTGGATGATGATGCCCGGTCTACGGCTACGCGTAGCCGGCGCGGCAGGCCTTGGCTTGCTCGCGATGGGCTTTGGCGTCTTGCGCTTCGTCTTCCTTGGCCGCGTCCTCGCGCTGGCCTTCGCCGGGGCGGCGCCGCGGCAGGTGGCGCTCGCGGCGGCGGGTACGGTGGCGTGCATGCTGCTGCGGGCCTGGCTCGATCATCGCCGGGTGGTCTTGGCGCAGGGGACGGCTGGTCGCGTGCAGTCGGTGCTGCGCGCGCGTCTGTTCGATCGCATCGCCGAGCTTGGGCCGGCGTGGTTCGGCGCCGAGCGCACGGGCGGCGTGATGCTGGCCGTCATCGACGGCGTGGAGCAGTTGCAGACCTTTTTCGGCGCCTACGTGCCGCAGCTCATCATCGCCGCCTGCGCACCGGTGGTGATCTTCGCCGTGCTGGCCTGGTGGGACGTGCCGACCGCGGCCGTGCTGCTGGTCGCCGCGCTAGCGACGCTCGCGCTGCCGATGCTAGTCCACAACGCCGACAAGCACGCGGCCATCGCCCGCGCGAGGGCGTTCAAAGAGTTTGGAGAGGAGTTCCTCGACGCGGTGCAGGGCCTGCCAACGCTCAAGGCGTTCGGCCAGAGCGGCGCCTTCGCGCAAAAACTCGCTGGACGGGCGAGGGCGCTGTCCGCTAGCACCTTCTGGGTGTTGGCGCTGGGCCTGCTCACCCGTTTCTTCACCGATCTCGGCACCGGCCTCGGGGCGGCCGCCGCCATCGCGCTCGGCGCCTGGCGTGTGAGCCACGGCGAAATGAGCCTGGAAGCGCTGCTGATCATCCTGATGGCCGGAACGGAAATTTTCCGCCCGCTGCGCGACCTGCGCTCCGTGCTGCATCAGGGCATGATCGGACGATCGGCGGCGAACGCGATCCATACGCTGCTGGAAGCGCGCAGCGACGCGCCCGCCGGGGGCGGGGCGCAGGTGCCGGAGCTAGCCGCGAGCATCGCGTTCGACGACGTCGGCTTCGCCTATCCGGGCCGTCGCGCCGACGCCCACGCCGGTCTGAGTTTCGAGATTCGTGCCGGCGAGACCGTCGGCATCGTCGGGCCGAGCGGCGCCGGCAAGTCCACCATCCTGCGCCTGCTGCTGCGCCAGCACGATGCGCAAACCGGCGCGATCCGTATTGGCGGCCACGACATCCGGACCCTCGATCCGGACCAGGTGCGCGGCATGATCGCGATCGTCTCCCAGGACAGCACGCTGTTCGACGGCACGATCGCCAACAACCTGCGGCTCGGCCGGCATGACGCGAGCGACGCCGACATGGTCGCTGCCGCCACGGCGGCCAATATCCACGACTTCATCACAGCGTTGCCGGACGGTTACGCGACGCGCATCGGCGAACGGGGCGCGACGCTTTCCGGCGGCCAACGCCAGCGCATCGCGATTGCCCGCGCGCTGCTGCGCGACGCGCCGATCGTCTTGCTGGACGAGGCGCTTTCGGCGGTCGACGCGCAAAACGAGGCGATCATCCAGCAGGCGCTCGACCGGTTGATGCAAGGCCGCACGACACTGATTCTGGCGCACCGACTGTCGAGCGTCATCGGCGCAGACCGGATCCTGGTGCTGGATCAGGGACGGGTCGTGGAGAGCGGTACGCATGCCGAGCTGATCGTCCGTTCGGGGGCGTATCGCCGCCTGATGGGACCGCAAGTCGCGGCAAGCGGCGAACGCCCGGCCGTGATGGAACCTCAGAGCGCCGCGCCGGCGTCATCGGGGCCGCAGGTGCGGCCGCTCGCCGAGGACGCGGCAGGAACCGGCTGGGGCGATACCTTGCGTACCTTGTTGCGCTTCGTCTGGCCGTGGCGCATGAAGCTGGCGCTGACGGTGCTGTGCGGTGTGGGCCGCGTGCTGGGTTTCATTGGAGTGGGTGTGTTGGGCGCGCTCGTGGTTGCCGGAGTCGCCTCGGGACGGCCGGTCCTGGAACTGACGATCGGCCTGCTGCTCGCGGCCCCGGCCGCAGCGACGCTGCACTGGCTCGAATCGTGGCTCGCGCACGACGTGGCTTACCGCCTGCTGGCGGAAATGCGCATCGAGTTGTTCGCCAAGCTCGAGCGTCTCGCTCCCGCTTATCTCCTGCGCCGGCGTTCCGGCGACCTGGTGGCGCTGGCCACTCAGGACGTCGAGACGGTCGAGTATTTCTACGCCCACACTGTGGCGCCGGCCTTCGTCGCGGTGCTGATCCCCGCCGGTGTGCTAGCACTGCTGGCATGGGCGGCCTGGCCGCTCGCCCTCGTGCTGCTGCCGTTCCTCGCCTGGGCAGGCCTGACGCCGGTCTTCGCGCGTAGCAAGATTGACCGCCTGGGCGGCCAGGCGCGCGCCGCGCTAGGGCAGCTTGGCGCGCATCTCACGGAAACAATCCAAGGCCTCGCCGAACTCGCCGCCTTCCAGGCCACCGGCCGTCGACGCGCGGTATTTCTCGCCGACATCGCAAGCTATCAGAAGCAGCGCTCAGCTCTGCTCGATGACCTGTCGCGCCAGAGCGCCGCGCTCGAGGTCGCAACCGGCCTGGGCGGCCTCGCCGTAGCCTTGCTCGGCGCGGTGCTTGCATCGCGCGGCTGGTTTGCGCATGAATGGCTGCCGCTGCTGGTGCTGGTTTCCGTGGCCGCGTTCATGCCCGTGGCCGAGATTGGCCAGGTGGCCCGGCAACTGGCGGATACGATCGCCTCCACGCGCCGGCTTCATGTCGTCGAAGCTGAGCCTGAACCGGTGACCGACGGCGACCTTCCGGTACCCGCAAACCCGCAAGTGCGACTCGACGCGGTGAGATTCGCCTACCCAGGCCGCAGCGCGCCGGCGCTGGACCGCGTGAGCTTTGCTGTGCGCCCGGGTAGCACTGTCGCGCTAGTCGGCGCGTCGGGCGCGGGCAAATCGACGGTGGCCAATCTGCTGCTGCGCTTCTGGGATCCGCAGCAAGGCACGATTACTCTAGGCGGTGCCGATCTGCGCCGGCTGCGCCTTGACGACCTGCGCAGCCACATCGCGCTGGTAGCGCAGGACACCTACCTGTTCAACGACACGCTGGAGGCGAACATCCGTCTCGCCGGGCGCGATGTGTCCGACGCGGACGTGCGCCGCGCGCTGGACCGGGCCGCGCTGAGCGACTTTGTCGACCGCCTGCCGGACGGGCTCGCGACGCGGGTGGGCGAGCGGGGCGTGCAGTTGTCGGGCGGCCAACGTCAGCGGGTCGCGATTGCCCGCGCGTTTCTGAAGGATGCACCGATCCTCGTTCTCGATGAGGCGACCTCGCATCTGGATACGATCAGCGAGCAACAGATCCGTGCCGCCCTCGACGAGCTGATGGCAGAGCGCACCTCGATCATCATCGCGCATCGGCTATCCACCATCCAGAACGCCGACACGATTCTGGTCATGGACGGCGGGCGGGTAGTGGAGGCGGGCAGCCATGACGAGTTGCTGGTTGCGGGCGGTGCCTATGCGCGGCTGGTTGCGCACCAATCTGGTGTGGTTGCCGCGTAGCGCCGGTGTCCCGAAGGTTTCACGCCACAGCTGACGCACTGGAATAAACCGGCATGTGCCGTCGTTAACCTTATCAGGCAACCACGTCCCGTGGCGGCGCGCCTTTGTCACGGCCGCGCCCGCGGCGTGAATTTGCGTAAATACACCGATGTGGTGGATGACGCAGGTGCCACAATATCTAACACGTTTTGGGGGATTCCTGCGGCTATACAACATCATGGACAACCTGTTTCGCGTCGGGATACGGCTCTTGCGGCTCGGCTTTGCTGCTCCAGCGCTCGCGTTGACGTGCCTGATAGTCTCAACGGGCGCTTTCGCCCAATCGGTCAGCCCGATTTCGTCGGCTTTGCCGGTTACATCGACGGCGTGCGCGCATGCTGTCATGCCGGCGGGCTCCGTCAGCACGGACGTCGATCAGTTCCGGCGTCTCACGGCGGACGAGCAAGCGGCGTCGTTCCGCACGCGGATCGAAAACCACTCGCTTCTGTCCCTGACCGACGCTCAGATCCTTTCCCTGATGGACGCAATGAAGCCAGACGCCTTCGTTGCGTACACGAGATCCGACATGGTTCTCGACAACGCCTATGAATACAGCATGTTCCGGCAGGAGCGGGTATCGGGCAGATGGTCCGATCGGCCCGATCACATGCTTGTCCGATACCAGGACAATCCGCGAAAAGTCTACGCAAAATGGCTGCCTGACGGCGGCCATGCGGGACAGGAAATTTTGTACGACGAAACGACCGACCCGGATAGCCTCTACGGCCACGCGGGCGGTCTGCTGCGTCTCGTGTCAGGCAAGGTTGCAGTGGATGGGTCGTTTGCACGCGCCCAATCTCGCCATAGCGTGCGCGATCTTGGTCTGCAGTTCATCGGGCGCACTGTCGATCATGACGCTCGTAGCTTTCGTGAAGAGGGCCTGACTGCGAAGCCGACCCGTATTGAACTGATGAATGTACAAGGCGCGCGGATGCTGGCCTGGACGTGGGTGGCTCCGTTGGGGTCACCCGCGCACTATGCGCCGCGCGTGAGACTGCTGTTCGATCTTCAGCATCCCTGGCCCAGTGGCGAAGTCGCATGGGACGAACGCGGCAAGCTCTTGGAAATGATCCGTTTCGAAGCTGTTGTGCCCCACCACTGGAACAGTTCGACCTTTGATCCGCGTAACCCTGCGTATGGCTTCCACTGACGTCGTGGGGTAGGGCATGCCTTGAAACCACCGGGATGCACAATAGATAACCTTAAGCCGCACGGGAGCGTGAGATGAGTATTCGAGGCGCACGATTAAGCGACGCAAAAGAGATTTCGATTTTGAGCAGCCAGTTTGGCTGGAACGCCTCGGAAGATGAAATCAAAGCTCGTCTCGAGATTATCCTGGATCGGTCAGATCATCAGATTTTGGTGTACGAAGGGAATGCTGGGGAAGTGCTTGGATGGATTCATGCAGGTGTCAATGTAATCGTCTCAAGCGGGAACTATGGAGAGGTCCTCGCGTTCGTTGTTGGTGAAGGCGTCAGAGGGTCGGGCATTGGACGGGAGCTTCTGCTGCATGCCGAGAACTGGATAAAAGGCCACACGTGTCGTGCGACCTCCATTGTTATCCGCTGCAATAACGAGCGGAAACGGACGCATGAGTTTTATACGCGTAATGGCTACGATATAACGATGATTGGGCTTCGGAAGATGATTGGGTGATAGGTGGGGGAAGCGCTGGGTTACAGAGGGCCACGTGCGGTACTGCTAAGCAGCCTCTTCGTTGCTTCGTGCCCTCGCTGATTTCCGCTTACTTTGCAGTGACGGAGACCGTTCGGTCAACCGCGCGGCCGCCTCCTTATCCGTAGAGCCCGCATCGGCGAAGCGCCGTCGATATTCGGCCGGCGTTGTCTGTTTTGCGGCCCTGAACTGCCGGTTGAAATTGGCGACGTTCGCGAATCCCGAACGCGCAGCAATGACGGTAACGGGCAGGGACGTATCAACCAGCATTCGGCATGCGTGCCCGATGCGAACCCGGGCGATATACCGGCCGACGCTCTCACCGATATGTTGAACAAAGTAACGCGTGAGCGTGCGTTCCGACAGGTTAGCGGCCTCACACAGATCTGACAGTCGGAGCGGTTCGGCAAAACGCGCGTCAATCACCGAAAGAACCCGGTTAATCCGTTCGGGCTCGTGGCCCGATGGGCCGGCGCTCGCCTCATTGAAAGCGCTCGGCGAGGCGAGCGGCTGACCCGGCGCGTCGGCTAGCGTGCACAAAATATCGAGGGCGGCGCCAAGGCGTTCGCGCGCCTCGCTCGATAGCAATTGCCCGAGGCGCTCGCGCATCGATTTGCCAGCAGGCGGCTCGAAGGCCAGCCCACACGCGGCCCTGCGTAACAGCTTGCGCAGCGGTTCATATTCGCGGCAACAATCCGCCATACGTCGCGCCCAATCGCCGTCGAACCAGATGACGATGGCGACCTGTGGCGAAGATGGATCGATCGAACGGTTCGATGACCAGGTGTGCGGGAGATCCGGCGGCGCGAGGACAAGGTCCTCGGCTTCATAGTCGCTAACAGAGTCGCCGATATAGCGCTTGCCATGGCTATTCATCGTCAGTGTTAACTCGTACTCCGGATGGTGATGCCACTCAAACGGAATACGCGGGAGCCGCCGATGGTAAACCCGCAGCGAACAGTCCTCGCCGAACTCGACATGCTCATAGGCTGGTTTCATGGCCGAAAACGCAAATTAATCGACTGAATAGTATCCCCAACACGCGCATGCACGTCATATGCTCGGGGCATATCAAATGCAAACGGAGACAATCATGGCGTTAATCATCGACGATTTGCCGAGCGCGATTCGGCAAGCGAAAAAGGAGCTGCGCGCAGCGTTGCCGAACTACCGCGAGGTCTTTGCCGAAGTCGAAGAAGCGATCAGCGCCGAGGCGAAGCGAATCGCCGGGCAGCGTAATCGTGGAGAAGACGTCATCCCCGAAATTCAGTTTTCCGACATCACCGAACAACGCGTCACCGCGGACCAGATCACGGTCGTCAAGGCGCGCGGCGCATGCGTGATTCGCAATGTCTTTCCTCGCGAGCTCGTGCAGAGCTGGGACCAGGATATTGCCGACTATGTAGAGCGCAATAATCTGGACAAGCGCCTCGAAAACCGCGCGGAGGACAAATACTTTGGCCAGTTGGCGTCCAGCAAACCGCAGATCTATGGCGTGTACTGGTCGAAGCCACAAGTGCTGGCCCGTCAGTCGGAATCGCTGACCGCGGCGCGTGTGTTCCTGAACCGACTATGGCGCAATGAGAGCGAAGGCCGCGTGCACTTCGACCCGGAGCGCGTGCCTGTCTACGCCGATCGTCTGCGTCGCAGGCCGCCCGGCTCCGCGTCGCTCGGCTTGTCGGCGCATTGCGACGGCGGGTCGGTCGAGCGTTGGATCGAAAGCAATTTCCGCAAGGTATACCGCCATGTGTTTGCGGGGAACTGGCGCGACTACGATCCGTTCGACGCGGCGTTTCGAATCGACGTGGAGGAGATCGCTTCGCCCGCCGTCTGTTCGATGTTCCGCACTTTCCAGGGCTGGACTGCCTTGACGCCGCAAGGTCCCGGCGACGGTACGCTGCAACTCGTACCCATCGCCAATTCGATGGTGTACATCCTGCTGCGCGCGCTTCAGGACGATGTCGCAGAGGACGACCTGTGCGGGGCCATGCCGGGGCGGGCGCTGTCCCTCAAGTCGGAGTTTCATGCGCCCTTGTTCGAGGCACTGTCGTCGATTCCCAACATGGAAGCGGGTGACACCGTCTTCTGGCACAGCGATGTCATCCACGCGGTCGAAGACGCGCATAAAGGTGCGGGCTACAGCAATGTGATGTACATCCCTTCGGCGCCCGCATGTGCCAAAAACGACACTTACCTGAAGCGCCAGTTGCCGAGCTTCCTGAAGGGCGAAAGCCCGCCCGATTTCCCGGCTGACCATTTCGAAGTGGATTTCACCGGACGCGCCAGGGCTGACGACCTGTCACCGCTCGGCAAGGCGCAACTTGGCTTTGACCTGTAGTTCCACAAAAACGCCCTAGACGCACGAAAACGAGCACGCATGCGCGTTCGCGCTGGCGGCGGACGCGCTGCTCGATCAATAACGAAAATTCGGAGACTGCAATGAAACGATCACTGACATCGGTTGCAACGGCTATTACGCTGATCGTGGCTGGAACGCATTCTGCACTTGGCGCCGAACCACTTTCGGTACTGCACTGGTGGACCTCCGGCGGCGAATCGAAGGCGATCAGGGTGCTGAAGGACGATATGAACAAACAAGGCTATGAGTGGAAGGACTTCGCCATAGCGGGAGGAGCAGGCGCAGCGGCCATGACGGCGCTGAAGGCGCAGGTCATATCGGGCAACGCGCCGTCGGCGGCGCAGGTCAAGGGTCCCCTGATTCAGGATTGGGCCGATCAGGGGGTACTGGTCAACGTCGATCAATCCGCCACAGAGTGGAAAGCGCATTCGCCTGCACAAATCGACAAGTCCATGAAGTCAGACGGCCACTATGTGGCTGCGCCATTCTCCGTACACCGAATCAATTGGTTATGGATCAACAAAGCGGACCTCGATAAGGTCGGCGGTAAGGCGCCCACGACGTGGCCGGAATTCTTCGCACTCGCCGACAAGTTCCGCGCAGCGGGCATCACGCCCGTCGCGCATGGCGGTCAGCCTTGGCAAGAGATGACCATCTGGGAGACGGTCGTGCTGTCCCAGGGCCCGGACTTCTATCGTAAAGCCCTGATTGATCTTGACCAGAAAACACTGACTTCGCCCCAGATGGTTCAGGTGTTCGAGATTGTCCGAAAGATCCAGACTTACTTCGACAAAGGCGCCACCGGCCGGGACTGGAACCTCGCGACGGCAATGGTGATTAACGGATCGGGCGGGATGCAATTTATGGGCGATTGGGCGAAAGGCGAGTTTGCGAACGCGAACAAGAAGTCGGACGTCGACTATATCTGCGCGCCTGCACCTGGCACGTCGAATGCCTTTACATACACGGTGGATGCGTTCGTATTTTTTCAACAGAACGGCAAAAAGGAGGCAACGCCGGGGCAGCTTGCACTTGCCAAGACGATCATGTCCCCTGATTTCCAGGAGCAGTTCAGTCTCTACAAGGGTTCTATCCCCGTCCGGCTGGATGTTCCCATGGACAAGTTCGACGGTTGCGCCAAGAAATCACGTGCAGACGAGCAGGCCACGATTAAATCAGGTGGATTCCTGCCGTCGTTGGCCTTCGGCGAACTTCAATCGTCGGTTACCGCTGGCGCGATTACCGATTCCGTAACGAATTTCATGAACTCGAACGAAGACCCGCAGGAAGGGGCGCGTAAGCTCGCCGCGGCTGCGAAGGTTAAATAGGCGGGAGCTTCGCGGCCTTCACGAATGACAGTAGACAAGGATGGATCCGGTAGCAAAGCGTAAATGGCCGCGTTCAGGGCTCGAGGCAACCGTGATGGGTTTCGGGGCGGCGCCGATCGGCAACATCTTCAGGCCGATCAGCGAAGAGGATTCGGCTGCCTTGATCAAGGCAGCGTGGGACGCGGGCGTACGCTACTTCGACACGGCGCCCATGTACGGGCACGGGTTGAGCGAAGCACGCTGCGGGCAGGGGCCGCGTTGGTATCCGCGCGATCAGTATGTGCTGTCGACGAAAGTGGGCCGTCTTCTGAAGCCCCGCAAGCGTGCCGAGATTAACTTTGCGCCGTGGGTTGACGGGCTGCCGTTCGAACCCGTTTTCGACTACAGCTATGACGGCACGATGCGTTCGATCGAGGACAGTCTGCAGCGTCTGGCGCTGGAACACGTCGATATCGCGCTGATTCACGACATCGACGTATTTACCCATGGGGAGCGTCAGCCCGGGATGTTCGAAGCGGCGATGGCCGGTGCATCGAAAGCGCTGCTGAAACTGCGTGATGAGGGCGTCGTTAAGGCTGTGGGCCTCGGTGTCAACGAGTGGCAGGTCGCGCACGAAGCGATTCGCCGGCAGGATTTCGACTGCCTGCTGCTGGCCGGTCGCTACACGCTGCTGGAACAGGACGCGTTGGACGGTTTTCTACCGCTATGCGAAGAGCAGAAGGTGTCGGTGATTCTCGGTGGCGGCTATAACAGCGGTATTCTCGCGACTGGGGCCGTGGCGGGTGCGAAGTATAACTATTCGCCGGCGCCGGAACCCATTCTTGAACGCGTGCGCAAGATTGAGCAGGTATGTCAGGAGTACTCGGTGCCGCTCAAAGCGGCGGCGCTGCAGTTCGTTCTCGGCCATCCCGCGATCCCGACCAACATCCCCGGCGTGCGTACGGTTGCACAGCTGGGCGACAACCTGCAGACGTTCCGGGCTGATATTCCAACGGCATTTTGGGCGGAACTGAAGCGCCGGGAGTTGATCCGGGAAGATGCGCCGACTCCTCGATAGCGGCTGGTTCGCTCAGTCCGAACGCTCGGCAGCCCGCCCGGGCTTCAGTCCCGTCTCGACGATCGCCTGGATCATCTTCAGTCTGTCGAGTTCGCGCATGTTCAGTGTCACCAGTTCGGCTTGACGCATGCTGAGCTCCCGCAGTCTGACCGGAAGCATCCAGCATGGCATCCGCCGCAAAACACGACATCTGTATCTTGCTGAAACCCGACATTGACATAATGCTGCTACACCTCGTGTCGAGGCCAGATTGAGATGTCGGGGGTCTGGCTTTTTAGAAATGTCCGGTTCAAGGGTTCAGAAATCTCTATCTGGAAGAGGTTTTAAGCACCGAGCCAACCCGCTTTCCGGCGGTTGCCAGGATCACTGCGTTCAACCCGTCCTGTGTCAGTTCCCGCTGCTTGCGGGAGTCGACCTTGCGCTCCTTCGGACGCGGTGCCTCGCCCTGGTTGGTCCTTGATGGCGAGCCTGACGCACGCCGGTCATCACGCTGCGCCTGGATCACCTGGGCCATCTGCAGCGTATGTCCGAGCCGCTTGTTATCGACTACGGCCGCCTGGTCAATCTCCGAGAGCCGGTCGTACCGGACAGAGGGCAGGGCAGCGCCGTTGACCCGGATCTCGATGCGTCCGTCCGGATACTCGAACACGTCCAGATAGCAGTGAATCAGGCTGCGGTTGGCCACCGTGTCCTCCAGCAGATAGATCACGCGGTCGTACTGCACCGTCAGGACCTTCGACACGCGCCGCGGGACACGACACGTCAGGATCAGGTCGAGATTGTCGTCAGCGCGTAGTGGCCGGTGAGCGTCGAACGTGCTCTTCGGCGCCTTGCCAAACCTGCCGTTGAAGTCCGCCATGAAGTGGGGCGCGTAAGCGTTGGCCGCTTCCTTCGTGCTGATGCCACGCAGCCGAAGTTCCTTCACGAGCCGGTCCTGCAGCGTCAGGTTGGCCCGTTCAACGCGTCCCTTGGCCTGGCTGCTGTTCGCGCAGAACGTGTCCACATTCAGCTCGTACAGCGCTCGGCCAAACTGCGTTACGCCCTTGCCAGGCGTGGTTGAATGGCTGTTGCAGTGAAACACGCTCGCCTTGTCGCTGTACAGCGCGACCGGCTTGCCGTGCTGTTCCAGGTAATGACGCGTTGCCTCGAAGTAGCTGAAGGTCGACTCGGTCGCCGTGAAGTGCAGCGTCATCAGCTGGCCCGTTGCATCGTCGATGAACACCAGCAGCGTGCACGCCGGCGCCCGTTCCTCGAACCACCGGTGATCGCTGCCGTCAATCTGGACCAGTTCGCCCAGGCACGCGCGGCGGTTTCTCGGCTGATGGAGCTTCGGTGGTCTCTGTTTGCGCGGAATCCACAGCCCGGCATCACGCATCCAGCGCCGCACGGTTTCCTTCGCCAGCACCACACCATGACATTCGGCAAGCTTCTCGCAGGCCAGCGTCGGCCCAAAATCGGTATAGCGCTCACGCACCAGCGCCATGGCCCGCGCACGGACATCCACCGGCAGTTCGCGGTTACTGGGCTGTCCACGCCGCGCCGAGATGAGTCCAGCCGGTCCTGCAGCCTCATAACGCCTCACCAGCCGGCTGACCTGGCGCTCACACAACTGCAGCCGTTCGGCCGCCAGCACGATCGTCAGCCGGTGCTGGACGACCGATTCGATGATCTTGACCCGACCGAGCTCGTGCATGCTAATCGTGATGAATCCACGTCCGTTCATGTCCGGCTCCCTGGGCGACCACCATGGCGCAGCATGCGCCACAGTGATAGGTCCGGAGCCGCGAACCGGACATTTCTAATGAGCCAGAACCGGACATTTCTAAAAAGCTCTGACAATTAGGACGACGCCTGAACTGGCAGGGCGCTTACGTCTGCGTCGATCACCTTTGCAGACCGACGGCCAGGTTTGCGTGGTTGTTGCATTTGCCGCTGCTGCGACTGTTCCAGAATCACACCATTGATATCGGCCTGCGTGAACTCGCGTTGCTTCTTCTTGCCTGGCGAGCGGCTTTGAACCCTGGTTGCAACGCCGAGGTGGGTTCGCGAAGGCGCTTTTCCGATCCGACTGTTATCGCGTTGAGCCTGGATCACCTGCGAGACCTGAAGCACGTGACCCAGCCGCTTATGCTCAACGACCGCGCCCTGGTCAACTTCGGTCAGCCGGTCGTACTGTCTGCATGACAGTGCATGACCATCGGCGCGGAGTTCGATACGCCCATCCGGGTACTCCCAGACCTCGATATACCGGCCGATCAGTTTGCGGTGCCCGGGCGTGTCGTTCAGCAGATACGTGACGCGGTCATACCGCACAGTCAATGACTTGCTCACCTTGCGAGGCTCGCGCCACGTGAGCACCAGATCAAGATTCTCGTCAGCCCTGAGTGGACGGTGAGCATCGAATCCGCTCTTTGGTGGCTTCGCGAAGCGCGCGTTGTAATTTGCCATGAAGGCAGGCGCATACGCATTGGCTCCGGCCGCCGTGCTGATGCCACGCAACCGCAATTCTTTTACGAGCCGGTCCTGCAAAGTCAGGTGGGCCCGTTCGACGCGCCCCTTGGCGGGGCTACTGTTCGCGCAGAACGTGTCGATGTTCAGCTCGTACATCGCCCGGCCGAAATGGGTCACGCTGTTGCCATCCTTGTTCGCACCCGTCTTGCGAAACACGCTGTACTTGTCGCTGTAGAACGCGACAGGCTTGCCGTGGCGTTCAATGTACGCACGCGTCGCCTCGAAGTAGCTGAAGGTCGACTCGGTGGCCGTGAAATGCAGCGTCATCAGCTGGCTCGTCGCATCGTCGACGTACACCAGCAGCGAGCAGGCCGGCGCCCGTTCCTCGAACCACCGGTGATCGCAGCCATCGATCTGGATCAGCTCGCCCAGACACGCGCGCCGCGCACGCGGCTGGTAGATCTTCGGTGGCCGCTGCCGGCGGGGCACCCAGAGACCTGCATCCGTCATCAGACGCCTGACCGTCTCCTTTGCAAGCCGGATGCCGTGACATTCGTACAGCTTCTCGCACGCGAGTGTCGGCCCGAAATCGACATAGCGATCACGAATGATCGAGAGTGCCCGATCGGCCATCACCGCGTCCAGCTGGTTATTGCTGGGCCTCGAGCGCCGACGCGACACGAGGCCTTCCGGTCCATGTTCGCGCAGTCGCGCAACCAGGCGCCGGATCTGCCGCGTCGTCAGCCTGAGCCGTTCTGCCGCGCGCCACGGCTTGAGCTTGCCGTCGGCGACGTCCTGAATGACCTTGAACCTGTCCAGTTCGCGCATCGTCATGGTTATCCGTTCGGTCGCAGCCATTAAAGCCTCCCGCGCCGGAACGCCGGCGGCTGGTCAGCTTACGCTGCGAAAAAGCGGACATTTGAACTTGGCTAAAAGCGGACATTACTACTTAGCCTCTACAAATTAAATTGTTGATAATTTATATTATGTCAAATTAAGAACCCAGAACAATCCTTCGCCCCGCAACCGTTCCAACTTCGCCACAGTCCCAACTGCCATCTAAACAACCTCCGACTCCTTAACCTCAAAAATCTCCGCCCATGCCCGCGCATCGTCCTGCATGATATGAGCGCTCTTCTGCACAGCCAGCCTCAGTGACTTGCTAGTAAGCCTGTCACCAGTAAGCCTTTCGAGATTCGCTTTCTCCATCGTCAGCAACCCGATAAGCCGCGCCGAACGATGCACGACGATCTCAAACTCTGCCTGATTGCGGATCCCAAAGCTCGCAGCAGCCAACGCGGGAAAAACGCCGGCCAGCCAACCCAGCCATCGAGGCCCCCCTGTATTCGGCCACCAAAGCTCGGCACCCGCCGCAACGATGGTCAACGCAAAAAGGCCCACGCTCAACCATCTAAGACGTTTGCTTATCTTTGCGTTGCGATGCACCGCGGCCTCGTTGTACGCAAGTTGATCGCGCAATCTCTGCTTGACTGCCCAGTCGCGGATATCTAACAGGTATGCCGCGTCATATCGTGCGCCCACTATCCCGACCGAGCGCTTGACCGCAGCGACGAACCACGGAACCCATCCGTGCATCGGGTGAATCTCGCTATTGAGGTTCATGCAACCGCACGGTTCCGAACCACCGATCGTCGCCAGCAGATCGGCCTGCCGAAACTGCTCCGCGAGCGTTCTGTAATCGAGCCATCGCTCCCGCCAGCGACGTCGCAATTCGGTCAATACGAGGATGACAACAAAGCTAAGAGCCACCAGTTCCACGCACGTTGCACAAGCATCCAGTGCCAGCTTGCCAAAAGTCATTTTTCTTAGGAATTGCGCGGTAAATGCAGCGACGAGCGATATCGACCCAAGGAGATAGATCAGCACAAAGGCGCTGCGATGTTTATTGGCGTAGTGCGTCGCCAACGCATCGGCCCTCTGGAAGTGCGCAACGTATGTCTCTGCAGCCCGGCTGGCTACGCTCGCCGGCCGGCTCAGTTCAGGAGTGGCGACAGGCGCGGCATCTGCACCCGCAAGACATCGCTGCAACAGAGGGAACACGCTGCCTAACCATGTCGAAGGCGTGGACTTCAAACCGGACCGGGACGGGTCGTCGCTATCGACGCAAACACCTTCCGGTTCGTTCCACAAGTACGCCTCCGCAGCCTTGTGATGATGACGGGTATGGGTTAGACCTTTCGAAGCCGCCGGCCAGGCGGGCAGCACGATCAGGCGAACGACCTCCTCGATCGTCAAGCTACGCTCGCCTTCGTCATGTGGCGGGTCAAACAGCAGTTTGACGTCGTGCGGAGCCGCCGATTGGATATGAATGACCGGCAAGCCCAACTTCAGCGCTGTTTCCACAATCTCGCCCGTGCCGCCCTCTCCCGCCGCTTCGAGACCATCCCACACTGCAATCAGCACGTCGCTATGGCGCAGCACAAAGTGTCCTGCTTCGAAATAAGCCGCACCTTCCGCTTCGCGGCGGCCGTCGAGTTCAACCACCTCGCCGATCGCTTTTGCACGTGCCAGCAGGCTACGAAACTCGTCGACACTCTCGGGAAAGTCGTTTTCGTACTCCTGCTGCGGGAACGGCAGCGGCACCGAAAGCAGCCACTGCCGCGCGACAGCCTGGCGCGCAACCAGGCGGTCTGCGCCCTTCGCAAGCGGCGAGATTACCCGAAGAACGGGCTTTGTTTTCTGATAGAACCGATGCAACGTACGATCATTGGCAAACGTGATCATGGTGGCGTCGATCGCGTCGAGAATCTTCCCGACCGTCTTGTCGAGAAGCGCCATGTCGGCCACAGGCAGCTTGCGATGTCCGGTCACGCCTAAACGCAGACCCAGCGCCGGGTGGCTGACTGATACGCGCGCTTTCGCCCTGCTCCCAGGCGTGACGCCCAGTTCACCTTGCGCAACCGATTCATGCTCCGCCATTTCATTGCCTCCGGCACAAAAGGCGCCCTCGCGCGGCAGCTCGTGCCGGCACCCGATACAACGAGGATTCCGAACCAAGCTGACAATGCGATTTCCAAGAGGTATTTAGTAGACCCAATTCTGTCTCCGTATGTGCGGTGTGCCATATCCGGACCCATCGGGCGCCAATTCAGTGCAGCGGATAGTTCCGTCCGTATAAAACCTTCAATGGCTGCGGCCGTACGTTAACGCACATACTGGAAATACGGCTTACAGACAATAAGAAACGGTATCGCGTCTGTAAGTTTTCTGCGGAGGCGAGCCGAAAAAAGACATCGTGCGAGAAGAGATCGAAACGTCCGATCAATAGCTCAATTCCGATGCCGGGCAAGATTGGAGCGGTCGTGCGGACTCTTACCCATGGGCTACGACGCATTCATCAGTTTTTCCTCCAAGGACGGCATCGCCGCAGACAAGCTCAGGCATGGGCTCGAATTGCGCGGCCTGTCCTGCTGGATCTCGTCGCGTGATGTTGCGCCGGGCGCCGACTTCGCGGATTCGATCGTCAAGGCGCTCGAGACCTCGAGCGTGATGGTGCTGGTCTTTTCCGCCAACGCCAACAATTCCGACGAAGTCAAAAAAGAACTGGTGCTAGCGGGCGAATACAAGATGCCCGTGATGCCAGTGCGCATCGAAAACGTCCTGCCCTCCGGGGCTTTTCGCTATCAACTGACGATTCGGCAATACCTCGATCTGTTCGAGGACTGGGACACGAATCTCGCCAGACTGGCCGAACAGGTCTCAAGGATGGCCGAGAGCCGCGCCGCGTTCATGGGCAACGTGTCCGCCGAGCCAAAGCAGCCAACCGCGGTTGCGAGCGATCAGCAGACACCACCACCAGCAGCCCGCACGGCGGCCGCGGGTCAAATGAATCCGGCTGCTCAGACGGCGCGGCCTGCTGCGACTGCAGGCGCTCGCCCTGAAGCCACCCAGGTGCGTCGCCCGTCGCGCGTCGTTCCAGTTGCTGTGGGAGCCTGTGTCGCGTTGGCCATCGCCGGGTTCGTCGCGACCCGGTTCATGGGGCACTCCGAGCCCACACCCGCGCCCATCGTTTCGCAAACTCCGACGCCGACGCCAGCACCGACGCCAGCCCCCGCTGTCCCGCTTGTGAACAACACGAACCCCAACACGCAGCCCAACGCAGCAGTCGCCCCTATCGCCCCGCCACCTGGCGGCAACGCCGTTCAAGCCGCAAAGCCGGATCTCGACGGTCACGTCGATCAGGTGCTCGACTCCGGTGCGCTGATCGTGTCCGGAAAGATCGTCAACCTGTTCGCGATTCGCGGCGACGACGGGCGGCCCGCGGCGGCGATGCGTCGCTATCTGAAGAGCAAGAGCGATCACGTCGAGTGTTTTGCGAAGGACAAAAACTACCAGTGTCTGGCAAACGGCGAGGACATTGCTGAGCATGCCGTACGCAATGGCTGGGCACGCACGCGCGACGGAGCGCCCGCCGACTATACCGCCGCCGAAGAGGAAGCAAGGCGAGCGCACGCCGGGGTGTGGGCTATGTAGCGAATCCGATGCTCGCGTCTGATTCATAAAGGAGACACGAAATGAATAATTGGCTCTTGGCGATCGCCTGCACGGTCGTATCCAGCGCGGTGCTGACCGGTTGCGCGGACAGCAACGGGTCTGGCGGAATGAACAAAACTACCGGCGGCGCGTTACTCGGCGCAGGCGCTGGCGCCACGCTCGGCGGTCTGTTCAGTCACGGCAACGCGGGCGCGATCGTCGCCGGCGGACTCGCCGGTGGTCTGCTCGGCGGTGTGATCGGTCATGAAATGGATGAGCGCGACCGCGAGGCACGCGAAGCCGCCTTGCAGCAGGCGCTGCAGACTTCGCAGGACAATCGTCCGCGGCAGTGGCACAACGCGAAGACCGGCAACTCGGGGTCGATCAAGCCGTTGAATGGCTATACGAAATCGGCAAACGCACAGACCTGCCGGACATTCACCGAAACCTACACGAAGGAAGGCAAGACCTACGACCAGACGTCGCGCGCGTGCCGTGATGCGAACGGCGAGTGGAAGCTTGCGAACCAGTAGCGCGCTGCGGACGGTCGTCGCGATGATGATCGCGTGCTGCATGGCTACCATCGGCGCTGCCGCGCAACCATCGTCACCCAGGCTTCTGCGCAGCGGCACGGCATTCTTCGTCACGCATACGGGCAACATGCTGACCAGCGCGCATGTCGTGCGCGGTTGCAAGGCGCTCGTCGTGTGGCCGCGCGGTGAGGCAGGCGTGCCGTCGTCGCTGCTCGCCATCGACGACGGCCTGGACGTCGCGTTGCTCGCCACCCGACGCGCCGTCGATGCGATCGCCATCCCTGCTCTGCAACCGGTTGCGGTCGGCGCGTCGGTCTACACGATCGGCTTCGGCCTGACGCCAACGTCGCCACGCGTGCCGGTCCTGACGCATGGCTACGCGAACGGCGCCGCCAGCGTGAACGGCCATCGCTTGCTGGTGCTGCACGCGGAACTCCGTGAAGGCAATAGCGGAGGTCCGGTCATCGACGCTAGCGGCCGGTTCGTCGGGATGATCGTAGGGCGCTATGCCGATGCGCCAGGATCCAGCGTGGCTGTACGCACTGAAGATCTCGCCCGGCTGCCGGGCACGCTGCCGGACCCTGGCGAACCTTCAGCGCCATCGTTTCCCGGGGAAAACTGGCGGTCGAGGCTCGAAAGAATCGCAGCATTGGTTCAATGCGTCGATGACGGTTAAACGCGGTGTCGCGCGAATCCGTATGTTGACGAACAGTATGGACGCCTACATACCCGTACGATAAGAAACGCCGTATCACGGCAAGTCGACCCGCTTACGACCCCTGTCGGCGCAGTTTGAATTGAGCGGTCCACTGGAGTTCGCAATGGACAATCTTCAGGACCTGCGCGTGAACCCGACGCCCGATCTGAAGTATCTGCTCGGGTTCATCATCGCGATTGGCCCGGTATCGGTGGACATGTATCTGCCCGCCGCGTCCGCGATTGCGCAGGAGTTCGGCCGCTCGACGCCACAGCTCACGCTTGCCGCCTATTTCGCCGGATTCGCGGTCGGGCAGTTGACTCAGGGGCTGATCTCAGACCGCTTCGGACGGCGCGCACCGCTTGCTGCCGGCCTCACGATCTACACCCTCGCGTCGATCTGCTGCGCGCTCGCGCAGGGCACGACGGGCTTTTGTGCATTTCGCGCGCTCGCCGCATTCGGCGCCGCTGCCTCGATCGTGGTGCCGCGAGCGATGGTCCGCGATATCGCCGATGGCGCAAAGGCCGCCACCCTGATGTCCGGTGTCATGCAGGTCATGTCGGTCGCGCCGGTTATCGCGCCGGTCCTTGGCAGCCTCGTGCTGGAGGTCGCCAGTTGGCGGATGATTTTTGTGGTCGCAGCGCTTTACGGCGCAATCAGCCTCGCGCTGCTGTTCTATTTCCTGCCCGAGACATTGCCGCGCGAGCGGCGTCTGTCGCTTGATGTCATAGCGTCGCTGCGACTCTTTCGCGGCGTTTTGCGGGAAAGGCAGTTTCTCTCGAACGCGCTGGTCGGCACATGCGGCATGGGCGCGCTGTTCGCGTTCCTCGCCGGATCGCCAACCGTGTTCATGACGCAGTACGGCTATACACCGACTGCCTACGGCCTGACTCTCGCGCTGATCGGCGTCGCGACGGTCGGCTTCTTTCGCCTCAATACGCGGCTCGTGCAGCGTCGCGGCGCACCACGGGTGATCAGTCTCGGCGTCGCTGTCTGGCTGGTTGCGAGCGGCTGTCTGTTGGTGTGCGGACTCTGGCCACCGCTGCATTCCTGGCCGGTGTTGGTTGCCCTGCTGGTTTTCACCCTCGGTTACTGCTTTATCCCATCGAACACGCAGGTCGGTGCACTGTCGCGGCACGCCGGTCACGCCGCCAGTGCGACCGCGCTCATGAGCACGCTGCAGTACTCGGGCGGAGCGGTAACCGGCGCGCTCGTGGGCAAACTGGCCGACGGCACGGCCAGACCGATGGCAGCGGTGATGCTCGGTTGCGCGATCGTAGCCGCCATCGCGGCGAGCTTAAGACCACGCGTCGCTGCACAGCCCGTCTGATGGAACGAGGCCGTTCACAACCGTCCAACACCGCCCAATACGAATAACGCTATCAGCACGATACAAGGGGAATATCATGATGCGCCGCCTGCTGGTAATTTCCGCTCTCCTCTGTCCACTGCTCGCGGCCTGTTCGCTCGAGCCGATCATCAACCACCAGGTGGTCGATTATTTCGAAGCCAACGACATCGCGTCGAATCAGGTGATCCTGCAGAACATTCTGCGTGCCAAGGACGGCGCACCGCTGCACTTCAGCGAACTCGCGAACATACGCGGGTCGCTGTCGAGCGGCGCCTCGGCATCGGCGACCTTTCCGTTCATGGGACCCGATCACGCAACGACCTTGCCGCGAAAACTCGGCACCGTCGGCGTGACGATCTCGAGTTCGCCCAGCTTTGACATCGACAGTCTGGATACGCAGGATTTCACGAACGGTGTGATGCGGCCCATCACGCCCGAGACAGCGCAGTTCTTTCTGAACGAAGGCATCGACTACCGGATGGTGCTGCTGTTGCTGGTATCCGGCGTGCGCTCCGCGGGCAGCCCCGAGATGCTGTTGAACGCGCCGAACAGTTCGCGAATCGTGTGCTACAAAGAGACGCCGGGCACGAACGCAGTGCCGATCGATTACACGATCGTGGAAGCGGACGAGCCATGTGCCGGCAAATCGGAACCCGAGTTCTACGCTTTTCTACGGACCATCAACAATCTGGGACGGCTCTATCCCCTCAGCGTCACAAAATCGCCGAAGCCGGTCGGCAGTCCTTTCGATCTCGACATGAGCAAGAGTATGACGGAGGTCGCCAAGATCGATCCCAGTCACTACCAGCTCGCGCAACTCAAGTCGGGGAAATATTCGGGGAAATATCAGCTAATGAGCGAGACGCAGGGCAGCAATGTGGTTCTGTGCCAGGACATTTCGGGCGAACCTGTCATCGTGGGCATCCTGGATAGCGAACGTGACGAATCGACGCCGGTTCCCAGCGATGCGTGTTTACGCAAGCGCGGTGGGGCCGTCGACCACAGTGCGTATGACGATCAGACGGGCCTCACCCAGCAGACTGTCGTCGGCGACGAAAAACGTACCGTCGTGTTCATGCTGCGCTCGACGCTCGAAGTGATCGAATACGTCGGACAGATCCTCGCGCTGCAGCAGGAAGAGACGCAAGAGAACCCGCAACTGCCGGAACGCTGCGTGACGCTCGAATATGAGGACTATAAGGACGGCAAAAGGATGACCTGCAACTACGGCGTGCTGTTCCATCTGCAACCGAGTTCTGCCGGGTTGAATTCTCCGCTGACCACGGTTTCCTACAACGGCGTGAGCTGGTCGCTGCCCGCGCCGAGAGTCTGCCGGTCACCGACGCAGTGCGATCACACGCTCGAAACCATCTCGGTGATCTCGCTGCTGCTCAACCAGAACAAATCGTCGAAGGACATTGCCAAGACGCAGGCCGTGCAGGTGGTTCCATGACGCCATCCGTCACGGACGGTGCCGCTCCGTCTACGCCAAGTGTGGCGGAGTGGCTCGAGCGCATTCAGCGCGCGAACGGCAACGAAGGCAACTACCTCGCCGCTTACGATCTTTCCGTCAAAGCGCTCGCCGCGTGGCCTGATGCAATGGTCTTCGAGCATCAGGCGATTCTTGCCCTCGCGCGGGCGGGCGCGCTGAACCGTGCGCTCGATCGATACCGCAGACTCGATGGATCCGGCCGGCTCGCCGCGCTGACCGACCTTGATCTTGCGGCGGAATTCGCAGGCCTGTTCGGCCGTTTGCTGAAGGACTGTGCGAGCGGCAGTTCCATCGAGGATGCGAAAAAGCACCGGCTAGGATCGGCGATCGCTTATGCGAGTGCATTCGAACGGCTAGGTAAGTACTACCTGGCGATCAATGCTGCGTCGATGTATCTATCATGCGGCAAGGCCGGCAAGGCGCGCCATTACGCGCAACTTGCGCTCGAACTGGCGGCCGCGCAGCGCGAACAGGATTACTGGTCGCATGTCACGCAGGCGGAGGCATGGCTCATCCTCGGACAAGCCGCAGCCGCGACCGACATGCTGAAGGCGGCGTCCACCGACCGGCTTGCGATTATCGCCGCCAACGGCACCGAAAATCTCGACGCCGTCGCGAGTACCCGCCGTCAACTGAAGTGGGTTGCAAGCCTCGCGCATGCGCCCGCGGACATCGTCGACCATCTGCCGAAACCACGCGTGCTCAACTGGATCTCGCGTCCCGATCTGCTTCTGTCGCATAACCCTTTCGCCTTTGCGCCCGGACAGACCGTCATCGCATTCGGTCCATTGATGTCTGCTTCCGATCTGCTGATCGCGAACGCGTTGCTCAAGGTCGGCGCGAATGTGCATGTGGTGCTGCCGTGCGAACCCGATTCGCTCGCCGCGCGCATCTTTCTGAACCAGCCGGAATCGGTCGCGATGCTGGCCCGCGTACTCGCCAGCGAGCGCGTGCGCGTGACGCTCGTCACGAAGGAAGGCTCGCCCGACGAGCCCGCAAGCGCCCTGCTGTGTCAGCAGCAGGCGCGCGGCCTCGCGCTGCTGCGGGGACATAGTCTCGTGGTCGACCCGGAGCTGTTCGTGCCCGGTGACGATACCATCGCGTTCGGCGCGATTCCCTTGGGCAACCGGGACATTACCGGCGGTGTGCTGCCCGTAGGTTCGCGAGCGAACGGGGTTCGCAAACCCCATGCGATCGTATTTGGCGACGTGCGCGGCTTCAGCATGTTGAACGAAGCCGAGCAACTGACGTTTCTCGAACACGTGATCGGCGGATTCGCGAACGCGCTGCACGCGTGCGAGGGCGTTGAATATGCCGAGACCGCCGGAGATGGCCTCTTTATCGTGCTATCCGACGTGATAGCTGCGATCGACTGCTGCTTCAGACTTCAGAAGGTGCTGCGGCCGGATAAGACCGCAAGGCTCGGCTTGCCCGCCCATCTCGGCATCCGCCTAAGCGCGCATGTCGGGCCGCTTTACCGGCGTTATGACAAGGTGATTCATCGATACAAGTTCGTCGGGATGGAGGTCGTGCGCACGGCCCGGATCGAACCGGTGACGCCCGTCGGTGAAATTTTCGTGACCGAGCAGTTTGCCGCAGCGCTGGCCTTCACGACACGGGATGCCTACGTCTGCGAGTACGCGGGCATGCAGCCGATGGCGAAGAACTTCGGCGAATGCCGGATGTATTCGTTGCGGCGGGCGGGGCGGCATTTTCCTGCGTGAGGGGCATTCCCGTGCCGTTTCCTACCTGTCGCTCGTCGCGTTGTTCACGTACATGGACTGGATCCCTACTCGGCCTGGTCCGGTGAACCGGTTCACGGTGAAGTTGAAGCCTGCTGCGAAGAGCCCGCTCGACAGCCTGTCAACGACGGTATCCATCTTGACCTGCGGATCCTTGTAAAGCCATCCGCCTGGCTCGACATCGATCGTCTCACCTGCGGCGAGTACCTTTTCGAAGACGTTGCCGTACCCATGCAACCAGAGCACACCCTCCTCGGCGTGTCCGCGAAACTTGTCGACGAAAAAACCAGTCTGGCCGAACAGCATGTTGGTGATGCCGCGGAGCCGTTCGAAGGTGTATTCGATGTTAGCCGTCGCGGCCAGAAACTGATGTTCCCGCACGTGAAGCTCCTCGCCCGCCCGCAAATGAATCGGCACAACATGGCCGGCACCGTCGCGGCTGAATGCGATTATGCCGGGGCCGCTCGCCTCCGTGATGAACACCTGCATGCCGGCGAGCATGCGCTTGACTGCTCCCTTGACGGGCCTGATGCTGATGCGGACGTGTGAATTTTTCCAGAGCAGGATATGGTGCTCGAAGTAGACCGGCCGGTTCGACACGTCAACGGACAAAACCGGCACAAGCTCACCACCGATGTGATAGGTCACGCCACCGAAGGTTTCGTCGGCGGCCGCGGTGGGCATGAGTCGGGGTAGTTGGTACATTTATTTTCCTTGGCTTTCAGAGATCGTGAATCACATTCGACGCTACGTTCACGTATCCGTCACTTCCGACGGCGCTATTGCCGGACGGCGGCCTCTCTCCTGTTCCGTTCTATCGCGCAGTTTCAGTTTGACAGACGCTTCGCTCGCGCCAACGTGAAGTTCGACAAGCCACTGACATGCGACATCCTCCTCGGCTTGCCTCGCCCTTATTTCCTCCGCGTACTTCGCAACCTTTCGTTCGAGACGCGCGATATTCTTGGCGTCCCGCTGGGACAGCCAGCCGATGAGGCCTCCGCCCAGCGTACCGAGCACCGCGATGATTGCCGCTGAAATTTGTACGTCCATCGGTTTTCCGTCCCTTACCTAGCGAAGAACTTGAGCATCATTCCTCCTTTTTCCGTGTCGCCGGCGTCCACCTTTTACCTCGTGCGACGGCGGCATGACCTTAAAGTCGACTTGAAACTTAGTATAGACGTAACCCACTCATGCTCAGAATCTCCTCTATCTCCGCAACAGCGGTTTCCGTTCCGCTTTCCAGTGCCATTTTTTCTCCTAGTGCCGTGGCTCGCTGTCTGGTCTCCGCACGCTGCGCGAATCGGATCGCCTGTTTAAGTTTCTCCAGATCAAGCTTGCGCGTCGACACTGCGTAGTCTGCTACGCCCAGGCGGTTCAGTTGATGAGCCCAGAAAAACTGGTCGCCAGCAAAAGGCAGCACGACCGATGGCACGCCTGCACGGCACGCCGAGTGCGTCGTGCCGCTACCACCATGATGGATAACGAGCGACATACGTGGGAAAAGCCATTGATGCGGTGTTTCATCGACAACAAAGAAATTTTTAGGCAGCACCACCTCTGACGTGCCAGACCAGCCTGGGCAGAAGAGCACCCTGAGCCCTTCCGCCGCGTCAATGAAAGCATTTAGCATTGCTTTCTGATCGAATCCGGCCATGCTGCCGAATCCCAGATAAACCGGCGGTTCGCCCGCATCGAGAAACGCTTTAAGAGCAGATGGCGGCGCCCAGGAATCTGCAGGGGGCAGCCATTGCCCGCACAGTCTGGTGTGCGCGGGCCAGTCACGCGGCTCGGGCACGAGAGAGGGCGAGACCCCATACAGCATGGGGTGCAATGTCCATACCTTGCGGCGCGCTGGCAGTCCTAACACGCTTAGTCTCGCCTGATTGGTAGCGTTGCGGAAAGCATGCCATACCAGCCCATTCACTGCCTGATGGCTGATCCGGTTTAGCACTGCAGGGAACCTGCGAGAAGGGATGAACGGCGAGGGAAACACCCGTGTCGGGGAGATCGGTATCAGGCCAGTGCCGATGACTCGTATGCCGAGGTGCTCGGCTACGGATAAGCCCACGAAGGCGGCGAGTCCCGATACGATCAGCGCGTCGCAGCCGATAGCCGCTTGCGCGACCTGTTCTGTCCAATTGCGAGTCTGAGCATTGGCGATATGCGCCAAAGCCGTGGCTGTAGCATTGACGCCCTTGCCGCTGGACACGAGGGCACCCACCTCGTCTTTGATGTTTCCGCTCGACGCCGCATGGGGAACCCCAAGGACGCGAGCGCTCCCCAGCGTTGTTCCATCGGCGAGCAACGTGACTTCGTGTCCTGCATCCATCAAGGCGCGGCACAGCACAGCAAGGGGTCTCGTGTCGCCTTCGGTGCCGTAGGTCAATGCAAGGAGTTTCATCCAGGTCTCTCTTCTTGTCAGCTCGGCGCCCGGGCATTGCCCTGCAGGAGGACGTCGATCGCCAAGTCGAACTCATGACGCAGTTCGAGACAATATCAGAGAGTGGATTGAGGCGGCCGGCGGCGCCCTGTTCTATTCGTTCGCGACCTCCGGCATGATCTGTCCCATCTCCATCGCCTGACTGGGCGGCACCTCCTGAATGCCGATGACAATCTGATCGTCGGGTGCGCCGGTCGCGCCCTGGAACAATGTCCAAAGACGCTGTAGCAAGCCCCGCTTATATTCAGGCGTGCGACCGGTTCGAATCAGCAGCGTGAGCGCGGCAGTGGCCGCCGCTTCTCCGGCGGTGAAACCATTGCCGGGGGGATATTCCTGAAAAACCACATGCACCCAGTTCTTCGGCACACCGGAATATTCAGAATGCAGGTCGGTCAGGTCGAGCGCGAGCCTGGACTTGGCCTCACCGCTGAGTACCCCATCCTGCGTGATCAAGGTGTAGAGCGGCATGGGAGCGACTCCTATACGGAGGTTTTGCGACCATTCAAGTTGGCGCCGGGGATAGTCAGGCTCCCTACGAAGTCAGGGTGCCATCGCAACCATCACGCCGCGTAGTTCTTCAGAATGCGCAGATCCGTCACGGAGTACGCCATACCGAGCCGGTAACCGCGGCCTACGCGCACTGGCGCAATCAGGTGCATGTCCTCGCCGGCGACCTCAGGGATCTTCAGTTCCGCCGATCCGGTCCAGACATCCACGATCTTGAGATTGTCCGTGAGCGACATGGTGAGTTCGTCGACCGGCGGCTTCTCCTGCAGGCCCGCTACGAGTTGAGGAAAGTAACGGCGCATCGTGGTAGGCCGATTGAAAACAGTCGTCGGTTCGGCGACAGGTTCCTGGAGCTGGATACGGGCGGTCGCAAGCCTTTCTCCGTGCGCCGACACACTGGCGCCGAAGCGGCTTCCGTTGGCAAGCGGCGCGGCTGCCAGACTCGGTGCGGAGAAACTGCGAGTCTGATAGACGCTGGCGAGTTTCTTGGGAAACCCCTGCGCCCATCCGCGGGCGATGGCGGCATCGTTATCGACGAAGATGTACGGGCAGTAGTTGACCGGCACGCCATCGAAGACCGCCTCCACCAGAACGAACGCCTCTCGGTACTGATACCGGGCGGGGTCCGTCACTTCGTCATTGGAACCGGTGAACTGCCAGTCCAGAAACCAGAAGAAGGCACGCCCGCCGGATTTCTCGTCCACCGTGACGCCGGGCGGGAGGAGCGCCGCGATCGCTTTCGGGTCGGTCCAGTATTCGATGGCGAGACAGTCGCTGGAATAGTGCCACGGCGGCAGCGTCGACAGTGCGGACTTCCCTTGCGGAGTAACAGGAACTGAAAACGCTTTAGACATTTCGTTTCGTCCTCGATTGGGGCGACCGGAAGTCGCTGTTCATGAGGTGCTGGCGTCTTTGGCAACCGCCGGGCATCACCTGACGTGGACCGTTTGAAGGCACATGTTGGCGGGTGCCCTGCTCCTTCATTCCATCGCCATGAACCATTATTGTCGAGGGTGTGGCAGCGTCCAATCCCCCGATCGGGGGTCGAGGTCACCGCCGGAATACCTTGCGGATCGGGCTTGTCTATGCCGGTACATTCAAGTTTTCGCGGTCATATTGCCGGTATAGAATCGGCTAGGAGTTTAAAACTGGATTCTACGAATGGATGAGCCGTGTGGCCGGAGACCAACGTGAGCGATTTCCCCCCTTTTCGGCTTGATCGAGCCAATCAATGCGTCTGGGAATCGGCACCAGACGGGGGTGAACGCCGGATCAACCTCAGGCCACGCGCCTACGACATGCTTCAGTATCTGGTCGACAACGCCGGCCGCCTCGTGACGCACGAAGAGTTTCTCGACGCGCTCTGGCAAAAGGTTTTCGTGCAACCGGAGGTGCTGAAGGGACACATGCTGGCAATACGCGCCGCGCTCGGCGACGATCCAGCCAACCCCAGATTTATCGAAACGCTTCGCGGCCGCGGCTATCGCTTCATAGCGCCCCTGCGGGCCCGGGCGCCCGCCACTGCCACTGCCACTGTCATTGATGCAGAGAGACCGGCTCACGGCACAATCGTCGGACGTACGCCGCAGTTAAACAGGCTCAAAACACTATTCGACGAGGCCTGCGCAGGCGAGTCCCGCGTCGTGTTCGTAGCTGGCGAGCCGGGCATCGGCAAGACGACGCTCGTCAACCAGTTCCTCGAATCCCTCGACGGCCGCGGCGATGTGCTGACTTCGCTAGGGCGCTGCGTGGAGGGTTACGGCGGCACTGAGCCGTATTATCCCGTCCTCGAAGCCCTCGCCCAACTGGTGCGCGGTGAAGGCGGGGCGGCCATCACGCGCAGTCTGATCGCGATCGCCCCGACCTGGGCCGCGCAGCTTCCCGGCGCGGTACCGGAGCGGCATCACGCTGCCCTGCAGCGCCAGTTGGTGGGCGCCCTCAGCGGCCGCATGCTGCGCGAAATCTGCGAGTTTCTCGCCGCGCTGTCGGTGCAACGTCCGCTCGCGCTCGTCTTCGAAGACCTTCATTGGTCGGACTATTCGACGGTCGACATGCTCTCCGCTATCGCCCGCCACCGCACCCATGCACGCTTGATGGTGGTCGCCACCTATCGCCCCGAGGATGTGGAAGTCGCTCATCATCCGCTAGGCCGCCTGAACCGCGACCTCGGCTTGCAAAAGCTCTGTCATGACATCGTGCTCGGACCGCTGACCGAAGGTGCAATCGCCGAATACCTTCAGGGCAAAGCGCAGCAAGCGCACGAAAACGACCTCGCGCAGCTCGTGTGTGAGCGCTCCGGCGGGAATCCCCTCTTCATGGTGGCCACGCTCGATCATCTGGTCGCGCAAGGAATCGCCCAGTCCACGCCGGAGGGCTGGAAGCTGCATGTGTCGCCGTCGGAAGTGCGGCTCGAAGTGCCATTGACGCTAAGCCAGGTCATCGAGCACCGCATTCAGCGGCTGACGGTCGATCAACAGCGCGTGCTTGAGGCCGCCAGTGTGGCGGGACTCAGCTTCGACGCGACCGTCGCGGCTCCGGTGGCCCAGTTGAGCCAGGAATGTTGCGAGGAGTTGTGCGAGGCGCTGTGCCGGCAGGAAAGCTTTATCCGCCGCGAGGCGCCTGCGCCGCTCGACCACCTGGTCGCGGCACGCACGTTCGCATTCCGCCATACGATGTACCGGCAGACTTTCTATGAGCGTCAGGGCGCGCTGCGGACCGCGCATTCCCACCTGCGGATTGCCGAGGAACTCGAAGCACGCTGCGCTCCGGAAGCGCGTGGCGCCATCGCGGCCGAACTGGCACAGCATTTCGCGGCCGCAAGGCAATGGTCGCGCGCGTTAGGCTATCTGCGGATAGCCATTCAGACGGCGAAAAAGCGCCTCGCATACAACGACGCGCTCGCCGTTCTCGATCGCGCCATGATGCTGGCCGCCAATCTGCCGAACGACGCACGGGCGGCGGCGGAAGCTGAATTCCTCGAGGGGCGCGCGTCAATCTTTACCGCCTCGCATGACCGGCGTGCGCGCGAGACTTGCGAGCAACTGGCCACGCGTGCCGCGCAACTCGGTCTGATCGACATTCAGAGCCGCGCGTTGCTGAGCCTCGCTTACGCCTATAGCTGGCGCGATCAGGTTCGCTGCAACCGGATCATCGACGAAGCGCTGGCGCTTAGCGAACAGCAGACCGATCCGCAGCAACAGGCACGCACCCGCATCAGTTGTTATGTCTGGAGAATGTGGGTGCGCGGCTGGCACGCCGACGACATCCGTCAATGCGAAGTCGCGCTCGAGGCCCTGCGTAACGGCGACGATCCGTTCACCACCGCCTGGTCACAGTGCGAATACGCCATGGTGCTGATGGTCTCCGCGCGCTATCAGGAAGCCCAGGACACGATTGTCGCGAGCTACCAGTTCCTCATCGACAATGACGAGAACCGGCCCGAGTTCAACATGGCGCGTGCCACCTGGATGGTCAATCTCGGCGTGCCGTGGACGCTGCTGTATCTGGGCGATTTGGGGCGCGCCCAGCACGAGTTCGACCGGGCGATTGCGATGTATGCGGCTAACGGCAATCAATACGGTGCCGATACGCTGACGCTGTATCGCTGCTGGGTGCAATTCCATGCGCTGGACTTCGACGCTATGCTCGAGTCCTGTACGCAGGTTCTCGCCGAAACACTGGCCGGGACCGCCGTGCGCCGATCGACCCTGCCCGCGGAGCAGCGGCTCGCCATTCTCCTGAAGGGACTGGCGCACCTTGGCCTCGGCGACACCCGCACCGCACGCGTTCATTTGCTCGACGTGATGCAGCGCATGGATGACGAACCGGTGATTTTCGACTGGTACTGGCGATTGTCGCTCGAATGGGGACTCGCGAACCTTGCGCTCATGGAGGGCAAACTCGACGAAGCGATGACGCATGCCGCGCGCCTGGTCAAGCTTGCGACCGGCACGGAAGAGCGCACCTGGCACGGTTTGTCGTGGGAGGTAAAGGCGCGCGTCGCGCTGCAGCTTGGCGCAGTCACGGACGCTGTGCGTTGCATCGACAACGCAATCGCGGCCACGCAATACTTCGAGACCCCGCTGGCGGACTGGCGCATCCATCACACGGCAAGCGAGGCATACAGCCTGACCGGCGAGGCGGCATTGGCCGCTCGTCACGCCGAACTCGCGGCTGCCAAAAAAGCAGCGCTCGCGGCCAGCTTACCCACCGGGCATCGTCTGCGTGACGCGCTGGAGGCTGGCAGCTAGCCCTCAAACTGGTCCGCAACCAGGTCCGCGAGCCGCCGGCCGATGCCAGCGTCCTGCGAGATCGAACCGGCAAGACGGGCGCGTGCTTCGACGCAGCGCTCTCGCGCGGCAGCCATGCGCTGCGTGTCGCCGCGTGCCTCGTAGACCGATGCCGCGGTGCGGTGCAGACGCCAGTTCGCGAGCGGCGTCTCGAAGCCTTCGGTCACCGAATACGCGGCCTCCAGATGGACCACGGCATTGTCCAGATCGCCCTCGTTCAGCGAGGCTCTTGCCATCGTGTCCCACGCAAGAGCCCGCCAGGTCCGTTCTTCTGTGGCCAGCGCGCGTTTGAGGAACCGGCGGGCGCGCCACTGCGCGGCATCGCGATCGTTGCCTGCAATCGCGAGGTCGGCCCACCCCCATTCGAGCGCTAGACGCCAGTACCAGTCGAACATGGCCGGCTCGTGGTCCATCTGCCGTTCGGCTTCGGCGAAACGCGCTGCGGCGGCTGTGCTTTCGCCAAGTCCTGCATGAGCAAGCCCGGCGAGAATGGTCCAGATACGCTGCTGCGGCGGCAGGAATGCAGCACGCTCGCGCACCTCCGCGTCGGACCCAGGACGATCCGCCGCCTCGCTGAATTGCCGGTCGAGTTCAATCACGGTCTCGAAGTCCATCGTATGGACCAGCAGCCAGCCGCGATAGACCTGCAAGGTGCGCGCCGCGAAGTAATTGCCATTGTCATGAAAGACCCGGATGCCGCGGTCGAATTCGTCGAGCGAACGGCCCAGATCGCCTAGCGACATATGCGCCCAGGCCACGCCGAGCCGCCTCATCCACATGCCTCGCGCGATATCGAAACCCGGATGGCCCACTGCATGGTCGTATAGCATCTGATAGCTCGCTTGCGCGGTGGTCAGCGCCGCGCGGTACTGCGTCGAAACCATCATCAGCATGCAGTGTTCCAACTGCGCTTTCGCTATCGACACCGGATCGCCCACCTCACGTATCGTAGCGAGCGCATCCATGCTTTGCTGCGCATCGGTTGCGTTCCAGCCTTGCGTCCAGATGCGTCGCACGTGGCATGCGATCTGCGTCGACGCAGTGACGCGCCGGTCCGGATAGGACGCACTCAGCCTTAGCGCATCGTCGAGGCATGCCACCGAGCGAACCTGATCGTTCCAGCTTAGAACGTATGAGAGACCCAGTAACGCACGCAGTTGCACTTCGATCTTGCCGAGCTGCGTGGCCTGTTCGTGCAGCGCCCGATACGCGTTGACCGCCTGCGGATCATGGGCGGCTGCAAGCAGCGCCGCGCGCGCTTCGACAAACTCGATGCGTCTGAGCGAGCGCAAGTCTGCCGGTAGCCGCGCCAGCAGCGTATCGGCCTGATCAAGTGCGGCTAAGGCTTCGCGATAGGCAAAGCGAACCTTCGCGGTCTGCAAAGCGATTCGCACATAGTCGAGCGCCTTGTCCCATTGCTGCGCGTCCGCGAAATGCCAGCACAGCTCCGTGGCGATACTGCCGCGCTGCCCGGCCATAAACAGCCGCTCGAGACGCTCGCCGATCAGCCGGTGCGACGCGGAGCGCCGCGTCAGTCCCTGGCGGTCATAAAAGACACTGCGAACCAGCGCATGCGTGAACCTGAACAACTGCGTGTCGGAACCGTCGGGCAAGGTCCAGACGCCGGCACGGCGTATGAACTGGGCGCGCCGGTCCAAGCCGTCGCACAGGTCTTCGAACGCTTCGATTGTCATCTTGGCCGCTTCGGCCGTCGTCGACGATGCGAACGTCAACGCCGCCACGCTCGCCGCTTCGAGCGCGCGTTGGGTGTCGGGGGCGAGGCGCTGGATACGCATTTCGATGACCTGGGCAACCGTTCGCGGCAGCGCGCTGCGTAGCTTCGCGGCCGTCGCGCGCTGATGCCAACCGTCAGGCGTTTGGTCCACCAAGGCCTGCTCGTGCAGATGTTCGAGAATGGCCTGCATGAACAGCGGATTGCCGCCGGAGCGTTCGGCGACCAGATGCGCCAGTTCCTCGTCGAGCGGGTTCAGGCTTGCGCCGTGCGTAAGCCACGCGCCGATCGAGTCGGGCTTCAGCGGCCCCAGTTCAATGACCTCACACTCTCCTCGAAGCGAGAGCGCGTGACTGAGCTTCATCACCGGATGCTGCACGGACGCGGCGTCGTCGTTGCGGTATATCGCCACCAGCATGAGCCGCAAGGATCCCTCGAGCCGCGCGAGTGCCGACAGCATGTCGATGGTCGAGAAATCCGCCCAGTGCAGGTCGTCCAGCACGACCAGTAGCGGACGGTCCCTCGCCAGCGCCTGCAGCAGATCGCAGATTTCGCGCATCATGCGCTGCCGTCCGGCGCCGATCGTCTGGGCGTGCAACGATTCGCGGACGTGCGCGGGGACATGCGCCGGCATCAGGACGGCCCAGGTGGGCGCCATCGAGACGAGCGCTTCCCTCACCTCGTTTCCGCCTGCGCCGCGGCATAGACGGCCCAGCGCTTCGAGTACCGGAAAATACGGTTCGGTACCGCCGTAGCCTTCGACACACCCGCCGCCCAACACCCGCGCCTCGCCATGGGGTGCTTCGGCGAGGAACTCGTCGACGAGCGCCGTCTTGCCAATGCCCGCTTCGCCAGTGATGAACACAATCTGCCGCATGCCCGCCTGCGCCCGATGGTGCGCAGCCAGCAATGCATCGAGCTCGGACGCGCGGCCCACGAAACGGTCCGCCCGGCGCGCGAAGAAGCCGGACTGGCCGCCGGCGGCAAAAGCATCGACGGGCGCGATGAAGCGATAACCGCGCCCACGCTCGGTTTCGACGTAGCGCGGATGCTCGGCACTGTCGCCAAGCGCACGGCGGATCGCCGCGACGTGTCCCTTGAGCACTTCGGGTTGCACATGCACGTTCGGCCATACCGCTTCGAGCAGCGCATAGGACGACACCAGCCGCTGCGGATGTTCGACAAGATAGCGCAGCACCGCGAATGTTTTAGGCGGCAGGTTGATACGGCTCGGAGATTGCGCCGGGCCCAGACGCCACACGCATTGATTGGACAGGTCGAGCCGAAAACCGGAAAACTGGAGCGAGGCGCGGACGCGAAAGTCGGGATTCAAACGGGAAGACTCCTCGGTATCTCGAGCAAACCGAGCCGGCTCGCGAGCGTCACAGCCTCGGTCCGGTTTCTGACCGACAGCTTCGTATAAAGATGCTTGGCGTGCGACTTGACTGTTTCGGGCGCGATGCCAAGTTCAACCGCGATCTGCTTGTTGGAAAGCCCTCGCCCCATCAGTGCGACGATCAGCCGCTCGCGCTCGCTGAGTCCCGCGCCTACGTTCGGGCGTCGTGTCGCGAACGGCTCATTGGCTTCGCGCGCGCCGCGTTGCCGGCGCGTGAGCAACATGTCCGCATACGGCAGCAGCTCACGCGTATCGCTGAGCGGAACGATTCGCTGCTGCACGATGTCTTCGATAAGCTCGGCGACAGGCGCACTGCAATCGACAAAGGTTTGATACAGACCGACGGACGGCGCGGCCCTGAGCAGGCCGACGAGCACCCCGATCGCCTCGGCGCGCTGCCCCGTCACGAGCAGGGCCTCGACCAGCAACAGGGCAATGGGCACCGCCGCATAGAGACCCCCGCGCCATACCGTGTCGCGATGAACCTGCCGCAAGGAAGCAAGATCGACGGCAGAAGGCGAGCGGGCCAGCGCAACGCGCGCCTGTGCGATCGTGTGAACGCGCGCGATCTCGAAGCGGACGTTGCTGCTCGCGGTTCGCGATTTATCCGCGAATTCGGCGAGACGCTGCAGACAACCCTCGGCCTGCTCGATGCGCCCGTTACTTACCTCGATCTGAACCTGGTGCGCGAGGCTCGCAGCGCGCAGTCTCGCCCACCCGCGCCGCTCGCCGAGCGCCTCGGCCTCACTCAGAATCACCAGCGCCCTGCCATGTTGTCCGCGGCTTGCGGCGATGCGCGCCAACAGCCCATGCGCACGCAGCCCGCTTTCGACTGTCCAGCATTCACGGATGTTGGGCATCCGGGCGACGAGCAGCGCCTCAGCTTCGTCTGCGTGGCCCTGCTCGTAGAGCACTTGCGCAATGATGCACGCTGGAAGCACATAGGCGAGAACGTGCGTGCCGAGAAACCGGCGCCCGATCTCGATCGCGTGCCCGGCCAGCAAGCGCGCCGTGCTGAAGCGCATCTGATCAAGGGCGACGGCGGCGTCCAATGCCAGATCGTATAGCGCGGACACGGCCTGCATCCGCGCCGGCCGGTTATCCAGCTCGACGCGCTCCACCGCATAGAAGCGCTCGAGGTCGCCGAGCCGCCAGTACACGCTGCGGCACACGGTGGACGCGACGTGCGTAGTCCGCGCACTTGCGTCAGGACCACGCGCGGACAATGCGGCGGGCAACGCAGCGGCCTCATCGTCCTGCAACACGAATGCCACTGCGCGCAACGCCGCGATTTCGCAGCGGAGCGCTTTCGGCACCGAGGCGGATAACGCGTTCGCGTGATGTTCGATCAGGTCCGCGATGACGAGCGCCTCGCGGCAATCGAGGTGCATGACCGTCTGCCAGGCCCGTTCGATTTCGAGCCTGAGTTTCGCGAAGCCGGTGCCAAGCCCGGCGCCGCGGGTCCGTGCGATCTGCAGAGCTTGCGCGGCGCGGCCGCTCACCGGGAGAGGTGAAGGAGAGACGGTATACAGCGCGCCCGTCTCGGACGAAACGCCCGGAATGGCCGCGCTGCGCGGCGTTCGGGGTCACATTTCGACAAGCTTTCGGGTGCAACTACATCGTTCATGCCAGGCTCCGTCGGGACACCAGATCGTCGCAATTGCTCAACGAGGGAAGTTCTGCCCAGACTAAACCTGGCTCCGCCACGAAGCGTGATGATTCGGTTATTTTTCGGTAATGGCCCGGTCGTCGTGGGGCCTTTACGGGATCTTTACGCTGCGTTTACGGGACGTCGACGGACTACCGGGCTGGAGAAGGACGCTAGATGGCGCTATTCGTATGCTGGAACGCCGCCGTCGCGAAACGCCTCATCCGGCAGCGTGGCCGGCGGGCTCCAGAGCCATGCCGCCTCGCATCCGCATGCGCCAGGCATTAGGCGGTTCCCCGATCATGCGCTTGAAGACCGCAGTGAAATGCGCATGCGAGCTGAAGCCGCAACTGAGCGCAACGTTGAGCACGCTGAACTCCGACGAGCGCAGCAGCATCTGCGCATGTTCGAGCCGCCGCCGTAACAGGTAAGCGTGCGGGGAATAACCGGTCGTCGAGCGAAATTGCGCCGCGAAATGCATCCGCGTGAGCCCAGTGCTGGCCGCCACTTCGGCAAGTCCGATCGGGTTCGCGAGATTGGCCTCGATGAAATCGATCGCGCGGCGCAGGCGCCACCTCGGCAGCGACGCGCCCTTCGGCACCGCCCGCCCCGGCGTGCCGTCCGTGTGCCGGGCCAGCAATCTGGCAACGATCGCGTCGCAGACGCTGTCTGCATACATGCGGCCGAAGCTATCGGCAAGCGAATTTGCGTCCTGAAGCGCGAGCGCCAGCCGTTCGACGGCGATGTCACGAAAGATCCGCGGACTCTGGCTGGAGAGATCGGGCCGCACGAGTTGCCCCTCGGCTTCGTCATACCGTTGCGACAACAGGCCCGGCGCGATAAACAGGTGCATCACGCGGCACGGCGAGGCATAAAAAGCCTTTACGCTTTCGCCCGGTCCGGTGATCTGGATCGAACCGGGCATCACCGGACCGTCGCAGAGGATCCTGCCGTTGTGCTGGAACTTCAGCGTGGTTGCGCTCAGGCTGATGCCAACCGTATAGAAGCGCTCATCGCCCGTGCTCGACACTTCGTGCGGCTCTGCCACACCCTCACCCCAGCTGCCGGCGAGGATGCGGTCCGCAGCGGCCGTATCGACTGAGGAAAACGGCGCACAGCGCCAACGCTCTTCGGCCCGTACGATCGCACTGTCGGTCGCGCACAAGCGCACGCCCAAGCCGCTTCCGGCATCCGGACAGGCCGCCCGGCGAACGCTCGCTGTGTCCTCTAACTGTGTGGACATGGTGTCACTCCCTGTCAGTGCGCGGCGCGGCCGGGCCGGCCGGGTACCGCACGCTCGCGGCCCCAACCGGTTGGAGGCGCCCTCCCCGCTGGCCGCTTTCATTGGTGAGCATCATGCGCGACACTGCCACTGCTCCGGTATCCCTCCGATGGGTGAAACGGCCACGCGCGAACCCGAACGCGTTCCTTCAGGATTTGCCCGGACGACGCGGTTTGATGGCTCCGGCGGGATGATTCTTCGCGATGGTTGAGCGCAGCGCCGAGTAGGCGGGCGCGACCATCGGATAGTCGGCGGGCAGCCCCCATTTCGTCCGGTATTGGTCCGGGGTCATCCCATAACGGTGCTGGAGATGGCGCTTGAGCGACTTCAGTTTCCGGCCGTCCTCCAGGCAGACCAGGTAATCGTCATGGATCGATTCGGCGATGGGGACCGCTGCCTCGCCATGCGATCCCGCCTGGTCGCACGGTTCGCGCAGCGCGGCTAGAGCCGAATAGGTGCTGGAAATGAATGCGGGCAGATCGGCCGCTGGCAGCGGATTGCACGAGACGAAGCTCGCCACGATTTCGGCGGTCAGCTCGATCAATTGCGAGCGCTCGGTCACGGGCGGCCTCGCGAGTTCAAAGGCGTTGCATCAATGGATGGGAGGGTCGAAAGCAGCGAGCGGATTCGCGACACCATGACCTTGCCTCTCTCTTAGGCGGTACCTGGCAAAATTAGTGGCTCGCGGTGCGTGGGTCAATCCCCCGATCGGGGGCGGATCTGCGCGCGAGGTTAGAAATGCAGCCCATGGAGCGCCTGCATACCGCGGGTAATCCATGCAGCGAGGCCGTGCGTGGTCGCCGGCATGTCCTTGCCCGGCTCCATCAGCGCCTGTCCGCACTGCTCGCGCTCGGCGAGTTTGGCGGCGAGCACGTGCGTCAGCTCAGGATGCTGCTTGAGCAACGTGGCAATCGCGGCGCCAGGCAGTTCATAGACAATCGCATAGGTCTTCGCCGAGATGTCCGCCGCGGTCGCCACACCTGCAATGGGCCCGCTTTCGCCGAAGTATTCGCAGGGCGAGAAGCGCATGACGTCGACAGCCACGCCGTCACGGCGGGTCGCCGCGTTGATCACGCCATAGCCAACCAGGGTGATCGCGCTCGGCACTTCACCGGCTCGCAGCAGCATTTCGCCCGGCGCCACCTCGCGAACCTGTAGCACGCTCGCGAGCTGTTCCTTTTCTTCACGCGACAAGAGTCCGAATATGCTGACGCTGTCGATCAGACGGCGTCCGACCGGGCGCTGCTCGGACCGGTCCGTGTCACTGAACAGCGAGAGCGCTTCGAGGTGCCGGTGCGCGGCGTCGAAAAACACGTTGAGCGTGTCGTCGCTACTGCGGTCGCTCGCGACAAAGAACGACACTTCATAGTCGACCGCCTGCCACCCGACCGACTTCGTGACAATGTTCACCGGCAGCGCGGCGTCGATCCCCACACACGATTCGACCGCCAGCCGCAACGCCGACACCGCCGACGACGGGCGATATGCCGGGTCCGCCTGAAATCGCACCACGGTTGCATGGGCGCCGGCTGGGACGCTCGCGTTGACGACCTTCGACTTCGCGATCGCAGAGTTCGGCACGATGATCAGATCGTGGTTGCCTTTGAGCACATGCGTCGCGCGCCATGTCACTTCGCGCACCGCGCCTTCCGACCCGTCGTCCAGCACGATCCGGTCGCCGACGCGATACGGCGCGGTCGCATTGATCACGAAGCCGGAAAACAGGTCCGCAAGCGTACTCTGCAACGCCAGCCCCAGCACAATCGCGACAGCGCCTGAAGTGGCAAGCACACCCTTGAGCGGAATGTCGAACACATCGGCGACGATGGCGACCGCAGCGGTCAGGTACAGCACGGTCTCGACGACGTCGAGCGTAAAGCGCTCCTGGCGCGTCCGGTCGTTGATCTCGTAGTAGAGCCGCACCACCGACATGGTGGTGGAGGCCGCCAGCAGCCACCAGACGATCTGTACCGCGCCACGCGCAAAGCGGTATTGGGCGGGGGCGCCCAGATCGGGCGTCTGGGTCGGCGTCATATGCGCGCGCAGCATCACCTCGGTCAGCGCGGCAAACGCGAGGCAGCGCAAGATCGTGCGTGGCACCGTGTAGCGCATGCGCGCGCAGAACAACAGCACAATGAGATTGAGTGCAACCGCGACGACAGGAAGGAACAGCGGCGCAAGCGGGTCGGCCTGCATCTAGCGCTCCGCTCGCGCCGGCCGCGGCGGCTGGTCGTCGCTGCGATAGCCGCCGCCCAGGGCCCTCGTCAGGACGATCTCTGCTTCGAGCTCATCGCCGTTCAATTGCAGCAGCGAGAGCTGTCCCTGGATGACCGGCGCTTTCGCCTGGATGGCCGCTGTGCGGTCGGCGAGGCCGCGTTGGTACTGCGCCTCGGCACTATCGCTCGCGACACGGACGGCGTCGATCCGCTCGCGCTGCAATTGCGCGCGATGGTCGAGATCGTCAATCTGGCTGCCGGTTTGCGCCACATCGCGGACCGCGTCGAGCACCGCCTGGTTGTACTGCTCGATCAGCGTGTTGCTGGCAGTCCGTGCGCCATGCAAGCCCGCGTTCAGACGGCCGCCGTCGAATATCGGCAGCGTGAGTCCCGGAATCAGGTTGATTTGCTGGCCCGAATGCGTGAACAGGTCGCGCATCCGCAGCGCGTTGAAGCCGAAGAACGCAGTGATGTCGAAGCTCGGGTAAAAAGCGGCCTTGGCGGAATCGATACGATCGAACGACGCTTCGACGAGCCAGCGCATCGCCTGCAAGTCGGGCCGGCGGCTGAGCAGCTCGAAGGATAGCGTGGACGGCAGACCGACCGACGGTGCCGGCAACGCGACGGGTGTGATGTCCGGCAGATCGTCGGGGCCCGCTCCCAGTACCGCACGCAATGCTTCGCGGGTCTGCACGATCTGTTCGTGTGCCGAGGCGATCTGCTGGTCGAGCGCGAGCAGTTGCGAGCGCGCCTCGGCCGACTGCGTCACGGCCTCCAGTCCCCGCTCGTGACGCGCGGCCCGGGTGTCGAGCTCGATCACCTCGACGCTGCGCAATTGCTGCAGCAGATCAAGGCTCGCATAGACAATCTGGATCTGGTAGTAAAGCTGCGCGACGCCTGTCGCTACTTCCAGCTCCGCCTGCGCCGCCTCGGCGCGCCGCGCGTTCTGCTCGCCGAGCGCGGCCCACACGAGGTCGCGTTGCTTGCCCCAGACATCGATATCGTAGTGAGCTCCCGCGCCGACCAACCCGGTCCAGTACCAGGGGCCGAAGGCGCCAATTGCAGGATTCTGCGAAGCGTAAGCGCTGAGGAAGCCATGGCCGGACACGCGCTCACGATCGGCCTCGGCAGTCGCGGACACCTGCAGATCGGTGCCGGCGCGGATCAGCTCGACCTGGGCATGGGCCTGCGACACGTGCTCGCGCGCGATCGCCAGCGTCGGTGCCTGTTTGAGCGCGCGGTTGATCAACGTGTCGAGTTGCGGGTTGTGATAGTGTTCCCACCACTGCGCAGACGGCCAGCCTTCGCTTGCGAGGTGGATATCGTCGGCAAGACGGATTTGTTCCGGTGGGATGAGCGCTGCGGGCGGGCTGTCGTGATGAATGAGCGCGCACGCCCCAAGGCACGAACAGAGCGGCAGCAGCGTAAGCCAGCGTCGAACGACGTGCGGCCAGCGCGGCAACGGGTCGCGGACACCTTGGTGAGGCGCGGTCCGCTTCAACGGACGACGATCGGCACGCATCATACTGTTCCTGTCCGTGCGGCATCAACTGACCGCGCCGAAGTCAGTTCGTCTGTCGACCATTGCGGCAAGCCCACGAGCGCAGTGTTGATACGTGCCGCCCACTCCAGCAGTGCAGCTCTGTGCTCGCCGCCCTCCCAGCCCGCCGCCGCGGTCGCCAGCTTCGTCAAGTCCAGCGGGACGGGCGGCACCGCGAGTGGCGGCTCGCTCGACAATTGCTGCGCGTATTGTTCCAGCGACTCGCCGAGGTTCCGCTGCAGTGTTCCACATGCTTTCATCAAGTCCACTGCGGATGCGTCGGTGCGTCCAGCGCCGAACATCGACTCAACGTAGAAAGCGTCGTTCGCCAGCAGGGCCGAGCGGCTCTGCGCGAGCACCGTTTGCGCGAGGAGCGTGACGCGGGAGGTCTCGCCCTCACGCCAGTCGGGTTCGAGCGCGACGCGTGCGAGCGTCGCTTCGCAATCCGCCAGCATGGCCCAGGCTGCCGCCGACGGCTGCGCTTGCGCCGCCGGTGCGCCTGCCTCGGCCACCTGTGCATGACTGAAGCAGACGGCCGCAATCGTACGGAGGACCTTGGCTAATTGCGAACGTAGCGCGTCGGCCTCGCCTTCCGGCCACACCGACATCTGGATAAAGGTCGCGACGCCCACACCGAGCAGAATCCCCACCAGCCGGTCGCGAATTTCGGTGAGATCGGACGGCGGCGCGTACTGCTCGAGCAGCGCGAGCGAAAACGTGAACATGAGCTGCAAGCCGGCGTAGCCAATCCGCTCGGAACCGGCTGACACCCATGCACCGAGCGCAATCACGGGCAAACTCATCAGCAGCAGCCCCGTTATGCTTTCCAGGTGGGGAATCACGAACGCGACCATGAACAGTGCGAGACCGCTGCCAATCGCAGCACCGCTGATACGCAGCAGACCGTGCCGGCTCGAGGCCCCGAGACTGGACAGCGCGACGACGAGGCAGGTCAGCATGATCGTATGAATGCCGGGCCATTTCACCGCGTTGTAGAACACATAGCAGATCAGCACCGACAACAACGTGCGCAGGGCGAAGCGCGCGTAGCGCGGGTTGGAGTAGGTGTCGTCCGGCAGCAGCGCGGGCGGCGTGGCCGGCGGCGTGTTGATGTGTGACGCCTGCGTGCGGGTTGCGTCCGCGAGCGCCTCGATGGCCCGCCGCATCGCAACGACGGCGGGAATCGACGACGATTCGGCATCGCTCTGCGTAGAGGTCGCCCGCGGCAATGGCGAGTCTTCGGTAATCGCAGCGTCCAGCGCCGCGATTTCGCCCTGAACGCTTCGGATAGCAGCCCTTGCGGCCTCGCTGGACGGGCGTGCCGTAACAGGCAATTGGCCCGCCGCTTCGTACAGCCGCGATACGGCGGTCACGCAGGCCAGCATCGCTGCGGCCGTCGACTCGCTGTAACGCTTGCGCATCGTAGAGAACCGCAGAAGCTTCTGCAATGACACCGCGCCTTGCTGCAGATCGCGTGCATTGAGCGAGAGAGGCGCCGCCTCAGGCGCCTCGACAGCCGGTTCGAGCAACGCAGCAGCAAGGCGTGCCTGCACCGCTGCAAGTTGCCGGTGCATCGCGGCCCGCAACTGCCGCTCGGGCTCAGCGGGCAGGAAGACCGTATTGATGATCAGCGCCACGACAACCGGATAATTGACCGCGGACCATACCCACAGACAACTACGCACCAGTTGTTCGGCGTTATCGGTCAGATCGACAAAGCTCTGCGCATAGATCACGATGATCGCGACGACAAAAAACACCAGCCCCAACTTCGTGACAGCCCTCATCAGATACACGCAGCAGAAAAATATCGCGCTCGCGACAGTGATGCGCAACAGCGGGTAGTTGAAGGTCAGCACATAGAGCACGATCGCAGCCGCAACAGCACAGGTCGACCCGATGACGAGGCCCAGCGCGACCATGCGCGTCAACACGACGTTGGATTGCGTGACGTAGAACACGGCCAATAGCGACAGCGCCAGCTCGGGCACCTGCAGTGTCATCGACGCGACGATCACAATCGCGCTGCCCAGCACGCAACGCAGCATCACATTGCTGCGTCCGGGAAACCCCGCCAGTTCGCGCCGCAGGAACGCCGCGAAACGCGCCAGCGGGCGCGGCCACGCGAGTTCGCGCCGCAAGCTGGTCGGCGTGCTCATGACTGTGCTCCGCTCGCGGCACCGGTATCGTGCTCGCGAGGATGCAACACCGCCACCGCCGATGTCCCGAGCCTGAACAGCCGCGGATCGGGGTGATCGACCAGGATCTTCACGGGAAAACGCTGCGCGACGTGAACCCAGTTGATGCTGCGCTGAATGTTCGGCAGGCCGTTCGCTGAGTCGCCGCCGTCCTGCGGATCGACGCCATAGCCAATCGAGTCGACCGTGCCGCTAAAGCGAATCCCGGTGTTGCTCATCAGGTACACCGTTGCCGGCGTGCCGGGACGGATCCGGCCGAGTTCGTTCTCGCGGAGATTCGCAATCACATACCAGTGCCGCGTATCGATTAGCGTGAAGACCGGCTTTTGCGCGGACACGTACTGCCCGACCTGCGTGCGCAGTTCCACCACGCGTCCGTCGAATGGCGCCCGTACGGTCGCGTACTCGAGATTGAGCTGCGCCGACGCGATTTCGGCCTGCAACACCGCGCGTTGCGCCACCAGCGCATCGACCCCGCTGACCGCCGCCTGGGCCTCGCGTGCCTGGGCCTGAGCCGCGGCCAGTTCCGCGAGCGCCGAGCGCTGCGCGGTGCGTGCGCGATCCAGGTCGTCAGCGGAAACGTAGCCCTTACCGATCAGCGGCGCCATTCTCGCGAGCGTATCGCTGGCCTGGTTCGCGGCCGCCTGGGCACGCGCGACCGAGGATCTGGCTGCGGCCGCGCCAAAGCCCTGCGCGTTCACGCTGCGCTGCGTCAGCGGAATCTGCGCATCGAGCTGCGCGAGCGACGCTTTCGCCCGCATCAATGCGTATTGATAGGGACGCGGATCGATCTCAAACAGCAGGTCGCCCTGCTTGACCGCCTGATTGTCGCGCACGGCCAGGTTGACGATCTTGCCGCTCACCTCCGGCGACACGCCGATGGTGTCCGCATACGCATACGCGTCGTCGGTTCGAGGCGCCGTGTCGACGCGCCAGATCACGGCAATCACCGCGATGACGGTCAGCACGATCAGCAGGATCGCCGGCCACGTTCGGGGGCGTTTCGCTGTGCCATTGTTTGCCGCGCTCATGTTAGAACCCATGTTCACACTATGTGTCACAAATTGAAGCCGACGGCCCAGAGCACGATTGAAAAGAGCACGGTCAGCGCGGGATAGACGATCGCCGGCGGCGTGAGCCAGCCACCGTAGCCGTGGCGGTACGAGAACACGTGCACGACGGCCGTCAATACCACGCCGCCCACGACGCAGAACAGCCAGTCGGGAAAGTACGCGCCCAGCACGCCCAGCGACGGCGAGCCACTGCACGCTGTCAGCAGCACGCACATCAACAGGCTTAGGGCCGCTTCGCACCGGCGCGCTGGACCCGTCCTCATGGTTGTATCTTTCCCTGTGCTGGCGGTGAACGTTTTCCTGAGCGTTTGCGGCTCGATAGTGGAACGCATGCGTGAACCGGAATGTCTAGCCTGCATCAGCGCGTCAAATTCACTTTCGCCAGATCGATCAGTGACTTGCCGCGACCGTCCAGCACCGACTTCATCATGAATAGCCCGAAATGCCAGGCTTCGTCGAGGGTCGTCTTCGGCGGCATGATCAGCTCCTCCCGCGCACTAACGACATCGACGAGCGCCGGTCCATCGTGCGCAAACGCGGCAGCGAGGCCCGCTTCAAGGTCCTGCGGCTTCTCGACGCGGATGCCCTTGACGCCGATCGCCTCGGCCATGTTCGCGAAATTGGGGTTGATCAGCTCGGTGCCGGTGTCAAGGAAACCCGACGCGCGCATTTCGATTTCGACGAAGCCGAGCGTGCCGTTGTTGAGGACCACGACTTTCACGGGCAAACCGGCCTGAACCAGCGTAAGGAATTCCCCCATCATCATGGCAAAGCCGCCGTCGCCGGACATCGACACGACCTGGCGCCCTGGGAACGCGGCCTGTGCGCCGATCGCATGCAGCATGGCGTTGGCCATCGAGCCGTGGTTGAACGAACCGACGAGCCTGCGCTTGCCGTTCAGCTTCAGATAGCGCGCGGTCCAGGCGATCGGCGTGCCGACATCGCAGGTGAAAATGGCGTCGTCCGCCGCGAGCTGGCTGACCAGCTTCGTTACATACTGCGGATGAATCGTCGTGCTAGACGGATTGCTTTCGGCCAGCGCGTCCAGGTCCTTGCGCGCGCTGGCGTAGTGCTCGAGCGCGCTGTTCAGATGCGACGAATCGGTCTTTTCCTTCAGAGCCGGCAGCAATGCGGCGAGCGTGTCCTTCACGGTGCCGAGCAGGCCGAGATCGAGTGAGCAGCGGTTGCCGAGCGCTTCGGGGCGCACATCGATCTGCGCGATCCTGGCGTTGTCCGGGTAGAACTGCCGGTACGGAAAATCCGTGCCGAGCAGGAGCAGCATGTCGCACGCCTTCATTGCCGCGTAGCCCGAGGCAAAGCCGACCATGCCGGTCATGCCGACGTCGTAGGGATTGTCGTGCTCGATGTACTCCTTGCCGCGCAGCGAATGCACGATCGGCGCCTTGAGCCGCTTGGCGAGCTCCACGACCTCATCATGCGCACCGGCGCATCCGGCGCCGCACATCAGCGTGACGTTCGATGCCCCGTTCAGCAGATCCGCGAGACAGGCGATGTCCTGGTCGTTCGGACGCAGCACGGGCGGCGCAGTGGGTACGACCCAGGGCGCCACTTCGGCAATCGACGGCGACAGCGCGACGTCGCCCGGAATCACGACGACCGCCACGCCGCGGCGCGCCACCGCGACGCGCATCGCACGGGTCAGGATTTGCGGCAGTTGCGCCGCATTCGACACCAGCTCGACGTAGTGGCTGCACTCCTTGAACAGGCTTTCAGGGTGCGTCGCCTGGAAATAGTCAATGCCGATCTCGCTGCTGGGAATATGCGCGGCGATGGCCAGCACCGGCACGCCGCTGCGTTGGCAATCGAATAGCCCGTTGATGAGGTGCAGGTTGCCCGGCCCGCAACTGCCCGCGCAAACGGCGAGCTGGGCGGTCAAGTGCGCCTCGGCACCCGCGGCGAATGCCGCGCCTTCCTCGTGCCGAACGTGAATCCAGTCTATCTTTCCCGAACGGCGCAGCGAATCGGAGACGCCGTTCAGCGAATCGCCGACCACGCCATAGATGCGCTTGACGCCTGCATGCTCAAGCGTGGCGACCAGATAGTCAGCTGCGGTAGTCATGCAGCACCTCCCGATAGATGAACGCGATGGCGCGACGGCGTACTGGACGCACAAGCCGACGCGCCGTGGACGAGGTCATAGTGCCGCGCCTCGCCCACCACCGCTGTTCAAATCGCACGGGCCGCTAGCGATTTAGCACGGTTTGGAGTGCCCTCCTTCGCTTGCATTACGTTCACCCAACGTGCCGCCGGTCGGTCTCAGGCGGATCTGAGGATCGAGATGCTTCCACGGCAGGTCCGCTGGGTCCGCGGTCATCGGCCCCGGCGACTTCGCCACCAGGATGGCTTCAGACATCGCCTGAAAATCGGCACGAAAGTGCACAGAGCTTTTATTGACCAGGATTTTCATCTGCTCCGGCTCGATACCGGCAACGCGATAGAGATTGCGGTCGAACATCTGTAACTTGATGCTGCTTACGGCAATCCTCACGCCGTCAATCCGCAAGCAAGCTACTGGCCCCAGTTCGCCACACATGCCGTTCATCATGGGACCGTCGAGGCGGAAACGCCCGTCCGATAGATGTTCCACTTCGAAGCGGCCGACCAGCGGTTCGTCGCCGGGCACACCCGAGACGCCCGCGAGCGCGAGTTCGATGACCGCGCCGACGCCTGCCTGATGGGCCTTCGCCGCAGCCTCCGCGTCCCATATCAGACCGACGGCTGCGTCGTTCGCGCCATGGCGCAAGAGCGCCCGCACCATGCCCATCGTGTTCGAGTCGCCGCCCACGCCGGGGTTGTCCTGCGTATCGGCGATGATGACGGGTTTCTCCGCACCACGACCCAATTCAACGGCGCGGGTGACGGCTTCGTCGGGCGTCAGGAACGGGACTTCCCAGTTTGCCTCGTCAGCGACCATCTTCTCGAACAGGGCATCGACTGCCGCGGTCAAGGCTTCCTCCTCGAAGCCGTATCCCCAGATTACCGGTCCGCATTCAGGAAAATCGGCGGCCGGAAACCCGGGAGCGAACGAAAGCGAAACATTCGGACCTTGCTCGAACGACGCAAGCCGGTCGTACACGCCGCGAGCAGGCTCGACCAGCGTGCACATGCCGTTCACCGGAATCAAAAAAGGAATGCGACGCGCTACACGGTGCAATGGACGCGGATCCGCTATCAACGTTTCGAGTATCTGGAACGCCCGCGAACCCGTCTCGGCCATGTCGACGTGCGGATACGTTCTATAGGCAACAAGCGCGTCGGCATACTTCAGCATGCGTTGCGTGACGTTGGCGTGCAGGTCGAGCGAGACGACCACCCGCATGGTGTCGCCCACGATTGCGCGGACCCGTTCCAGCAGTTCGCCCTCGCCGTCATCGACGTGCTCCGCCACCATTGCACCGTGCAGGTCGAGATAGATGGCGTCGAATCCGCCCGCTTTGACGGCGTCGATAATCTCGCCGGCAATGCGCTCATACGCATCCTGAGTGACATGCGCCGATGCACTCGCCCCCGCCCAGATCACCGGAATCAGTTCATGGCCCGCTGGTTCGGCGTCTTTGATGAAGCCGCCAATCGGCACGTTCACGTCACGCAGATTCATGACGTCGGAACCGCGCGCCAGCGGTGGGAAGCCTTCGCCCTGCACAAAGCTCGAATAAGAAGCCTTGGTCGGGGCAAACGTATTGGTTTCGTGCTGGAAACCGGCAATCAGGATTTTCATTTGGGGCATGTCCTTCTATTCAATAGATCGAGGTTGAGTCTTTATTGGTTCGGATTCCATACGATATGGAACGGTTGATAGTCGTTGTGCCCGCACCCCGCCCGCGTCGGCGGTCGGCGCAGAGGTCTAGCTTTGTTCAGGCCGTCGGTTGATGAGTATCAGGATTGAGGCGAGCACAGGCATGCAGGCCATGAAGAAGATGCCAAGGTGCGCGTTGCCGGTCGCCGTTTTGGTCCAGCCGATCACAGCCGGCCCCCAAAATCCGCCGGACAGCCCGATGGTATTGATCAACGCAATGCCGCCCGCCGCCGCAGGACCCTTGATGTACTCGGACGGAATGGCCCAGAACACCGTATAAGCCATCCACATCATGGCCGTGGCGAGCGTCAGCAGGACGAGCGTTGCGCCGAGATGGCCGTCCGCGAAGATGGACGCAAGGAGCAGGAGCGCGCCGATGAAGGCCGGCACCGCACAGTGATAACGCCGTTCGCCGACACGGTCCGAACGGCGTCCCGCGAAGTACATGCCAAAAGCGGCCGCGACGTACGGAATGGCCGCGTACCAGCCGAGTTTGATGGTATCGGTCACACCCTGTGTTTTCAGGAGCGTCGGGAGCCAGAAACTAATGGCATAGATCGGAAAAATGATGCAGAAGTACGCCAGTGCGAGAACGTAGACGCGGGGGTTACGCGCCACCGCTTTGAACGAATGGTCGCGCGCCGCCGCAGTGCCGGTTTCCCGTTCGAGCAGGCGCTTTTCGTCCGCACTCAACCAATCCGCGTCGGCTGGCCGGTTCGACAGCACGAACAGCGTGAGGATGCCAAGGACGATGCACGGCAAGCCTTCGACAAGAAACATCCATTGCCAGCCGGATAGTCCCGCGACGCCCGAGAGCGTCGACATCAGCCATCCCGAGAGCGGTCCCCCCACGATGCCGCCCACCGGACCGGCGATGAACACGATCGCAATCGCACGGGCCATGCGCGTCGGCCCGTACCAGCACGAGAGGTAATAGATCATGCCGGGCGCGAATCCGGCTTCAAACACGCCGAGCAGGAAGCGCATCGCATAGAACATGGGCACATTGCGCACGAACAGCATGCAAGCCGAGGTGATGCCCCACAGCACCAGAATGCGGCTGAACGTCTTGCGCGCCCCGACGCGCGGCAGCAGGAGGTTGCTCGGTATTTCGAACAGCACGTAACCCAGAAAGAAAATCCCCGCGCCAACGCCGTAGGCGGCATCGGAGAATCCCAGGTCGCTTTGCATCTGAAGCTTGGCAAAGCCGACGTTGACCCGATCCATATAAGCAAACATGTAGCAGGCGAGCAGGAATGGCAGGAGTCGCCAATTGAGCCTGCGATAGAGCGCCGCGACGCCGTCGTCCGCCGCGCTGAGGGTCTGTATGGCTGCCATGCTCGTCTCCTGGTGTCTGGTCGCTGTCCGCTTTTTGCGTTTCACCATGTTGTCCAGGCAAAACCCACCTAGCAAGAGCAACTAAGTTCACATATCGTTGTTCCGTGAGCAACAGAACCTTTTCCAGGGAGTGGTCGTCATGCGGGAAATCAATCAGCAGCGCCTGCGGTACTTTCAGGAAGTGGTGGCCCGCGGCACGATCCGCGGGGCTGCGGACAGCCTCAATACGTCGCCGTCCGTCATTACCCGGCAAATCCGGTTGCTGGAGGAAGAGCTGGATACGCTGCTGTTCGAGCGGCAGGCCCGGGGCGTCAAGCCCACTGAGGCGGCCGCCCATTTGCTTGAGTTCTGGCGGGGGTACCGCTCGCAACAGGAAAAACTCGAGGATCAACTGCACGCGCTGAAGGGGCTGCAACAGGGGCACGTGCAACTGGCGGTGAGCGAGGGCTTTGTCGACATGCTCGTCACGGAGGTGCTGACGCCGTTCTGCGCTCAGTATCCGAAGCTCGATGTCGGGGTCGAGATTCTCCCTGTCGACGATGTGCTAAACGAGGTGGCTGAAAGTCGCGGGCACATCGGCCTCGCCTACAACCCGCCGCCGCATCCGCGCATCGAATATCGCGCAAGCTCGTCGCAGCCGATCGTGTTGCTGGTTCGACCGGGACACCCCTTGGCAATGAAAGGGGGACCGGTGAGCGTACAGGAAGTGCTCGACTATCCGCTCGCGGTCATGCCCGCCACGTTCGGTATCGGCCAGGCCGCGCAGATGCTGGCGTTTGCGGAGAACATCGAGATTCGACCCACACTAACCACCAACTCGTTGACTGCGCTCAAGCGCTTCGTGGCGAGCGAGAATTTTGTCACGTTGATTGGAGAATTTGCGGCTTATCGGGAGCTCGCTTCGGGAGAGCTGGTCATCGTGCCGATCGACCATCCGCTGTTTCAGGGTACCAAAGCGAGGCTGCTGGTCAAATCGGGGCGGCCGCTGGTTGCAGCCGCGCACGAACTGCTTGAATGGATGCTGCGTCGAATGTCGATGTTCGCGGGGTAAACCGAGGTGGCGTGAACAGGCGTCGTGTCCTGGACTCACGCCTTGAATTGACGCGCACGATGCATCCGGTGCGTGCGATCTGTGAGCGACCGTGGCACCGGCCGCTCACACGAGGTTGACGCAGCACGCGCTAGTTGCGCATCACTTCGCCCACTGTGACAACTGCGCGATGCTCTCCTGCAATTCGCGCTCTAACTGCGCGAACAGTTCAGCCGCCGGCAACGACCTCGCAAGCGCAGCGGCCTGCCCGGCCCATTGGGCGCCGTAGCCAAACTCCCCCTTGGCTTTCGCCGCAGCATGAAGCGCCTTTCCGGCGTCATACGCGATCGGATACGCCGGTGCCTTCGGTGCGCCCGGTTCGCTGCCGAGTTCCGTGAACCTGTTCACCATGCTTCGCGCCACGCGCCCGGAAATCGCCGCTGTGAACGTGGTGCGACGTGCCGCATCGCTGAGTATTGCCCGGCGGTAACCATCGTCGATCGATGTTTCCGGGCAGGCAACAAAGGCAGTGCCGAGTTGAGCCGCCTGCGCACCCAGCGCCAGGACTGCGGCAATCCCGGCACCATCCATGATGCCGCCTGCGGCGATCACCGGCAGATCGAATTCCTTGACGAGGAGCCGCGTCAGCGCAAACGTGCCGAGCCGGTCGTCGGTCGCATCGGGATCGAAAACGCCCCGATGCCCGCCGGCTTCGATGCCTTGCGCGACGATTGCATCGACACCCGCTGCCGCAGCCTGCGCCGCTTCCTGCAGATTGGTCGCCGCGGCGAACAGCTTGATTCCCGCGTTTTTGAGTTTGGCGATCACGTCGGCAGGCGGCAAGCCAAAGTGAAAACTCACCACTGCCGGTTTCTCTTCGAGGAAAACCTCGAGCATGGCTGCGTCCACCGCAAAGCTCGTGTAGATCTCCGACAGCGATGCAGGCGGCGTCGCCCCGTATTGTTCGAACTGCGGCGTGAGCCAGTTCAACCATTGACGCTCGACATCTGCATCGGCCGTCGCAGGGCTATGAGTGAACACGTTGATGTTAAACGGCTTTGCGGTCAGCGCGCGGGTCTGCTCGATCACTTTGCGTGCGCCTGCTGCGTTCATTGCGCCGACGCCCAGCGAGCCAAGGCCGCCAGCATTCGATACGGCCGCCGCCAGCGCCGGTGTGGAAACACCCGCCATAGGCGCCTGAATGATCGGTTTTTCGATGCCCAACATGCGCAGCAGCGCGCGGTTGTCAGTCTGATGGGTCATGTTGCTTCCTTTTCAAATAGGGGTGCCCGATCGCCGTGCACAAGGCACAGCGACCGCAGCGCCGCGGCTTCAGCTTACTTCGCCGTCGGCATGGCAAACTCCGCGCCCTTTTCGGTGCTTTCGGGCCAGCGCTGCATGATCGACTTCTGCTTCGTGTAGAAACGTACGCCTTCCTCGCCATACGCGTGCGTGTCGCCGAACAGGCTGCGCTTCCAGCCGCCGAAGCCGTGCCACGCCATCGGCACCGGAATCGGCACATTGATGCCGACCATGCCCACTTCGATGCGGCGGCCGAATTCGCGGGCCACGTGTCCATCGCGCGTGTAGCACGCCACACCGTTGCCGAACTCGTTGGCGTTGATCAGTTCCACCGCTTCCGTGAAATCCTTCACACGCACACAGGCGAGCACCGGACCGAAAATCTCGTCCTTGTAGATGCGCATCTCCGGCGTAACGTTGTCGAACAGCGTACCGCCGGTGAAGAAACCGTCTTCGTGGCCCGGCACCTTCAAACCGCGACCGTCGACCACCAGCGTTGCCCCTTCCTCGACGCCGTGCGCAATATATCCCTCGATACGCTCGAGCGCTTGCCGCGTGACGATCGGTCCCATTTCGGCATCGGGCTCCATGCCGTTCTTCACCACCAGATTGCGGGCGCGCTCAGCAAGGCGCGGCATGATCTTGTCGGCCACGTCGCCGACCAGCACGGCCACTGAAATCGCCATGCAGCGCTCGCCGGCAGAGCCGTAGCCCGCACCGACCAGCGCGTCAATGGCCTGATCGAGGTCGGCATCCGGCATCACGACCATATGATTCTTCGCACCGCCGAGCGCCTGCACGCGTTTGCCCTGCTTCGCGCCGGTCTCGTAGATATAGTTGGCGATCGGCGTCGAACCGACGAAGCTCACGGCCTTCACGTCCGGATGCGCCAGCAACGCGTCGACCACGACTTTGTCGCCCTGCACTACATTGAAGATGCCGTCGGGCAAGCCGGCTTGCTTGAGCAGGTCCGCCATGAACAGCGATGCCGACGGATCACGCTCGCTCGGCTTGAGAATGAACGCGTTGCCGGCGGCGATGGCCACCGGGAACATCCAGCACGGCACCATGCAAGGGAAGTTGAACGGCGTGATGCCCGCGACAACGCCCAGCGCCTGACGCGTCGTCCAGTTGTCGATGCCCGTAGAAACCTGCTCGGTGTAGTCGCCCTTCAGCAGTTGCGGGATGCCGCAGGCAAATTCGATGACGTCGATGCCGCGCGACACTTCCCCTTGCGCATCGGAAAACACCTTGCCGTGTTCGGCCGTGATGATGGCCGCGAGCTCGTCGCGGTGTTTGTTCATCAATTCGAGGAACCGCAGCATGACCCGCGCGCGGCGGATCGGCGGCGTATCGCTCCACTTCGGAAATGCCGCCTTCGCGCTTGCGACAGCTGCATCGACGTCCGCCGCGTCGCCCAGCAGCAGCGTACGCGGTCGCGCGCCGGTAGCCGGATTGAAGATAGGCTGAGTGCGCGTGCCGGCACCGCTGACGCGTTGACCGTGAATGAAATGTCCGACGTCCGCGTTGTCGTTGAAGGCTTGCATTGTGGCTTCCTGGTCGTTGATGGGGGATCACCTGAGTCTAGGACCCGGCGACGCATCTGCAAAGGCGCTATCATTGAATTCATTGTTTCCTATCGTGAACAATTAATGTATGGATAACGAAAAAATTGAGGGCCTGTGGGTCCATCTGCACTGGCTCGCCATACTCGCAGAGCAAGGCAGCTATACCGCGGCGGCTTCGCGACTGGGTGTCAGCAAGGCAGCAATGAGCCAGCGTATTTCCGAGCTGGAGCGCGCCGCCGGCATCTCGTTGGTGCAGCGCACCACGCGCAGCGTGCGCTTGACGGAAGCCGGTCAGCGGCTTGTGGAGGACACGCGAAGCCACTACGAACAGATCGCCAGCAGCTTTTCCAGCGTTCGCGAGCTGGCTGGCGTGGCGCGCGGCCTGATCCGAGTCACGGCGCCGGTTGCGTTTGCGCGGCAACGGTTGGTGCCCGAACTCCCCGCGTTTTTGCGGGCCAATCCGGAGGTCAGGGTTCAGTTGGAGGTATCCGACAGGCTTGCCTCGCTCGCGACGGAGGGCTTCGATCTGGCGATTCGCCATAGCGCAGAAGCGCCCGACACCCATGTTGCATGGAAACTCTGCCCGACCCACTCGGTGATCGTGGCGACGCGCGCCTATCTGCGCAAGCGCGGCACGCCTGCTACGCCTGAAGATCTTGCTGCCCACGACTGCCTGTTCTATCCGCGCGCGACGGGCGGCGGGATGTGGTCGTTCGAACGCAAAGCGGCACGCAAGACGGCCGGCGCCCCGGTCACGTTGCCTGTCAACGGGCCGTTCTGTGCCAACAACAGCGAGACGCTACGCGATGCGGCGCTGGATGACCTCGGCATCGCGCTGTTGCCGGATTTCACGGCGCAGGCCGCCGTGCGGGCCGGCAAGCTGGTCGAGGTGTTGCCGGAATGGCGCGTCACGGGGGCGTTCGCCGAGCAGCTTTACGTGCTGCGGCCCTACGCCTCGCACGTGCCGCGTGCCGTGAGCTTGTTCGTCAGCTATCTGCGCGACAGCTTTGCCGGTGGATTCCCGCTGGAATGAGCCCTCGTCGCGCCTGACTTGTTCCCCCGCGTCACAAGTGTTTGTCCACGCCGGGTATTCGAACTTGACGCCAATGCGCCTAGATTAGGCACCCATCGGAGCCACAGCGGCCCGAGCGGTGAAAAAGCCGAATCAACCTATTCTGAGGTCTAGCATGAGCACGTCAAATAAAGTCGTCGTCGTTACGGGTGCATCACAAGGCATTGGTGCTGAAGTCGTCAAGGCGTTCCGCCAGCGCGGTTACAGCGTGGTGGCCACAGCACGTAGCATCAAACCGTCGGAAGATCCGAACGTTCTGGCCATCGCAGGCGACATCGCCGATCCGGCGACCGCGCGTCGCGTCATCAGCGAAGGTGTGGCGCGTTTCGGCCGCATCGACACGCTGATCAACAACGCAGGGGTCTTCATCGCCAAACCGTTCCCCTCGTACACGTCCGAAGATTACGCCACGATCACCGGTGTGAACCTGAATGGCTTCTTCTACATCACGCAACTCGCCATCACGGAAATGGAGAAGAACTCGAGCGGTCACGTAGTCACTGTGACCACCACGCTTGCCGAGTCCGCGATCGACGGTGTGCCTTCGGTACTCGCTTCGCTGACCAAGGGTGGCCTGAACGCGGCGACCCGCTCGCTCGCGATCGAATACGCGAAGCGCGGCATCCGCGCTAACGCCGTCGCGCCCGGCATCATCAAGTCGCCGATGCACGCGGAAGAAACCCATGCGGCACTCGGTGCGCTGCACCCGATGGGCCACATGGGCGAAATGCACGACATCGTGAACGCCATCCTGTATCTGGATTCCGCGCCGTTCGTCACAGGCGAAATCCTGCACGTCGATGGCGGCCAGAGCGCCGGTCACTAAGTAAGCGCTAGTCAGTACGGGGCGCCGTCGGCAGGTGCCCCGTTCATCAACAGGCTCAAGGAGAGCACGATGCCTATCGTTACGATTCAGGTGACCCGCGAGGGGACCCAACCCGGCGCCGACTCGGTCACGGCGGAAGAAAAGGCCCAACTGATCAAGGGCGTAAGCCACCTGCTGCTCGACGTGCTGAACAAGCCGCTCGAAGCCACCTTTGTGGTCATCGAAGAAGTCGAGACGGAGAACTGGGGCTGGGGCGGACTGCCAGTTGACGAATATCGCCGGCAGCGCGCTTCAAAATAGGCGCGTCCGCGATCACGCGGCGGCCATCAACGCCCCGTTTCCAGAGCGGGCAACTTCGACAAAAGCCTGCATGGCGCTCGACACATAGGCGTCCTGCCGGCGAATGAACAGCGTCTCGACATGTGCCCTATCAGGCGCGATTGTGTGTATCGCGACGAGATCCTGCTCCACGGCATTCGCCACCACGCCGCGCGGCAGCAGTGTGATGCCGATGCCGGCCGCCACGCAGGCGACGATCGCATCCAGCGAGCCAAATTCGAGGGGCGTGGCGGTTACGATCCCCATGTCGGCCAGCAGCGACTCGAGTCGCACGCGGTATGAGCATCCTAACCGGTACACAATCGTCTTGAGGTCCTGAACCGAGCGCAGCGCCTCGAGCGAGCGCATCGTGCGTGGCGTGACCAGAACCAGTTCCTCGTGGAAAATCGTCTCGCAGTAAAGATCCGGATGGTCCACGGGTCCGGCGACGAACGCGCCGTCGAGCCGGCACTCCGCCACATCCGCCGTCAGGCTGCAACTGGTGCCGGTTGTCAACGACAGACGAACCTGCGGATAGCGTCTCGCAAATTGGCTGAGGAAAGGCGACAGCCGCAACGCCGCAGTTGTCTCGAGCGTTCCCAATGCAAGCGTGCCGTTGGGCGATCCTTCGTCCATCGCGGCGAGCTTCGCCTCGGCGACCAGCTTGGCGAGACGTGCGGCGTACGGCAGCATCCGATGCCCGGCCGGCGTCAAGCTCACGCCGCGCACGTTCCGGTTGAACAGCGCAACCCCGACTTCCCGCTCTAACGACCGGATACGCGCGGTCACATTTGACTGCACCGTATGCAACTCGGTCGCCGCCTTGTTCATGCTGCCATGACGGGCAACGGCTTCGAATACCTTGAGGTCGGCAACGTCCATGCTTTGTACCTTTGCGAAACGACCCGCACGCGGGCAGGCTGTCCAGCGTCTAAACACCCGATGAATTCACAGCGCGGCACGAGGAACTGGTCTTGCGTCCGAGGATCCGTGCCATACGAAACGTAAGCGATTCATCGTACACCAGAGCGCCGCCCAGCAGCGGGCCAAACGCCGTGATGATTGCGACCCGCTCGGGCTTCATGACGCGCTCATGACATGCCATTGAGAAGGTCCTGCTAGCCGCCCGTAACAAAGACAGCCAGCAGAACCTCGCGCGCAATAGCCGCTTAGGCCAGCGTCAGCGTGACGTCGATGTTGTTCCTTGTCGCATTCGAATACGGACACACGATGTGAGCCTTTTCAACCAACGCCTGGGCGGCTTCGCGTGCCATGCCCGGAAGCGTGATCTTCAGTTCGACCTGAATGCCGAAGCCATTGGGAATCGGGCCGATACCCACGCTCCCGGCCACCGAAGCATCCGCCGGGACCGCTATCTTGTCGCGCGCGCCAACGAACTTCATGGCACCGATAAAGCACGCGCTATATCCGGCTGCGAACAGCTGCTCCGGGTTGGCGCCGTCCCCTCCGCCGCCCCCGAGTTCCTTCGGGGTTGTCAGCTTAAGATCCAGTCCAGAGTCCGGCACCACCGCACGGCCGTCGCGGCCTCCGGTAGCAGTTGCATGGGCGGTGTAGAGAACCTGTTCAAGTGACATTTCCAGCTCCTAGAGTGTTGGGCGAGGCAGCGAGGTATCGTGTATTGACACATACAACGGGCAGGCACACAGGCTGTGTATCCTGCCAGGGCGGCATTCACCGCTTTAGCTATTCAACACCAAATACCCGAAGAGGCCAAACGAAAGGCGCTGGTGCGCTCGACGAAGCGTGAAAGACCGCTTGCTGGGAGGGAGAAGAAGAGGAATTCGCAAAGCGGTGTTCCTTGTGGAAGATCACCGCTTGCCAAAAGCAGGAGCCGCAGCAAGGCGGCTCCGCACTTCAATGAAACGAGTCGCGCTCGTCAGACAGACTGTGAGAGTCCATCCAGTCATACGACTCGGTGTTGTGCGCCCAAGCCCAGTTCCGCGCAGGCTTTTCCGCCTTGTGCACCGCGGGCGAGATCTGCACCGAGGGCTGAATTTCAGCGTGCGTGTCTTGCACACTGCTATCGTGGCCGTTGTTTCGTGAGTTCGATGAGTCGTAGTTCATGATCTTCATGATCTTTCCTGTTCTATTTGCGCTAAACGCGCATTAATCCTGCTCGACCAGCTCTTCACGCAGCGACGCAGCAACCAGTTCGGAAAAGCGCTCTAGCGCTGCCACCGAGCCATGCACAGTGCGGTATTCTTCGCGGCCAATCCTGGCGTCAAGCGTTACCGTCATTCCGGATTTTCGAGCGAGTTCGAGGATGTCCATCTGATGCTCCACGTCACAGAATCATGCAATTGGTCAGAATGTTGATGCGCGTGAATGGTGAGTCCACGTGACCCATTCTATGGTTTACCCGCTGAACATCAACGGAGCAGCGGCGAATTCACTGTTTTCAATTCCAGCACAATCGCTCGGACCGCTTGGGCGTGGGTTCGCAGCGTATCTGACCCCTTGGCGGATACAAAACATGCCGCGAACGGTAGACTTCGGCATGGGCTGCGGCCGCCAACTCTCTGAGCGACATGGACCGAATCGATGCGATGAAGGTGTTCGTCGCCACGCTGGACGAAGGCAGTCTGGCCGGTGCGGCACGCCGGCTCGGCCGCTCGCCGGCGGCCGTGAGCCGGGCCATCGCCTTCCTCGAAGAGCACACGGGCGCCGCGCTGCTGCACCGGACCACCCGGACTATCAAGCTGAGCGAAGCCGGCGAGCGCTATGCATCCGCCTGCCGGCGCATCCTGACTGAACTCGAGGAAGCCGACCTGCTGGTGGCCGACGAACGCTCGGCGCCCCGCGGACTGCTCACGGTCACCGCGCCGGTCGCCGCCGGTGAGGATGTGCTGCGCGCCATCCTCGACGACTTCATCGAACGCTATCCGGACATCTCCGTGCGTCTGCAGTTGCTCGATCGTCCGGTGGGCCTGATCGACGAAGGCATCGACGTCGCGCTGCGCATCGCGCATCTGCCCGACTCGACGCTCATCGCGATCCCGGTTGGCGAAGTCCGGCGGGTCGTCGCCGCGTCCCCACGGTACCTCGCCAAGCATCCCCGCATCGACGAACCGGCCGATCTCGTTCACCATCAAATCATCTCGATGACGCACTTCGGGCTGGACTCCTGGAGCTTTCCGCCGGTGGGACACTCCACGGTTCCCCTCGTCGTGCAATTCACGCCGCGCTTCATCGTCAACACCATCCGGGCGGCGGTCGCCTCGGCGGTGGCGGGTCACGGCGTCACGCGAATGTTCTCCTACCACGTGGCTCAGGAGGTCAAGCAAGGCACGCTCAAGATCGTCCTGCGCGACAGCGAGCATGCGCCACTGCCCGTCCATCTCATCACGCCTCAAGGGCGCCTCTCGGTGCCGAAAGTCCGTGCTTTTGTCGATTTCGCGACCCCGCGACTGCGTCGGCATTTCAAGCAACTGCAACCGGCCAACGGCGCCGATTGAATCGCGCAGCGGAAGAATGTCTTCCGGTACGAGCGGATTCTCTCCCGAAGCGGTTCAATCTAGACTGGGTGCACTAAAACAGGTATGCGGCTGGTACCTGGGTCCGAGGCGTCCGCAGCGGCGTATCTCGACGCGGTCAAACTATTCGCTGCGCTGAGGACGAAATGAATCAACCTGCTCAATCCCTGTTGGGTCCGGTCCATCGGCCGGCATCGCCCACCTCGACCACTTCTCTCAGTTACGCCGAACGCAATCAGAGCCACTGGAAACGCAATCTCGCCGTCTGCGTATTCGGCTCGTTCACCACGCTCGTCAGCCTGAGCATGCTGTTGCCGTTCTTGCCCATCTACGTGCGCCAGCTCGGCGTCGAATCGCAGTCGTCTGTCATCCAGTGGTCAGGCATCGCGTTTGGTGCGACTTTCCTTGGGACGGCGGTGACGGCCCCGCTTTGGGGGCGTCTCGCCGACCGCTACGGCCGCAAGCCGATGCTGGTGCGCGCCGCGATAGGCATGGCCGTGGTGATGTCGCTGATCGGTGTCGTGCATTCGGTCCATGAGTTAGTCGCCCTGCGTCTGATTGCCGGACTGGTGGGCGGCTACTCGTCGGCCTCCACGGTCATGGTCGGCTCGCAGGCACCGCGCGAACGTGCCGGTTGGGCGTTGGGGATACTCTCGACCGGGGCGCTTGCGGGCAACCTGGTGGGACCGTTGATTGGCGGCTTGTTGCCGGAATGGATCGGGATTCGCGGCACCTTTTTCGCCGGTGGGGCAATGATCGCAGTGGCGGCCCTGTTCACCATCTCCTCGTGAAAGAGGACTTCAATCCCGCCGACCACGCGAAGAACCGCGCCCGCGCAACTAGCGAGGCCGCCGTTGCCGTCAAGCGGACGAACTACGTGGTCGTGGCTGCATTACTGGTGACCGCGATGATGGTTCTGCTCGCCAACATGTCGATCGAGCCGATCATCACCGTTTATATCGGCGCGCTGGGCGTGCCTGCGGGACATCTCGCCCGCATCGCAGGCGTGGTCATGGCCTGCTCAGCGCTGGGCAGCATGTTGACGGCGGCGCGGCTCGGCGCGCTGGCTGATCGGATCGGTAGCTGGAATGTGATCATGGGCTGCCTCGTGCTCACCGGCCTCGTGATGATTCCGCAGGCCTTCGTCACCCACTGGTGGCAACTGGCGGGCTTGCGCATGGTGATGGGCATGACCCTCGCCGGCCTGCTGCCTGCTATCGCCAAGCTGGCCAGAAGTTCGGTCGACGAAAGCCGGACAGGCCAGATGCTCGGCTATCTGCAGTCGGCTCAATTCAGCGGCCAGGTGGTCGGTCCGTTGATTGGTGGACAGATCGGTGTAGCGCTCGGCTTGCACTCGGTGTTTTTTGTCACGGGGTCCTTGCTCGTGGCCTGCGCGGGACTCGCGCAATGGGCTCGGAAGTCGTGAAAGAGGCGGGTGTGTGTACACCCGCCCAGCCACTAGTGTCTTGCGGCTAACGCTCGTGCGCGGACCGCCTATTGGGAGCCGGCCTTGCTCGGCTTGGTTGCCTTCTCCAGCTTGTTGTACTGGAACTCCGGCACCTGTTTCAACGCATCCTTGGTGGCGCCTGCCAGAAAGAGATTGCCGTTGCGGATATCGAAGTGGTCAATCGGAATCGCCACGTAGTGGATGCCCATCCCCAGGAAGCCGCCTATCGAGAGCACCGCGTAGGTGGCCTTGCGGTCCGGCGCAATGATCAGGTCATAGATGCTGCCGATCTTGTCGTTGTTGTCGTTGTAAACCGGTTCATTAATCAGCGCCTTGCGCACGCTCCACCCGTGCAGCAGGCCGTTGGTTTCTTCCACCGTGCCGCCCAGCGGCTGAATGCCGGCAATCTGCGCGCGGGCAGCCGGCAATGCGCAGGTGAACAGGAGAGCGCCGGCGCATACGAGTGTCTTCGCTTTCATTTTCAGCATCATGATCCTTACCGTTGATGAGAGTCCCAGGTAGACACCGGGTAGCACGTGTCATGCCCAAGGGCTGGCATATCGAGCCGCAAACACAAATCTGACGCGCCGGTTAAGATGGTCTACGGGCGTTCGATGTCCGGCTTACGCCGCGCCGTAACGCTGCCGTTCGACTCATCACCTCACCCTGGATCGACCACCACTCATGCGCGTTGGCGATGAATGCCCTGCTCCGGCGCTCGAATGCCGAAAACTGAGTAAAGCCTATGGAAGCGCTCGCGTCGTCCTCGCGCAACTCGATTTCATGCTCGATCCGGGCGAGTTCGTCGCGATCATGGGCGATTCGGGCGTGGGCAAATCGACGCTTCTCAACCTGATTGCAGGGCTCGACGCTCCCGATAGCGGCGCCGTGCTGATCGACGGCACGCTGGTGTCCGGCCTCGACGACGATGCCGCCACCCGCCTGCGCCGCCAGAAGCTCGGTTTCGTCTTTCAGGCGTTTCACGTGCTGCCGCATCTGACGCTCGCGCAGAACGTCGCACTGCCGTTGTTGCTCAACAATCTGCCACCGGCGCACGCGCTCGACATGCTCGCGGCGGTCGGCCTCGCGGGACGCGGTGACGACTTTCCGCGCCAGTTGTCCGGAGGCGAGTTGCAGCGGGTGGCGATTGCCCGTGCGTTGGTGCACCGTCCCCGGCTGATTCTGGCGGACGAGCCGACCGGCAATCTCGATCCGGATACCGCCCACGAAGTGCTGGCGCTGTTTCGCTCGGAAGCCAAGGCGAACGGCGCGGCGACCATGATGGTGACGCACTCCGAAGCGGCTGCCGCTGTCGCCGACCGTGTGCTGATCCTGAGCGAAGGCGGTCTGCATGCCGCGGACCACGGCAGTGTGCAGCGGATCGGTTCGCCCCATGAGTGAGGTTGCGCCGGCACCGTCTGCACATAAGACAGGTAGTGCGCGGCTCGCGCGCTGGCTGCTCGAAGCGGAATGGCGCAGCCAGCGCGGACGCGCCATCGTAGCCGTGGCGACCATCGCGCTCGGCGTGGCGCTCGGTTACGCGGTGCAGTTGATCAACAGCGCGGCGTTCAACGAATTCTCCGCAGCCGCGCGAAGTCTCTCGGGCCAGGCGGACCTGCAGGTGCGCGGCGCGCAGCCGACCTTCGACGAAGCGTGGTATCCGCGGCTTGCCAACGAACCCGGCGTCGCCGTGGCAAACCCGGTCCTCGAACTGGATGCCACCGTGCCGGGAAAAAATACGCCGCTCAAGGTGCTCGGAATCGACGTCTTCAAAGCCGGCCAGATCGCCCCGGATCTCGTCGGCGTGCCCGCTTCGCAAAGCCCCATGGATACGCTTGCCGACGATACCGTGTTTCTGTCGCCCGCGGCCCAGCAGTGGTTGAACACGGGGATCGGCCAGCGCATCTCGTTACTAAGCGGGACGGCAAGCGTGCCGTTCAGGGTGGCCGGCGGTATTGTCAGGACGCGGCCGGGTCAACGCATCGCGGTGATGGATATCGCCGCCGCGCAGTGGCGTTTCGCGCGGCTAGGCAAGCTCTCGCGGGTTGACCTCGAACTGGAGCGCGGCGTCGATCGGGAAAGCTTCAGGCGCGATCTGCAAGCACGCCTTGGCCAGCAACTGGTGGTCTCCGAACCGCGCGACGTCGAAAGCCGGACCGACCGGCTATCCCGCGCGTATCGCATCAACATGAATGTGCTCGCACTGGTGGCGCTGTTTACCGGTGCGTTTCTGGTGTTTTCGACCCAGGCGCTGAGCGTCGTGCGGCGCCGCTCGCAGCTTGCCATGCTGCGCGTGCTCGGCTTCACGCGCGGCCAGTTGCTGCGCCAGATCCTGATGGAGGGCGCGTTGCTCGGCGTGCTCGGTTCGCTGGCCGGTCTCGCACTCGGTTACGCGCTGGCCAGTGCGGCGTTGCGCTTCTTCGGCAGTGACCTGGGCGGCGGCTATTTCCCTGGCGTGCGTCCACATGTCGGCTTTGAACCGCTGCCGAGCGCGATCTTTCTCGTCCTCGGCATAGGCGTGTCGATACTCGGCAGTCTTGCGCCCGCGCTGGAGGCGGCCCGCGCCCGCCCAGCGGTCGCGCTGAAAGCCGGCAGTGAAGAGGGCGCGCTGGCAAAGCTCGCGACACCATGGCCCGCGATTGGCAGCCTCGTGCTCGCCGGCGTGCTGACGCAAATGCCGCCGGTTTTCGATGCGCCGATTCTCGGCTACATCGCCGTCGCGCTTCTGCTGGTGGGAGGCATTGCGTTGATGCCGCGCTGTACCGCCCTGCTGTTTACGGCAATTGGCCGTTCGCGTGCGGGACGCGGCGCGGGAACTACCAGCGCGTTGTCGCTCGCACGGCTTGCCAATGCACCGGGACAAGCTTCGGTGGCGATGAGCGGCGTGCTGTCGGGCTTCGCTCTGATCGTTGCGATGGCGATCATGGTGGCCAGCTTCCGCGTCTCCGTCGATGAGTGGCTCGAGCATCTGCTATCCGCCAACCTTTATGTACGCGTGGCGCCCAGCGGCGACACCGGCGTGTTGAGCCTCGACGATCAGGCAAAGATTGCGGCAGTGGCCGGTGTCAAAACCGCCGCGTTCACGCGCACTTCGCAAGTGACGCTGGATCCCGCGCGTCCCGCGGTGACGTTGCTGGCTCGCGAAATCGACACCGCCGACCCCGGTGCCAGCCTGCAAATGTCAGGACCGGTCCTGCCCGAAGCGGCCTTGCAGGGCGCAACGCCGGCGTGGGTCTCCGAGGCGATGGTCGACCTGTACGGTTACCGGTTGGGACAGCATGTCGAACTGCCGCTCGGCGAACGCAACCGCTCGTTTGTCGTGGCCGGCGTATGGCGCGATTACGTGCGTCAGACCGGGGCGATCGAACTGCGGCTCGCCGACTATCGGCGCCTGACTCACGACACCGGCGCGACCGATGTCGCGATCACCGTCGCACCCGGCGCGAGCGTCGAGCAGGTAATGACCGCACTGCGCGCACTGCCCTTCGGCAACGCGCTGCAGTTCTCGCAACCCGGCGAGATTCGCGCCCGCTCATTGAGCATTTTCGACCGCAGCTTTGCGGTCACCTATCTGCTCGAAGCGGTGGCCATTGTCATCGGTTTGTTTGGTGTGGCGGCCACCTTCTCGGCACAGACGCTCGCCCGCTCACGCGAGTTCGGCATGCTGCGCCACGTGGGCGTCACGCGTGTTCAGATACTCGCCATTCTCGCCAAAGAGGGTGGCATGCTGACTGCGCTCGGTATCGCCATGGGCTTCGTATTGGGTTTTGCCATCAGCCTGGTACTGGTGTTCGTAGTCAACCCGCAGTCGTTCCACTGGAGCATGTCACTGCATATGCCGTGGCTCGTGTTGAGTCTCGTGGCCATCGTGATGCTCGTCGCCTCGTGCGCGACTGCCGTAGTCGCGGGACGTCGCGCGGTCTCGGTGGATGCAGTACGCGCGGTGAAGGAGGACTGGTGATGCGGACGGCGAACTTGATCGCGTCATCCGGTACCTTCATCCGGATCCTTGATGGAGGGTTAAGTATCGTACTCCGAAGCGTATTGCGGGCACTTGCTCCGCTCTGCGTCTGCGCCCTGCTCGGGATTGGTATTCCCGCAATGGCAACGCCCCCGCAGTTTGCCGCCGTCACGCCCGGACACGCGCTGGCTTTTCCGGTGGATACGGGCGCACATCCCGCATTTCGGACCGAATGGTGGTACGCCACGGGCTGGCTCTACACGCCCGACGGCAAGCCCCTAGGCTTTCAGATCACGTTCTTCCGCTCGGCCACGGGGCACGACGCAGCGGACCCGAGCGCCTTCGCGCCGACCCAACTGATCATCGCGCATGCTGCGCTCAGCGATCCGGATTTCGGCAAGCTGGTGCACGACCAGAAGGTCTCGCGGCAAGCCTTCGGCCTCACCTACGCGAAGGCCGACAATACCGACGTTAAGCTCGATTCATGGCGAATGCAGCGTGCCGCCGACGGCCACTACACCGTCCTCGCTCAGGCCGGCGAGTTCGCGCTAAACCTTTCACTCACGCCCACGCAAGCGCCGCTTCTGCAAGGTCAGCAGGGTTACTCGCAGAAAGGCCCGCTCTCCAGCGAGGCGAGCTACTACTACAGCGAGCCGCAACTGCGCGTGAGCGGCAGCGTCACGCGGCCGTCGCGTTCGACGGGCGGTTCTGCCATGCCAAACGCACCCACAACGGTAAGCGGGGTGGCGTGGCTCGACCACGAATGGTCGAGCACGCTTCTGAGTCCCGATGCAGCGGGTTGGGACTGGCTCGGCGCCAACCTTCCGGACGGCTCGGCGCTGATGGCCTTCAAGGTACGCGGCCGCAATGGCAGAGCCGTTTGGGCTCACGCGGCACTGCGCGATGCGAACGGCAAGGTCACCACCTTCGATCCGCGCGAGGTTGACTTCATCCCGCAGCGGACGTGGCGCTCGCCGCGCACGAACACGGTCTATCCGGTGGCCGAGACCGTCACGACTGGCCCGCTCAGGTGGCAACTTGAGCCGCTGCTCGACGATCAGGAAATGGATACCCGCGATTCGACCGGCTCGGCCTACTGGGAAGGAGCGGTGACGGTGAAGGGCGCAGGTCAAGGCGTCGGACGTGGTTATCTGGAACTGACGGGGTATCCGACGCCACTCAGCCTGCAGAACACGATGAAAGCGGCAAGGTAGCCGCGCCGGGTGTGCCCACAGCGCGTTAAAAACTCGCGAGCGTTGCCCATAACTGAGCTTTCAGCGTGCGGGTGGCGTCGTCAGTCTGCTCGTAGGGCGGGGCTTGCACGACCACGAGACGCCAGAAAGACGGGCCGATATGACGCAACTCCGCGTGGGTCTTCATGGAAGGCGCCGAGCTGAGATGACCGTCGGTGGACCAGCTTTCGTGACCGTCGATCGTCTCGCGGATGCCGGGAGCGCCGAGCGGCATGGTAGCGGCGTTGTTGCGGATGTACGCCGGAATATATTTGTTAAAGCCGACGCCGGGCAGGTCTTCGTGTGCGAACACGATCGCCGCGCTGCCGTTTGCTTCGGTGAAGGTGTAGACCGGTTGCCCGGTTTCGGCTCCCGTCACCGAGAGCTTCCAGATGCCATCTATGCTGACGCTTGCGTGGGTGACCGGATTGGTCCACGTGACCGAGGAAGCCGCACTCCGCGCTGTGTTCGCCGCGTGCCCGCCGCTCGAAAAACGTTGGTAGGTGTGCCATGCCCACGGCGCGTAGAACAGGATGACGAGGACTAAAGCAACGATGGCCTTCCGCGAGAGGCCACGCTTTTTCGTCCCGGTGGTAGCAGCGGCCGCCGTATCGGTTGCCTTCTGACGGCCCGGCGCGAACGGCGCTGATGACGCGGATGGCGACGGTTTCACGCTTGCGTTGGCATCGCGCGCCGCCGCGGTGCTCTGCTGTGGCGCACTGGCCGACGGACCCTGCACCTTCGGCGCCTGCCGTTCGCGCTCGTTGAGCTCCCGGTCGTAGGCCGCTCTGCGGTCCGGGTCGCCTAACACCCTATAAGCCTCGTTGATGATGCGCATGATCCGCTGCGCATCCGGGCTGGGATTTTTGTCGGGGTGGTAACGCTGACTGAGCGCCTTGTAAGCGGCACGGATCACCTCCGCCGGCGCGCCGCGGGTGACCTTGAGATTGTCGTAATGAGTATGCATAGGCTTTCCAGAGGGACTCTTCTCCTTATCGACAGCATATCGGCTCAAAAACAAAAAGCTTTAAGCACGGCAGATTGTGAAGCAAGCGTAAGCTTAGCCAGTTCATTTGCCACCCTCTCCCCCATGGGCATGCGGGTTGCTGACGCCTCTCATGGTGATTCGCTCACCCCTACCGCTTGCCGGCCCCTCGCGCTTAACCGAGCGCGTTGTTCCGCCAGGCCCGCAACCGCGACGGAGCGCGAAGCGATGGACATTCCCGAACCCACTCAAAGGCGTCATATCCGTCACGCGCGCCGGCGTGCACGCTCGCGGGCGATGTCGCGCTACGCCGGCAAGCCACTGCGCCTACTCTGGCGCTACATCGCAAGGCGCAAAGTTTCGCACCTGATCGTCCTGATGAGCGTGGTCGCCGCAGTCGGCTGCGCGCTGGCCTCGCAGTACGGGATCAAGAATCTCATCGACGCCCTGCCGTCGGGGCGCGCACATCCCGCCGTCGTGATGCGCGCATTCGTCATACTCGTCGGGCTGATTCTCGCGGACAACCTGTTCTGGCGCGTCGGCGGCTGGATCGCCGCGCGCGTCTTCGTGACCGTGACCGGCGACATCCGGCGCGAGATGTTCGCCTATCTGACCGCGCATCCGCCGGTGTTCTTTGCAGACAAACCGCCGGGCGTCCTATCGAGTCGCATCTCGGCAACCGCTAACGCCGTGTACGTGCTCGAAAATACCGTCTCGTGGACCGCGCTGCCACCCTGCCTGACGGTGATCGGCGCCATTGCGATGGTCGCGACCGTCAGCGTGCCGATGAGCATTGCGCTGGTGGCGATCTCCGGCACCCTGGCCTTCGCCGTCTTCGTACTAGCAAAGAAAGGCACCGGGCGTCATCAGGCGTTCGCTGCGCGGGCGGCGTCGGTGGACGGCGAACTGGTCGACATCATCGGCAATATGGGGCTGGTACGCGCGTTCTGTGCCGTCCGCTCCGAAGGGCGCCGCTTCGACGAGCGCCTCGCCACCGAAACCCAGGCACGTACCCGCAGTCTGCTTTACCTGGAAAAATTGCGCCTGCTGCACGCGCTCGCCACCGCGCTGCTCTCGGCCGCCATGCTCGGCTGGACGCTATGGCTTTGGAGCGTGGATCGCGCCACCACCGGCGACGTGGTGCTGATCAGCTCGCTCGGCTTTGCCATCCTGCACGGCACGCGCGATCTGGCCGTGGCTTTCGTGGACCTCACCCAGCACGTGGCCCGCCTCGGCGAGGCCTCGGCGATCCTGCTGACACCGCATGAGATGCCGGAGCAGCACGACGCGCCGGCGCTGCAGGTGAGCGAAGCCACGATCGAGTTCAGGGACGTGACCTTCGCTTACCCAGGCCGACGGCCGGTGCTCAACGGCCTGAACCTGCAGATCCGGGCCGGCGAGCGTGTCGGACTGATCGGCCCATCCGGCGCCGGTAAATCGACCATCCTCGCCTTGATCCAGCACTTCTACGAACCGGCGGGAGGCAGTGTCAACATCTCCGGTCAGGACATCTCCAAGGTGAGCCTCGACAGCCTGCAGGCCGCGATTTCAGTGGTGCCGCAGGACGCCTCGCTGTTTCACCGCTCGCTGCTCGAGAACATTCGCTATGGTGTGCCGAAAGCTAACGAGACCGACGTGCGGCGGGCCTGCGAGGACGCCAACTGCCTCGACTTCATCGCCGCGATGCCCGACGGGCTCAACACCATCGCCGGCGATCGCGGCACGCGGCTTTCAGGCGGCCAACGGCAGAGAATCGCCATTGCCCGCGCCATCCTCAGGGATTCGCCGATTCTCCTGCTCGACGAAGCGACTTCGTCGCTCGATTCGGCGTCCGAAGCGGCGATTCAGTTGGCGCTCGAGCGGCTCATGCAAAACCGCACGGTGGTTGCGATCGCCCACCGTCTCTCGACGCTGCAAACCTTCGACCGGATCCTGGTGATCAACCGGGGGCGCGTCACCCAGGACGGCTCGCCCGCGGAGCTCGCCAAGCAACCGGGCATCTACCGCGACACACTAATGCGTCAGCGCAAGCGGACCACACCGGCTGAGCTTGCTTGAACCGCCCAGCGGAGGTAACAAGGTTTCCGAACCAGCACGACAACGTTTGCGTGACCGCCCTTTCACATCATTCCTCAGCTATTTGCGCCCCTGGGCGAAATAAGGCTGAAGATAATCAGACGAATGCCGATATAAGGTGTTACATGTCAATCCAAGTTAGGGGCACTGATGGATTCGGTAGCTCGAATAAAGGGGGCGTTCAAGGTCGACGGCAGCGATCCTGAGTTGGTGCGCTCGCAGATGGAGGAGTTCGGCCGCCAAATCCCGCTGCTCTACTTCATGCTGGTGGTGAATACCATCGCCGTGGCCGTTACGCACATCGCGTGCGCGCCCGCCTGGATCGCCATCTATATCCCCGCTGCCCTGTGCGCCGTCTGCCTTATTCGTTGCGTGCGGTGGTGGTTCTTCCGGCACCAGACGCTGACTCATGAGAAAGCCGTGCCGGAATTGCGCAAGACCTTGTGGCTCGCCGGCGGAATCGGCGTGGCCTTCACCACGTGGGCATTGCTGCTATTCCATTACGGCCCCGCCTACGAACAGGCCCAGGTGGCGTTTTACATGGCGACCACCGTGGTGGGGTGCGTGTTTTGTCTGATGCATCTGCGCGCCGCCGCGCTTCTGCTGCTGACCATCGTGATCAGCTCGTTCACGATCGTTCTGCTGGCTGCGAGCCGTCCGGTCTTTATCGCCATGGCGGTCGACATGTTTTTCGTCGGCGTCGCGCTCGCCTTTATCGTTCACCTGTACTACCGGAACTTTGCCAGCCTGGTGGCTTCGAAGCGCGAACTGCTGGCAAGCCAGGCCGTCACACAGAAACTCAGCGACGACAACTTCCGCCTCGCCAATATCGACAGCCTCACGAGCCTGCCGAACCGGCGCAGTTTCTTTTCGTCGCTGAACGCGCTGGCCGAGCAAGGCTCCGGCGAGACGGCCACCTTTCACATGGGCCTGATCGACCTCGACGGCTTCAAGCAGGTCAACGACATCTACGGCCACTTGAGCGGCGACCTCGTGCTCAAGGAAGTCGGTGCACGGCTTCTGGAACTGGCCGATCCCGCGATTTTCTTTGCGCGGCTGGGCGGCGACGAATTCGGTATCATCATTCAACGGCGCCTCACGGAAGACGAACTCGACCGTCTCGGCCAGACGCTTTGCGAGCGGCTGAGCCGTCCCTACACGATAGGCGGCAATACGGCCGAGTTGTCGGGCACGATCGGCTGGGCCGGCTTGCCGCCCGCGAGCGTCAGCGTGGCGGAGGTGTTCGAGCGCGCCGATGCCGCGCTCTACGTCGGCAAGGAGAGCCGGCGTGGTACCGCGGTAGTGTTTTCCGCCGAGCACGAACACCGCGTACGGCGCGCCAGTCTGGTCGCACAGGAGCTCAAAGCCGCGAACCTCGACGCCGAGTTGTATCTGGAGTTTCAGCCTATTTTCGATGTCGCCACGCACCGTGCAGTCGGCTTCGAAGCGCTTGGCCGCTGGCGCAGTCCGAAGCTCGGCCAGGTCAGGCCGGACGAGTTTATCCGCGTCGCCGAGCGGACCGATCTGATCCGCGTGGTCACCGAGGTGCTGTTGCGCAAGGCGCTGGCCGAAGCCGCCAACTGGCCGGCCCACATGTATCTGTCGTTCAATCTCTCGGCGCTCGACATCTCGTCGGTGCCGCGCGCCCGCCGCCTGCTGGATATCGTGCAGGAAAGCCCAACCGATGCCGAGCGGGTGCATTTCGAAATCACGGAGACCGCCGTGACGCGCGACTTCAGGCAGGCGCGCGCGTCGCTGTTATTAATCAAGCAGGTGGGCTGCCATGTGTCGCTCGACGACTTCGGAACCGGCTACTCGAGCCTGAGCTACGTCCACCGGCTGCCCTTCGATACCATCAAGATCGATCGCAGTTTCGTGGCCGAGGTCGATACGGACATCGCGTCGGCCAAGATCATCAGGTCGGTGATGGATCTCTGCAGGAACCTCGGCCTCGAGTGCGTGGTGGAAGGCGTCGAGACCGAATCGCAGTGCAAGATTCTGACCGCCCTGGGCGGACGGGTGATGCAAGGTTATCTGTTCGGCAGGCCGATGCCGGCCGACGCGATGTTCGCCTTCCAGCTCAACGCCGTTTAAGCGCGAGCTGCCCGGCTGCCTACCCCGCCAATTTTCTTCCCAAGGTGTGCACGCCTGGCGAACCGCTTTTCTCCGCCTGCTTGCGCGATGACTCTTGCTGACGCGCTTCGAGTGCGCACAGCGCTTCATTGAGTCTTTTAACCCGATTGACCTGGGATGGCACCCGCGCCGCGCCGGACAAGCCGTCTACCCGGTCCCGCCAGTAACTCAGCGGCAACGGGCGGTCCGCCGTCGCAATCCGCGGCAACAGGTGTTCAAGGTGTTCAATGTCTTTTTCGAGTTGCTGGTGGTTCATTATTGTTCCCCGGAAATACCAAGCAAAGGCCTCCCAAGTTAACGTTCGCGTTAAGGGCCATCTGTTTCTCTCTTTTTTGCCAGTGTGATCGCTTCAGATGACAAGACTTGACCGTACGTCTCAGTTTTCGGGAAAGATGGATTTCACCAAATCGGGAAACAGCATATTTAACCGTTCTTTTAAAACGATTGCATATAATCGGCGCAACAGTGCCGCGACAAACGCGGCTTTATTTCTGTACGATATAGAATGCGTTTGAAACAATTCCAATCACGCAAAGATCCGCCAACGCCTTTCGACAACCGATGACATTATCTGTGGAAAGGGAAAATCCGGCGGCTTCCGGCCAGCAAGCGGAAGGCGCGCCCCCTGCCATGCCGGACGGCGGGCCTCATCCGCTCGCGCCGGGCATTGTCCACAGTCACTTCGACACACGCCGGGCGGCGCCGATACCGCCGTTGCTGGCGTGGCGCGAGCGGGTCGGCCATGTCATCGACGTGCTGCCGTCGTCGGCGGAGATCGAGAATCCGTTCAGCGCGTCCATTGACCGCTATGCGGTCGGCGATCTGGCGTTCACCGACTGTCGCTCCGACCGGCTCCTGCTCGATCGCTCGATCGCCCGCATCTCCACCGACCGTGTCCGCGACTACGCTTTCCAAGTGTTTGTTGAAGGCGGCATGGAATCGATCAGCGGACACTATCCGCACGATCAAAACAGTTCGGCCATGGCGAGCCTTGTGGCGTTGGACATGAATCAGCCGGCACGCATGCAGCGCAGCACGTGCCGGGTTCTCACCGTTTTCGCGCCCACAGCGCTGGTTGAAACGGTAGTTCCCGACGCGGATGCGATACATGGGCGCGTGATGGAAAACCGGACACCGCTGACGCACCTGCTTGTCCAGCATGTCGCCTCGCTCGCGGACAGCCTCCCTCACATGAGCGCGGATGAAGCGCACACCGCCTTGCGCACGAGTGTTCAGTTGCTGGTCGTGGCTTTCGGCAAAGAGGCGCGTCTAACCGGCAACGCGCGCGCGGCGGCCCGTGCCGCGATGGTCAGTAAGGTGAAGCGTTATATCCGGGCCAATCTTCACCAGGCCGAACTCTCACCCGAAAGCCTGATTCAGGCGCTGCAGTTGCCGCGCCCTACCCTGTACCGCATGTTTCAGCATGAAGGCGGTCTCCGCACGTATATTCGCAACCTCAGGCTGCGCGAGGCGGCAGACGAACTGGTGAGTTTTCCGAATCTGCCAGTTACGGACATTGCTTACGGCCTGGGTTTCAAAAGCCCTTCAGACTTTACGCGCGCATTTCGCCGCGCCTATGAGATTTCACCGCAGGATTTTCGGGCGCGGGCGCTTGAAGCGCTTCGGCGCTAAAGCCGCTAACGGCACTAAGCGTTGAACGTCCGCGCGCTGATTGGCACTGCTGTTTATCTGCCTGCAATTCAACACTTCCTTATCTGACCATTTTGTCATCTGCGCGTCAGCATAGCGACCCGGGCACCCTCGTAGACTGGTACGGCGTTGTGGAGACCTGAATTCGGCACTTCAGATATAAGCCGAAATCCTAACGCCCTTCCTCCAGGAGTAAATAATGTTCCGAATCGCTTATATTGCAGTCGCAGTTTCCGCCATTGCCTGCGCAGTACCCGTCTTTGCGCAGGATGCCCCCAGCGTCACTCAACCGGCAGCGACCGTCGGAAACAGCACCGACAGCACAAACGCCACTTCCAGCAGCGGCGTAGGCATGGACATGAGCGGCCAGACCGCCGCCGGCGCCCCGGCTGGCCTCACCCGCCAGGAGGTGAAGCGCGAGTTGTACCAGGCCGAAACCGACGGCGAGCTCAAGACCCTCAATCGGACCGTCTACAACGGCAATTGAATTGGCGCACTTCGCTCGCAACGGGCTGGGCTAAGCGCCCGGCGCGTTGCAGTATGACGCCGACAAAACATAGATGTATTGACATACCCCCCAAGCGCGCCGCCCGTAAAGACCGATTCGAATCGGGCTGCGTAGCACTATGCCATGCCGCGCCTAGTTGGCAGAGTTTGTGCGCAGCATCGGCCACACCATCGTAAACCTGACGCCGCCGTGCGCCGGCACGTACAGTTCGCGGCTGCGCTGCGCGCCATCCAGACTGGCCGTCAGACGATAGCGTCCCTCCGGAAGCCGCGCGAACAGATACGGCCCATCCGAGGTGGCGTTGAACACGACCGTTCCGTCCGATCTCGACACCTGCACCGCCACACCCGACAGATATTCGCCGGATCCCGTCGTGAAGGTCGCGCGCATGTTGTACCCGGACGCGAGTCCGCGAAACGCCTCGACCTCATCCTGGCCCACGCCACCCGTCACATAAGCAATACCGTGGTTGTCGTGTGCGACCGGTATGCCGTTGGGCGCCGGGTTGCGCGCCGAACCGTCTTCGGCCGGCTGTGGTGGCGGAGCGGGCATCCTCTGAGCAGGCGGTTCATTCACGTATACAGGATGCGTGGGCGGCTCGTGGCTGGCGAGCGGCGGATGCGGAGGCGGCTCACGCGTGACCACCTCGTGCGGCGGCGGCTTGCGTTCGGGCACGTCCCGAACCGGCGCCGGCGCAGGGATCGGAGCGGGTACGGCAGTGGGCGCCGCCCGCGGCCGCGCAGTGCCGGGTTGGCAGCTCAAACCGGGGATGTCAGCGCCTTCGTTAGCAGGCCGCCCCTCGGTGACCCAGGACGGTAACGCCACACCTTGTCCCTTGGCGCGCGGCGTCAGGGTGTCGCGCATCCGCGCTGTCACCGCGCTGCGCTCCTGCGGCGTCGACGCGTGGTGCATTTCTGTGCAGAATTCGACCCGCTCGTCGTCGCTGAGCAGTTGTGACGGCACGGCCTGAGGCGAGGCTCCACGCGCGTTCAAGGCGACCGCGGCTACGCCACACACGAGCGTCCACCGGAGCGTTTTCGACAAACCGGAACAAAGAGTGGACATGTGTAACCTCCGGGGCACGCTCGCGCGCTCAGCGTTGGGTCAATTCGGGGCATCTTCGAGCGCTTCGCTTAACTAACGACGAGCAACAGCGGCAGGCGTGGTCTTGCGGGGATAAGTTGCGGGCAGAGCCAGAGCGAAACCCAATCGCAGTGTAGCAAACCCGCCTATGTCCGCCGCAGCCAGCGGACCACCCGGAGTAGTCGATCTCCGCCATGTTCCAGCGCGATTGATCCGGACCCGCACATTGACGCTGTAACTTCGCAACATGCGCCGGGTAACGTTGCGCCCCCTATTCCCGAGCGACGCCGAGACGACCGTCGTAGGACGTTTGCTGGTGGACGATTGACCTGCGGGGAATTTCAATGCCGCTAGGAAACGAACGGCAGCTTCTGATCACGCGCCTCGGCGAGCATCGACACCGTAATCTTGCGCACCTCGAGTTTGCTCTGGGTGATATGTGCACGCAGCAGAATAGTGGCTTCCGGCAAGCGGTTGCG